>Ga0180435_10002057_pt1 | contig 20663 bp, 5 predicted proteins | sample SS_ome_3_FD_132467 | JGI IMG/M metagenome (GOLD analysis project Ga0180435, IMG submission 132467) | Hypersaline lake sediment archaeal communities from the Salton Sea, California, USA - SS_3_S_1 metaG | ecosystem: Environmental > Aquatic > Non-marine Saline and Alkaline > Hypersaline > Sediment...
ACCGTCTTCTTGCGTACGCAACGCCGGATCTCGGCCCGCCCGGTTCGCTTGGCCAACCGTCTTCCTTTCCCAGGCAACCATCAAGACCGATTTGAGGCTGCCGTCTTCATTGAATACGGGCTCAATGTCGTGGTGTGACAGATGATTGTACGAGTCGTAGCGAAACTCCCAGAGCAACTCGTTGTCCCAGGACTTCCACTCCAAGCGCCCTCCTCCACCAATCGCGTTGAAGTCCGGGCTGGGCCCCCCTACCGGATGACCCGCTCGAATCAAACTGCCGTCGGGTAAAAGATATTGCATTAGGCCCGGTTCATACTGGCTGTCCCAACGATTGACAACATCCCCTTCGTTATTGATCAGATACGTCGTCGTGACGTTCTGCGGATTGAAGAGGGTGAAACCGTCATACGCTTGGTCCACATCGTTGACGAACACGCCGGTTGTTTGCGCGAGCATGCGCCGGTCTTCCAACGGCTCGATACTGAGCCGTCGCGCGCAACCGTTGTTGTTCTTCGTTGTTTGCTTCGAGTACGACCAGAGTTTGGAAATGCGGCGAATTGCTGACAACATGTTTACGACTCCAATGCCCAGTTGGAAATTGATGACGGTTACAGAAAACCGGTGATCGATGCCCTCGTGCAGATGCTAACGCTTTGAACTGAAAAAGACAACTAGTTCAAGGCGATTGGGGAAAATGGGATGCAAAGCAAGAACGGCAAGACTGAAGAATTTGATTCCGTAAGCGTCATACAGGACACAAAGGAAAACTAGGGCAGAATGTATGCTTAGTTGAAGCCTGTAACACAATGTCCATGCTTGGAATTTGCATTTCGTTTCAACATGGCACTATCGTGTTGTGCCGGAAGGAGATACGTACATCTAGTCTGAAAAACAAACGCCAGTTTGAAAACACGGTACCGCTCAAACGCATTCACCTGAGTCTGAAGTTGACATGGACAACGACAGTAACATAGGCCATTGACGCTACCTGAGATACATAAAAGTTATGGATAATTTACGATCAATGGGTTGATTTGGGGTTCTGCGATGCTAGAATGCGGGCGTTTTTGCTGCGCGACATAACCCGTTTCCTGTCAAACCGAAACACCGTTCATGCGCTCACCAAACGAAAAAAAGACGTTGGCGTATCGCACATGAGTTTTGCACCTGAGTGTCTTCTTGGAGGATCGCGTTCATGCTATTGAGAAATATGTTTGCCAAGAACCGCAACGCAAGAAAACGATCCGAGGCTCGTCGACTCAGCTTCGAGCCGCTGGAAGACCGGCGCATGCTCGCGCAAACGGTGGGCTTGTTGGTCAACGAACCAGAGTCGTTCGAAGGGTACACATTATTCGCACCATCGGTAGGCACCCAGACCTACCTCATCGATCACGATGGTCACGAGGTGAACACCTGGCAGAGCGACTATCAACCCATGTCCGCCTACCTGATTGCGGATCCGAACAACACGATTCCCGGTTTTGAAGACGGCGATATGATTCGCGCCGGGCGTTTGCCCGATACGCAGTACTCAATGAACGCTGGCGGTGGCGCCGGGATTATCGAATTGTTCGATTGGGATGGCAACCTGAAATGGCATTACTCACTCAACGAAGTCGACGACGTCACGCCCAACCCCAATGACGACGACGGCATTCACGACCGCAGACTGCACCACGACTTCGAGGTAATGCCCAATGGCAACATCTTGATGATCGCTTGGGAACGATACTCCAATGCGGAAGAGGTGGCGCACGGTCGTCAGGCAGATTTGTCGGATTCCGTCTGGCCCGACATGATCATCGAAGTCAAGCCGGACTTCGACGGGCCTGTTGACCAGAATGGCGTTCCCTACGGTGGCGACATTGTTTGGGAGTGGCATCTTTGGGATCACGTTGTTCAAGACAAATTTCCAAACAAACCCAACTATGGCAACGTCGCAGACAACCCGCACAAGATCGATCTGAATTTCACGTCGCAAGACCAAAGGGGGGGGGCTGCTGAACCGTCAGATTGGGCGCACTTCAACGCAATCGACTACAACCCGTACCTGGATCAGATCGTTGTCTCTCCGCGTGAGTTCAGTGAGTTCTGGGTCATCGACCATAGTACGACGACGCAGGAAGCCGCGGGCAGCACGGGTGGCCGCAGCGGCATGGGCGGCGACATCCTCTATCGTTGGGGAAGCCCTTACACTTATGACAGCGGAGCATACGCAAATCAGCAGATGGCGTATCAGCACGACGCGCAGTGGATCGAGCGTGGATTGCCCGGCGAGCAGAACTTCCTGGTATTTGACAACGGGATGTTTCGAGGCGGCGTCGAAAGCTATTCCGCAGTTCATGAAGTCGTTGCGTCCGATAACGAACAATGGGTGTTCAACAACGACATTGATGGGTCAATTGACGATCTGGTTATCTTCGGCACCAAGTCGTTGAACTACCTGGATGACTTTGCGAACCTCGATAACCCTTGGTCGTCGACCTGGTTGCCGGTTACCGGCGACTGGAACGCTGACGGTATCGACACAGGCGGATTCTACGATCCAGACAATGACATTTGGCTGCTTTCGAACAACACGGGCGCGGCTGCTTGGAACGATCTGGTCGCCTTCGACGGCCCCGGGGGCGTGGGGACGGATTGGGCTCCGATCGCCGGTAATTGGGACGGCGTGGGCGGCGATTCAGTAGGTTTTTACGATCCACTTACGCAGACATTCCATCTAAGCAATGCTAACGGCGCATACAGTGAGGATGTCACGATTGTGGCAAGCCAGGCCGGCATTTCGCAGGATTGGCAACCGCTTGTCGGTGACTGGAACAACAACGGAGTCGATACGGTCGGTGTTCGCAACCCCTTTACCAACGACTGGTACTTGAACAACGATACCGGTACCTGGGACTCACCGCACTACCTGCCGGCACCGGGCGTCGTGCCGTTGAGTTGGACGCCGATCACAGGTGACTGGGACGGCGACGGTTACGACACGGTTGGTCTCTACGATCCTACGAACAACAACTGGTATCTCAACAACCGCACGGATGGCAGTTGGAACCCCGATGGCGTCGACGCGACGGTGATACAGCGTCCGGTCGACGTGCCCGACTCTTGGATCCCATTGACCGGCGATTGGAACGGCAACGACTCAGACGCGGTCGGTTTCTACAAGCCGGTCTTTTATTCGAAACTGCCAGGCAAAGCGTTCGGGCAGGTGAATCCGATTTGGAGTTACACGGCGACACCGAAGTCCGACTTCTACGCACCGATCATCTCTGGCGCACATCGATTGCCCAATGGCAACACCATCGTCGACGAGGGCACTGAAGGCCGTTTCTTTGAGGTAACGCCCGAGGGTGATATCGTTTGGGAGTACATCAACCCATTCTCCGTTCAAGCCGATGGCCCTCCAGGCATGTTGGATTTCAATGAAGCGTCGCCTCCTCTGAATTTCCAGGGCATCCCGAGCGTGTACGGTAATCTTACGTTCCGTGCGTATCGTTACGCGCCAGACTACATTCCCCAACTGGCTACTGCGGAACCAAGCGGACCGCTGGAGAAATATCCTGACTATTTCGATACGCCCGGATTGTACGATCCAACCAACGAAGACTGGTATCTCAACAACCATGCCGACGATACTCTCACCGATGTCGTGATGTTCAACGTCGGCGACGACAACCCCGAGAATTGGCTTCCCGTCGCGGGCGATTGGGACGGAAACGGCGCCGACAGCGTCGGCCTGTACGATCCCGACAACCAAGTGTTCCATCTCAACAACTCGATCGACGGAACGTTGGATGGTTACTTCGCGATTGTCGCGAGCCAAACGGGGCTCAACGCGACGTGGCAACCGATCGCTGGCGATTGGAACAATGACGGCGTTGATACCGTTGGACTGCGGGATCCGCTAACGAACAATTGGTATCTCAACAATGATCCGGGAGCCTGGAATTCACCGCACTTCCTCCCGGCGCCGGGCATCACACCTTTGGATTGGATCCCGATCGCGGGTGACTGGGATGGCGACGGCTTCGACACGGTGGGCCTTTACGATCCGACAAACAACGACTGGTATCTGAACAATCGGATCGACGGCCAATGGATTGGCAACGGCGTCGACGGAATCATCATTGACCGTCCTGCCCAGGAAGTACCAAAGGGCTGGATTCCACTTGCAGGCGACTGGAACGGGAACGGGCGCGATTCCGTCGCGCTGTATGACCCCGACAACGCCGATTGGTACCTAAATAATCGAATCGATGGTTCGATCGATGATCTCGTGATCATTCGTGGACACGGGGAACCGGATAACTGGTTGCCCATCGTCGGCGATTGGGATGGCACGCGCGTGTGACGTGTCGCAAAGCCAACGCAATCATAGATTTCATAATGGTTTACGTCGGGACCATGCGAGGTTGCCGTGCATCGCAGAGAATTCGGCAATGCTGGGTTCACGACTCACCCCGTCTTAGTTCCATCTCGAAAGCTGACTGACGAAGAATGCCAGTCTCCTTAATCCCCTTTTACCTTGGGAGCATCAGGACTGCTGCGCCGAACAAGGTTTTTGCGCAAAATAGGTTGACTCGGGGGATTGAGGTGATAGAATGCGGCCGTTTTGGCTATGTCTGGATGCGGGCGACGCCCGCAACGGCGGCTTAGGTTGATAGACCGTATCGCTCAGATGTGCAATTAGGGAATCCAACCGGAGGGCAGCGTCTATGTTGTTACGCAATCGGTTTCCACGAGTCAGCAGCGTTGATGGTCGACCGAAACATCGAAAGCTAGGTATCGAGCCTCTTGAAGATCGGCGGATGTTGGCTCAGACGGTTGGCCTTCTCGTCAACGAACCGGAGTCGTTCGAGGGATACACACTCTTCTCACCGTCTGTGTCGGGCACCACCTACCTGATCGATCACTACGGTGAAAGGGCGAAGACCTGGCAAAGCCAGTTTCCGCCGATGTCGGCCTACCTGATTGCCGACCCCGACGATTCGATGCCGGGCTTTGAAAACGGCGATATGATTCGCGCCGCTCGCCTTCCAGATACCAGTCAGTCGATTAATGCCCCGGGGGGATCTGGCCGTATTGAATTGTTCGATTGGCAAGGGAACCTGAAGTGGTTCTACACGATGAACGAAGTCGATAGCAAGACACCCGATCCCAACGACAACGACGGTATACCGGACCGGCGGCTTCATCACGATTTCGAGGTGATGCCCAACGGCAATATCCTGATGATCGCGTGGGAGAGATTCACCAACGCGCAGGAGGTTGCACACGGTCGTGATCCCAGTTTGTCGGACGAAGTTTGGCCCGACATGGTCATCGAAGTGAAACCAAACTTCAACATTCGGCCCGGTGAGAATGTTGCGCGCGGCGGCCAGATCGTTTGGCAGTGGCACTTGTGGGATCACGTCGTTCAGGACAAATATCCGAACCGGCCAAACTATGGCAACATTGCTGAGAACCCCCACAAGATCGATCTGAACTATCAGTCCAGCGGCTTAGGCGCTGGCGGTGACCCGCTCGCGGACTGGACGCACTTCAATGCGATCGACTACAACCCCGACCTGGATCAGATCGTCGTTTCCTCGCGCGAGTTCAGCGAGTTTTGGGTGATCGACCACAGCACAACGACGCAACAGGCGAAAGGCAGCAAGGGCGGGCGAAGTGGCATGGGGGGTGACATCCTCTATCGCTGGGGCAGCCCCCACACCTACGATCGTGGCACGATCGCCCAGCAGAAAATGGCGTACCAACACGACGCCCAATGGATCGAACGCGGAATGCCCGGCGAGCAGAATTTCCTGGTGTTCGACAATGGTTGGAACCGTGCGAAACGTGAAAGCTTCTCGGCCGTTCATGAAATCGTCGCCCCCGACAACCAACAATGGATCTTCAACAACGATACTGATGGATCCGTCGACGACCTCATCGTCTTTGGGACGAAACCCCTGAATTATCTCGACGATTTCACAAATCTCGACAACCCCTGGTCTTCGAAATGGCGACCGGTCGTTGGCGACTGGGATAACGACGGCGAAGACTCTGGCGGGTTCTATGATCCCCAAAACAACAAGTGGATCTTGTCGAATAACACAGGACGGGCAACCGCCTGGAACGACCTTGTCGTCTACGACGGTCCTGGTGGCGTCGGCAACAAATGGATGCCGATCGCGGGCAACTGGGATGGCGTCGGTGGAGATTCGGTCGGCTTCTACAATCCAAATTCACAGACGTTCCACTTGAGCAACGCCAACGGAGCGTTCAGTCAAGATGTCACGATCACTGCGGTTGAAGCGGGCATCAATTCGGATTGGCAGCCAATTGCAGGTGATTGGAACAACGACGGAAAGGATACCGTCGGCGTGCGCAACCCGCACACGAACGATTGGTATTTGAACAACGACCCAGCAGGTTGGAACGCGGTTCACCACTTGCCCGCTCCCGGTGTTGTACCGATGCATTGGCAGCCGATCGCGGGCGACTGGGACGGTGACGGGTACGATACCGTCGGGCTGTTCAACGGAAGAGAAAACACTTGGTATCTAAACAATCGCATCGACGGAACCTGGATTGGAAACGGTGTCGATGGTGTCGTTATTGATCGACCGGGAAGCGTGCCGGACACATGGATGCCGTTGGCCGGCGACTGGAACGGTGATGGCATGGATGCCGTCGGGTTCTATCGATCTGAGTTCTACACGAAGCCGCCGGGCAGAGCGTTTGGTCCGGTTGATCCGGTGTGGTCCTACACTTCGAAGCCCAAGTCGGACTTTTTCGCCACGATCATTTCCGGCGCCCATCGACTCCCGAACGGCAATACGATCATCGACGAGGGTACCGAGGGAAGATTCTTCGAGGTCACTCCGGAGGGCAAAATCGTCTGGGAGTACATCAATCCCTTCTCATTCCAGGCCAACAGCCCTCCCCCCCGAATGCTGAATTACAACGAACCCGTTAACGAAATGGACATCGGCATTCGAGGCGTGTATGGCAATTTCACATTTCGAGCATATCGGTACGGTACGGATTACATCCCTCAATTCAACACCGTCACCTCCAAGGGACCGCTCGAGCAGTATCCCGACTATTATGACACGCCCGGACTCTATGATCCTATCAACGAAGACTGGTACCTGAACAACCACAACAACAATACTTTGACTGACGTCGAACGCTTCAACGTCGGCGGAAACAATCCGGAAAACTGGGTGCCGGTTGCTGGCGACTGGAACGGCAATGGCAAAGACGGCGTAGGGCTTTATGACCCAACGAACTACGTCTTCCATCTCAACAACAAAGTCGACGGTTCGCTCGATCAGTACTTCAGAATCGACGTCAATCAGGCGGGCGTCACGTCGACTTGGCAGCCGATCGCGGGAGACTGGAACAACAACGGCAAAGACACGGTCGGCCTGCGAGATCCACTCGGAAACGATTGGTATCTGAACAATAACACCACCCAATGGAGAAATCCGACCGTCATCAACCGACCGGGGTCAACGCCCGTTGATTGGATCCCGATCGCTGGAGATTGGGATGGCGATGGATACGACACGCTGGGGCTTTACGACCCGACCAACAACGACTGGTATCTGAACAACCGCAGGGACGGGCGATGGGTCGACAACGGTGTGGATGCAATTGTCATCAACCGTCCCGCCAGGCCCGCGCCAAACAACTGGGCGCCTTTGGCCGGGGACTTCAATGGGAACGGACGTGATTCGATTGGAGTTTACGATCCAGACTCAGGCAAATGGCGCCTAAACAACCGTATCAATGGCTCGGTTGACGATGTGATCGTCATTCGAGATCATGGGCAGCCGCCAACCTGGTTGCCAATCATCGGCGATTGGGACGGCACCGGTTAGGTCCACCGGTAAGCACACGTACAATAAGCCACGATCGCACTGGCCAGCCACCGTTCGCGGTCGGTTCAACGCTTTATGTTCAAGGGTTAGCGCCTCACCGTCTTCTGGCTTCAATAATCGTGGCGTCGACGATTGACGTACGGCGAGTGTCGACTATCTCGAAGCCCGCTGTCGTCAACAGTTGCGTCCATTCCGGTTCTGTTCGTAACGCACCGCTAACCCAGAACATCTGTTCGAGGTCGAGCAGTTTGCCGATACGGTCCTTGCCATTGGCTTCGTCCAACGTTGCATCGATGAGCAACAACCGCGACTCTGCCGTCATCGCCGCGTGACAATTGCGCAGGATCGCCATAACCGATTCGTCATCCCAATCTCGTAGCGTATGCTTGAGAACATAGGCGTCGCCACCCTCGGGGACGACTTTCAGGAAGTTGCCAGCCACCAACTCACAACGATCGATCACCCCCTCTTCTTCGACGAACACGCGGGCTTGTTCAATGCTCTGCTCGCGATCGAAAAGCACGCCCCGCGTAGCGGGCGATTGCTTGAGAACGCCGCATATGAAACTGCCGCAACCACCGCCGATATCGACGACCTTTTTGAATCTGGTGAAATCGTACTCCGCCAGAATCACGTCACGTTGCCAATCCGTCCAGTTGTTCATCGCGCGAACGAAGACTTTGCCGAACTCCTCATCGCGGTCGCAGTATTCGAAGAGATCCCCGGTTGCCCCGTGTGCCAACTCGAATCCGCTCTTGCCAGTGCGCACGACGTCCAGAGCGTTGTCAAGTGACTGCCATGTTGGCGTGCTGCCGACAAGAATCGTCCAATCCTTCATCGTTCCAACGATGTCGGATCGTAAAGCATGTGCTGATTCGGTCATTGCAAATCGCCCATCCTCCGATTGAGCGAAAACGCCAAAGCTCGCCAGTGCACGCAGGATTCGAAACAACGACCTTTCGTGGGTGTGCGTCGTCTCAGCCAGTTCCGCGACAGACATCGGGTGGTCATTCAGCAGGTCGGCAATTCCCAACTCTGCCACGATGTAGTAAGCGCGTGCGAGATACACAGACTGGAGCGTCCAGTACGCCGGAGTGCATGGCGGCTCACTCAGAGCGGGCTTTCTGAACCACGAAAACAGTCGTTTCCAATCAAACATCATCGTCCTACCGAGGCTTCACACTAACATCACCTAGATCAACTATGTTAACATGGAGAATATAGAGGGGGAGCAACGTTATTAAGCGACAACCTGAGAAATCCCCAAAATAGTAGTGGATACCCGCAAGCGGACGATAGAAGCGCGTTATATCCCCGCAAAACATGCTACTTTCAGCATCTGTTGAAATCCGGAGCGGTCCTGCACCATCGCCTTCGGCTCAAACCAAGCAATCGATATGGAGATTTATGCGCTTCGCGAGCCTGGGGAAGCATGGGAATTTTGCACCTAATCAGGGGTTTTGGGTTGACGAGGTCGTTTAAGCGATCAAAATAGATTGCTGACAAACGCGGCGGATCAGAAGATTACGGGGTTGCACCCACCTTGCGCACCCCCTGCGGGAAGAATGTGCATGCCCCAGTCGAGTCGACGCGTGATCGCATCATTTACATGGCAAGGTGGACGGAGAGACCGTCTGAATCGCGCTGTAGTTCATCAGCGCAAGTACAGATGGACAGATTGTTTTGGCTCGCTCGCAATTTGGCTGCGTGACGTTGCGACGACTAACCGCGCGTAGGGCCGCGAGAAGAAACGATGGCATACAGATTAATCACAGGCGCCACGGGATTGCTGGGAAGCTACCTGCTGCGCGACCTGCTTCTGAAAAACGAATCCATTGCGGTCTTGGTTCGGCCAACCAGACAAAGGTCGGGCGCAGATCGCGTCGACTGTTTGCTGTCACATTGGGAGGAATGCTGGAAAAGAAACCTGCCGCGCCCCGTCGTTTTAGAAGGAGACATCCGAGACCCGCTTCTGGGGTTGGATGAAACAGACCAAGGTTGGCTGTCCCGCAATGCTGATCGCGTACTCCATTCTGCCGCCAGTTTGACTTTTCAGGAAAAAGACGGAGAGCCGTGGTCCAGTAATGTAGAAGGCGTGCGAAACGTTCTTGAGTTGTGCCGCGCTAGTAGCCTGCGTTGCCTCGAACACGTATCGACTGCCTATGTATGCGGTCTCCGCACGGGGCGCGTCCTGGAAAGCGAATTGGATACGGGACAGGAGTTCGGAAACGACTACGAACGATCGAAAGTCCAGGCCGAGAAGCTCGTTCGTTCCGACGGATTCCTTGATGCCTATACCATTCTCCGCCCATCTATCATCGTTGGCGATTCGATATCGGGCTACACCACGACCTTCCACGGGTTCTACACGCCATTGAGAATTGCGCTTGCGCTCTTGACGTCGATTGAGACAGAGGAGGCGCTGGACGTCAACTTTCTGGAGCTTCTGGGATTGACTGGACAGGAGCGCAAGAACTTCGTTCCGGTCGACTGGGTGAGCGAGGCGATGACGGCGATTCTAAGCCATCATCCGCCGCGCAACGAGACGTATGCGTTGGTCTCCGACGCACCCGTTCACGTCGAACGAATGCCGGAGGTATTCCTTCGCATCGTTTATGACCGCCTCACGAATGCCGATCCGGATGACGGTCAGTTGCCAGGGCTGCCAAACGTGAATTCCGCCCTTACGGGAACGAACGGTATCGAGTTCTTTCGGAAGAGCTTTATCGAGTTGAATTCGATATACCAGAGCTATTGGCGAGACGACCCGATATTCGACTTTTCGAATACGCGGCGCATACTACCGAATCGCCCTTGTCCCCAGGTCAACGACCACGTTCTCGAATTGTTGTGCAATTACGCTTTGGATGCGAATTTCGGCTTTCCACCGCGACGAACCAACATACCTCCTTTCCTACCGAGGCATTGCTTCGAGAACTGCTCCGATGCGGCAACGTCTTCAATTGAATCAAATCAACCGAATGGCGAAAACAAGAGGCTGGCGTTTTCAATCACTGGCCTTGGAGGGGGAACCTGGACCGTCGAATCAACGGACAACGGACACTTTGCAGTCGAATCGGGTAATTCCCAAGCGACCACGAATGTATGGATGACATCCGACACATTTGAGCGGCTCATCTGCGGAGAGATCGCTTACAGTGATGTGATCGAGCAATCGCACGCGGTCGTCGTTGGCGACCAAGATGTATCGAAGAGGGTGGAACAATTCCTGTCGTTCGTATCACGAGAGCACGGTCGTTCTTCGGCACATCGAGAGGAAACGGCCACGGAGTTGTTGCCGCTCAAGGGGTAGTATGGGACTCGGAAACACGCAGGGCAGTTTAAACATGACGAGCAATAGGAAGAACTTTCCCCCAATTGCAATTGTCGGTATGGCATGTCGCCTGCCGGGCGCCAGCAATCTGGATGAGTTTTGGGACTTAATCGTTTCTGGCGGAGACGCCACAGCGGAACTGCCCCCCGATGTTCTCGACCGCGACCTCTATTACGATCCGCGCCGCGGCATGCGCAACAAGACCTATTCGACCGCCGGTGGACTCGCACCACGAATCCCCTTTGACAACAGTCGATGTAAGATAGACCCTGAGTTTTTGCCGAATTGTGATCCCGCCCACCTCAATGCTTGCGAAGTCGCTTACGACGCGATCTGCGACGCCGGGTACGACCCCCACAACATGCCGAGTGTACGATCCGGCGTGTATTTCGGGCACACCGGAGGCTCGCCGAAAGCAGGCGATATCGCCTACTCGTCTTACATCGAAGAAACGACACGCTTTCTACATAACCTCGATTCATTGAAGGGCTTGAAGGCCGAAGAGATCGATGCCATCGCAGGGAAGATGACGCGGGAAGTCCGTGAGCGTTGCGACCATCGAGCCGAGACTCCCTATTACGTCTGCTCCCCCATCAACGCGCCGCAAGTAATTGCGTCGGTCTTTGGACTGGATGGGCCCTGCGTGGTTGTCGACGCAGCGTGCGCGTCGTCGCTGCAAGCGTTGGCGCTGGGCGTTCGCGCTCTTCAACTCGGCGAGACCGAGATGGTGATTGCTGGCGGCGCTTCGTACTGCAAAAGCGACTCACTCGTTCTTTTTTCTGCCGCCCAGAGCGTCTCTTCGGACAAGTCGTGTCCGTTCGACGATGGCGCTTCCGGGCTGATAACCGCCGAAGGCTATGTTGTCTTCGCGCTGAAAACCCTCTCGCAAGCTATCGCGGACGGTGATCGCGTGCGCTGTGTAATCAAGGGAATCGGCATGTCGGCCGATGGCCGCGGGAAAAGCTTGTGGGCTCCTCGCAAAGAGGGCCAGGCGATCGCCATGCAACGAGCGTATCCGGAGCCCTATCAGCCGGAAGACGTGCAGTATATCGAGGCACACGCAACGTCGACACAGGTAGGCGACGCCACGGAATTAAGCGCGCTGGCCGATGCCTTCCCCGAATCACTCGCCGACGGCCGAAAAATCCCCCTCGGCAGCGTCAAAGGAAATATCGGGCACACTCTCGAAACCGCGGGCGTAGCGGGATTATGCAAGACCGTGCTGGCGATCGAACACGAAACGATTCCGCCAGTCGCCAATCTCAAGACGCCAAACTCGACCGTTCCGTGGGACAAGATGCCGTTCTATCTTCCTACCGAACCGCAACCCTGGAAACGAACCGGCGACGGTTCAGGTCGCAAGGCAGCGGTGAACTCATTCGGCATTGGCGGATTGAACATCCATGTGTTTCTCGAAGAATTCATCGACGGGCAATCGGCACGCGCAGCGAAGCCTACACCAATACCGGCCGATTCGAAAACAAAGGAACCAGTTGCCGTAATTGGCACGGGGGCGATTCTGCCCGGCGCGAAGAACATGGACGAGTTTTGGCAGCTATTGAGCACCGGGAGCTCCGCGATTTGCGAGGTGCCCAAAACACGCTGGGACGCCTCGAAGTGGGTTGCCAAAGGCAAGAACACTCCCTTTAGGACTCCCCATTCAATTGGCGGGTTCATCACCGACTACGCATACGATTGGCGGCGTCATCGCGTGCCACCCAAACAGGTGGCCAACGCGAATCCACTGCAATTCATGTTGTTGGATGCCACCGAACAAGCTCTCGAGCAGGCGGGGCTACTAAAGAACAAGTTTGATCGAGACCGTGTTGGGGTCGTTGTCGGCACCATATTCGGCGGCGACTTCTCGAATGAACTGCAGGCGGGGCTACGGTTGCCCGAGTTCGGTCGGTCATTGCGTCAGCACCTGAATGCCCACGGGTTCTCGACGAAGCAGATCGACGACGCAATCGCTGAATACGAAAAAACGCTCCTTGCGCGAATGCCTGCGTTGCACGATGAAACCGGTAGTTTCACCAGCAGTACGCTCGCCTCGCGGATCACAAAGACGTTTGACCTGAAGGGCGGCGCCCTTGCCCTGGATGCGGGCGAAGGAGCGGGACTCGCCGCCATGGGCGCATGCATCGACGTACTTCGCACAGGCGAGTGCGATATGATGATCTGCGCAACCGGCCAACGAAACATGGACTTCTTCGCGTTTGAGTCCCTCTGCGGTCTTGGATTGCTGACCGAGCACGCTGGGCCGCACGCGTTTGCGGCCGACAACAGCGGTTTCGTGCCGGGCGAAGGTTGCGCTGTTCTCCTTCTTAAACGGCTTTCCGACGCACAGCGGGATGGAGACAACGTACTCGCCGTGTTGCACGGTGTGGGAGCGTCGTTTGATCGAGAGGACGCCGGGAAGACAGGGGCGCAGGCGATGCAGCGCGCCCTCAAGTTAGCAGGCCGGCAACCGACCGACATCAATTACCTCGAAGTGTCGGGGAAGTATGAAGAGGTGACCAGGGCCGAAGTCGAGAGCCTCAATCAACTCGTCGAAAACACAGGGTCGACAAGCCCCGTCCACCTAAATGCTGTCATTTCGCAAATCGGCTATCTTGGTGCAGCTCACAGCGTGGTGGGCGTTCTCAAGGCGATTTCATCAATTACACATGGCAAAGTGCCCGTCGGCGATGTTTGTGACACTCCAAATCCTCATCTGCCGTTTACCAAAGCAACGCAGCCGCAGAAAAACGAGCTGAAGTTGCCGGAGCACGAACGACCAGCCATCGGCGTGACCTGTGGAGCAGGATCAGGCCCCGCGTTTTGTGCGGTTGTTGAACCGGTGCACGACGAGGCAGCGTCGCAGCGGGCACCGGCGCAAGCCAAGTCAACACCTTCGAAGCCGCATATCGTCCGGATTGGCGCAAAGGACCAATTGGCGCTAAACGAACGTCTGCAGAATTCGCCCATTGGCAAGTTGTTCCAGCCCGAGGTGGAATTTTCCAAGGCCGATCGAGCACGTTTGGCGGTGGTCTGCACGGACGCCACCGATTTCGCTGAAAAACTGTCCGGAGCCATGCGTCACTTTGACAAACCTGTGCGCATGGCTCGAAAACGAATGGCGTCGAACGGCACCTACCGCGGACAAGTCGACGAAGAGTCTCGGGGACTGGCTTTTGTGTTCCCCGGTCAGGGGTCGCAATACGCTGGCATGCTCTCGACTCTGATCGATGAGTTACCCGAAGCGGCGTTGGCGGCGCGTCGAGCTAACGCTTCGATGGAAGCGCTAGGCTACGAATCGTTCGAGGAAATCGCCGGCCCCGATTCCCAAGATCTTGGAACCGACATCTGGAAGACGCAGGTGTCGATGCTCCTGGCTGATTGCATTTTCGACTGCACGTTTCGTGAACTCGGCTTGGAACCCAAGATCGTTGCAGGACACAGTTTTGGCGAGTACCCCGCCCTCGTGTCGGCTGGAGCGATGTGTCTGACAGATGCGATTCGTGCAGCAAGACATCGGTGCCTGAGCATCGAAGAACACGCCCGCGATACGGGGTGTATGGCCGCCTTGAGCGTCGGCGCGGAGGATGCGCAGCGAATCCTGGCGAGCGTGGGCGGAGACGTATTCGCAGCGAACTTCAACGCTCCCGACCAAACCGTAATTGCCGGCCACCGCAAAGCGGTCGATGCTGCGATGGAGCGGTTCAAGCAAGAAGGCTTCTCCGGCGTAATCATCAAGGTCCCCTGCCCCTTCCACACGCCACTCATGCTGCCCACTGCCATGGGCTTCGAAAAACGAGTAGCCGACGTACCGATCCGCGATGCGCGAATTCCCGTTGTCAGCACGGCGTCGGCGGCGTGCATTTTGTCGGCAGCGGATATCCGCGAGAGCATCGTTCAGCAATTGACGCGACCTGTCAAATGGGGCGAAGTCCTTCAGCGTGTGCTCGCCACAAACCCCGCCCTGGTGGTGGAAGTGGGGCCGCGCCAAACGCTCACGCAACTGAACAAAAAGAACAGCGACTCGGAAGAAGTCGTCTTCATGTCCAGCGACATCGCCGGTCGTAGCGGCCTGGCCAGCGCGATGGGAGTCGTCGCCCAGGCGGAATGCCTCGGATGTCTGGCTGCCGGTTCAACGACCACGGAAAGCACTACATCGAGCGAAAGTCGACGCGAAGGGCGTGTGCTCTTTGCAGACGCAACGGTGCGCCGTACAACGGCCATGAAAGAGCGATCTCGCGGCAAGAAGCAGGTCTCCGTAGCGGTTGGATCGGGAGGGCATGGGGATGTGAAGAACCCAGCGAGTCTGTCCGCGGCAGAACGCACCGATTCCAACGGAAGCAAAAAACCGACGAAGGAAGTCGCCCCCGCACCGAGTGCGGCGCAAGAAACCGCCGAATCGCCAGAACCGGCAGGGGCCGTCAATCGGATTTCAGACCGGGACACCAAAGCTCCGGCGGCTACACAGGCGGTCAAGCAGCAACCAGCGGCGACCGATGTCAACGTCGACGAACTGCGCGAGACTCTGATTGGTTTTGTGGTTGATCAGACCGGTTATCCTGAAGACATCATCGAGTTTGATATCGACCTGGAAGCCGACTTGGGAATAGACAGCATCAAGAAAGCCCAGTTGTTCGGCGAGGTTGGCGAGCGGTTCCAAATTGCACCGCGCGAAGACCTTTCACTGGATGACTTCCCAACGCTCGACCACGTACTGGAATTCCTCGTCGAGGAATTGGGAGCAAGAACAGCGGAACCTTCACCGCCTGAAGAAAGCACGGATCACACGTCTGAGGAAGAGCAACCGGCCCAGGTCGAAACCGACGGACCAGAAGTCGATGAACTCCGCGAGATCCTGATCGGATTCGTCGTCGATCAAACCGGCTACCCCGAAGACATCATTGAGTTTGATATCGACCTGGAAGCCGATCTGGGCATCGACAGCATTAAAAAGGCCCAGTTGTTTGGTGAGGTCGGCGAGCGGTTCCAGATCGCCCCACGCGAGGACCTTTCGCTCGACGATTTCCCAACGCTGAACCACGTCTTGGAGTTCTTGGTCGACGAATTGGGAACGCGCACTCCCGACATCTCGCGCGAAGATTTCGAGAAAGACCTCGGACCGGCCACTGATGCTCCGTCGGAAGCGAGCTCTGCTGAAGAGCCAGACGCCGCTTCGGCTGGACCATCGGTTGACGAACTGCGTGAGATCCTGATCGGATTCGTCGTCGATCAAACGGGCTATCCCGAGGACATCATCGAATTCGACATCGATCTGGAAGCCGACCTCGGCATCGACAGTATCAAGAAGGCTCAACTGTTTGGTGAGGTCGGTGAACGTTTCCAGATCGCCCCACGGGACGACCTGTCACTTGACGATTTCCCAACACTCGATCACGTACTTGAGTTTTTGCTGGAAGAACTAGGGTCGCGCGGCGATTCGCCGAGTGCGATTGTCGAAGCGCAGGAGTCGATGCAAGAGGTTCCCACTGAATCCGAACCAGATGTCCCGACAAAGACTGAGACTCCAACGCCGACATTCGACATCGTACAGTTGCAGGTGATGAGCGGTGATCCGAGCGCGGATGGCCGCATGCTCGGGCAACTGCTTAAACAAGCGATTCAGTGGGAGTTGCGCAACTTCGTCAACGGTGGCCCACACACAAACGGTTCGCCGCCGCCGCAATGGCCGGCGCCTTGGTGCGATGAACTGCTTGCGATGGCGGAGGCCGCGAGAGTCAATAAAGAGTCCGTTTTCGCCTTGAACCGACTCGCAGAACCCTTGGCTGCTCTGCCAGCATCCTTCAACAATGCGGCGAAGCGGAACTCGCAGCCGCAACGACCGAGTCCTGCTTTGATCTCAGTGCGCAAGCCCCTGCAAGGGTTGCCCTACCTCACGCTTGGTCTTCCGGGGCGGTTAGTCGTGCCAGCCGGCATCAACTCAATGCGAATTGCGATATCGTGTGAACCGCTCGATACCGTGATGCCGCCAGAGGATGCGATCAAAGTGGGACGATGGCTGCATACAGAGTTGAGCCGCTCACAAAGCATGCAGGATGTGGCCGACAGCGTCGCATCCATGGAGCTTAAGGGCTGCTGGTCGATCGGTGCGAGCGAACCTCGTACGAACACAACTTCGTACTGGGTTTTCGATTCCGGTCGTATGAGTCTCACGAACGCCGGCGCAACGAAAGAACAGATCGCATTTCATCACGCGATCGAGAGCGATCCCGATACTGTTTCACTTTTCGAGCGAGGATCAGACAAATCGAGCGAGTTCAATCTAAGTGATCTGTTGCCGTCGAATTCGCAGTCGGCGAAGGAAGCCCCACACGCGAGTACCGAAAAGAAGATCGATTGCGTGATGAAACGGTATGTGATGCGGATGACTGAGGCCGACCGGCTGGAGTCGGGCGTGCCACACATCGGCGGCGGCAGTTCTGTGTGCCTGATTGGCGACGGTGAACTGCGCGATACGATTCGCGAAGGCCTCACGCGATTGGGATGCGAAGTAACGACGGTCGCTCGTCGCGATCTGCAAAGTGCATTTGAATCAACCGAGGCTGACGAAGTTCCTACGAATCTGATCCTGCTTGCAGATTCTGATTCCCAGACTCAAAAACTCGACGACTTTGATGCCGCTGAGCACTTCAACTCGGTATTCCACGCCTGCAAACGCTGGATTGCCACGCTCGAAGCGCAAGAGCTGCTATCAGAAGCATCGCTAGTCGCGATTACCCGCATGGGCGGCGATTTCGCCTTCCACTCCTCTGCTGCCGCGTTTTCCGGAGGCGGGGCCACTGGCTTGCTCAAGGCCATCCGCCGAGAATTCCCGGCCGTGCGAGTTAAGGCGTTGGACTTCGACATTGAAGAATCGGCTGATGTGATCTGTGATGAAACCGTCAACGAGGTAAACGCTGCAAGTAGTGAACTCGAAGTCGGGTTCCGTGGCGGAAAGCGATTCATCGTCAAGGCGGAACAACTCGACCTCGACAGCGAGAACCGGGGACTCTCGCACGGTGGCGTTTGGGTAGTGTCGGGTGGAGGCCGAGGAGTTACCTTCGCTGTAGCTCGCGAACTGGCTTCTCGCTACGGAGCGAAATTGCACTTGCTTGGCACGGCCCCACTTCCGAAGGACGCGCCCTGGCGCGGCATGACAGAAGAGCAATTGCGAGACCTCCGGCGCGACATGGCGATTCAATCGCGGCGAGAGTCTCGCAATCCCGCCGACGATTGGCGACGCGTCGAAAAGGCGATCGAACTGGACAAAAACCTGAAACAGTTGGCGGCGGCGGGACTCGCAGCCACATACCATTCGGTCGATGTTGCCGATCGAGCGGGACTCAGTGAAACGCTGGCTTCTATCCGGGAAAAAGACGGGCCAATCAACGGCGTGCTGCACGGCGCGGGCGTCGAAGCGTCGTGTCGCTTCACTCGGAAGAACGATGGCGTTGTTCGAGCGACGATCGCATCGAAGTGCAACGGTGCGGCCAACTTGATCGCGTTGACGCGCACGGATCCGCTGGAGTACTTCGCCGCCTTTGGCTCCACGAGCGGTCGGTTCGGCGGCCTCGGACAGGCCGACTACTCGCTCGCCTCCGATCTGCTGGCAAAAATGGTGTCGCGACTGGGTGTGGAACGAACGGATGTTAAGGCGATGACCTTCCATTGGCCGGCCTGGGGTGGCGTGGGAATGGCCGTTCGCCCCGAAAGCCGCGTCGCGCTGGAACGTGGCGGCATCGCGTTCATGCCGGTGGAAGAGGGTATCGAACACTTCATGGACGAACTCGCGGGCGCAACCGGTGAACGCGAGATCCTCTTCATCGAGAAGCCCGACGTTCTGGATACCGACGACACGATGACACGCGAAACAGCGTCGTGCGGCCATAGTGTCTTCATCGACGAAGTCAGTCGCGGACAGAAATCCGGCCGCGGAGTCAGCGATGTCACGGCCGTTTCACCAGCAATCGAAAGCAAGCATGCAGCAATCGATTGTTCGCGCATGCCGATGATCGAAGCGATTCGACGAGAGGGCGACTCGATGGTTGCAGACGTGTCGCTCGATCCGGAAAACGATCCTTTCCTCGTGCATCACACCTTCCGCGGCAAGCCCTTCTTGCCGGGGGTCGCCACGATGGAAATGTTTGCCGAGGCGGCCTCGCTCATTCGACCGACGGAATTGTTCGGCGGCATGTCTGACTTGAAACTCACAAAAGGGCTGTCGCTCACTCCACCGACGAAGCAAAGCGTACAAATCGTGATGGAGAATTCCGACCAAGGCGTCTATTGTGAGTTGCGGACGCCAACGACACACTCAAACGGAAAAACCGGCAAACAGAATCAGGCCTACGCGTCCGCATGGGTGGAATTCGGCAGCAAATTGCCCGAGATCGAGCCGATCGATCCAGGCAAACCGATTTTCGCTTGGACACCGTTCATCTATCCAGAGCACGTTGCAATCAAACACGGCGCGCCTCTGCAAACATTCAAGCAGTTGGATTTTATTCACGGCGGTGGGCGGGCGATGCTCATCTGTGGTCAGTGGCGTGACTTGTTCGGCAACCGGCAAGGTGACCCGGCCTTGGTTGCCTCTGCCACGCTGGACGGCTGCATGGTGGCGTGCGGCACGTTTTCCTTCTTCATGGTTCATCAAACCGTGGAACTGCCGAAAGGGATCGAAGCTTTCCGACAGGTTCGCCTGCCGCGCCCCAGTGAACACTGCATTATGCGATTCTACTTGCGTGACTTGAAGGACGACGGCAACACGTATGATTTCGCGCTTGTGGGAGATCAAGGCGATTTGATTTTCGAGGTCGAAGGATATCAGTCATTTCAACCGTTGGAGTCGAAGTGATGTTGTCCCTGGCGTTTTGCGACCTCCTGTCGCTCGAACATGAACTTGCGCAACGAAGTGACAGTTCCTGGCTGTCACAAACCGAATGTGAGCGCCTCGACGACATCAGGTCCCCGCGGCGACGTCTTGAGTGGCGAGCCGGTCGATGGCTCGTGAAAAAGCTGATCCAAGAACAGATTGGCGACCGAGCCAAGTCCTGTGTCGAGTTGTGCGTCGAGTCGCGAGACGCACGCGGGCGCGGGGCGCGGCCGAGAGTGTTCGTCAGCGGAACACTGCAACCCTGGCAAGTTTCGATATCGCATTCACCGTGCTCTGCGTGTGCGGCCGTGGCCATTGAAAACAGCACGAGCCTTGGTGTAGATGTCACGCCAAAACAGCCACTGCCACATTCGTTTTCGCGGATGTGGTTTACAAATGACGAGCGGGCCTGGTGCGAAGAGAGAGGCCAACATGCTCGCAGTCTTGTTTGGTCGCTGAAAGAGTCGCTCTATAAATCGCTCGACGCCGCACAGCCCTTTGCACCGCGTCAACTCGACGTCGTCAAAGAGTTCAGTCTATTCGATATTCACCCCGGCGAATTGCTGAGCGGTCGGGCGACTTGCCTCAG
>Ga0180435_10002058_pt1 | contig 20662 bp, 17 predicted proteins | sample SS_ome_3_FD_132467 | JGI IMG/M metagenome (GOLD analysis project Ga0180435, IMG submission 132467) | Hypersaline lake sediment archaeal communities from the Salton Sea, California, USA - SS_3_S_1 metaG | ecosystem: Environmental > Aquatic > Non-marine Saline and Alkaline > Hypersaline >...
CGCCCGCAGCCATTGGAACGAGCACAAGCCCCCCAAGCGGCGCCGCCAAGCCTGGAGCGACGACGGCGGAGAAACGTGGCGAGACTGGCAGATTGTCGAGATCTTGCCGGACGGACCGCAGGATACAACCTACGGCTGCATGGGTGGACTGACCCGTCTGCCGATCGACGGGAAGGATATCGTACTCTACAGCAACTGTGATTCGCCCTCCGGCCGCAATCACGGGACCGTCTGGGTGAGCTTCGACGGCGGTAAGACCTGGCCGCTGAAACGGCTTGTTTTCGAAGGGGCCTTCGCCTATTCATCGCTGAATGTCGGGCGACCCGGAACGAGGACGGAAGGCTTGGTTTACCTGTTATTCGAGGGCGGCCCCAAGGGTGGCGGCACGATGGCACGGTTCAATCTAAGTTGGTTGTTGGCGGGGGAAAAGACAGGCGACGGAGAGTTGCCGGCGTGGATTGAGAACAGTCGGTAAGTGAAGCGAAAGATTCCTGAAAGCCGACTCAGATGACCGGTCCCGGCATCACGCGCATGCCGGACCACGTGTAGCCGCTCTAGTCTCCAACCCGCCCGCTTGACTTTCATGCTTGTGGGGCGGAGTATCGCCTTCCGAAGGTTGTTATTCGACATTCTCGTTCGGCGTCATGAGGGGTGATATGGAAATTAATCCGGAGCGGCTTGGAACCGCCGACGTGCCGGCGGCGATGACAGTCTTGCGGGAGGCTTTCGCTGCGCATCCCATGTTGCCGCCGGGCACGCCGGCCAGGGCGACCGAGCGCCTGATGAAGCTCATGGTAGACACTTTCGGCCGTCATGAGACTGCGGCCCTGCACGGCCTCTACCTCAAGGAGGGCTTCGTCACCGTTGCCGAGGTACCATCGCGCAGCCTAGTCTTATGCCATATGCGGCGCGACAAAAACTAGAGCATAACAAGAATGAGTGGCAGGTAAGCAAGAACAACAGGAGCCGCCCGCATGTCTCGTTCGAATCAAGAGGACTTCGTCATGTTCGTGATCCCAGCCGATTGCAAGTTGTCCGGCTTGCACCGCCGCGCACAAATACGCCCCAAATCGCACCCAAAACACGGCACAAACTGGCGCAAACTGGGTGGATCAAAGGGCAGCACGCTCCGAGTAAGGGACCGGCACTTCAGGCGCACAAGGCTATTAGCCCGACTTCGCACAAACTCTCGGCTGGACACGAATGGAAATGGGCGGTGAATTCCTGTCGCCGTGGTCTGATGCAGGCACAATGGCAGATCAATGACTCTGGGAAGATGACTGCCTATTCTTCCTGCAACACCCGGAGCAGTATCTGACAAGGTGACACGCTCACCAGCCACTCTTCAAGTTATCGCTCAACTCGACTACCGTCGCGTCTCATCCTCCGACATCTACCAGTACTCATCGATGGGCCCGTTACCCGAACCGGTAGTGCTTCCTGACGTTCTTTCGAATCTTCCAAGTGCAGGACATGCCTTGCGGGAACGTTGCCAGATCACCCCGGCCCATTTGCACCGGCGTTCCGCCATCCGGCGTAACCTCAACGTCGCCTTCCAGAAAGTAGCAGGTTTCCTGCTCGTCGTAGCTCCATGGGAACTCCGACGCTTCTTTGGTCCAGATCGGCCAGCCTCGTACCCCCAGTTTCTGCAGCTGTTCTTCCCCCGGGTTCTTTTCCACGGTAATCTGACTCATGGTTAGTTCTCCTGTCTTGATTTGCCCCCGTAGAGAGTGACGGGCTGTCCGTTTAGCAGACTTTCTTGCATCGAAATGTGAACCGGAACACCATTCATCTTCTGTACCAACTCAACACGAGATTCAGCAGCAGCGTCAGAACAATGCTCACCACAACACAGGTTGTGAGTGGAAGATGAAATGACGTGCTTTTCCCACGATAATGGATGTCGCCGGGAAGACTGCCCAGCCATGGGATTCTGGGCGAGACCAGCATTATGAGCCCCGCGGAGGCTATCAGGCATCCGAGTATCAACAAGAGCATACCAATGCCTTTCATGGTTTCATCTCAGGCAGCCGGTCAGCAAACTCCGTGATCGTATCCCGCATGCACAGCTTGCCGAGCCATTCTGAGGGAATGCCGCTTTCGCCATAGAAAGCTCCCGCGACCTGACCGCAGACAGCGGCTGTCGTATCGGAGTCGTCACCGAGGTTGACGGCCGTCAGGATGGCATCGCGGAAGTTGTCGCTTTGCGCAAAAGACCATAGGCCGGCCTCCAGGCTCTCCACCACGTAGCCGGTGCCGCGGATGCGATTCTCATCTTTTGCGGTATACGACCCGCAGGCGATCGCTTCGATTCTGTCGCACAAGGTTTCGCGCAATAGTCTGCCTCGTCCTACCAGTACATCCTTCTTCTCGTGGCCGCCGAGAGCTTTTATAAGGATAAGAGCAAAGAGCCGGCAGGCGTCCACGCACTCGGTCGCACCGTGGGTGGTACGGGAGCTCAGGCCGGCAAACTCAATGGCTTTTTCAATGTCGGGGTAATAGAACATCGGTACTGGCGCCAGGCGCATGATCGAGCCGTTGCCGGCTCTATGCGGATCAGTTGGGCCGGCGAATGCTTTACCGGTCTGTTCGAAAAGGCGTAGCGCACTGCCCGTTGTTCCGCCAATATCAAAGCACTCCCCCGTGCTGCTGAGGTGGCCGTGCCGGTACCAACGGACATACCGCCGCATCTGATCCCGCGGATCGAATCCCCGTCTTTCGATCAGACTTTCCGCCAGGCACAGCGCCAGAGACGTGTCGTCGGTCCACTGGCCGGGCTTCAAACGGAAAGGGCCGCCCCCGACCATATCGGTAACCGGCGGAAAGGTGCCGCGCGGCTTGAATTCGACTGCCGTGCCGACCGCATCACCCACAGCCAACCCGAGCAGACAACCTCGCATTCGATCTTTCAGGTCAGTGGTCATCAGAAGAATAACCTACCACGCGGCGTGGCAGAAATCCAAACATCGTTGACCCGGGGCTGCGATCAACTTTTCGAAGGCGTCTCAGAATACCCATGCGCCGTGTCCATAAGGCGAGTGATGAGCGAGCGTAAAAGCGGTGTTGGCGGTGGAGGAATGGGGAGGCTTTCTCCGAGACTGCAACCTTGATATTCACTGTTGCCCGAGTACTATGATTCGTTCGGAGGCACCGGAGAGATAAGAGTGGCCCCTAAGATCCTCATTGTTGAAGATGAGCCCGCGATTGCGGACAACATCAGGTACGCCCTTTCGACCGAGGGCTTTGAAGTTTCCTGGTGTTCGACGGGGGAGGAGGCGATCGCGATTATTGAAGGCAACGGTATCAGCCTCGTCGTTCTTGATATCGGATTGCCCGACCGTAACGGCTTTGACCTCTGCAAGGACATACGCAGGACATCGGCCCTGCCGATAATATTCCTGACGGCTCGCGCGGATGAGATCGACAGGGTGGTCGGCCTGGAAATAGGCGGAGACGATTACGTCGTAAAGCCGTTCAGTCCCAGGGAACTGTCCGCCCGGGTCAAGGCTGTGCTGCGCAGAACAGCCGCTGCCGGAGATGACTGCGGCACGAACGTAGTGAGTTCTCCATTCCACGTCGACAGGAAGCGGCAGCGGATCTCGTACTTCGGCAAGCCTCTCGATTTGTCACGTTACGAATACAGACTTCTCGAAGTCCTGATAGGGAGGCCGGGATGGGTGTTCTCGCGTGACCGGTTGATGGATCTGGCGTGGGAAGAGCCGGAAGCCAGCATGGATCGAACCGTTGATACTCACGTCAAGACCCTTCGGGCAAAACTGAAGGAAATCAGGCCGAAGCTTGACCCCATAAAAACCCATCGCGGACTCGGCTATTCCCTGAAGGAGTCGCTGTGAAGATCCGCACACGACTCTTTATTGCCTTCCTGATCCTCGTCGGCCTCGGCTTCTACAAGCTCGTAGACTGGATAATCGACGACCTCCGGCCGCGTTACCTCGAAACGATGGAAGAATCAATGATCGATGCTGCCACGATTCTCTCATCATTCGTTGAGCAGGAAGTCAAAGCGGGCAAGATCGGGGTTGGCAATCTGCGCGCCGCCTTTGATGCGGGGCAGCGCAAGAGGTTCTCCGCAAAGATTTACCAGGTTACGAAAACGCGCCTCAACATGCGGGTCTACGTTACGGATTCCGAAGGCATTGTCATCTTTGACTCGGAGAACGGCCGGGACGAAGGCAGGGATTACTCGCGGTGGAATGACGTTATACGGACTATGCGCGGAGAATACGGGGCGAGAACTACGCCCAGCAACCCCGACGATTTTACGACATCGGTGCTGTATGTTTCCTCTCCCGTCAAGGCCGACGACAGGATTGTGGGCGTCTTGACCGTTTGCAAACCCGCCGACAGTGTTACGCTCTTTCTACAGGCGGCGAAAAGGAAGATTGCTTTTGCGGGTATAGTCGCAGCCCTGGCTGTGGCGATACTGGGCATGATAGTTTCATCGTGGATTACCTGGCCCATTCAAAAGCTTACAGCTCACGCCAGAGCCATCCGCGACGGACGGCGTATTCCGGCCCCAAAACTCGGGCGCAGCGAGATAGGCGAGCTGGGCAATGCGTTTGAAGAAATGAGAGATGCGCTTGAGGGCAAACAGTACGTCGAGAACTATGTGCAAACGCTGACTCATGAAATGAAAAGTCCCGTATCCGCAATCAGGGGGGCGGCCGAACTGCTCGAGGAGGAAATGCCGGCTGAACAGCGGAGACAGTTTCTCGATAATATTCGAGCTGAATCCGGACGCATTCAGGATCTGGTTGATCGTCTGCTCGAACTCTCGGCCCTCGAGAAGCGAAAGGGACTGCGTGACATTGAAGAGATAGATGTTGCCGCTCTGATTAGAGAGGCTGTTGAGAGCCTGAACCCGGTCCTGTCGGCTAAGCGGCTCACCGTGAAGGTCCGTCACGACCACAGCGATCCGAAGATGATCGAAGGCGAACGATTCCTGATCAGGCAGGCGGTTGCCAATCTTCTTCAAAATGCCGTCGACTTCAGCCCCGCCGGCAGCGAGATCGACGTCAGTATTGAACAGAGGGACGAACGGATTGAGATTGCCGTCTCTGACAGCGGGCCGGGAGTGCCCGGCTACGCGCTCGGCAAAGTATTCGAGCGGTTCTATTCGCTGAGACGACCCGACACCGGGAAGAAGGGTTCCGGGCTGGGGTTAACTTTTGTCCGAGAGGTCGCGTCTCTTCACGGGGGCGAGGCCCGGCTGGAGAATCCTCCCGACGGCGGCGTCAAAGCAATCCTGGCTCTGCCTCTTGTCCCTGCGGGAAGAATGTCTTAAAGACGCATCCCGCCTCCTTTTCACCTTCATTTCACTTGCACTTCAAATTGTTTTCACACGGCTTTTCCATATTGGCGCACGGATTTGGGAGTCAAGTCTCCCGAATGGGCGTCCAACACGGAAAGGAGAGCAATGAAGAGACTACTCACAATACTGGTTGCCCTGGCAATCTCGGAAAGTCTGCCTGCGGACGATCAAGTTTCCGTTCCCTGGGCGGAGTTCAAAGAATTGTACAGGGAAAGCATCGAGAGAGAAATCATGAAGACGCGCGCCGGACTGCTCGAAGGAAAGGAGCCGTTGGTCTACAGCATTGAAGAGGCCGTATATAAATTGAGGCTCTCTGAAGAAAGGGCCGATGGTGAGGTACTCATCTCGGGCGCGGTCATTTCCGGGGAAACTGCATCAATTCCGTTGTTCGGCGGCGATCTTGTCATTACCGGGGTGAAGCAAGTGACCGGCGGCATACTGCTTTCCGCGACGGAAGAAGCCGGGGGGATCGCGTTTCTGCCCGCAGGCAGTACGAATCAATTTCAACTTGTGCTTTCCTTCCTGGCGCGTCCGCGGGAAGATGGTATATCGAAGTTCGTTTCATTTAAGATTCCTTCAGCGCTCAAGAATTCCCTGAACATCGATCTGCCTCAGCATGCCGGCCTGCTGGAAGATCCCGGCATTGTTGATGATGCAGGCGTGTATCATTTCGCCGCAACCAACTTGTTGAATGTCAGGTTTGTGGACCGCAGAAGAGTCTCCAGTGCCGCTATTATTGATATCGACATGTTATCGCGCATCCGACTGCAGGGGAATCGCGCGATTATCACTACCGCCTTCGTGCCGGTTCGCCCCTTTCCGGGTTCCTTTTTGCTGAGAATTCGGGACGAAGCGCGTTACGTTTCCTCATCCCTGAAGCCGTCATGGATCGAGAAGCGAGAGAACGATTCCTACGAGATCAGAATCCCCTCAGGCGAAGAGAATACCTTCTCGATCCAATTCGCGGTGGAGGAATCGGAGGAAGCAGGCAAATTCATGCTTCTATTGCCTGAAATTGAAGATAACCAAGGCAGGGAAGGGGACTTCGTTCTTGAAGAGCCCGATGACGGAAGAATCTCTCTGGCCGGCAAAGACCTTGTTTCGGACATGCCGGCGGCCAAGCTCGACAGCCGGCTGATCCAGGCCGCGGGAAAAGATCGGTTCTACAGCCACATATCGCCGGGCGAGATCCTCGAGTTGACAATCAAGCGGTTCAAACCGGTCGATACCGCGCCTGTTGTGCTCGACTCTCAGTACTTCTTCGCGTCATTTGAAGAAAAGGGAAGCGTTTTGTCAGTTCTGATTCTGGAGCTTCCGCCGGAAATCGGTCCTAGGCTCCGGCTGAAGTCCGTACCGGATACAGAGATATGGGCGCTCACCGTCAATGGACGGAAACGTAGGGTCTACGCCAATGACGACGGCGACTGGATCATTCCCCTCGAGGATGGAGAAACTTCACGCGTGCAGTTGGCTCTGCTGCGCAAGGGAGAAAAGTTGGGACTGCAAGGCCGTCTCGAGGCCGTGCTGCCCGAGACGGGGCTTTTCTGCAGAACGGTCTGTGTTGGAATCGCCCTTCCCGAGCGAGTTCAGCTGCTATCGCTTGAGGGACCGTTGAATGCCGCGGCCGGGGAGTCCTGGCAAACCCCTGCCGAGTTCATCGGCAAACCGTATTTCTTCTCCCGATCCTTCTATCAGGGCCAGGGAATGAAACTGGCCGTTTCATACAAGGAACCGGTCACACAAACACACAATTAAGGAGGGGCACATGAGCGTCAAACGAATCTTTGCGGTCGGATCTATCTTTCTTCTGGCATGCGGCTGCTGGTGGATCCTGGGAACCACAACGGCCGTCAGGTCGACGGACTTCTTCAATCGCCTCGGCTCACAGGTTGAGGATCTGTGGGGCGCGCCCCTGGTTCAGGAGGCGCCGTCCCTTGCAGTGCGGATACCGGGATCCGAACAGGTGCATTGGCTCATGCCCGCGAAGAACGACATCAATGTCGAACTCCGCACGGATTACCGCAAAAAGGGGCTGATATGGTATCCGACGTACACATGCTCCTTCGACGGGACTTATACGATCACAAATGCCGAGGACGTGGCTCAGAAAGTGTGCGTTCACTTCAGTTTTCCCGCCCGGAACGCCACATACGACAACTTCGCGGCGGCGGTGAACAGGAGCAACCTTCTCGCGCCCGTCAACACAGAGGAAGGCATTAACGAAATCATCGAACTGGCGCCTGGCGAAAGCAAAGAATTCCGTGTTACATACAGGACGAGAGGCATACGCGACTGGCGCTACAAGATGGACCCCAACGTCGGCAGAGTCCGGAATCTGAATCTCACCGTAAACACCGGCTTCAAAGACATTGACTACACCGAAGGAAGCCTGTCTCCCATGTCGGCCGAGGAATCCGATCGCGGAATGGTGCTCACCTGGAAGGCGACCGACCTGATTACAAAAGAAGATATCGGCATGATCATACCGGAAAAGCTCAACCCGGGTCCGCTGACATCGAGGATCACCTTCTTTGCGCCGGTGTGTCTTCTCTTCTTCTTCATCCTGGTGGAAACGATCAACATTCTCTACAAGATCGACATTCATCCCATGCACTATCTCTTCGTTGCGGCGGGTTTTTTCGCCTTCCATTTGCTGTTGGCGTACATGGTTGGCATTGTAAATATCCATATCGCGTTTGTTGTCTCGGCGGTTACCTCCGTGGCGCTGGTAACGAGCTACCTGTCGGCCGCATTGCGTGGCAAGCTTCCGTGGAGGGTGGCGGTCGGCGGGCAGCTCTTCTTCCTGGTACTTTTTTCCTACAGCTTCTTTTTCAAGGGGATCACCGGGCTGACTGTTGCGATCGGCTCTGTGGTTACCTTGGGCGTATTGATGAAAGTCACCGCGCATGTTGATTGGAACGAGGTCTTTGCCGGAGCAACCAGGAAGAAGGGGACAGCTCCGCCTCCGTTGGTTCCAGAAGCGCCCGCGTGTTACGCTGACTCCCACGCTGGTCCTCAAGCACGGCAGACCGATCCTGGCGATCAGCGTGGCGGGGGGAGACTTGCAGGATCAAGTGACTCTTAATCTGCTGCTCGATGTCGTTGAGTTTGGCATGTCTCCTGAGACAGCCGTTACTGGTAACGAATGATCCCATTGCTCGGCCTGTCATGCTCTATATCGATCAACTAAGCCAGGTCTACCATGCGGCTGGTGACCCGGAGTCGCAGCGACACGCGGCGGGCCTACCAGTCAAATGAATGCCGAAATGAGTCAGTCAAGCGCAAGCCGGTGAGTCACCGCGATAGAGTGTTACGGACCGACGGTCCGCTTGACCTTTCAGGTTGACCCTCTTGTTGAGGGCTACCGATATATCATCGTCAGTGTTATAGTCCCGGTTACTTCGCCAGGCAATACAAGCTTTTTGAAGAGCTTGCCCAGGACTTTTTCGTCGGATCTCTTGCCCTTGTAGCTCAGGACCCCCACGTCCGTGACTTTGCCCGATTGCACACGGATTTCAATTACCAGCTCCGTTATTCCCCATTCAGCGAGCTTCTTCTTGAGCTGATCGCCGAGTTTTTCCTTGATGAGTTCAGCAACCTCTTTCAGCGAAGTGCCCTGAGGGACGGATCCGCCTGTCACCGTTATTTCGGGCAGCTTGTCATGGTCTTTTGTCTTCTCTGCCCCAGAAATGGCGTCAAGTGCCGCGGGCTTTGTTACCACTCCCGGTGGCGCGGGGACAGGAGCTGAACTCGGTCGAATTCTTGCTGAGAAAGCCATCTTCCTGGCAACTCCTCCCACTGCAAGGTTTGAAACACCTTCGGGCAGCGGCAGAGGCTGTTTGACCGTGATCACTTCACCGGTGTCCCTGACAATCCTGTCCACGGCCACAAATGACGTGTATTCCGTCATGAGGTGGTACTTCAAACCGATATTCGTGATTTCCTCGCGGTTTGCTGCACCAACGCAGGCGTAGTCGGATAGCAACTCGAGCTTCTTTCTCGCCCACAGGTATCTGATGGCCGTGTTCTTCTTATTTTCCATCACTGGGTTGACTTCGAATTCCCGCTTGAAATTCTCGCCTGCGGTCTTGCCGCTCACGATGATTTTGCCCACTGGCTTCTCGTATTTTCCGAAGAAAATCAGCGGCCTCTGACTGAAGAGGTCCGGCAGGGAAGGCGGTTCGACGTCGTATGTGCTGAAGCCCTCGAAGGCTACCTCGATATCGGTCAGAAGCGGATACTGGATGTATTCCATGAACTTGCCGGCGGTGACCTGCGCCTCCTTCCCGTCGGTCACAACAAAAGGTTGGCCGTTGCCAACTCTGGCCATGCCTTCGATAAGGTAACGGTTGACCGATCTGCCGATGCCGAATGCGAAGAAATTCGCCTCATTCAACTTGTCTCTTATCAAATCAAAAGTGGCCTTTTCCACGGATACGTAACCGTCGGTTGCCGCGATGATGATTCTTGATACGCCTTCTTTCTTCTTGAGCTTGGATGCCCTCTGCATGGCGTTGAGTATGCGCGTGCCTCCGCCCCCCCTTTGCGAATTGAGCATGTTTACCGCTTTCTCGATGTTCCCCTCAGTTACCGGCAATGGCTCCTCCGACAAAACGTTGGCTCCGCCCGCAAAGAAAAGGATGTTAAAACAGTCCTTTTGGCGCAGACCGTTCAGCATTTCTCTGATCAGCGTCTTCGAAGTGTCGAGAGGGAATCCGTTCATTGACCCGGAAACATCAACGATGAACAGGTACTCCCTGGGAGGCACCATATCGACATCCACACTCTTCGGCGGTTCCATCATCAGCAGGAAGAAGTTCTCCTTTTCGCCCGGGTATAGCAGGAGTCCGCTGTGGATTCGTTCGCCTTGAAGTGAATATTTGAGAATGAAATCCTTGTTGCCGCTTTTGCGTTCCTCGGGAGCGAGTTTGACCGTGGCCGTATCAGCGTCTCTTGGCTTCTCTACATTAACCTTGTGTGAAGGCACATCCAGCCTTGCTATGGGCATGCCGGTGTCCATATCTACTTCTATATTGAACGCGTATGAAGGTTCTTCGCCCTCCTTATGGTACGGAGTCGCCACCCATTTGTCTTTTCCATTCAGATCTCCTTCGCTGCTCTCCCCCGTGAACCGGGGCCCCACAACCGTGGGGAACACGTACTCGTAGGTACCTTCGTCCGGAACGAGCAGCTCAGTGTACTTCACAGCGACGTTCACTACGTCACCCGGCATGATGTTGGCAACGTTCATCTTGAACACATTGGGGCGTTTCTGCTCCAGCAATGAGGTGATCTTTCCTTCTTCTTTTGCGGCGTCGTAGATCTTCTTTGCTTCATCCTTCTCGTGGATTTCCGCCTCAATGATGCGATCGTCGATTTTCATTCTCATCGCGTGTATGGCGGATTTCGTCCCGAGCGGAAATACGTAGACGGCTTCAATCGTCTTGTTGCCGTCGTTCTTGTATACTTGCGTGAGTTCAACATCGGCTATCACACCTGCGATGTTGACCTTGGCCTCTGTCCTTAACAGCGGGAAGCTGTCGACGCCTTCCTTGTCATCGACAATGAAGAACGGCGCTGTCCTTTTCCCTTCATTCTCGCTTTCAGGCGTTTCAGGCTTGGCTACGCAGACTGCCGTCGTGACCAGTATTACGGCGAGAAAAGGGACCATCGTCCTCATGACATCTCTCCTGTTTCAGTGGCTCTATGGCTTGGGCGCTTCACATGTAAAGACGCATGCCACATGTTGAATGTTCCCATCTTCCTGAAAAATGTATCAATAGATTCCTGGAACGGTGGTCTCATATCCTGACTGGACCCCTTGCCCGAATGCCACGAAAGACAATGTTCATGAAGACACCCACCAGTCCTGGGACCTCGCCCCGCTTGACTTTCCGGGTTGCGGGGGAGAGTATCGCGACGGAGAAAGCCGTTGACCAAGAGGGTAAGCCCCATCTGCCGGAGCTTATGGGGGATGTCCCGCTCAAGCGGGTTCATGTGCCCCGAAAGGGAAAGACCGCTCTGTGCCGACAAGATGCAACCTATCCGGGCGGCCGGCGTTATACTGACAGGGAAGGGCAACTTTTCAAAGGAGGTAGTGTGCCGTGGCCTCGCCGGGGAGTGGATGTCAGAATGACGGCTCTACGGTAGCGATCCTCTGCGAGGCCGAGGCGGTGGAGCGCGCACGCCGGGACCCCGAAGCGTTTGGGGAGCTTTATCGTGCCCACTACGACACCATTCTCAATTACCTCTATCGCCGAACGTTGAATCAGTCCCTTGCCGAGGAACTGACGTCGAACACGTTTTTCAAAGCGTTGCGGGCGCTTCCGTCCTACCGAAACAGAGCTCCGTTTCGGGCGTGGCTCTACAGGATTGCTTCAAACGAACTGCGATCGCACTTTCGCTCGCAGCGGCACAGCCAGGGCGGACTGCGGACCGTTCCGTGGGAGGAAGGGCTGGAGCGCGTGTATTTCACTCAGTCGGAAGTTGTTGAGCGGGCAGAGCGAGAGGCACGGCTGTCGCAATATGCGCGACTTCAGGCCGTGCTGGCCCGGCTGCCCGACCGTTATCAGGCCGTGCTGGTGCTGCGCTATTTCGAGAGGCTGGAATACCGGGAAATAGCGCAGGTGATGGGCAAGCGATTGGGAACGGTTAAGTCTCTCCTCCACCGTGGTTTGAAAAGGATGCGTTCATTATTGGACGAAGAGAATGCAACCTGAGAAGAACCGGCGCGTTATAGGGATAGAAAGGATAGCGCGGGATCGCGTGCCCGAAAAGAAGACAAAGAGGGACGAGAAAAAATGAATATGAATGACGAAGAAAGAATCGAGCAATTGCTGCGAACTGCGGCTCCACCGAGCCTCGAGGGGGGAGAACACCGCGAATGGCTCGAGGCGCGGCTTCTGGCGGCGGGACGGCGAAAAAGAATTTCGGAGCGCGCAGTGCCGGTCTGGCAAGGGCTCTGGGCAACGTCGTGCGCAATTGCAGCAGCGGCCCTCTTGGTCTTTGCGCTCTCGAGGGCTCAGTTCACTATCATCGTAGGCAGCGCCCGCCTGGCGTGGGGTCGGCTCGAACCTGACCCGGCCGCAGAAGGCTTGTATGCGGGCACTCAGGCCAGGCTAGGCAATGTGGAACGACAATTGGCGGAAGGGGAGACAAGTACGCGGGAGAACCGACGAATGATCGAGGTCCTGTACGAAGAAGCATTGCATAACAGGAAGGTCATTCAACAGGCAGCAGACCGGCTTGCCCGCGAACAACACCGCGAGGCGGAGGTCCGCTACAGCGATATGCGAAAACTGATCCGCCAGTGGGGCCTATACGCCATGGCGGGAAACGCCGGGCAGCCCGACAATGCACTTCTGCGGCACAACAGTTCCCGGTAAGAGCTTATCCGGAAGCGAGAGGATTGCACATATCTCAGCACGCAGAATCGCGAAAGGGGAAGCAATGAAACATCCAGACAAGCGGCAAGCGTTGCGGCCGGGGGTACTCCTGGCCGTCGGCTGCGTTCTGGCCGGCTTGGCAATGGCGGGGGCAGACACGGCCGCAGGCGAGAAGGAACATCGAGAGAAGATTACGGAGGCCTTGCGCGAAGTGGAGATCATGGCGAGTGTGCTTGAAGAGCGACTCGAACAGCAGGGGGGAGATCTTGCGGCGAATGTTTTGCCTGGCACATCCGCGTTTGCCCCCCGGATAGAATCAGATTACATACCCGGGGTGGGGGCGATCTTTACCGTGCCGGTCGGCTTTCTAATCTCTGACCCGAATGAGAAGATACAGGAAGAGAGGAAGGATGAGGGCGAAAGCGTCGATTTATGGGACCGTATGGTCACGCGGCGCGCGCGGGAGGCGACAGAAGACGAGATTCGAAGACTCTCAGCGCCCGGAACTCCATACGTCACGGCGCCATGGCAGCTTGAATCACGGAAGAAATATCTGGTGAAGTCGCGTCAGAGCCTGGAAAAGTTGCGCGAGGCACTCTTGGCAACGGTTGCGACCTACGCTCATCGTATGCGGCAGGTGGATCTTACTCAAGAGAAGCTGGTTTTTCGAGTACGCCAGGCGGCCGTGGGCGAGGGCTTTGAATATGAACCATCCGCGGCCGCGCGGATTCTGCGGTCTCAGCCGGATGATCGGAATGCTGCCGCCGGACAAAGGACCAGGCTGGTGTCCGATTGCGTAATCGTGGTCGCGGGGGTCAGACTGTCCGGCCCTGTCAGCACGGCGGAACTGGCCGATTCCGCGGAGATCAAGGAGTACTACTACTGTGACGCGGCAAAGCTGTCCGATACGGTTGAAAGGAGGCGAGAGGCCCTTCGCTCACTCAGGAAACAACTGCAGCACACCAGGGAGGATACCGACGAGGAGTGGCTGCATCCCTTTTCCGACTGACCAAGGGCATATTCGACCAGGATGTGCTGGTGGGGCTTATGGAACAGGTGATGGTTACGTGAACATCGAATGCTGAAGCCTCGTCGCCGTTTGCGTGTACCGCAAGCCGCACCGCTCACGCAGACGATTTGTTGAGCAGGTGCGGCACAGTGGCCGGTTTGGTGTAAGACCTTGCCGGCAGGAAGGAGCAGGAATGAGAACGTGCAGAGTCAATTGGGTCCGATGGGCAACGTTCGCGTTGGGGCTGGTCCTGACCAGCGGAGGCAGATCTGCAGCAGAAGCGGAAGGCATTCGAGTTCAGAGCCGGGTGGCGGAAGTCATTCTTTATCGCGGCCAGGCGAGAGTTGTCCGTACGCTGAAGGTGCCGGCGCACGACGGCGCAATGACGCTGGTTGTCAGCGATTTGCCTTCGAAGATCGTGGCTGAGAGTCTCTTTGCCGAAGGAGCGGGGGTCGAAGTGCGCGCCGTCCGGCATCGCAGTCGGGTTGTGGGTGAAGAGCCCCGCGAGGAGGTGCGCCAGCTTGACGAACAAATCCTTTCAGTGGAGGACGAACTTGGCCTGAATAAGGAGGCCGGGGAATTGATCAACAAGCGTTTGGTGTATCTGGACAAGCTTGAGGAGTTCGTTGCACCGACGGCGAAGGCCGAGCTGTCGCAGGGTGTGCTGAATGCCGAGACGCTTAAGACTCTCAGCCTGTTTTCTTTTGAGCAACGGGAAAATGCAGCGAAGGAACGGGTGGATCTCAAGCGCGAAGAAAGAAGTCTACGGCAGAAACTGGACCTCCTGAAGAGTCAGCGGAAGGAGCTCACGCAAGAATCCTCACGCACTGTGCATGAAGCAGTGCTATTCGTAGACAACGTCGGGGAAGAAGCGACGGTGAGGCTGAACTACCTGGTTAGTGGCTGCGGTTGGTCGCCGGTGTACAACCTGCGGGCGGACAGCGCCAACGGCAAGTTACGGATCGAATACAATGCGATCATTCAACAGATGACGGGGGAGGACTGGGACAAGGTGTCGCTGGAACTGTCAACGGCCTCACCCACACTCAGTGCGGTTGGTCCGGGTCTGGGTTTCTTCAAGCTGGCGCTGGCTGGTCCGGACGAAAAGAGGGCGGTCCAGAGCGCCGGGGACGTGCTGTCGAAGTTACAGGCCATTCGGCGGCGTCAAGACAGGGCCGTCTTGAGCAATACAGCGGCGATCAACCTACGGGACAACTGGAAGACGAGCTGGGATATCAACCTCTCAGCTAACGGCTTACAGATACTGGAACTGAGCGGCAGTCCGGAAGCATTGGCCGCAATCCAGAGCGAGACACCGAGCACTGATGAAGGCCCCAGTCTGAGTTATCCGCTCAGCGGTGCAATCAGCCTGGCCAGCCGCTCTGACCAGCAGATGCTCCGCATTATGGACAGTGAATTGGACGCGAAGTTGTATCACGTGGCCAGTCCGATGCTCACGCCTCACGTCTATCGTGAAGTGGAACTGGTCAATGACAGCGTTCAGGATCTGCTGGGCGGGGCAGTGAGTTGCTACCTGGACGGTCGTTTTGTCGGCCGAACTGAGATCAGCACGGTGGCACGGGGGCAGACTTTTGTCGTGGGGCTGGGGGTAGATCCGCAATTGAAGGCAAGCCGCGAGCTCTTGCAGCGTGAGAGCACTGTTCAGGGAGGCAACCAGGTTTTGGAGTTTCGATACCGGCTGACCGTGGAGAACTACAAGGGTGTCGCGGTACCGGTGCGGTTGCTGGAGCGGATCCCATACGCCGACAAGCCGGAAGAACTGCAGGTCGTGTTGCGGGACTTGGATGATCCATTGAGTGAAGATCCTTTGTATGTGCGTCTGGAGCGTCCCAAGGGACTCCTGCGTTGGGAGTTTGACGTTGCGCCGCACGCTGCCGGAGAACACGCGCGGTTGGTGCAGTACGGATACATTCTGAGCTTCGATCGGGATCATTCGCTGGCCAGTCCGCTGACGGAGGAGGCTACCCAGATCCAGCAGGATTTCTTAGAGCAACAGCGTTTCCGCTTCTTGAAGTAGAAGACATACTTGAGACGCGGGAGCATGGCAGATTGAAGGGCAAACATGGCCTATTACATGGACTCGGCCTCCCTACCTAACAGGTCAATAAGAATCTGTCTTTGCTGAAGCCCCGGTATAGGCAAGGCCACGATGAATACGGCCTCCCGTCACGCGATTTGCCGGGCAGCAACCGTTAGAAGTTCATAATAGACGGGACGGGAGCATGCGGCGCCGCATGTCCAGTCCGTTTCCGGCCGCCCGTGAGCAATGTGGAGGCACGGAATACTCTCCTTCGTTGGTTGAGTATCGGGAGAAAGTTGATCATGGTCATGGCAAAAGCATTAAATTAGTGCTTGTCGGTTCGCCATCCCGCAAGTAGCATTCAAATGCGGGCACGTAATAAGGGGCAAGCACGAAAGGAGGCGAACAATGGCCGCAAGATACCTCTACTTGTCGCTGATACCCGAAGCGCTGATAGCGTCTATGCTCCCGCCAGAAGAATTCGGGCGATACCTGGCTGTGGGCACACATAAGAGATCGCGGGGTGAGGCTATGTACTTCGGCGTTGACCCGGATTTTCGGGGCGATTTCTTCGACTGGGCGGCCGCTGACCGGCACTGCGTTCCACATGCCGACGGGTCGCTCAAGCATACGGTGTATCTCGGCGTATACCGTGCACTGGAAAACGTCCCCCTCAATGCGCTCGGCAGCCTTTATCTGTCGACGCGCGACGGGCGCGTGCTGAAACTCGACCAAGCGGCAATACCGGCACAGTTCTCAGATGAGCACTACCTTTATGATGAAATCTGCCCGGTGCATCCCCTCATCGCCAGTTCTCTCAATCCAGTCGAATTCTGCAAGTTCATAACGGACCTCGGCACACCAATTCATGTCCCGAGATTGTGCTTTGTTCAACTTGACCCTGCGGTCTTTATCGAAGGTTCCCACGCGTGCCGGGGAACTCATCCGCTGCACTATCTGCCCGACCGGGTGCGCGAATGTTTCGAAGCATTGGATGCATCAGAGAAGCGAACCGGGACAAAGACGGTCGATCGCACGCACCAGCTGATTGGCAGTTGGCTACATATCAAGAACGGCTGCTTCGTTGGAGACAGGGAAGATATGCTGTATTATCCGTTTCCAGCCGCGGAAGAACTTGATCGAGACCACCACGAGTGGTGGCGATCGGCGACGCTGTAAGCGGAGCTTCCCGAATACCCGTCCCCGCAGAGGCCGGCCAATGAGCAACATGGCCGGATGGCTTGCGGTCGCTCAGCCGTTGCCCAAAGGGGTCCACTTTTGGTCGTGAAGCGAAAACTTGACGTACCCGAGGACAGCGAACAAGGAGTTTATCCCATGAATCCTTACCCCTCCACTGCGCTTCTATTGATCATCGGTCTTGTGTCAGGGATAGCGTCCGGCATCTTTGGTATTGGCGGTGGCGTTCTGATAGTCCCGGCGCTGGTGTATCTGGCTGGTTTCTCGCAGCATTCGGCCACAGGCACGAGCTTGGCCTTGCTCCTGCCGCCGGTTGGTCTGGCTGCGGTTCTTGAGTATTACCGCCACGGAAGCGTCGATCTGAGGACAGCTCTGATTGCGGCAATGGGCTTGTTCGTCGGGGCCTGGGTCGGCGCGGTTTTGGCGAACAGGCTTCAAGGGCCTTACCTGAGGCTGGCTTTTGGTTTCTTTGTGGTGGGTCTTGGCGTTTATGTCATAATCGGTGCTCTTCGGCGCCTGATGTGGACCTGAGGGAAGGTCCGGGCGTCTGGCTAGACTTATATCCGCAACCGGCGGCCACACCACTTCGGCATGGCGGTTATTCCTGGCGGTATCACCGGGTAGCTTGACTTTTCCCCTTGCCGGCAGGAGTATTTGCGCGGAGGAACTGCGACAGTTCCTTGAGTTGTAAGGGGAGTCCGGACCGTATGAACCGTTTTCTTAAGGCCGTGTTCTTCGCGGTGCTGATTCTGTTGAGTCTTGATGTAGTGGCACGGCTGGCTCTCTTTCTCATGGGGACGGATGGTGCGCATTCGGGCGCTTTCAAGTCGGATCAATTCCTTTCTGAAACGCAGAAGAACGCATTGCGGAAACTTCTTCGCATGGAGGCCGAGTACTTGGAGTTTTGTCCTGATCTGGGATGGACAATCAGACCGCACGGCTGCAGGGGGCAGTATTCCGCAAACTCACGGGGACTGCGTGGTGAAAGCGAGCATGCATCGCATCCGACGGGCGAGCTGATTCGCGTTGCTTGTTTTGGTGACTCTTTTACCCACTGCGACGGTGTCAAAGACGACGACACGTGGCAGGCTTATCTCAGCCGGGAGCGACCGTTGCTCGAAGTACTCAACTTCGGAGTGAGCGCATACGGGCTTGACCAGTCGTTTTTGCGCTACTTGCGGGAGGGTGTGTCCCGTCGACCGCATATTGTGCTGATCGGATTCATGTCGGAAAACATCGGCCGGACGGTAAACGTGTTTCGTCCATTTTACGTTCGGGAGACGCAGGTGCCCATGACGAAGCCGCGATACACTATCGCGAACGGTCAACTCGTACTCCATGAGAACCCTGTGCGTGAGCTATCCCAGTATGCCCAGTTAATCGAAAACCCGGCGGCCGTTCTGCCTGCATTGGGAGTTCACGACGCGTTTTACGAGACCTTCAGCAGAGAAGGCGCGTCACACACTCTGGCAACGCACCGCCTGCTGGATCTGGTTGTGCGACGGTGTACTGACCGAGATACGGCGGGAAGAGATAGCTGGTACCGTGAAACATCGGAGGCATTCAGGGTGACGACGGCGATCTTTGACGCGTTTGTTACCACAGTGAGGCAGAATGGCACAATACCGATCGTGGTGGTGTTCCCGGATGGTGCCGATCTCCGCGCGCACCGTACGGGAGGCCCAGTATGTTACGCACCTCTCCTTGAGCATGTCGAACGCAGACAGTACCGGCACATTGATGTTCTTGGCGGTTTTGATCGATACGCTGCAGATGTGCCTGTCCGCGAACTCATACCGCTGCACTACAGTGCACGGGGTAATGCAATCGTTGCACGCTGTATTTCGGAGTATCTCGAGAAGAACGACTTGCTCGGGCACGATGTCGCTGGTGCCTTGGCTCGGCCGCTGCACCCATGAAACGGCCGATCTCCTAAAATGCGCAAATCCGCTGCCTGAAGATGCCCGTGAATGCACCTTTAGCTCAACCGTATCCGCGGGGAGTCAGGCGTCTTATCGAATGCCTTGATCGTTCGGCACGAGCCTGCAATACTGCGCACCATGGCGTAGGCCTGCAGGAATCGAGGAGCATGTCATGAAACCCGAGCCATGGGTGTCGCTTGAAGAGATCGCCCAGCATCTGGGCGTTAGCCAGGACACAGTCCACCGTTGGATTCGGCAGCGTGGGATGCCGGCACACAAGGTCGGCCACTTCTGGAAGTTCAAGGTGTCAAAGGTCGACGCATGGGTGGAAGCCGGCAAGGGTGAAGAGGAAAGCAACTGACGATGGCCGACACAGGGACAGTAGCCTCGGGTATATGGGATAACCATAGGCGTGGCGTAATCGGCGAGTTCTTGCGTACAGGGACGGCAACGTGCCGCATCACCTCCTTGCCGAGTGCCGAACGCTCATATCTATTGGCGTAAATCTTCCGACAATAAGAGCATGATCACGACGTAAATTGAGTTGTGTGCGTTGCTTCTGCAGCAGCCACCACGGGAAGTCAAGAAGAAACATGCAGAAAAGATGAACTTCCTTCGGAACTCTTCTTGGAGCACACAGTACCGTGGGGCCATCATTTGTCCCGTCTGCTCCAAAGGAAGACGTGGGGGCCAGTAACAGAACATCATTTCTTCTTTCCCCGCTCTATTGGCAATTGCCTCATGCCTCTTGCTTTCACCATAGTGCCCCGGCAAGCGTGCGACAACCCCCTTCCTTAGAAGAAATGGGGTTGTCGCATCTCTGCCGGGCGCTATAATGGGGCCGGAACTCGGGAATCGAGACCTCCAGTAATAAGGAGACGGTCATGCGAAGAGCAGCAGCAGTCGCAGTGTTGGCATTGGCGTGCGCGGCGGCGCAGGCCGAGGAGTTGTGGGTCGTCAAGGACGGGGTGCTGAACAAGGAGGCGCTGACTCCCGGGGCCACGGAGGTAGCGGCCGATCACGTTTGCTGTGGGGGGGGAAACCGTCGATGGCCTTTATGTCTCTCCGCCGCAGGTCGGAGGCCTTCAGAACTGGTCGCGGTTCATGCTGTCCAGATCGGCCCTCGGCGACTGCGAGTTCAAGGCCGTTTTCTCCTGTGCGGGAGCCGGCGGCACGACCATGCCGATCGTTCAGATCCGGGATCGCGGCCGCCTGCTGTTCTCCCGCGACGGCAACCAGCTCTGGATGAGCCTGCGCAAGCAGTCCCTGCCGTTGCAGGGCTTCGCGGGGCCAACCGGAAACAACCCCTACGACGGCAATTTGCACTCGATGGGCGTCAAGCGCGTCGGGGACAAGATCTCTTTCTACTATGACGACAAGCAGATTAACGAGCAGCCTATCGACCCGGACACGAATCTGTACATCTGGTTGGATGCCTTGCGGGCCCCGATAAAGATCAAGACCATGAAGCTGACCGCGGAGGAGTTGTCCGAAAACCTGAAGACCGGTTTCACCTCAGCCGCCCCGATCCAGGATATCTATAAGGGCTCCGGCGTGCATCCAAAACCCGAGTACGGCAAGGCGTGCCGGTACCGCATACCGGCTCTTGCGGTCTCGAAGAAGGGCACGATTTTGGCCTTCTGCGAGGCGCGTCGCACGGGTGGGGCCGACGTCGGCGACATCGACGCGGTGGTCAAGCGCAGCGAGGACGGCGGCAAGACCTGGGGGCCGGAGATTCTCATCATTGATTACGGGCCAAACTCAGTGAACAACCAC
>Ga0180435_10002059_pt1 | contig 20661 bp, 18 predicted proteins | sample SS_ome_3_FD_132467 | JGI IMG/M metagenome (GOLD analysis project Ga0180435, IMG submission 132467) | Hypersaline lake sediment archaeal communities from the Salton Sea, California, USA - SS_3_S_1 metaG | ecosystem: Environmental > Aquatic > Non-marine Saline and Alkaline > Hypersaline >...
ATTCCGGGTCGATCACTATGAAACCCGGATTGATATGTCCTGGCTTTCCCTGGGCAAGCATAAACTGACCTTTGGAGGGAATGCCGTTCTCTACAATCTTGACAGGGGTGATGTGCTGCCCTACGGGGATGTATCCATGCGGGTGCCGGTGGACCTTGGACTGGACAATGGGATGGAAGCTGGGATTTACCTGGCCGACGAGATCGCTCTTACTCCCCGCTTAACGCTTTACGGGGGACTCCGTTTCTCATCTTACTTTTCGCTGGGACCGGGCGAGGTGCAGGTGTACGGGGAAGGCTTGCCCATGCAACCGGGAAGTGTTGTGGATGTGATTGATGCAGATCCCTATGAGCTCATAAAGACCTATACGGGTCTGGAACCCAGGATGGCACTTAACATCATGCTGGGAGCCAATAACTCTCTGAAGCTTTCATACAACCGGGTCAACCAGTATATGTTTATGTTAAGCAATACCATAGCCATATCTCCCACCGATCAATGGAAACTGGTGGATTACAACATCAAACCTCCTTTTGTGGACCAGTTTTCAATGGGATTTTATCAGGACTTCCCAAGGGGAGGGCTGAACACTTCCCTGGAGGTATATTACAAGACCATTACGGATGTGGTGGACTATCGCGATGGTGCAAATTTCATAACCACCCCCAATGTGGAAACCATGGTTCTCCAGGGGGCACAGGAAGCTTATGGATTTGAGGCGCTTTTAAAAAAGAGTGCCGGTAAGCTAAGCGGATGGATCGCCTACAGTTACGCCCGTTCTATAATGGTCTTCGATTCGCCGTATCCAAACGAGCGGATCAATAATGGAGATCCCTATCCTTCCAACTTCGATCGTCCGCATAATTTGAGTGTGGTTTCCAATGTCAAGCTCAATCGCAGGCTCAGCTTCTCAGCCAATATGGTGTATAATACAGGAAGGCCGGTCACCTATCCTGTCTCCATTCACTATGTGGATGGCATGCAGTTTATCGATTACGCCGACAGGAACAGCTATCGCATCCCTGACTATTTCCGGCTGGATCTATCCATTAACCTGGAAGGGAACCTGAGGGAAAGAAAGCTCTTCCACTCATACTGGATGTTGAATTTCTACAATGTGACCGGAAGATCAAATGCCTACTCGATTTATTTTGAGAACGATGAAGGCACCATTAACGGTTATAAACTCTCCATTTTCGGACAGGCAGTGATTACCCTCTCCTGGAACTTTAAACTCGGCAATTATGCAAGTGAGTAGGATTCCCTTCATACTGCTTCTTGTCCTGCTGCTAAAGTCCTGCGTGGAACCCTATGACCCGGTCATCAATGAGGTACAGGAGGTTCTGGTTATTGACGGAGTTCTTACTGACAGGCCGGGTGCGCAGCAGGTTCATGTTTCCATCTCAACTCCCTATAACGAACCCACTTTTAACCCGGTGAGCGGGTGCGTGGTTTCGGTTCAGGATAATCTGGGCAACCTGGAATTCTACACCGAGAAATGGGACGAACCCGGGGTCTACGAGGCCTATCTGGATGAGCCCTTCCTGGGGGTGGATAAAATCTATTCCCTGCAGGTAGTCACTCCCAACAACAATGTCTATGTTAGCGATTATGATACACTGCTGTCCTGTCCACCCGTCGATGCGGTTTACTACGAAAAGCAGGAAAGCGGAGGCGAGGACCCGGATGATATCTGGCAGGGGATCCAGTTTTACAATGATGTGAGAGGTTTTGAGGAAGGAACCCGGAATTACCGCTGGAAGGCCATTGCCACCTGGGAATATCATTCACCCTATACCTCAAACTACGTCTATTATTACGGAACAACCCTCCCCTACCTGGAGGATACGGTCTCCACCTGTTACCTGACGGAAACCATTGAGACTGTTTTTGCGGCATCTACCCAGCTGCTCTCAGAAAACAATATTTTCCAGAATAAACTGCACTATGTTTCGGATCAGACCCCGAGACTTGCGGAACGGTACAGCCTGCTGGTGGAGCAACAATCACTAACCGACCAGGCATATACCTACTGGGAAAAGTTAGCCGCACAGTCGGCAAACTCTGCCAGTTTGTATGAAACACAACCCTCCAGCAGTCAGGGTAACATTTATAATGCGAACGATCCTTCGGAAAAAGTCCTGGGTCTTTTTTATGCAACCCAGCTTACGGAAGAGCGGATTTTTGTGGATGCTGAAGATCTTGATTTTCCGGTGGCAGCTTATACATGCAGGCTGGATACGCTGGTGAATAATAGTTCCTTTGTTGCGGATAACTATTACTATGTCATCTCTCTTAACCCCCTGGGTCCCGGCCCGCCCTGGCTACATGGGCAGAAACGCTGTTTTGAATGCACCCAGCTCGGAGGGGACAATGAAAAACCCGATTTCTGGTATGAAGATTAGACAAGGCTCATATCACCTTTTGGCTGTGGCGCTCCTTCTCGGATGGGGAGGAAGTATGCTTTCTGCCCAGACTCCCTTTGACCGGGAGTATTGGGAAGAGGCAGCCAAGATACGGGAACAGCTTCACCTGTTCAGCGATCGCTCTGTTTATGCGGTGGATGAGACCATACATTTTATTGCGGATCACAGGGTAGAAGGTCCACTTGGAGAGCATCCATGGAGCAGTGTCCTGTACGTGGAACTGATCGCATCAAACGGTCAGCCCCTGGTGCAGGGAAAATATCATCTCTCCGGGGGAAGGGCAGAAGGAAGCCTTCATATCCCGGAAGAATCGCTGACGGGCGATTATTACCTGAAGGCTTACACCCGGTGGATGCGGAACCAGGGTCCTGCCAGCTTTAACTACACAGCCCTGAAAATTGTCAACCCTTTCAAATCTGAAGTGCTTGAGCCTGCTGATGCAGAAGGTCGCCCGGCCACCACACAGAGGACCACATTCATTGAGGGAATCCTGGAATGCTCTACGGCTTCTGCTGCATACGGAGCCGGCGAGGAGGTGAATGTAAGCCTGAAAGTAGCTTCAGGAGTGAATCTGGACCTGCTTAACGCTTGTTTGACGGTGGTTCCTGATGGAGCTGTTGATACGGGAGGACAACTCAGTTTTGACCTGCCCGGCGAAGCGAAGGACTCCTTCAGTGTCAGATTCCTTCCCGATCTGGGTAGAGGGGTGTCCATTTCGGGTACGGTTGTGGACTCTTTCGGGCTTCCGGTACCTTATGCCACCCTTCACTTTTCATTGCTGGGTGACGACCCGGACTACTTTGCCACCATGTGTGATATGCATGGAAGGTTTGTTCTGAACGCACCTGCAGGCGAGGAAGAAAGCCAGGAGTTTTTTATAACTCCCGGCCAGTATGATGGAGACGGACTGGAAGTTCGTATTGATGAAGAGTTTGACTCCCGCAGGCTTAACTTTCCTCTGGAGCCTTTCAGACTCGGGGAGGATGAAAAGGAGATTGCCAGGCTCATCGCCCTGAATATGCAACTTTCAAAAGCCTTTATGCCAGGGCATGCCCCGGTTGAAAATACTGAGGATGACGGGACTTCCGGGGGGAACCGTATTCCCTTTTACGGGACCAGGGTGAAGCGCCTGCTCATTGACGACTATGTACGCCTGCCCAACCTGGAGGAAGTGTTTATCAATCTGATTCCCGAAATTCAGTTTTACAGGCAAAGGGGAGTAAAAAGGATCAGGATTTTGAGTGACAATAATTCCATTGAGGTTTATAATCCATTGATCATGATCGATCATATTTCGGTATTTGACCATGAGGCATTGCTGGCTCTGTCTCCTGACAAAATTGAGAGGGTTGACCTGATCAATGAGATTTACCTGAAAGGCAATGTCACTTTTGGAGGCGTTCTTGCCATCCATTCAAGGAAAGGGGATATGGCAGGAATAGACCTCCCGAAGGGATCTTATTTCTTTGATTACCAGTCTTTTTCCAGTGAACCTGCGCCAGCAGAATTGTCCCCCGTGCAGGGCGAACGGATTCCGGATTCTCGCAACACCATTTTCTGGTCGGGACAACTGGGTCCGGAACCGGAAAATCAGGACAAGCTGAGCTTCCGGGCACCTGAGCGAAAAGGCAGCTATGTGGTCCTGATCCGGGGCATGCTACCCGACGGAAGTGCATACGCAACATCCACAAGCTTCCTGGTGGAGTAGGGCATTTAAAATTCAATATCTTTGCAGCCTCAGGAAAGATCATGAAGGAAAGGCAGAAAGATTTTCCATTGCACTCCTTTTACGGAGATATCTATTCCACCTACGACAGGGTGAACCGGGTATTCACATTTGGGAGAGATAAATCGTGGCGCTTACGTGCAGCGGGCGAGCTTCTGAAATCCGCACCACTCAGGGTGCTGGATCTCTGTACGGGAACCGGCGATTTTGCACTGGAACTGGCCCGTCAGGCGTCCCGGAATTCAGCCAGGATTGAGCTCACAGGCTTTGATTTCAGCAGTGACATGCTGCAGGAGGCCATGCGTAAGCAGAATGAGATCCAAAGCAGGGAGACACAGGCTGAAATTCACTTTATGGAAGGTGATGCGGGGGCCATGCCCTTCGGGGACGGAAGCTTTGATTCCATGGGCATTACCTTTGGCATCCGGAACCTGGTATACGAGAATTCCAATGCCATGAAGCATCTGAAGGAGATGAACAGGGTGCTGCGACCCGGGGGACAACTGGTGGTGCTGGAGAGCAGCAAACCGATCAGTCCCCTCTGGAGAGTATTTAATGGGATTTATCTCCGCTTTATCCTTCCCTACCTGGGCGGATTGATTTCGGGCAACCTGAAGGCCTATCAGTACCTGGCCTCTTCCTCCAAAAACTACTACACCATGGAGGAGATGGGAAATATCCTGGATGTGGCCGGATTCAACATGATCCGGAGCCGGTCCCTTTTCCTGGGGTCCGTCATGTTACTGGTGCTGGAGAAGAGATAGCAGGAAATTGTATATTTGAAGCAGAGATTTACAGGATGACGATTGAGGAGATAAACAGTGCGTGCAAAAATACCTTTATGGATTTTCTTGGCATTGAGTTTACCAATGCGACAGAAAACAGCCTGGAGGCCAGAATGCCCATCACCCCGAAGCTATACCAGCCCATGGAAGTGGTGCATGGCGGAGCCCTGATCTCCCTGGCGGAGAGTGTGGGGAGTGCAGCTTCATTTCTTCTGGTAGATCCTGATAAGTTCAATGTGCTGGGCAGTGTGGTTAACAGTCAGCATATCTCCCCTGCCAGGAAGGGGATACTTTATGCAAAAGCAAAACTGCTTGTAAAAGGTGATTTCAAACATATCTGGGATGTGGAAATTAAGGACGATTCGGGCAAACTTATTTCAATCAGCCGTGTTACCAATAGTATTAAACCAAGAAAGCCTGAAGCTGTACGCTGAGCAAAAACCATGAACAAGGGTCTTATCGCCATCCATAACGCCTCCATTGCTAAAAACATTCCTTTTGTAACCTTTCGTCTGCCTCAGCAGGAGCATTCAACCACCTATATTCAGACCACTCCGGGAAATGTAGAGTGGGACAGCATCCGGGATATTTCAGGGGAGACCGGGTTTCTGATGGCTCCCTTCGATACCCGGAACGGTCACCGCTACATCCTGGTGAAGCCTGACCTGGAGATCCACGAGGCAGAGATCGACAGGGAAAGCATCCGGAACGTGGAAGCGCTTGAAGCAAGGCCACAGCCTCATTGGAACGGGGGAGCTCCGGTGGTAACAGGGCGGGAAGCCTATATGGAGCAGGTGGATGCTATAAAATCGTCCATTGCCACAGGTGCCTTTCAAAAGGCTGTGCTATCCCGAATCAGGGTGGTGGACGGGATGCATATGGAGATCATCCCCAAATTGTATCAGGCCATATGCAGAAAGCATCCCAATGCCTTTACCTACCTCTTTAAAAGTGACGAGCACTTCTGGCTCGGGGCTTCTCCTGAACCTCTACTCAGGCTCAGAGACGGGAAGATAAGCACGGTATCCCTGGCAGGAACCAGGCCCTATGCTGAGAAGCACCTTGATCTGAACAGGTGGACCGCCAAGGAAGTGCTGGAACAGGAGTATGTGACCCGCTATATTCATGATGTACTGAGAGCATTCGATGTGAAGGATTACCGGATCAGCTCCCCCTATGTGAAGAAAGCCGGGAACCTCTTGCATCTGCGTACCGATTTCACCCTTGACTTTGAAAGACTTAATGGAAGGTTGTGGGATTTCGTGGATGCCATGCATCCCACTCCGGCTGTGGCGGGTCAGCCCAAAGAAGATGCCATTCGCTTTATTAAGCAACTGGAGCCTCATGACAGGGACTATTATACCGGTTTCCTCGGACCGCTCTCACACCGGGGTGCCACAGATTTATTTGTGAATCTCCGTTGTATGAAAATTACTCCTGCATATATTTCGCTTTATGTGGGAGGGGGGATCACCCTTGAATCGGACCCGGCCGAAGAGTGGAACGAAACTCGGCTGAAGGCACAGTCCCTGTTGAAAATCATGGGGAGCTACATGGAAATCCCGGAGTAAAAGCATGCATCATCTTCAACATATTGCCGAGCTGGGCCCTCTGCTTGAAAGTAGAGGAGCCAGGCATATTATAATTGCCCCCGGAAGCCGGAACGCTCCACTTATCCAGCTATTTACCTCAAACGAGCTTTTCATCTGCCACAGCATTGTGGATGAGCGATCTGCCGGCTATGTGGCACTGGGTATGGCACGGCAGCTGGAAGAACCAGTAGTACTGGTCACCACCTCGGGCACTGCGGTATTAAATCTTGCACCGGCTGTAGCCGAAGCATTCCAGGAGCAAATACCTTTGTTGGTGCTGACGGCCGACCGGCCCCGGGAGATCCTATCCCAGTTTAACAATCAGGTGATCGATCAGCGCGCAGCTTATTTCAATTATTCCAAGGGCTTTTTTGAGTTTCCAGCACAGGTGAGAGATGAAAGCGGACTGGAAGAGGGGCTCAGGTCTGTGGATAATCTTTTCCGCGAAGCGCTGCGCCGGCCGGCCGGACCGGTGCACCTGAACCTGCCCATGACGGAACCTCTTTATGAATCCCTTCCTGAGACCATGCTTGGCCCCGGGATTTTCACCCTTGAGCAGGCAGCAGAAGGGAACTCCAGGGCGGAAAGCGAAACACAGACAGTCTTTGAGCTGAAAGACAGAAGGCTGATGATCCTGGCCGGAATGGGGACCTGCGATGCAGCGCTGCGTCAGGTGCTGGAAGAGCTGCTGCTATGCCGGCAGGTGGTGGTGGTGGCGGAAAACATTTCCAATCTGAATTCCGGGCAATTTATTTCCACGCCGGAACTGGTGCTTGCAGGAGCTTCGGAAGAGGAGCTGGAATCACTGGCACCCGAGCTGGTAATCTCCTTCGGAAAACAGGTGGTCTCCAAGCGCCTGAAGCTCTTTGTTCAATCACTTGAAAGCGTCGATATCAGAGAGATGCAGGAAGGGCCCGGCTTAATTGCTTTACTAAAAGAACTTACAAGTGCCCCTGGAGCCGAAAATTATTATCAGCGGGTCTGGAAAGGCATTGAGGTGCGGGAACAGGGAAGTGCCACAACCTACCTGCAAAAGGCTCCCTTCGGGAACCTGAGTGCAGTGGCCCGTATTCTGGAGGCTGTAAGCCCTCATACGATCGTACATCTGGGAAATAGTTCCACCATCCGGAACACCCAGTTGATGCGGGCAAGGACCGATCTGTCATACTATTCAAACCGGGGAACCTCGGGGATTGATGGATCGCTTTCGTCGGCAGTGGGGGCCGCCATGGTTTCGGACCGGCAGCATCTGTTTATTGCGGGTGACCTGAGTTTTGTATATGATTCCAACGGGCTCTGGAACAAGGATTTCCCGGAAAATCTAAAAATTATTGTGATAAACGATGGTGGAGGAGGGATATTCCGTCTGCTGGAGGGGCCTGATAAAATGGAGTATTTTGAGGAGTTCAGCGTCACACAGCACCCGGTATCGCTGGAGTTACTCTCTGGGGCCTTTGGCAGGAGTTTTGCTCGGGCCGCCAACATGGAAGACCTGGATCATCAGCTGGTGAGGCTTTTCTCTTCCGGAAGTGCTTTATGCATACTTGAGGTAGATACCACCGGCAGTGAAAATAGTCGTATTTTTAAAGAGTTGTTCAAGTAAACCGATTGGAAAAAATGGAGAAGAGAAGCTGGAAAAGTCTCAAAGATTTTGAAGAAATCCGCTTTGAGTTAAGTGAGGGGATCGCCAAGATCACCATAAACCGTCCACGTTACTACAATGCCTTTACCCCCGATACCACCAGGGAAATCAGTGAGGCCCTGGTCATATGCAGGGAGAAACCCGAGATCCGGGTGGTGATCCTCACGGGGGAAGGGGATAAGGCCTTCTGCAGCGGAGGAGATCAGAATGTAAAGAGTAAGGCGGGTTATATAGGGAAAGACGGGGTACCCAGACTCAATGTGCTGGATGTGCAGCGCCAGATCAGGAGTCTGCCCAAACCGGTAATTGCCATGGTAAATGGTTATGCCATCGGGGGCGGACATGTCCTGCATGTGGTGTGTGATTTATCCATTGCCTCCGAGAATGCACGCTTTGGTCAGACCGGCCCCAAAGTGGGCAGTTTCGATGCTGGTTTTGGATCCTCCTTCCTGGCCAGGCACGTGGGACAGAAGAAGGCACGGGAAATCTGGTTTCTCTGTGAACAGTATACAGCAGCAGAGGCCCTTGAAATGGGACTTGTAAACAAGGTGGTTCCCCTGGAAGAGCTTGAGGATACCACCGTGGAATGGTGCAGGAAGATCATGAGGCACAGCCCCATTGCCCTTCGGATGATCAAGGCAGGACTGAATGCCGAGCTGGACGGACAGGCCGGGATACAGGAGCTGGCAGGGAATGCAACCATGCTCTACTATATGACCGATGAGGCCCAGGAGGGCAAGAACGCCTTTCTGGAGAAGCGGGACCCTGACTGGGATCAGTTTCCCAGCTTGCCCTGAGTGCTCAACTCAAAGATTTTCACTAATTTTGTAATGGATGAACTCTACCCAGATATGGATCAGTGCTTTTCGACTGCGGACCCTGCCGCTGGCACTATCTGCAACCACCCTGGGTAGTCTCATCGGATATGCCGAGAATCGTTTCAAATGGGGAGTATTTATTTTCGCTGCCCTGACTACCCTGTTTCTTCAGATTTTATCCAACCTGGCCAATGATTACGGCGATGCCCGGAAGGGAACCGACGATGAAAACAGGCTGGGGCCCTTACGGGTAACCCAGTCGGGCCTTGTGAGCCACCAACAGATCCGCTGGATGATCGGGGTATTTGTGATGCTGAGCCTTGTTTCAGGATCCTTGCTGATCTGGTTTGGATTGAGAGGCGACAACATGTTGCTCTACGCCCTGTTTTTTGTGCTTGGATTCTCCGCCATCTTTGCAGCCATCAAATATACAATTGGCAGGCGGCCCTATGGCTATGTGGGATTTGGCGATATCATGGTCTTTATCTATTTCGGAATTCTTGGTGTGGCAGGCACCTATTTCCTTCATACCCATTCCCTGCACCCGACCATCCTTCTGCCAGCGTCTTCGGTTGGACTCTTCAGTGCCGGGGTGCTGAATCTGAATAACCTGAGAGACCGGGAAAATGATGCCCTCAATGGCAAGCATACCCTGGTGGTTCGCATGGGGGTTCAATGGGCCAAGGTATACCATGTGGTACTCCTGCTTACGGCCCTGGTCCTGGCAGTGCTTTATACCATCCTGAATTTTAAATCTTACTACCAGCTGATTTTCCTGCTGCCGGTTCCGCTTTTGATCTCAGATATCAATACCGTGATTACCAATACAGTACCAGTGGAGTTAAACAGGGAGTTGAAGCGACTGGCCATGGCCACCCTCTTATTTTCGATCTCATTTGGAATCGGACTGGTTCTCTAAATGGTCCGCGCTTCTTATATCGCACATCCCCTTGTATTTGTCCGACCCGCAGGTACCTCCCGGGGCATTCTTGTACAAAAACCCTGCTGGTACATCCGGCTTTCTTCCCGGGGTGTGACCGGTCTGGGCGAGGTCTCCTTTATTCCGGGTCTCAGTGTGGAGGAGGAGGAAGAGCTGGAAATTCAGGTGGACCACGTTTGTAAACTGATCAGCAGGGGAGAGATGGATCCTTCGCAGAACCTGCCGGCACTGCCGGGGGTGCAATTTGCGCTGGAGACTGCTGTCCGGGATATGGAAACGGGAGGGAAAAGGCTACTCTACCCCTCGGAGTTTACTGCGGGTGAGACCGGAATTCCTACCAACGGACTCATATGGATGGGTTCAAAGCCTTTTATGATCAGTCAGATCCGGGAGAAGATGAAGCTCGGATACAGGGTTTTGAAGTTAAAGGTAGGTTCCCTGCGCTTCGATGAGGAGCTGGACCTGCTCAAATGGATCCGTTCGGAATTCGGAACGGCCGACCTGGAGATACGCCTGGATGCCAACGGGGCATGGTCGCCTGATGAAGCCCTGAAGAAAATGGAGCTCCTGTCACCTTCCTGGATTCACTCCATCGAGCAACCCATCGCCCCGGGTCAGATCAGGGCCATGGCAGAACTCTGTCGTAATGCTGCCATCCCGGTGGCCCTTGATGAAGAGTTAATCGGCATAAGTGATCCCGGGGAAAGGAGCTTGCTTATGGAAGAGCTAAGGCCCCCGTATATTATTCTGAAGCCCGGATTACTGGGTGGCTTTTCGGTAGCCAGCGAATGGATTGCTCTGGCAGAAAAATACAGGGCAGGCTGGTGGATCACATCCGCCCTGGAGTCCAATGTGGGACTCAATGCCATTGCCCAATGGACCTGGGATTTGGATATTTCCCGGCCCCAGGGACTGGGAACAGGGGCCCTCTATACCAATAACATCATCTCACCGCTACAGATGAGTGGGGACCGGCTGTGGTACCGGCCTGCTTTGGACTGGGACCTAAATTCTCTTGGAAAGTGAATCCGGTGCTACATATGAAGGAACCCATCCGGATGGACGGGCAGGCTTTTACAGCGGGCGGACTGCTGGATCATTGCAGGAAAAAGCTGGAAGATCCCGGCCTGGCCCCCTGGTTTCGGGAGCTGCTCGAATTTATTGTTCTTTTTATGGATGCATCGGCCCGGCCCATCGTGCAGAGGAGCAGTGGATCCACCGGCGATCCCAAGACCTTCAGTCTTTCAAGAGAAGCCATGGTGCTCAGTGCACAGCGAACCCTGCAATACTTTGATCTTAAAAAAGGAGAACGCGTCCTGCTTGCCCTGCCGGTTCACTACATTGCCGGAAAGATGATGGTGGTCAGGGCCCTTGTGGGCGGACTCGATCTCCTGCCAGTAGAGCCTTCCTCCCGTCCTCTGAAAGGGGTGAAGGGCTCCATCGCTTTTGCAGCCATGGTACCCCTGCAGATTGAGGAGTCACTGAATCATGGTGATCCGCTGGAGCGGATCTCTAAGCTGCTTATCGGCGGGGGAGAGCTGCATCCGGCCACCCGGGAAGCTATTTCGTCCATGGCTGGAGCGGAAGTATATGAAAGCTTTGGAATGACTGAGACCTATACGCATTTTGCCATGAAACGCATCAATGGTCCTGATCCGCAATCCGCTTTCGAATTGTTGAAGGGAGTCCGTGCGGGACTTGACCCACGGGGATGCCTGGAAGTGGATATTCCAGGGATCACATCCGGTAAGCTGCTAACCAACGACCTTGTGGAAATCAATCCCCGCGGAGATGGATTTACCTGGTTGGGAAGATTCGATAATGTTATAAATACAGGAGGGATTAAGATCATACCCGAGTTGCTGGAAGCACAGATCGGGGAGCTTATCGGCCATGAATGCCTGGTGCTGCCTGAAGCGGACCGGAAACTGGGCAAGAGGCTGGTGCTGCTGGTGGAGTTTGGGGGCGATCCGCCGGTGGAAATGTGGCTGGATCTGCTTCGATCCAGTCTCTCAAATTATGAACTGCCCCGGAGGATACTTGCTATTCAGGCGCTGCCCAGGAACCGCTCCATGAAGCCCGACAGAACATCTGCCATGGAATTGTTGTTATAGTAAGTAACTACAAACCAAAATATTCGACTATGAAAGCATTGAGAGTTATTTTAATCATTGTAGCTGTCCTTCTGGCAGCCATATTGATTGTACCCCTCTTCTCACCCGCTACGGCCGAAGTTAGCGCGGAAACCACCATTGAGCTTGAAGCGCACCGGATTTTCCCCAAGGTAGCCTCCTTTACCGGCAGGGATCTATGGGATCCGTGGCTGACCCAGGATAGCACGGCAGATGCAAGGATCGAACCCAATTCTGCTTATGTGGGATCGTCTTATTCCTGGACGGGCCAGAAGGTAGGGTCGGGCCGGATGGAGGTGATCTCTGTCAGGGAAAACGAATACATCGAATCGCATCTGTGGTTTGGTGATGTGGAGGAACCTGCACTGGTTGAATGGACCTTTGAACCTGTGGAAGGCGGAACCCATGTACTCTGGACCTTCACCCAGGAAACCGCCTATCCCATTGGCAGACTTGGTATGATGTTCGGGAAGGTGTTCCTGAAGCAGAGTTTTGAACTGGGGCTTGCCAACCTCAAAGAATTGATGGAATCGATGTCTTACCAGCAAAGTGCACTTGGACCCATTACAGTGGAAGCGATGCCGGCCATGATGGCCCTGGTTGCCGATGGAGCCGGGACCATGGAGACCATTGGGGAGCAGCTGGGAGGACTTTACGGAATGCTTTTTACAGAGGCCGGAAAACAGCAACTGGAAGTGGTCGGAGCCGCCTTTGTCCACTACCTGGATTATGATGAATCCACCGGTTTCTCCAACTACAGGGCTGGAATACAGGTGAGTGCTCCGGGGATGGATGCCGGGCAGGTGAAGGCCGTTTCCTATCCTGAGGTACAGGCTGTTCAGGCCCTGCATACCGGTCCCTATGAGGAGTTTACCTCTTCGTATGATAAGATTGGAGCCTATATTGAGTCCAATGAAATCCTGGTGAACGGAGAAGCTTTTGAGTTCTATCAAACCGGGATGCAGCTCGAGTCGGATCCTGCTCTCTGGGAAACCCTGATTGTCTTCCCGTTGAAATAACATGGAAGCAAGGGAAATCAAGCGAATCTTTTACCGCGACGGTTACAGGCTGGCACATCAACACCTGGAGCAGGGGGTCACTGCGACCCATGTAAGGACAGCCATTACCGAACTCTACCTGGCGGTAGATGAATTGCTGCATTCCTTTATTCAACGCTCAGAAGCCGAGGGTGCAGCCGCCGAGTGTAAGAAAGGCTGCTCCTGGTGTTGTCACCAGGAAGTATTTGCTGTGACCCATGAGTTTTTCTACCTGCAGGATCATCTCAGATCAAAGTTGAGTGAGGAGCTCAGGGAGCAAATACTGGAGCGGGCCAGGACCAAGGTAAAACTTACCCTGAATCTTTCACCGGATGAGCAATTAAAGGTTCGCTCGGCCTGCCCGCTTCTTCATGCAGGATCGTGCCTGGCTTACGAGGCCAGGCCCATGGCCTGCCGGATCTACCTTTCGACCTCGGAGGCTTCCTGTAAGAGGGATCATGACAGGCCCGGTAATCAAAAAATTATACCGGAGCTGCTGGAATTTCCTTTGCTTGCCGGACGCATGCTGAATCAGGGCTTCGTGGCCTGTTTGAAGCAGTTTGGACTGGGATCCTCGGAATTGTCCATCGAACAGGGCTACTCTTCCATGCTGACCATGGGACAAAGCATGGAGGACTGGATCAATGGGGCTGCCAATTCTGAAACATGAACGACAGGCCCGGAGGTAGGAGCTTTTTATTTATATTCGTGTATGCAAAAGATCAGCCTCGGAATCGTACGCGAAACAAAGATACCTCCCGATAAGCGGGTTCCCTTTACACCCCGCCAGTGTCGCTTGCTCCTTGAGCAATACGAGCACCTGGAATTACTGGTTCAGCCTTCCGCCTACCGTTGTTATTCAGACGATGAATACCGGGCTGAAGGTATTAGGCTTTCGGAAGACCTGAGTGGCTGTCATATACTGATGGGAGTGAAGGAGGTGAAACTGAGTGCGCTGATCGACCAGAAGATCTACCTTTTCTTTTCACATACGGCCAAGAAACAACCCTATAACAGGGAGCTGCTACAAGAGGTGATTCGCAAAGGCATCCAGCTGGTAGACTACGAATATCTGACCGATGAGAAGGGCATCCGGGTGGTGGCCTTTGGACGTTGGGCGGGTGTGGTTGGTGCTTACAATGGCTTACGGGCCTATGGTCTGAAAAGCAGTGCTTTCAAGTTAAAGCCGGCCCGGGATTGTTTCGATCTCGAAGAGCTGCTTGAGGAGCTGAAGAAGGTGGAGATGGGTAAGAACAGAATCCTTGTCACCGGAGGTGGAAGGGTAGCCGGGGGTGCCCTTGAGATCCTTGAAGGTGCAGGCATCCTGCAGGTGGAGCCGGAGGAATTTCTGAGTAAGGACTTTAAGCGGGCCATTTTTGCACGGCTCGATCCCTGGCACTACACCCGGAGGAAGGATGGGCGTGACTTTGATTTTGAGCATTTTATGAAGCATCCTGAGCTTTATGAGAACAGCTTCCTGCCCTATGCAGCCCGTTGCGATACCTTTATAGCCTCTCATTTCTGGGATCCGGCCTCTCCGCTTATGTTAAGTGGTGATGCACTGGCCGGGGGGGAATTGCCCCTTTCCCTGGTGGCCGATATCAGCTGTGATATAGATGGTCCCATCGCATCAACCATCAGGGCTTCCACCATCGCTTCCCCTTTTTATGGCTACGACCCGGCTACGGGTAAGGAGACTGCGCCTTTTGATAATGGGGTGATTACGGTAATGGCCGTGGACAATCTTCCTGGGGAACTGCCCAGGGATGCCTCGGCCGATTTTGGCTCGGCATTAATGGAGCAGGTTATTCCGGAGTTGCTGGGTGTCAGGGACAGTGGCATGGTCGGGCGGGCATCCATTGCCGCAGCTGGTAAACTTACTTCCCGCTATAAGTACCTGGCTGATTACCTGGCTGGCAGGGAGTAATTAGTTAAGAATGGTCTGATCCACAAGACACTCCACATCCGGATGCAGGTGGAGAAAGGAAGCTGGAAGACTCGTTGATATTTTTTTCTCCAGAAAGGCTTTGGCCACCTGCTTCTTCTCCTTTCCGGAGACCAGCATAATGATCTTCCGGGAGGAAAGGATTTCCTGCATTCCCAGGGTAAGACCGTATTTGGGCTTGCGATCGAGGGAAGCGATCATTCCATGTTGGAGGGAAGCTTCGCTTAATTCAGCAACATGACAAAAGGGTTCCAGTTGGGGACCGGGTTCGTTGAGTCCCAGGTGGCCATTCCGGCCCAGTCCCAGAATGCAAATATCAATGGGGCCCTCTTTCTTCAGCCGGGAACGGATTTGTCTGCATTCGGCTTCCGGATCCTCCGGATCAGAAGCAAAGGAGATATAGTTATCCGCAGGTATCCCCAGGGGCTCCAGCAGCTTCTTCTTCAGAAAAAAATCGCAGGTTACAGGGTAGTAGGCAGGAACTCCACCCCACTCATCCAGTTTCATCACCCGGAGCTGATTAAACAGGCTTCTCTCCCTGCGGGCTGTTCGGGCCAGTTCCCGGTACAGACCTTCCGGTGAGCCGCCTGTGGCCGCACAGAGCAAGAGCTTCGGTTTTTTAAGCATTTCCTCCAGAACCAGGGAAGCAGCCAGGTCGCTCATTTCCTGGTAAGAGCGGCAGTGTGTGACTTGCATTATTTGCGGTTTTTCCAGAGATCGTAAGGCTTGGCTGCATCCGTTTTGAAGGGCAGTTCTACCTTTTTACCCGTACCGGCGCTTTCGTAGGCAGCAAAGATGATCTCCATAACGGCTTTCCCATCCTCGCCGCTCACCAGGGGCTCTTTGTCATTCTTCACACAATCCACAAAGTGTTCCATTTCCTGGGGGAAGCCATAGTTCCAGTTTTCCTCATACATGGTATAGCTCCAGCCTACGGTATTGCCTGCCTTTTCCACCGCATACCCGATCCCTTTGTTGCTGTAAGTCTGGATGGAATTCCCCTGCAATACATCGGCATAAGCCACACCTTCGCTGCCATGGATCTCGGCCCGGTCGTCCATGCCACCCGGTTTGGTCCAGCTCTCTTCGGCCATGGCGGTGACCCCGTTCTCAAACTCCAGGATGATGATCCCGTTATCATCCCCTTTCGTTTTATCCTGGTGTAGGGTGGTACTCATCTGGGCATAAACCGATTTCACCGGGTTATTCTTATTGAGCCAGCGGAAGAACTGGAAGGCATGACAGCCCATGTCCATTGTCACTCCTCCGCCCGCGCGTTCCACGTCCCAGAAGTGAGGGGCATGGGGACCGTCGTGTTTTTCCGATTGTTTGAACAGGATGGGAAAGCCCAGGGCTCCTTCATCCAGCAAACCTTTCAGGCGCACATATTTTGGAGTAAAACAGAGTTCTTCCGCATACATCAGCTTTACCCCGGCTTTTTTGCAGGCCCCGATCATCAGATCTGCCTCCTTCATGCTTACGCATAAGGGTTTTTCCACCACCACGTGCTTGCCAGCTTCAGCGGCTTTCACACAGATCTCGCAATGGACATGGTTGGGTGCCCCGATGATCACCATGTCAATCTCATCCAGGGCAAGCATCTGATCCAGAACAGTAAAGTGTTTGGGAATCTGGTGTTTCTCAGCGAATTTCTGTGCTTCACCCGGAGGGGGGGACATGACAGCAAGTATTTCTGCGTCCTTGATTTTTTTGAAGGAATCTACGTGAATGGAGGCAATGAATCCCGATCCGATCAATCCTACTCCTACTTTTTTATCCATATGACAGTACATTAGTTATTTATTTGCATCCGGACAGAGTGCTGCGGCACCCAGGATGGCTATGTTCTTTGTGCTGGTAAATTTTACCTGGAAGCTGTCCAGAACAGAAGGAAATGGTATTTCCCGGATGGACTCCCACATGGCTTTTTTGTACAGGCCATTGGCTGCGGCCACCGATCCCCCTATGATAACAAGAGGAGGATCCACGGCCATGATAATAGTCTTTATGGCATTGCCCAGGTGCTTCCCAAAGGTATCGAAAGCTTCCTGGGCATCCTTATTTCCGCTGGCAGCTTCCCGGGCCAGCTCTTCACCGCTTTTGCCATATACACGCTGGAAAAAAGGTCCGGCGGTATAATCCTCATAAATGCCATCCAGGTATGATATGGTCCCGAATTCCCCTGAACAGCAGTGTGCATCCGGGATCAACCGGCCATTTTTAATAATGCCCGCACCCATTCCGGTTCCCAGGGTGATACCCACAAAATCGGGATGTCCCGCATGGGCTCCGTAACGGTATTCACCCATGGCAAAACAGTTGGAATCGTTGTCCACAAAAACAGGAACCCTGAATTGTTCCTCCAGAATGGCCCTTAAAGGGATTTCTTTCCAGTTGGGGATGTTCAGGACATCATAGACCACGCCGGTAGCACGGTCGACCGGACCTGGCACCCCGATTCCAATTCCGGCTACCTCTTCATCCATCAGCCTTTGAACGAGCTTGATGATAAGAGCAACTGCATCCATGGGGTCCTGTGAGCTTTGATCCAGCTTCTCTGTGATCTGTTCTGTAGGAGTGCTTCCGCTTACTTTTCCGACGGCCACCTTGGTAGCTCCAAGGTCCACACCGATCAAAGAAGAATTATCTTTAGTCATAAAGGAATGATGATTAGTTGAAGTGCCTTGTATTATCCTTGTCTTTCCTGTCTTTCCACTTATCCATATTGCTGAGGCTGATCACCAGCCCGACACCTCCGATTCCCAGCAGGACAAAGCCCGCCGGGCGGATCATGGCCAGGTTGATGGTAAGCACAATGCCCAGGCCAAGCAATACCATGCTGATGACCCACATGGAACGGTAATCACGTGGTTTTTTCTGTTGGTACATGCGATCAGTTGTTCTTAAGATTTGTAATTATCTGCTTCGGATCGTCTGCCGAGAAGATTGTATTTCCCACCACAAAAACATCCACTCCCACCTCGATCAGCTTTCCGATATTTTCCTCTGTAACCCCACCATCCACCTGGATCAGGGTGTCTGCACCCGCTTCCGTGATCATCTTTTTTAACTTCCGGATCTTTTCATAGGACTGCTCAATGAATTTTTGTCCCCCGAATCCCGGATTCACTGTCATAATCAGCACCATGTTCAGATCAGTCAATACATTTTCCAGCAGGCCCACATCGGTATGCGGATTCAGTGATACGGCCGGTTTCATGCCCAGTTCCCCTATCCTGTGAATGGTGCGGTGCAAGTGGGTACATGTTTCATAGTGCACCGTCAGCCAGTCGGCTCCCGCATCGCGGTAGGCCTCCAGGTAGCGATCCGGGTCCACAATCATCAGGTGTACATCAAGGGGCTTGCGGGCCACTGATTTTATCTGGCGAATGACCGGGAAACCAAAGGTCAGGTTGGGTACATATACCCCATCCATGATATCCAGGTGCAGCAGGTCCGCTTCAGAGTTGTTCAGCATCTCAATTTCTTTCTCAAGATGGAGAAAGTCAGCCGTCAAAATAGAGGGTGCAATCAAGTGTTTGCTCATGATATGCGCTTTCATGTAAAAATACATTTTTAAACGAATATGCCATAATGCATGGGCCTACTCTTTCAATTCGAAGTTTCATTACATTTGCATTATGATTGTTTTTGAAGAAGTAATTGCCCAACGGACCGGGATTCCATTAAGGCAGGTGAAAAATACAGTGGAACTTTTGGAAGAAGGGGCCACCATTCCCTTTATCAGCCGTTACCGGAAGGAGCATACAGGCAGTCTGGACGAGGTTCAGATTACCGAGATAAGGGATGCGCTGAATCAGTTGAAGGAACTTCAGAAGAGGCAGGACTATATCCTGAAGATTATCGAGGAGCAGGAGAAACTGACTCCTGAATTGAAGCGCAAGATAGAGGAGTGCCTGGATCCGGTGCAGCTGGAGGACATCTATCTCCCCTACAAACCCAAGCGCAAGACCAGGGCCACAGTGGCACGTGACAGGGGACTGGAGCCCCTGGCCAAAATCCTGATGAAGCAGCAGGAAATGAATATCGAAAAAGCAGCATCCGGATTTCTGAATGAGGAAGTGGAAAGCGAGGAGGATGCCCTGCAGGGAGCCAGGGATATCATTGCCGAATGGGTCAATGAGAACGAACGGGCCAGGCGAACGGTCCGTTACCATTTCGATCGCAGTGCGGTGATTTCTTCCAAACTGGTGAAGGGTAAGGAAGAAGAGGGGGAGAAGTTTAAGGATTATTTTGAGTTTGGCGAGCCCCTGAAAAGGTGTCCGGGTCACCGCATCCTGGCCATGCGCCGGGGAGAGCAGGAGGGATTCCTGAAACTATCCGTGGAGCCGGAACAGCTGCGGGTCACGGAGGCACTGGAAGAGCAGTTTGTAAAAAGCCCCTACGATGTGGGACAGCAGGTGGCAGAGGCGGTGAAGGATGCTTACAAACGCCTGATGCAGCCCTCCATTGAGAATGAATACAAGGCCCTGTATAAAGAAAAGGCCGACCAGGAGGCCATCCGGGTTTTTGCCGATAACCTGAGACAATTGCTCCTGGCTTCCCCGCTGGGACAAAAGCGGGTGCTGGCCCTTGATCCAGGCTTTCGAAGTGGTTGCAAACTGGTTTGCCTGGACGAGCAGGGAAATCTGGTACATAACGAGACCATCTACCCCCATCCGCCCCAATCGGACCGGGCGGGTTCAACCCGTAAAGTCTCTTCCCTGGTTCAGCAGTATAAAATTGAGGCCGTGGCCATTGGCAACGGTACTGCCAGCCGGGAGACCGAGCGTTTTATTCGCATGATCCGTTTTCCTCACGATATTGAGGTTTACATGGTTAATGAATCGGGAGCATCCATCTATTCGGCTTCAAAGATTGCCAGGGATGAATTTCCCGATTTTGATGTGACCGTACGGGGAGCAGTGTCCATAGGCAGAAGACTGATGGATCCCCTGGCCGAACTGGTGAAGATTGATCCCAAGTCCATCGGGGTGGGACAGTACCAGCACGATGTGGACCAGGGAAACCTGAAGAAGAGCCTGGACGAGGTGGTGGAAAGTTGTGTGAACCTGGTGGGTGTCAATGTAAATACTGCCAGCATGCATTTGCTCACCTATGTATCCGGACTGGGACCTGTGCTGGCTCAGAATGTGGTGGACTACCGGCAGGAGATCGGTGGATTCACTTCAAGGAAGCAGCTTAAGAAGGTCGCCCGCATGGGTGAGAAAGCCTTTGAACAATGTGCCGGATTCCTGCGCATCGAGGGTGCGAAGAATCCACTGGATAATTCAGCGGTACATCCGGAAAGTTACCATATCGTGGAAGAAATGGCAGCCGATCTGCAGGTCGATCTGACCCAGCTGGTCAGGGATGAAAGCCTGGTGAAGCAGATCCAGCTGGAGAAGTATGTGAAAGGAGGAATCGGATTACCCACCCTGAAGGACATCCGTTCGGAACTGGAGAAACCGGGAAGGGATCCCAGGGAACAGATTGAAGTCTTTGAGTTCGACCAGACGGTATACAGTGTGGAAGATCTGAAGCCCGGTATGGAACTACCCGGAATCGTTACCAATATAACCAAATTCGGAGCCTTTGTGGATGTGGGGGTGAAACAG
>Ga0180435_10002061_pt1 | contig 20656 bp, 16 predicted proteins | sample SS_ome_3_FD_132467 | JGI IMG/M metagenome (GOLD analysis project Ga0180435, IMG submission 132467) | Hypersaline lake sediment archaeal communities from the Salton Sea, California, USA - SS_3_S_1 metaG | ecosystem: Environmental > Aquatic > Non-marine Saline and Alkaline > Hypersaline >...
CCCGGAAGGTCTCCAGTGACTGACTTTCGAAATAGCTTTCCCTTAAAATGCCGGCGGAGTTAATTAACATGTCGGGCGCCCCCATGGCCTTTTCAATGGAAGATATGGCGCTCTCAACCTGATTGAAAACCGCCACATCCGCGGAGCGGACCTCTATCCGGCGGCCACTGAAATTAATTTCTTCCAGTTGTCTCCTGACGGAATCCAGTTTATCTTTGTCCCTTGCTATCAGCGCCAGATTGGCACCTCGATAGATCAGTTTCCTGGCCAATATTTTTCCGACGCCGGAAGATCCGCCGGTTATGACGATATTACTGCCATTAAACATCGCTTCATCTCCTCGTATTTGGGAAAGGGAAAGGTTTCGGTTCACTCATATCCGAATAGGAGTTCGAAGGCAATAATTTTAGCCGACCGTATACCCGGCAAAGGAAATTGCAGCTTTTGCCTGCTCAACCACGCTGCTGCTCGCTGCATCAAAGGTGACTTTTTTTCCGTCCAGATCGACGTAAACATTAGAAGAGCCGTTCACGCTTTCCACGGCCTTCCGAACCGAACTCGAGCAATGGGTACAGGTCATGCCCGACACGTTTAACATGACTTTTTCAGTCGTGTTGACATGTCTTATTTTCAGGCGATCAATTATGTGTTTATGGGTGTAAAACCATGCAAGCATGAATCCAAGAATTGCGGACCCAACGATCTTCAGCCAGGGAGGGACCATTTCCATATGGTGAAGCATGATGATTTGGGTAAAGCCGAATCGGTCAACAAACATGTTTAATACATATCCAAAGGCCAAACTTGCAACGGAGATTACGGCAAGGTAAACGATAGTTGATCGTTTTCCGATGACGCCCAGAATTGCCGAAATGCCTATGGCATTGGTGGCCGGACCGGTTAAGAGAAAAACCAGTGCTGCCCCGGGCGACATGCCTTTCATAATGAGAGACGCGGCGATGGGGGTAGAGGCCGACGCGCAGACATACATGGGGATTCCGATGACGAGCATCAGCAGCATGGAAAGAAAATCGCTGCCCATATAGGTTTCAAAAAAACCATCCGGCACAAACACGGTGATGAATCCAGCGATGACAATACCCACAACCAGGGGATTGGCAATGGAACCAAGGAGCTCATATTCCATGTAGTTGAAAATTGATTTGGCGCGGTCTTTCGCACGTTCATCGGTGTTTGTATAGTTCATGGGAAGCATTCTCCCGATTTCATGCTTCCCGAGGATGTTGACAAAAATGCCGGCTGCCAGAGCAGTGACAAGGGATGTGATGATCCTGAACACACCGAACACCCAACCCAAAAGAGAGTAGGTTATCATAAAACTGTCCGCACCCACCTGGGGTGTTGCCACCAGGAATGACACCACTGAGCCTTTTGATGCGCCACTGTTTTTAAGGGATACGGCAACCGGAACCACCCCGCATGAACAGATGGGCAGAGGAATGCCGAAAACGGTTGATTTGATGACCGAGCCGAATGAATCCCGACCTAAATGCCGCCTTATCATGGGCTCGGAAAACAGAATATGAAGGATTCCCGCCACCAAAAAACCAATGAGAAGATAGATAGCCACCTCATTGTAGAACATACCGATTTCTTTAATAATATTTATAACAACATCCATTATTAAACCCCTGGCGACTGTCTGCCGACATCAGCTCTTTCCATAACGATATATCGTCTCAATGAGCTCATTCACCATTTCCTTGCCTTTGCCCCGGCTAACCGCTTCGGTTACGCAGGATTCCACATGCTGTTTCATAATGATACTGGAGACCCCCTTTAGTGCTTTTTCAGCTGCTGTAATCTGGTTGATTATATCAATGCAGTCTTTTTCATTTTCAACCATTTTCATGACGCCCCTGATTTGCCCCTCTATTTTTTTTAAACGGGTTGTTGCATTTTTCTTGGCCTCTTCATTTATCATGCATCCTCCTGTTTTATTTAAAGGTCTTTCATATCGAGACACCTTCGGCACAAACCTTTATATACCATACCCGGGAAGGGTATAATTAAGATAACCCTTCATGACCCCTTGTCAAGATACTGGGCTGGTTTTTTATTATCGCTGTATGATGTTGCCCGTGTTGCCGACAACCAGCTGTTCGAGCGGAATTTCAACACCCGCCTGTTCCATGGCTTTTGTGAGAATTCCGGGAAGCCCTGAACAGCAAGGCACCTCCATAACAACCGATGTCACACTGTTGATATCCGCCGTTCGAAATATATCTTCAAACCTGTCGATATATTCCTGGACATTATCGAATTTCGGGCACCCCATCATCACAACCCGCCCCTTCAACAGGTCCCGGTGCAGATTGGCATAGGCGACACCGCTGCAGTCTGCAAGAACCAGGAGGTCGGCTCCCTTGAGAAACGGCGCTGTAGGCGGTATCAGCCGGATTTTGATGGGCCAATGGCCTAAAGAAGAGGATTGGTCATTATCATGGGAAGTTGGTGTATTGGCCTCCCGGCATGGTGAGGGGGGTGTGAAGCTCTGAATCTGGGCGGAAGGGCATCCGCATGCCATTTTGTCTTCCTGAACGACGTTTTCCGAAGCTTTCGCGAGATGCCGCTCGACGGCCTCTTCATCAAATTCATCCGCTTCCCTCTCCACAATTTTCAGTGCGCCGGTGGGGCACTCCCCGATACATGCGCCAAGACCGTCACAAAGATTATCCGCAATTACCTTTGCCTTGCCCTCCACCAGCTCCAGTGCGCCCTCCGCACATCCAATAATGCACTGGCCGCAGCCGTCACAGAGGTCTTCGTTTATTTCTATAATTTTTCGAAGGGTTTTCATTTATTGTCCTCCTGAACAGTATTGTCTATGACAAAAGCACGCTTCTCGCTTCTTCCCGGCCGCCGGCCGTCATAAACGATGTTTCAATCACTTTTTCCAAATGTTCCTTTTTGGTGTTTTTTTCTTTTGCGTTGTCTTCCAGGTTGGCAATGAGGTCCGCATCATACAATACCTTGAAATTAACGGACTCATCCTCTCCCGGGCTGTGATGATGCCCGACAATATCGCACACCTCGTCTGTCAGTTCTTTATTTGCACCCAGTTTTTCCAGAATGGACCGCGCAATCGGCGGCCCCTCCAGTTCCTGATACCTGGCCGCTGTACTATTATGCTTTTTTTCCGCTTCGTGAATGCCGATGTCATGAAGATATGCGGCGGAAAGAACAACTGCGAGGTTGCCGGCTTCCTTTTTTCCGATCCGCTCCGCATAGCGTGCCACCCGCGTGGCATGGCCGATTCGCTTAAAATCCGCCTTGAAGTATCGCTTCATTTCAATGGCCACCCTGTCCTTCAGCAAATCCTCTTTCTCAGCCAAAAGCTCCGGCGGCATATTTCCGATACATTGCTCGGCAAACTGGCAGTAGGATGCACACCCGAAGTCAAGACCCGGATTGAGAAACCGGTGACCGCAGGAAGGGCATTTCCGTGTTGTGTCATCCTTGAAAAATTCAACGCTATGGCCGCATTCCGGACATGTTGCATCAAAAATCGCTCCGGGTTTCCAGTATTGAGTATCTTGTCCAGGGCACTTCATGGTTTTTTTCTCCTCCTGTTTCAACAGAAAACATGACTGCTTTTTGTCAGTATAATACCGGAAAGACGCATCCGCTACATTGACTTATGTCAAAAAAGGAAAACTTATCCATAAAATGTTTCAAAGATACTAGTTTTTCTTGAAAAAAATAAATATAAATGCAGATATGGAACATAACATACGATTTGATTATGAAGACCTGTTATCCTTATTCTATATTTAAATGACAACATGAGAGGGGTTTTTATGATTAACATGACAATCATTGACTTTTTGAAGGAACGCGCCGACAGAAACGCAGACGATCTTGTCTTTCGGTTTTTGAGTAATGGTGACTTGGACGGACCCATCATGGAGTGGACCTTTTCCGAGCTCTATCAACAAAGTGCCGGAGTGGCTGAAGATCTGGCCGGGCAAGGCCTTTCGGGATCCAGCGTTCTACTGGCATTTCCCCCGGGGCTCGACTTTGTGAAAGCATTCTACGGTTGCCTCCTCGCAGGGGCTCGGGCGGTGCCCGTTCCTCTTCCCAACCCCCGCAGTAAAAACCCTCTCGGCAGGATTTTAAACACGGCCGGCGCCTGCGGTGCCTCCACCGTCATGACGACGCAGGAACTGGCTGACATGGTCGGAGCGATGGGGGCCGAACTGCCTGTTTCCTTAAAAGCGGTGGCCGACCGTGCTGCAGGCGAGTGGACCGGGCACCGGGCTGAAATGGACGAGATTGCCTACCTTCAGTTTACATCGGGGTCAACCGGTCACCCCAAAGGTGTCGCCGTTCGTCACACCAACGTCGTATCGAACCTCCGCGTGATGGGTCAGATGCTGCGAATCAAGCCGGATAAACCGGCAATCGTTTGGGCTCCCCACTACCATGACCTTTGCCTGGTCGGACATATACTGGGCCCCGTTTACTATGGGTACGAGTCCACGCTGATGTCTCCCATGGAGTTTCTGCTGAAACCGGTGAGGTGGCTGCGTGCAATAAGCCATTATAAGATTGCCAACACCGCATGTCCGAATTTCGGATACGAGTACTCGGCAAGGCGCATCAAACCCGAAGAATGTGAAGGCCTCGACCTGAGCCATTGGGTCGTCGCGGGAAATGGAGGGGAGCCGGTTCTCCGGCAGACAATGGAAAATTTTATTGAAAAGTTCGGGCCATACGGGTTCAAGCCGCAGACGTTTTTGCCCTGCTATGGCATGGCTGAATCCGTGCTGTTTGTCGCCGGACTCAAGTCATTGTCCCAGCCTCCGAAAATTCTTAATCTGAGCGCACCGGACCTTGAAATGCATAAGATCCGTGTTCTGGATGACAGCGAGCCGGGAGGACGAACGGTCGTCAGTTGCGGAAAGCCGGGGGCGGACCACCGCATCGTGGCCGTGGACCCCGAAACCCTCACCCCTTCAGAACCTGACCGGGTCGGAGAATTGTGGGTGGAAGGTCCCAGTGTACCCGGGGCCTATTGGGGGCTTCCGGAGGAGTCGTCCGCCACATTCGAGGGATATCTTGCCGACGCCAACGATGGCCCCTTTCTCCGAACCGGAGACCTCGGTTTTGTCATGGATGGCGAAGTATACGTGACCGGCCGCATAAAGGATATGATTATCATCGCCGGACGAAACCACTACCCCGGCGACATCGAACTCACCGTCCAGGGCTCCGGCGCACCGATTCGTATGGGATCCTGTATAGCCGTTTCGGAGCCTGTAAATGGTGTCGAAGAGCTGGTCGTTATTGCCGAGGCAGATGACCGCAAGTTTCCCGTAGCAGATGAAGCCGACACTCAAGCCGAGGGCCGGGGAGATATTTTAATGGATGAATTCTGGGCTTCGGCCGTGAAAACGGTCCAGGGCGCTGTTTCCGAGGGCCATGGCTTGTCGGTTCGAACCGTGGTGTTCGTAGAACCCCGGAGTCTCGAGAAGACGTCCAGCGGTAAGCCGCGCCGGCAATACTATCAGAGCGCCTTCCTGAAGGGAGGCTTGGCCGTGCTTCATGAGAAACGGTCTCCCCAGCCTGCCTGACAAGGATACAGACGGGGCGGCAGAATAGGCATCGTTGCACTGGCCGGTCCTCTGTGAACCCCGGCATTACCAGAGCTTTTTCAATGACCGGAGCAAAATTTTTACCGTTAATATGTGTTACACCGGGCCAGCCCACAAGGCCGGTGGTAAAAATATTGTCCTGGTATGACTCTTTTGGTTTCTGTTTAAGCCCGGGATAACCATGGCAGGGCAGCATTTCACCATGGGTATACACATTGATCCCTTTTCCCTCGCTTTGTTTTAAGATGTCCTCAAGATCTTTCAGGTCATGGCCTGAGACAAGTTTTGAAACAGCTTATAACCCGCGTGAAAGCATGTTTCCTTGACGTAGGTCAAAAACAGCGAATTTGATAAAAATTATTTTTAGAGGGGCGAGTTATATTTTTCCTTGCTGGGCGAGGTCGCTTAATCCGTGGATATCCAAAATAGTGATTTGTCGGCCGTTCACCTCGATAAGACCGAGGCCGTTCATTTTATTTAAAATGCGGGAAAGGGTTTCCGGGATCGTTCCCAAAAGGCTTGCCAGTTCTCCTTTGGAAAAGGGCAAGCGAACGCATGCATCATTTTGCTGATCACGGGTGAGATAAATAAGGTGGGCGGCCAGCCGTCCGGGCACCTCTTTTAACGACAGGTTTTCTATCTGGACCGTGAACTCCCTTAAGCGCTTTGACAGAACCGCCAGCATATTCATGGCAAGGGAGGGATTTGTTGAAATCAGATCAACAAATGACTGGCGCGGAAAAAAGAGGAGATGACTTTTGACCAGTGTCTGGGCATTTGCCGGGAGCTTCTGCCCGGAGAACACCGGAACCTCGCCGAAGGGGTTTCCCGGGCCGTAAATGTGGAGAATGTGCTCTTTGCCTTCAGAAGACATTTTGAATATTTTTACCCGGCCGTCAGCCACCACGTAAAAGCCGTCTCCCTCGTCACCCTCCGAAAACACAACTGTACCTTTTTTATAAAACTTGTCTTTGGCAATGCTCCGGAGTTGCACCAGGCTCTCCTCGGAAAGCCCTTTGAAAATAGGGGCCTCAGACAGAATATTAATTATTTTTTCCACGCGTTCCCCTATACCGGATAAGACCCTCCTGGGTGGTGGAGGCCACGAGTTTTCCGTCACGGGAAAAAATGTGGCCGTGGTTGAATCCCAGTGCCCTGCTGGCACTGGGACTGCTGCAGACATATAACAGCCAGTCATCCATTCGAAAATCCCTGTGAAACCACATGGCATGGTCGAGGCTTGCCACCTGCAAGCGAGGGTCCCAGAATGTATACCCATGGGGATAGAGTGATGTTCCCACCAGCCCGAAATCGGACGCATAGGCCAGCATATACTGATGAACCGCCATATCATCGGGCATGGTGCCGATGGCCTTGAACCACACATAGCGCATGGGGGCTTCTTTTTCAGGCAAAAAGGGGTCCACAGGGTTGACCGGGCGGATTTCAATGGGTTTGTCGCATAATATTTGATTTCGTATGGTAGAGGGTATTTTGTCTTCCACCGATCGGGCCATTTCCAGTTCAGATACGAAACCTTCGGGCCCTTCAACCTCCGGCATTTCCATCTGGTGTTCAAAACCGGTTTCAGACACTTTAAATGAAGCGGACATGGAAAAAATGGCCCGCCCTTTCTGAATAGCCACAATACGACGGGTGGTAAAACTTTTCCCGTCGCGGATACAGTCCACGCTGTAGACAATAGGCATGGCCGGGTCCCCCGGCCGGAGAAAGTATGCGTGCAGACTGTGGGCACTTCTTTCATCGGTTACTGTCTGGGATGCTGCCGACAGAGCCTGACCCAGAACCTGGCCGCCGAAGATATTCCCAAAGCCAAGGTCCTGGCTGCTGCCCCTGAAAATATTCTCTTCTATTTTCTCCAGCTTAAGAAGTTCTAAAAGTTCACTCAGGACATGTTCTTTTAACGTACATTCATCACTCATATGTGTCACTCCTTATGCTCTATATATCATTTTTTCTTTCTTATTTTTTCATGGGCGGGAACACCGTATACCTTTTTGTAAGAACGGCAGGCCGGGCACACCGCCTCCTCCAGTTTTACGAATTGATATAAAGCGCCTTTGCCTTTTTCCCGGGCACGGGTGCATACCGGGCAGGTATTCTTGCAGAAATCGGCCAGTGACTTGGTCAGGCTGCCATGTCCCATTCTTTGTCTCCATAATTGTTTGTCGGTGATAAATATGTCATGAGTCTACGCATAACCTCTCTGAATTTCAACCGTAAAATACAGCAGGATGATTCCCGTCTCAACACCGTCACTCCGGCGAAAGAGGCTGTATCACAATGATCCAACGCCGTCATTCCGCGAATTCCGCTTTGTTTCATTTCTATGTGCATTGTTAAATTTTCTTCATATGATATATAAAGAAACTAAACCATATCTTCATCCACGAACAACTATTTTATACGAGGCAATGGCATGAATGAATTCCACTCCGTCCTTCAAGCATTATTTCATGACAAACCCGGATCCATAATAAATGCAGCAGCCGGATTTCTGTCAAAAGCTGAAGACGAATCCGGAACAGCCAGAAAGATAAATGCGTCGTTTCTTGTTCTTCTCATGGGCAACAACCATTTCCTGTATGAAAAAGCCCGCCGTTTTTTAAATGAAATGAAGGCCGATCCTCTATGGCATGATACGGCTGCATTTTATCTTTCCGGAGAAGATGCCGTAAAAGAGGAAATAAGTCAACAATGCCGGAGCAGCCCCGAGTTTTTTGCATCACTAAGCAATCTCTCAGATTATTTGAATACTCCCGTAACAGACCTTCAAGAAGAGCCCTCTTCTACACTGAGTGAAATGATCCATTCGGTTTTCTTCCCTGAGGGAACCGGAATAAAAGCCTCGAAAGAAGAGCGAATCGAAAACCTGAGAGAAAGACGAACCATCACCATTACAGCACTGAACCGCAATCCGATTTTCAACCCTATCAATGACGTGCTCTTTACCTCCAATGTGCTGCTGACGGTCCCTTCGGCCTCAACCATATATGACGATCTTCCGCTGAGCGATGATCTGAAAGGGGCATTAAAAGAAGCCGCCAGAGAGCCACAGGTTTACTGGTATGATCATCCGGTCCAGATCGGAGTGGAAGCGGAGAAGAATGAAATTCTTTATGGGCTCAAGGGCCTGGATCGTGCAGTTGAGTTTGAAAAAAACCGAAAGGATGAATCAGGGGACACTTTCGATAAAAAAAAGCTCACCGTCATATTGTCCGTATCCGTCACCCACAAACGCCTGCACTCTATTGCAGGGCAGTATATAAAGGAGGAGCTTATCCGATCCGGCGGTTTAAAGCATATCGATGTATACCTCTTTACTGAAGAAGACACCGGACGCATCGTCGATCACATCCTTCTCCCCTTCTGGAAACATCACATGAAAAGAGATGCGGATGATGAATTCCTGAGTGTCTTTGGCGTTGACGGAGAATATGGCCGGCACTACAGTTTTTTGAAGGCCATCGCCGCATTCTGGCATGTGTTAATATCCAATGATATAAAAGCGACCTTTAAAATTGATTTGGACCAGGTGTTTCCTCAAAAAGAACTGGTGGAGGAATCCGGCGCTTCTGCATTCGAACACCTGATGACGCCGCTCTGGGGAGCACAGGGGACAGACCATAATGGAAACCAGGTGGAGCTCGGCCTTATCGCTGGAGCCCTTGTTAATGAAAAGGATATCGGGGACTCTCTTTTTACACCGGATGTCAAGTTTCCCGAAAGAGACCTGTCACCGGACGAGTATGTTTTTTTTAATGCCCTGCCCCAGGCCCTCTCCACCGAAGCGGAAATGATGACCCGATACACCAGCGGTTCCCTGGATGGGAAAACAACATGCATCCAGCGTGTCCATGTCACCGGTGGAACAAATGGGATTCTCGTTAGTACGCTTCGATCCCATGGCCCCTTCACCCCTTCGTTTATCGGGCGGGCAGAGGACCAGGCCTACATCATGTCGGTTCTGCTGGACCGGGATATTACACCGGCCTATGTGCATAAGGACGGGCTGATCATGCGCCATGACAAGGAGGCCTTTGCCCAGGAGGCAATTCAAGAGGCCCATATCGGAAAGCTCATCGGCGACTATATTCGCATTCTATATTATTCCGCCTATGCGAGGGTTCTCACAGGTTCAATCGCAACGATCAAAGACAAACTGGATCCCTTTACCGGGTGCTTTATCTCGAAAATTCCCCTGACCATCGTCTATTTGCGATTTGCCATCAAAGCCGCCTCGTTTTTTGATTCAGGAAACAGCAAAGAGGGGTTTGAATTCATAAAAAACGGAATACCGCGCATCAGCGCCGCCATTCGGTTTACGGAAGGCCGCCCTTCCCCGCTTAAACAGCGCTACGAAAAGGAACGGCGGCAGTGGAATCGCTATTTCGATATATTAAGCGAACTGGAAAAAGCCATCGGTCAAGGGGACGCTTTGGCACTTGAATTGAAAATAAAGGCCCGGGAAATTGTCCGCCACTGTCGCTACTAGACGAGAGACATTGTCCGATTGATTTTTTTTCTGCGTAAATTTAATGGTTCCGGCTTATGGGACATTCCGAAACATTCTGTTTTTTTCAATTAGTTTGCAAGTGACAATTCAATCATATCAACAACCGGTGTATACATCACTTATCGACCTGACCGTCCGTTCTGTTGATTCTGTTCAACCTCGGTTTTATTCAAAAAAATGGAATTGCAGGAGGCTTTTTGTATGGCGACGACAGCCGGATGCTTAACAATTCGCTCAACAGAGATTGCATAAAACTTCTCCCTGACAGCATCAGCGTGTCCAACGACCCCTACATCATATTGGCGGCACACATCTTCTTCAATGACCGCCGGCACTGCAAATACACCGTCTCCGGACTGGCCGAAGGCCTTAAGCAATGCCTGGTCGTCGAATTCCCCGATTATCTTTGGCCTGATTTCAAGAGAATCAAACCATTGATCCAGAGAGCCGCGCAAGGCCGACATGGGGCTGGGCAACAGTATCGGCGCACCGTTTAGGGATTGAGGAAACTTTTCGCGCAGTCTTGAAGCAAGCCGATGGGCGGCAAAAAAACTTACCCCACATTCACCTAAAAAATGACTGAACGCCCTGACGCTCAATCCCGGTCTCACGGGGGTGTCGGTTAGCACCATGTCAAGGCCATGAACGGCCAACTCTGACAGCAGTTGTTTTTCCTTCCCTTCATGGCAAACCAGATGAATCTGTTGAGGCAGCCGAAGGGCTGGTTCAAGGAGTTTGCGTACGACCAGCTTGGGCAAAGCATCGACGATGCCCACAACCAGGCGTAACGGTCCGGATGTGGGCCTGCCCTTTACCGTGTCAAGCATTTCCAGTCCGAGGGTAAAAATTTCATCCGCAAACCGGTAGACGATTCGTCCTGTTTCAGAGAGTTCCAAATTTCGGCCGACTCTTATAAAAAGTTTACTGCCCAGCACGTCTTCAAGCTTCGTCACTTGGGCGCTGATAGTTGAAGGCGCCAGGCGAAGTCGTTCACTGGCCCGGCTTACGCTCTCATCCCGGGCCACAGACCAAAAATAGTATAAATGATGATAGTTAAGCCATTCCATAATTTACCTTTCGTTTTTACCGAACAATTATACGATATTTTTCTAATTGTAGCAATCTGTTTTCTGTATTAATTTTTCCTAACAGTGACAAAGGGGTGGGCGGCATCAGTTTCGGATGAAGGGAAGGCAAAACGATGAATTGGCAGGAGACAAATCAGTTTAATTAGAAATATACGAATACACTATTTGTTTTTAGTTTTAATTTACGAATCTGAAAAAATGATGGAGGCAGGCCGTTATGATGAGCGAACTTGAAAAACTATATACTCGCATTATCCAAAGAGCGACAATCAACCTCAGAGAGCTTGAATTTGACGTTAAGCCATATGTATGGGGGTTGGTCTCACCCAGCCAGATGGAAAAATTTTATGCGTTTTACGGCATAACCACCGATCATCCCATCAATTTTCATTTCAAACATTCCGGACTGGCGGGCAGCTATTTTTTGGGACAATGCCAGGTGATCAATTCCTTGCTTTACAAATCAGATGTCCGGGGCGATGAACTCAAACAAAAAGGCGATGTGCTGAAGTTTGATAAATTTGAAATCGAGGTGTCCAAAGATGAAGAAATATATATCGAGGATAGCGCCTTAATCAAAACAATGGTGCATAATTATTCACATGACCCTGAATCGTTGGAGCAATTCTTCATCAAAAATACCGTATCCACTCATTATGCCAACATACACGGCGCGCCTTGCGATGGATGCTTTCTGGAACCGTTCGCCACGGTTGATCTGACAACACTCCACGACTGTGTAGTTGGCGCGTTTTCATATATACAGGCGGGGGAAATCAACCATCTGAATATTGAACCGGGAACCATTTGGGTGCGGAGTCAGGGTAATTTTGATTTTTCATACCGATATCCCCAGGACCGGTTGATGAAATATGTTTGTTTCACTGCCGGCAGCCAACCCCAAGGGGTTTTCCTCGATTTTATGGAAGAACGCAAAGATGAATTCCAAAGAATTTTCGATACCATGAATTTGGAGTCTCCCCTATCGGTACCCGACAGTTCTTCACTGGACAGATATGCCGTTATTGATCTCAAGACCCAAATTGGCGATAATGTTCTCGTGGCTCAAAGGGCATTTTTAAAGAATTCCCGGCTGGGCAAGGGGGCAAATGCGCAGGAGAACTGTTTTGTAATTAATTCGCGTTTAGAGGGGAACAATATCACAGCTCATGGCGCAAAAATAATAGAGACGGATCTGGAGCGGGATGTTTTTGTCGGGTTCAACAGCTTCTTGCACGGTAAACCCGATTCCCGACTGACCATCGGCAACGGATGCATTATCATGCCCCACACGATCATCGACATACGTGAGCCGCTTTTGATACCGGACAATCATCTGGTTTGGGGATTGATTACCGATCAGAAGGATCTTGAGAGCAACAGTTTGTCCATTGCTGATGTTGAGTCAATTGAAAACGGGCTTAAAAAGGGCAATATGACATTTGAAGGAAGCGGCAAGAGTCTTGTTACAGCCTTTCGTGAACGAATTCATCATATCCTTGAAGCAAACGGCGCCTTTTTCGACGGCAAAAACAACAAAGGGCACGCACAGAAAAATCAAGATATTTCATTTAATACGATTCAGCCCTACCCGAAGGGTTCTCTGAAAGGCTTGTATCCCACTATCACCATCCAGCCCTAGCAAGAAAAAAACGCCAAAAATGGGATTGTTGCTATAGGGCGGGCGAAACGGAAAAGAAGGGTAGTTCCGGAAATTTGTCCGCCACTGTCGCTGCCGGCCGAAAAACACTGTCCAATTGACTTTTTTGTGCCTAAAATTCATAATTCCGGCTTATGGGTTCCGATAGTTTCAATCATGTTACCTACCCGACATGCTGCCGTAATATTAATTCGGATACGGCTCCTTCGCCCACTTTATAAGCACAAAGGCTACGGTTGTCAGACCGATGGGTAAAATGAGGTTCGGAAACTCAGGTGTATTTTCAATTAACAACTTGTACCCAATCCATATTCCATGAAGGGTTCCCAACACAATCATTAACATCCCAGCAACTTTTCCCACCATTTTGACCCTTTCAAATTATTAATGCATCATTAAGGCTGAATGTCGAACCATGACCTCTTAACCGGTTAGTAATGAAACTAAAAACCAAAAAATCGAAAACAGACCTATACAAGATTGGTGCCATGCGGCAAGAATTATATGTATTTGATTTATTTTTAAATGGTTAGCGAGGATTTCGGCTAAAGTTTAATAACGTAATTAAAAGCAACATATATCTTTTTTCATAATCGTATCGTATACTTTTTGCACCTTACAGAAGGTCGGGTCAGCCAGTCAACCTTGCATTAATATTCCGGAGCTTCCAAATATCAAAAATAACTGCAATTATTCTTTTACACTAACCCCTGGTCCAGCATGGCTTCAACGACCTTCACGAATCCGGCGATGTTGGCTCCAACCATGTAATTCCCGGGCATTCCATATTCCCCGGCGGCATCAAGGCAGGTTTTATGAATACTTTTCATTATGACCTGGAGTCGTTGATCCACTTCTTCCCGCTGCCACCTGATCCGCATGCTGTTTTGAGACATTTCCAGACCGGACACCGCGACTCCGCCTGCATTTGCCGCCTTTCCGGGCGCATAAAGAATTTTGTTGTTCAACAGGGTATCAATTCCTTCCGGGGTCGTCGGCATATTGGCCCCTTCCGCCAGCAAAACAACGCCTCCTTTGACAAGGTGGTCAGCGTCCTTTTGATTAACCTCATTTTCCGTTGCGCAAGGAAACGCACAATCCGCCTTATGGGCCCACAGCGGGTTGTAATCTATGTTTGAATCAACCGGCGTGTATACGGATTCTTTGTACTTATCCGCGTATTCTTCAATCCGGCCGCGTTTGATATTTTTCAGTCTTTTCACGAACTCAAGCTTTTCCGGGTCCATCCCCTGCTCATCATAAATATATCCGGAGGAATCTGAGAAGGTCAGCACCCTGCCGCCAAGCGACATAATTTTTTCTGCAGCAAATTGAGCGACATTTCCGGACCCCGAGACAAGACAATTCTTACCTTCCAGCGTGTCATTCTTTTCAGACAGCATTTCAGCAGCAAAGTAGACACATCCGTAACCCGTGGCTTCCGGTCGGATGAGGCTCCCGCCCCAATTCAAGCTTTTCCCCGTCAAAACCCCGGTAAACTCGTTTGTGAGTTTTTTATACATACCGAACAGATAGCCGATTTCCCTTGCCCCGACTCCGATATCGCCGGCCGGAACATCGGTGTTCGGGCCGATATGGCGAAACAGCTCGCTCATAAAGCTCTGGCAAAACCGCATCACTTCATTATCGGATTTTCCTTTGGGGTCAAAATCGGACCCACCCTTCCCCCCCCCCATGGGCAGGGTTGTCAAGGCATTTTTAAACACCTGCTCAAACGCGAGGAACTTCAGGATCGACAGATTAACCGACGGATGAAATCGGAGCCCCCCCTTGTAAGGGCCTATAGCGCTGTTCATTTCAATCCTGAATCCGCGGTTCACAAGTGTTTTCCCCTGATCATCCATCCAGGGGACACGGAAAATGATCATCCGCTCCGGCTCCGTTACCCTTTCCAGCACACCGGCATGCCGGTATTCAGGGTTTCTGTCAAGTACCGGTGTTACGGATTCTATTACTTCGTGTACGGCCTGGTGAAACTCTGTTTCGCCCGGGTCTCTTGCTTCGATTGTATTCAAAATAGTATCCATGTTGTCCCCTCTCTTTCTAGCCAAAAGAATGTGTCAACTAGACAGGTTTTAATTAAGGTTTCAGTATCACCCCGCGAGACCGCTTTCCGTCTATCTTGATTGTCAGCGGCGTTCCCAGTTTCATGTGCCGGATAAATGTTTCCTCGGTTTGAACCGGCAGCCCTTCCAGCCAGGATTCATCCAGAAAGTCCTTCCCTTTTTTTCCGATAGTCAAATAGCCGATTCCAAGGGATGTAATATTATGAAAAAAATGGGTCCCCTGGGACGGATCAGCCTGCAGCTTCTCATTGCAGGCTTCTATAACTGTACCCACGCCGGAAATGTCTCTCCATTTAACCGGGATACCCAGCCATCTGTCTGCCGACCCCCACCTGCCGGGGCCCACCAGCAGGTATTTTTCATTTTTTTGAACCAATCGCCTGTTTAACCGACCAATTTCCATTGCAATGTCCGGTGTTCGGGCCGGGTCAAATGTATCGGGTTTCACATAAATAATGTGTTTGATGTCGGGTATCACGCCATTGCCCAATGCCTGGCTGGAAAAACAGGCCGCATGCTTGATGTCCTCCTCGCCAATCTTCACGTCAAGATTCTGCCTGTGAATTGCCATGGGCCTGATCTGGAGAACCACAAATTCGGGATTTTTGCGTTTTTCGTCCGGATCGTTTTCGTTGGGAAAGTTTACGGCAAATTCAATTTCAACCGGCGCCCCCATGCCTTTCTGCCCGATGTTCAACAGTTCCGTTAAAATTTCCACAAGTGGGTACTGGTTGTATTTCAGTATGCCGGCAAACGTCGGTATATGAACTGCATTGGGAAGATATGAATCACGGATCCTATTATCTTCAGGGATAAAACTGCTGAACTGGTTCCGAAGGGGAAGATGGGTTTCAATTGTATCCGGCACATCGCTGATTTCAATCTTGGATAGCGTTGTGTCAAACGTATACCGGTGGTCGTCGCCAAATGACAAACCGAAATCATCCGGAACGCCCTGCATGCTCAGCCCGTAGAACCATTTTTGAGAATTTTTGAGCATATCCTCTACATTAGAGGACTGGGGAAGTAACTGCGGATACTTTGGCGAAAACCGGAGAACAGCCCCCCCCTCCACAACTGTTTTCCCGAGCCCGAATGCCATGTGAACGATTCCTTCTTCGGGCTTCATATAAGACACCGGATAGAAGTTATAGGATTGGGCAACACCTGAAATTGAAGGAAAGTATAAACCATCATAGTCATTTCCGGTGACCTGCTGAATGACGACCGCCATTTTTTCTTCTTCAATCCGGTGGGGTGTATTTTTCGAATAAAACCTCGGCGCCTCAAAATAGGTTGACGCATAGGTTAGTTTGATCGCCCGAATCAACTGGTTTAACCGGATGGATATATCCGGATTGTTGTTAGGTATCATGTATGTCTTGTAAATACCTGCGAATGGTTGAAAGTGTGCATCCTCCAACAGGCTGGAAGACCTGACCGCAAGAGGTTTTTTTATGCAGGATAAATATGTGGCAAGATCCTTGACTGTGCTTTCCGGAAAATCAGACGCCAGAAATTTTAGGGCGATTGAATAATCGCTTTCTTCCGCCAGTTTCAATGTATTGGCTTCTAAAAAAAGATCAAATATCTCCGTTGTGACAACCAGTGTCTTGGGTATGCCGATTCTGATTTCAGTGAACATCTTTTCAATTGAGCTGTCCGGTCCCAGCTGGGATGAAAAAAAGGCAATCCCCCGCCCCTTGCCGCCTAAAGAGCCTTTGCCGATCTTTGTAAAATCGACATCAGGGTCAAATCCGTTGGAAGAGAAATCCGTAATGACGCCCCGCTGTCTTTCTTTTCGTTTTCTCCGGATGCATTCCACCAGATAATTCTTTATTTCCTGCGTATCTGAAAAATCCGTGATAAGAACAGGCTGAAGCTCTGATGCCAGCTGTATTTCCGATCGTGCCATCAGCCAATTTGAAAAATGGTCCCGTTCCGCATGAAAGTAAATGGATTCTTCCGGAACAGATGGAATAATCTTCTCCATCTGCTGAAGACTCGACGCCCGGGCAACTTCCCTGCCGTTTGGAAGGCGGAACACAAAATCACCAAAGGACAGGTGCTGTTCGAGAAATGATCGAATTTCCTTGTGGAGCAAAGGAGAGTTTTTGTTTAAAAAAACAGCGGGTGTGTCCAAGGCCTGCTTTTTATTCGAGTCATCTGAACTCATAATTAACAGCGGAAGTCCCGGCATGTCTTTTTTAATCATTCCGCAAAAAACAAACCCTGCCCGATCATCAAGGGTTCCACTCCTGGGAAAGCGGACATCGGAGATTACACCCAACAGATACGGTTTGTATTTTCGATAGATGCTCTCCGCTTCTTCAAAATTTTCAGCAAGCAGAATCTTTGGCCTGGCCCGCATTCTTAAGATGCGGTGTTCCTCGTTGAGGGCGTCATCCATGACCTCCTGGGTCTGAAGTACGATTTCCCGATAAAGATGGGGTAAAATAGAGGATCTGTAGTCAGGGGAATCTTCCACAAGAATAATGACCCGCACCATGGCACAGTTGGTGTCATGGAATACATTCATCTGGTCTTCGGTGCTTTTGATAATCGCCAGAAGCAGATCCGCATTTCCGCTCCATACAAACAGCCGGCATGTCGACGGCGGGGCCGGGCCCTCTGAATCCGGGTAAGGAATACCCGTATCATGGACAAGAAGGATTACAGGAATGCCGGGAAATTTTTCCTGAATCTTTTTACTTGAAGAATAGGGGTTTCCCGCATCTCGTATCGGCATTGTGATGACCAGTTCAAAAGTTTCCCTTGATAATAAGTCGAGGGCGCCTTCGATGGATGATATCCAGGTAATCCTCGGAGGGCGGGACAAGTTCAGTCCTCTATACTCATGTATGATTCTTTCTGCAAGCCGTCCCTCTTCCTCCATGATGAAGGCGTCATAGGGACTCGATACAAGTAGTATCTTGCCGACCCTTTTGGGCATCAGGTCGTGAAATATCTTAAACGAAAATTTCTTCCCCTTGGAGGAATCCGGAGGCAATGTTTTCTGCATACTTGACCACTTCCGCGGTTGCGTGAAATTTTATGGGCATAGTCCTCTTCCCGTGCCTAGTTTCGTTCACCTGATGATGCTTACCGGTTGTACCCTTAGATCGAGTCTAAAAATAACTTGATCCGTCCCAGCAGTGGGTACACAGCTTCTCTTTTGGAAGACCAACGGCACCGACAAGGTCATCCATTTTCTGGAACTTCAGGGATGTCAGTTTTAACCGCCTGCGGATGAATTCTATCATTGCAAGATTCTTCTCCGATCCTGCGGTGGCGTATTCATCCAGGTTTTTGTCCTCCTTCCCCTCAATATCATTTATCGCTTTTCTGCCGGCCAGGTCAAGTGTGGATCGCGACGTGGAAAAGTTCAAAAATTCACATGGATAAATCAGGGTTGGACACGCCGGACGCATATGCACTTCCAGGGCGCCATAGTCAAATAATATCTGGACGTTGTCCTGAAGCTGGGTTCCTCTGACAATCGAATCCTCGCAAAATAATATCTTTTTTCCGTTAATCAGGCTTTTGACAGGGATCAGTTTCATCTTTGCAACCAGATCCCTTACCTTCTGATTTTGAGGCATAAAGCTCCTCGGCCAGGTGGGTGTATACTTAACAAAGGGCCGGGCATATGGTATCTGTCTTTCATTGGCATACCCAATGGCATGCCCTATTCCGGAATCAGGAATACCCGATACCAGGTCAATTTCCACATCGTCATTTTTTGCCAGCGCATTGCCGCACCGGTATCTGACAGTCTCCACATTAATATGTTCATAACTGGACGCCGGATACCCATAGTAAACCCATAAAAACGAGCAGACCTGCATTTTATCGCCCGGCCCTTTTAATTGTTCATATCCCTCCGCGGTCAGAAGGACCACCTCGCCGGGCCCAAGGTATTTTTCGATCTCAAACCCCAAGTTCGGGAATGCACATGTTTCAGAAGATGCTGCGAGGGAGCCGTCTTTTTTACCGATAATGACAGGTGTTCTTCCCAGTTTATCCCTGGCGGCGATAATCCCTTTTTTGGTCAGCAGCAGCATGGAGCATGAGCCTTTAATGCATTCCTGGGCATAAGTAATGCCTTCTTCAAAGGACCCCTTCTCACTGATGAGCATGGCAACCAGTTCTGTGGGATTAATCCCCCCGCTCCCGGTCTCTGAAAAATGCTTTTTTTTGTCAAATGCGATGTTGGCAAGGTTATCAATGTTGTTGATTTTTGATACGGTTACAATGCCGAATGTTCCAAGATGGGAGCTGACTATAATCGGTTGACTTTCCGTATCACTGATAACGCCTATCCCTTTGTTGCCCTTTAATTCATCCAGGTCTGGTTCAAACTTTGTTCTGAAATATGAATTCTCAAGGTTATGAATGGCCCTTGATAGAATGTCACCGTCCAATAAGGCCATACCCCCCCTTCTGGTACCCAGGTGAGAAAGGTAGTCGGTTCCATAAAACAGGTCCCTAACGCAATCCGTAACCGAAATGTTGCCAAAAACACCACCCATGAAACGCTCCTTTGAATCCTACTTTATAATTCTTGGTTTAGTTCGGCCTGCTTCGAAAAACTTATGCCAATTGAAAATGTAACTCATCACCGGTTGATAAAAATGAGCAAATAGTATATCCATCACTTATTTTCAAGGATTGATTTTAAGTAATACTAACAACGGAATGGTAACCGGGCGCAGGCCTCCAACATAACCTATTGTAAATTAAGGAGAAGATATATGCCGAAAAGGGATGACATTAAAAAGGTAATGATTATTGGATCGGGTCCGATAATAATTGGCCAGGCCTGCGAGTTTGATTATTCAGGAACCCAGGCATGCAAGGCACTACGCAGTCTTGGTTATGAAATTGTTCTGGTCAATTCAAACCCGGCAACAATTATGACCGATCCGGCAACTGCCGACACCACCTATATTGAGCCGCTCAACCTTAAAAATCTCGCTGCGATAATAGAAAAGGAGCGTCCGGATGCCCTGCTGCCGAACCTGGGCGGCCAGTCCGGCCTGAATCTCTCCTCTGAATTAGCAAAGGCAGGCGTGCTTGATCAATATGGCGTTAAGATCATCGGGGTAAATATAGACGCCATTGAACGCGGTGAAGACAGAACCGCCTTTAAAAATACAATGGACCGCCTTGGAATAGAAATGGCCAAAAGCAAAACCGTGACCTCGGTTGAAGATGCGGAAACCGTTGCTGAAGAGCTAAATTATCCGGTTGTTATCCGACCTGCTTACACCATGGGTGGAACCGGTGGCGGCCTGGTATATAATGTTGAAGATTTAAGGATCATCGCCGCCAGGGGGCTTGCCGCCAGTCTGGTCAACCAGATTCTTGTGGAAGAATCCGTCCTCGGATGGGAAGAGTTGGAGCTTGAAGTTGTCAGGGATGCAAAAAATCAAATGATCACGGTTTGTTTTATAGAAAACGTGGATGCCATGGGCGTCCACACCGGAGATTCCTACTGCACCGCTCCAATGCTGACCATTGCCCCTGAACTGCAACAACGGCTGCAGAACTATTCCTATGCTATTGTGGAGGCCATCGAGGTGATCGGCGGGACCAATATTCAATTTGCCCATGATCCTGAAACCGGACGCGTCGTGGTCATTGAAATTAATCCCAGGACCTCC
>Ga0180435_10002063_pt1 | contig 20655 bp, 20 predicted proteins | sample SS_ome_3_FD_132467 | JGI IMG/M metagenome (GOLD analysis project Ga0180435, IMG submission 132467) | Hypersaline lake sediment archaeal communities from the Salton Sea, California, USA - SS_3_S_1 metaG | ecosystem: Environmental > Aquatic > Non-marine Saline and Alkaline > Hypersaline >...
GTCGCATTTAATCTCGCAGTCTGGCTGGCCCATGACAAGACAGGGGTGATGGCATTTGACCTTGATCCGCAATGTACACTGGTCGATGTCTGCGAGGTGAGAGAAGAGGACGGTTTCGAACCGACTTTCGAAGTTTCCACCGATCTCGCCGAGCTGGAAGAGATGGTGAAAGACAAGAAGAACAAGACCCCGATCATCGTTGATATGAGTGCCACCAACATGCCGGCGATGGAGCGTGCAATCGAACTCGCCGACAGGGTACTGATCCCTGTGCAACCGAGCCAGGCGGATATCTGGTCGACACAGCGCTTCCTCAAGACGGTACATACCTGTATAGCCCGTGGCAAGGGTGCAAAGAAGACCGAGGTACTTGGATTTATCAACCGCGCGGATACGCATATCGGTGTTCGTGAGACCGGCGAGGCGGAAGAGGCGCTGGAGATGCTTCAGGGTATCAAGGCACTTGGTGTCCGTCTGTATCAACGAACGGCATACCGACGCTCGTTCAGTGAAGGCCTCGGTGTGTTTGAACTGGATCCAATGGGTAAGGCGTCGAAAGAAATGAAGCGGCTGGCAACACTGCTCGACTAAGCTTGTAACCTGGGTCGCAACTGAGTTCGCAGGCCTGCGAAGCCGAACAAGAGGTAGTTTATGAAGATAATACGCTGGTTTTTCAGTCATGCATTCCTGATCGTACTCATCGTCGCTGTTATATACAGCTACATGTACTGGGGTAACCTGATCGGTGAAGATACACCTGCAGGCAAGGCCCTGGCCTATCTGTCTGAAGAATTCGAGACCGTCGATGAATTCATGGTGGCGGTCAGGGAAAAACAGGCTGAGTACGAGTCCACGACCGTAGATTCTGCGACATCAGATAGCGTTCAGCATGACCAGTCCGCTCAGCAGGAACAGCAGGTAGAAACGGTACAGGATGATACCTCGGAGATGGCCCGGGAAACGTCCCTGGAAGCGACCCGGGAAGCGTCCCTGGAAGAAAACCAGGAATATAGCCGGCAAGATACCACATCGGTAGCATCCGAGGAAGTTGTCGACAAAGGCGGCGAGGACGCCGTAGAAGCAGCAGCCCTGGCTGCTGATGAGCCTGTGTCGATCAGTTATAGCCATAACGAGCAGCGTGTAGAGCAAGATTCCGAAGGCAGATACATGGCCTCTGCAGAGGTTGCTTCACAAGCTGCATCTGCAGAAATACCACAGTCCGCTGCAGCCTCAAGGGGCGAGACTGTGTCTGATGAAGTGGCTGCACAGAACACTGAAACAGCTGAACAATCAGTTGATACTGCTGCAGCGGCAACTGGACCGGCAGCTGCCGAGCAGTTCGTATCAGAAGAGATTGCAGAACAACTGGATAATGTTGATGACAGCGGCAGGGTAATCGACCCGTCCAAGAGTAATGAGCTGGTCCGCCAGGAATGGATCAGGGCGCGCCAGGCATTCTACAAGCGCGACTATGAACAGTCGGAGAAAAGTTACCTGCAGGTGATCGATAGCACCAAGGATAACTTCGATGCTTATGGCGAGCTGGGTAATGTCTACTTCAACCAGGGAAAACGGCAGGAAGCAGCACAGGCATATTTCGATGCGGCATCGATACTCGTGCGCAGAGGCGAGAAATTGCGTGCCCGTAGCCTGATGGGATTGTTACGTCGACTCGATGCAGCCAAGGCTGAAGAGTTGCAGAAGCTGGTCCAGGAGCCGGCTGACTCGTAGCCTGATCTGCTGATCTGCTGATCTGCTGATCTGCTGAGCTGTGATCGAGTAACCAGAAAATAAAAAAACCATGAGGTCATGAGAAATGTTTTACGCACTTAGAAACCTGTTTGCCCTGCTTGGCCTGGCTGCGGTCGTCGCCGTCATCATCATTAGTGTCAAAATCGCGCCCATGAAGGAGAGGCTGGATCAATTCGATGATAAAGCACTGGATCTTTACATCGATATGTTTACCAAGGTGCTGGAGACGGGTAACGCTGCAGAGGCGACAGTATGGAAGGTCAAGGTCGCAGAAGACCTGGAAGTTGAAGATGTCGAGCAATCGATGCGTTTCGTCGCCAATGAGCACAACATCAAGAACGTTGGTGAGCTTCCGCTGTCTGAACAGGTAACTGCCATGAATGGCGAAGAGTCACGTTACTTCAAGATTTTCATGTTCTGCAACGCACTGACTGCAGCGCAGATGCTTGACTACAGCGATGCCTACTCGGCTTATCTGCCCTGTCGTGTCAGCCTGGTCGAAGATAAAGAAGGTAACTACTGGATCTATTCACTCAATATGGATGCCATGATCCATGGTGGAAAGCCGCTGCCACCAGCCCTGAAAGAAGAGGCGGAAAACGTCAAGATGATCATTCAGGACATTATGAACCGCGGTGCTGAAGGCGATTTTTAAGGTTGATTTTTAACGGTGGCTTCCAGGGTGATTCCCCGGGTACATTGTGATGGGTACATATTAGATGACAGACGAGAAAAAAACTGACAAGCCCGGGGCGGGTACAAAGAGTGGTGCTGCAGACAGTACCTCGAAAAGTACCGCCAAAACAACCGACGCCAGTCAGAAATCAGCTGCCAGCAAGAAACCGGAAGCCGCTGCGGACGACAAGGCGGCGGCCAGCAAAGCTGCGCCCAAAAAGAAAGCGCCCGCTAAAAAACTCAGCGAGGCTGATAAGAAGGCGGCTGATGACTCTATCCGCTCCAGGCAGAGTGTTGATGAGCTCAAGGCGAGAGCTGCGGCTGCCAAAAAGCGCGCCCAGGAGAAGATCCTGGAAAAAAACTTTGTCAGTGACCCGCCCGTCGATCCCCTGGAGCGACTGGCCGATACTTTCGATAACAGTGCCAGGCGCTGGGAGATGGTGGTCTATCCGTCACTTTTCGCCTTCGTGTTGCTGGCTGGTTATGGCTTCTTCCTGATCTACCGCCTGACACATGATATCTCGACCCTGTCGCAATCGGTTACCCGTATGGCTGTGATCGTCTCTGATGCCATGCCACGCATGACGAAAGACCTCAACGTCATGACCGACAGTATGGATAACATGACCGGTAACATCGCCAACATGTCCGGTGATATCGACGGTATGTCCGTGGAGATGAGTTCCATGTCTACACAGATGAACACGCTCACTCCGATGAGCAATAACATACAGAGCATGACGCATAACATCGGTAGCATGAATCGCTCTGTCTATGGCATGCAGCGAGATATGCACGGTATGAACCGCACCGTTTCCAGTGGTCCGTTCGGTATGATGAACGACATGTTGCCATTCTCTTCCGACTCCAACGTCCCGCCCCCGTTGCCACCTTCTGCGATATGGCCGTCATACCAGGGCGTTCCGCAACAGGCTAACCCCTATCAGAAACCGGGGCAGGCATATTCGCAACAGCCCGGAATGCAACAGTGGCAGCCACCACTCAGGCCCGCTGGCAAGTCTGCCTCGGGTAGCCTGAAGAGGAAGCCGACAAGCGGGCAGACTAATGGCACCGCCCGGTCCACGAATACCAGGTCTGTTACTGCAGATGGCAAATCGACCGGCAAGGCGACTGCCAGGTCAGCTGATACCGGGCCTGCAGCCAGGTCGCCCGCCAAGTCGTCTGCCGAATCGTCTGCCGAATCGTCTGCAAGGGACAAAAAGATACCGCTCAAGATACCACCAGAGAAGCAGGTTCAGCCGGCAAAGTCGACTGATAAGGAAAGTGGCATCCTGTCTGGCAGGCATGGTGATATAGCCATGAAGTACCAGCAAGACATGACAACTATCACGGTCGATACCAGGAAAACCAGCCTCAGACATTGACTGGCCTGAGACATTATTGACTGGATACTAATCTGGTGAGCTAACAACGGGGCATATCTGCTTGTCCCGAACTGTCATATCCTGAATAACATCTGTGTAATCGTAGGGGGTCAGACAGTCTGGCCCGGAGAGAGCAAGTATGCTAAATCGGCCGGATAAATCCATTCGCGAACGACTGACCAAGCTCGAGTCGCATCTCAATAACGAACACCCACTGCTCCTCGATGTGGTATCACGCTTCCGCAAGCTCGATACCGTCGCCTACAGGATGGGCCTGCTGGATAACAGGGAGTCCTACGCCACCAGTATACCGTGGTGGCCGCTGATCTCCGTGCTGGGCACCTTCTCGGCAGGCAAGTCATCGTTCATCAATCATTTCCTCGGGGACAAGCTTCAACTTACCGGTAACCAGGCCGTTGATGACAAATTTACCGTCATCACCTACAGCACCAGCAAGGAGAAACGGGTGCTTCCCGGTGTGGCGCTTAATTCCGATCCACGCTTCCCGTTCTACAAGATGAGCGACGAGATAGACAAGGTTACGGAAGGGGAAGGGCGCCGGATCGATGCCTACCTGCAGATGAAGACGTCACATTCAGACCTGTTGAGTGGCAAGATCATCATCGATTCACCGGGATTTGATGCAGACGAGCAGCGTAACGCTATCCTGCGGCTCACTGATCACATTGTCGGCCTGTCTGATCTCGTGCTCGTGTTCTTCGATGCACGACACCCTGAACCGGGTGCCATGCACGATACGCTCGATCACCTGGTTGGCAATACCATCAATCGTAACGACTCGGAAAAGTTTCTCTATATCCTGAACCAGATCGACACGGCGGCACAGGAGGATAATCCTGAAGCCGTGGTTGCCGCATGGCAACGTGCGCTGGCAGCCAAGGGACTCACTGCCGGGCGTTTTTATTCGATCTACAACAAGGAAGTCGCTGTACCGATTGATGATGAAGCCGTGCGCAAGCGTTTCGAGCACAAGTGTGATACCGACATAGCGGCCATCACCGAGCGTATTCACCAGGTCGAAGTCGAGCGTTCATACCGTATCGTCGGTGCACTGGAGACTATCGCCAACGACATCGAGCATCAGGTTGTTCCCATCGTGAAGGATGCCATGAACAGCTGGCTAAAGATGGTATTGATACTGGACGGTGCTGCACTGGTAATCGTGCTCATCCTGTTGGCAGTACTCGGGCAATGGGTCGATGTCTGGTCTCTGTTCAGTTACGATTTCACTGAATCCGGTATTACATCTTCGATCAAGCTGGCAGTTACGGTCACGGCTGCGCTGGCAGTGCATTTCATGGCCAGGACGTTCTCTGCCAGGATCATCGCGAACAGGATTGCCAAGTTTGACGTGGTAGAGAGGAACCTGTCAGGAAAGGACAGTGACGGTAATACCCTGGCTGGAAATATAAAACAGGCGTTCCTGAAGAATACCCAGCCGCTGCGCAGTATCTTCCGGCCGATGCCGGTAGGCTGGTCGATGCGCACACGTCGTATACTTGCCGAAGTCCGCGCCGATGCCAGTGAATTTATCCAGACCATGAATGATCGCTATACTCGCCCTTCCGGTGATTCATATGTCGAACAACAGGAGCAGGAATCAGCGACCAGCGTGAAGACAACCGACGATGCTCCTTCCAATGTAGAAACCCTGAAAACAGCTAATGCTACCGGGGATAAAGAATAAATACAGAGTGTGATTGGATGATGATCATGAGAATAATTCGAGTGCTGTAGGTAACTGCAAGCTTCTTTTCCGGCACTGTCGCTGCGAGCGACGAGCTGTGTGCTGATGACATCGCCGCGCTGTTTACTGATAAAACATTTGATGTTCATAATGTAAAAAAAGATAAACAGCTTATGGCTTATGATTCTAAAGACGGTGAGTATCTGGTCTCCATACCGTGGAAGAATAAGACATCAAGCAGGAAGCGGTGGCAGCATGGCGATATGCATTGCACCGGCCACCCGAAGAAAGGGGATCGTTGTAAGATCATCAAGCGTGCTGGTGATGGTGTCTACCACGGTTTCACCGATGGTGATCATACCCATACTCTGAGCAATTTCCGTAAAGGCAACCAGCTACAGGTAAAGCCGGCGTTCTTGCCGTGGCTATGACGAACGGACAAGACTGGCAGATTCAGGAGCTGCGAAGCGCCTGTGACTTCAGATGAATGTAAATTTTCCGGGCCTTCATCATCTGCTCAGGTCTGATTAACTGACTCGCCTCAACTGTTGCCGGGCGGCTCGGACTGGTCGTTATCGGCTTGCGCATTCGCAGTTCCACGGTTCTCCCAGTGAAACGGCGGCAGCTTTGAGAAGGCGTCTTTCAGGGCATCGTTCCACGCGTTTTTTACACTCCTCAGGTACTCGTCGTCGTCTTCCATCTTGATGTAATGATCGCTCGAGTACGAGTCTTTCTCGTAGACCAGCACCTCGATCGGCGGCCCGACAGTAGCGTTTGACTTGATGGTCGAATCCATCGATACGATGGCGCAACGAGCAGCATCTTCAAGAGAGGTGTTGCGGGTCAGTATGCGATCGAGAATCGGTTTGCCGAACTTGCTTTCACCTATCTGCAGGAAGGGGGTCTGGTCAGAATCAGTGATGAAGTTGCCTGCCTTGTAGACGAGGTAGATAGCAGGATCATTACCCGCAATCTGACCGCCGAAGATCAGTGTTACCGAGGTATCGATCCCGGCCGCAGCAGTGGATTCGCGAGCACTCTTGGTTTCTTCATGACTCACTGCACTGACATAACGCGCTGCCTCGACCATCTTTGTGCAAGTCATCAGGCTGGTCCTGTCCGCTTCCTGCATATCCTGTTCGATACGGCTGAGGATACTCTGTGTGGTGGAGAGATTGCCCGCTGCAAGTACTACGAACAACCGGTCCGTGCCGGGTGCAAAGATGTGCATCTTGCTGTAACTGGACAGCATGTCGGGGCCGGCGTTAGTGCGGGAGTCCGAGCAGAACACCAGACCGTTTCGGGTTGCGATGGCGAGGCAATAGGTCATTGATCAGTATCTGGCAGCTTGATGAACGGTTATTTTAGTCGATTTGGATGGCGCATAATACGGCCGTCTGTCCGGCTCGTGCGCAAAGCCGGGCTTGTCGTCTGCTTCAGCGTACTGGTAGCCGGAACCAGGTGGAGTAGATCACGTTATGCAATTCGCCCAGACCAAGCTGCAGTTCATCGATAAACTGGTGAAGTTCGTCCTGCTTGAGGATTGCCTGGTCTGCGCGCAGTACTTTCTTGCCGACCTCGGTGAGCACGCCGATTGCTTCCTCGTGGCGTGACAGTCGGCGCAGGCAGTACTTCACTTCCAGCAGTGCGTGGTAGAAAGAGCGGGGGAATTGCTTGTTCTTGAGCAGGAACTTCAGTACGTCTGTACGGGTAACACGCTCCTGAACGCTTCGACGGTACATCTGGTAACCGGTCAATGACTTCAGTACGCTGACCCATTGTATGGTCTCGAACGGGGGCAGTGACTCGTGCTTGGTGATCAGGTCTGCCGAGCGTACATCGATGATGCGCGTGGTCATGTCGGCACGTTCCAGATTGCGTCCCATCTTCAGAAAATCGTAGCCCATGTCATGCAACAGGGTGCCGGCGAACAGGCCGGTCATGGTCTGGGCGCCAAGGATGATGTTCTGCAGGTATGCATAGCGCCCTTTCTTCGAATAACCGCTTGGTGCCATGGTGCGCGCAATCTGGTAGGTATCATTGATACGTTCCCATGCTTCGCGCGGGATGATATCCCGTATGGTGCGCGCGTTTTCGCGTGCCTGACGCAATGAATAAAGGATAGAAGTAGGGCAGTCCGGACTGGCGATGATGAACTTCAGTACCGTGCGCTCATCATAGTCGCTGTTCTGTTCCAGGTACTGTTCACGTGAACCGAGGATATCGATGATCGGTTCCCAGCCGAGTTGTGTGCTTTTGGGCAGGTCCAGCAACAGGTTGGTGTTGACCATGATCAGACGTGCTGTGTTCTCGGCGCGTTCGATATATCGCGCCATCCAGTAAAGATTTTCGGCTACACGTGACAGCATCATTTCACTCCGTCGTCGACGATCCAGGTGTCCTTGCTGCCGCCACCCTGTGACGAGTTCACCACGGTAGAACCCTTACGCAGCGCCACGCGCGTCAGGCCGCCAGTAGTTACACTTATGTTATCCGGGCTGGACAGGATGAACGGGCGCAGGTCAAGGTGCCGTGGTTCAACACGGTTACCGACCAGTGTCGGCGCGGTAGACAGGGTCAATAGCGGTTGCGCGATATAATTTCGCGGGTCACGTTTGATCAGATTTCGGAACTGCTGGCACTCTTTCCTGGTCGCCTGTGGCCCGATCAGCATGCCATAACCGCCCGACTCGTTGGCCGGTTTCACTACCAGCTCAGCGATATGCTCGAGCACATAGTCACGTTCGTCCTTGTTGATGCAGCGCCAGGTCGGTACATTGCCGATCTGCGGTTCCTCGTCGAGATAGTATCGGATGATGTCCGGTACATAGGAATAGACCACCTTGTCATCGGCGACGCCGGCACCCGGCGCATTCGCCAGTGCGACATTGCCAGCCTTCCAGGCGCGCAACAGTCCCGGTACGCCCAGTGTTGATTCAGGATTGAAGGCTTCAGGGTCCAGGAACATGTCATCGATGCGTCGATAGATGACATCGACACGCGACAGTCCGTCGACGGTACGCATGTAAACGCAGTCATCGGTATCGACCACCAGGTCACGTCCCTCGACAAGTTCGGCACCCATCTGCTGTGCAAGGTAGGAATGTTCGAAATAGGCGGAATTGTAGATGCCAGGTGTCATGACCACGATCTCCGGCTGTTCGATCTTGCGCGGAGACATTGCAGCCAGCATGTCATAGAGCTGTGACGGGTAGTCGTCCACGGGCATGATGCTCTGATCTTCGAACAGGTCGGTGAATACGCGTTTCATCACCAGCCGGTTCTCCAGCATGTAGGACACGCCAGAGGGTACACGCAGGTTGTCCTCCAGAACGTACATCACACCATCCTTGTCGCGCACCAGGTCAGAACCACAGATATGTGCCCAGATACCGCCGGGCGGGTCCACGCCGATACATTGCTTGCGAAAGTTGACCGAGTTCTTCAGCAGGCTGGCCGGGAATACGCCGTCCCTGATGATGTTCTGGTCGTGGTACAGGTCATCGATGAACAGGTTGAGAGCATGTACGCGCTGCTTCAGTCCCTGCTCGATCTGTGTCCACTCGGACATGGGGATGACACGCGGAATGATATCGAATGGCCAGGCGCGGTCGATCGAGCCTTCCTGTTCGCTGTATACGGTGAAGGTGATGCCCATGACCTGGATGGCCATGTCGGCGGCGTTCTTGTATTCCTCGATCTCGCGATCCGACAGACTGCGCAGGTAGGCACACAGGCCCTCTGCTGCCGGACGAGGCTTGCCTGCGACGCGTATCAACTCGTCATAGAGCCCCTTTACTTTGTAACTGCCCCAGCGAATCGTCATTAAGTGTGCTATACCGCTGCGTTGAATGTAGCGCTGTTAAAAAGCAGGGCGACGAACAAAAGCAGCCCTGATGGTATACATACTGTCATGCCTGTACAGTTGAAAGTCAATAGCGCGCTTAGGAGAAATTTGACCTGATGAATTAAACATCGGCGGTAAAATTAATATGATTCAGATCGGAAGAGATCAGATTGTGTTTAAAAATCCGCGGTATCTGGAACGGGTTGTCGCGGATAAATTTAATCCTCGAAATCCTGATCCTCGAAACCCGGAGTATCATCCATCGAGTGAACATCAGGGTGCTGAGATAGCAGTACGATCACATACTGCGCATAGCTAAGGACCGTGCCTTGCTGGATACCCAGCTTATTGAATTCCTCGGCCAGATCACCCAGTGATTCTTCAACCGGGTTGTCTCGCAGCGCCTCAAGCGCCCTGATGAAGGCTGCGATGCTCGCATCATTGGCATAGGTGTTCAGCATCTCGATATCGCTCTCGATGCGAGCGACATTGATCTTCGGTGTGTTGTTTGCCATGAGGTTTCCCATGTTGCATCCCATGTGAGTTCACGTGGGGTTAAAGCGAAGCCTGTATGTTAGCAATAATCGAATATCTTCAGGCTTTCGATCAGATAAGTCTAGCAGCGTCTGGCCAGGCTCTGGCCCAGTTTGATCTCGCTGTCTGTGGTCATCATCGGATCAAGCTCCATCGCGTCCGTCATCAGTACGATCACCGTCGAGCCGAGGTTGAAGCGTCCCATCTCTTCGCCGCGCTCGAGTACGACCTCCTCGTTTTTATATTCGAAACGTTTTATGTTCTTCGCTTCACTGGTAATCAGTCCGTGCCAGACTGTTTCCATGGCCGAGACATTGATGGCGCCGACCAGGATCAGGCCCATCGGTCCCTGATCAGTATCGAAGTAACAGACGACACGTTCGTTGCGGGCGAACAGGCGGGGGATATTGTTGACCACGCCGGGTGCGACGCTGAACAGCCTGCCGGGAATATATTGCATATGACGCAGTTTTCCGCTCGTGGGCATATGGATACGGTGATAGTCGCGCGGTGACAGGTAGAGAGTGGCGAACTTTCCGTTCCTGAATGTGCTTTCCATCTCGCGATCACCACCGACCAGCTCCAGCAGGCTGTAGTCGTGTCTCTTGGCCTGGAATACACGGCCGTCTTCGATGGCCTGCGCCTGGCTGACCGAGCCGTCTACCGGGCAGACCCAGTTGTCCTCGTTCTCGGCCAGTGGCCGTACGCCGGGTTTCAGGGCGCGGGTGAAGAAAGCATTCAGGTGTTCGTAGGCGAACATGTCTTCTTCCACTGCCTCGTACATCCTGACCGGGTTGAGGCGGGTATAGACCCTGATGATGAGGTTTTTCATCGGTGTCCAGCGCACGCGCGCCAGTTTGAACATCAGCCAGCTGATGGCATGATGTGGCAGGATATAGAACAGGGCGGCAAAAAGTTTATCGGACATCGCTATTGAGGTATTTGATACATAGGTATATATGGGGTCAGAATTCTGCTTTTCTAACTTCGGGCTGTATTGTTATCTCGATTCCATCTTCCCGCACCAGTGTGATACTGAGCTTTTCGCCCGCGCTGAATGCGCTGACCGGGTTGAACAGCATCAGGTGGCGTCCGCCACGTGTCAATATCAGCTCGCCTCCGGCGGGAATAGGCAGTGATTCATGACGCACCATGCGTGCCATGCCATCCTCGTGAATGGTCTCATGAAATTCGATACTGCTGAAACTCTGTGAGTATGCCTTGACGATAGCGACGTCCCGGCTCATGTTATTAACCAGGGTCAGGTAGCCGACCATGACCTTGCTGGTCGGCGGTGCTTCGGCGATCCAGGCATTGCTGACCGAGATGTCTTCTGTCTTGCCTGTGCAGCCGGCCAGTATGGCCAGGGTGAGGGCAAGCAGGCCGGATGTGAGTCTTGCTGATATTTTCATCGGCTGATATGGGAATATGGTGAACGGGGATGTCGGATTATAAGGGATAACCAGGCGTGCCGGCCAGAATCATGCCGTTATATAGTTGATCGAAGATGATGATGTCGATAGTTAATGTACAATACCGGCATGATCAATAAACGTGAAATCGCCAATGACCTGGCCACCCTGCGTGACCTGATCCGCTGGGGTACCAGCCAGTTCAACGCTGCCGGTCTGACCTTTGCCCAGGGTATGCCGAGCGCAATCGATGAGGCTGTCTACCTGTGCCTGAGTGCCCTGCATCTGCCGCCGGATTTCAGCGTGGATTACTTCGACTGTGTGCTGACCATGGATGAACGTCTAAACGTTCTCAGCCTGTTTCAGCAGCGCATCGAACAGCATAAGCCGGCGGCCTATATCACCAACGAGGCCTGGTTCTGCGGTATGAGTTTCTATGTCGATGAGCGGGTGCTTATCCCGCGCTCACCGATCGCTGAGCTGATCGCGCAACAGTTCCAGCCCTGGATCGGTCACGGCGGTGATCCTGACGAGGTCGGCGATATCCTCGACCTGTGTACCGGCAGTGGTTGTATCGCACTGGCCTGTGCCGAATACTTCCCGCAGGCGCATGTCGATGCTACCGATATTTCTCCGGACGCTCTCGAGGTGGCCACGATCAACCGTGAGAACCACGCTCTGGAAGGGCGTGTCAGCTATATCGAGTCAGACGTGTTCGAAAAGGTGCCGGACAAGAGCTACGACATCATCGTCAGTAATCCGCCATACGTTTCACAGGCCGAGGTCGACGCCCTGCCCAAAGAATTCCAGCATGAGCCGGGTAGCCTGGCACTGCAGGCCGGTCAGGATGGTATGGATATCGTGCGGCGTATCGTTGCCGGAGCACGGCCGTTTCTCAAGGATGAAGGCATCCTGGTGGTCGAAGTCGGCTATTCGCGTCCCGCGCTGGAGAAACTGATGCCCGATCTGCCTTACATGTGGGTGGATTTCGAGTTCGGCGGTGACGGTGTATTTATCCTGCAGGCGAAAGACCTGGATGTCCTGTAGGAGCGGTTTAAACCGCGAACATCCTGCTATATACACGCTCCATTCGCGGTTAAAACCGCTCCTACAGGGAACCAATGTCGGCTGTGTTGTGCAGGAAGCGCGGAAACACGCCCGGCATGGTAATATTCCTCTCCATCTTCGCAAACATGAACCCTCATACACATGTCAGGAAACACAATCGGCAAGCTCTTCAGTCTAACCACCGCAGGTGAGTCGCATGGGCTCGGCCTGGTCGGTATCATCGACGGCTGCCCACCGGGTATCGAACTGAGTGAGCAAGACCTGCAGGTCGACCTCGACCGGCGCAAGCCGGGCACGTCGCGCCATACCACGCAGCGTCGCGAGGCGGACCTGGTGAAGATATTCTCAGGCGTGTTCGAGGGCAGGACCACCGGAACCAGCATCGGCCTGATCATCGAAAATACCGATCAACGCTCCAAGGATTACAGCAAGATCATGGATCGTTTCCGTCCCGGTCATGCCGATTACACCTACCAGCAGAAATACGGGGTGCGTGATTACCGTGGTGGCGGGCGCTCCTCGGCACGTGAGACCGCCATGCGTGTCGCCGGTGGTGGTATCGCAAGGAAATTTCTCAAGGACCGTTACGGCATCAATATATATGGCTACATGTCACAGCTGGGCCCCATCGAAATGCCCCTGCTGGACCGCGATGCTATCGAGAACAATGCCTTCTTCTGTGCTGATGAGTCGAAAGTGCCGGAACTTGAAGCCTACATGGACGCCCTGCGCAAGGAGGGCAACTCGGTCGGTGGCAAGATTACCGTGGTCGCGGAGGGTGTGCCGCCCGGGCTGGGTGAGCCGGTGTTCGACCGGCTGGATGCGGATCTCGCGCATGCCATGATGGGCATCAATGCGGCCAAGGGGGTCGAGATCGGTGATGGTTTCGGCTGTGTCGCAGCCAGGGGCACCGAGTTCCGTGACGAGATCACACCGGAAGGATTCAGGACCAATCATGCCGGTGGTGTACTGGGCGGTATCTCGTCCGGCCAGGATATCGTGGTGCATACCGCGTTCAAACCCACTTCCAGTATCAGGCTGTCAGGCGATACGGTGGACATCGAGGGCAAGCCGGTCGATGTCGTCACGCATGGCCGTCATGACCCATGCGTGGCTATCCGTGCAACTCCTATCTGTGAAGCCATGCTGGCCATCGTGCTGTGTGACCATATGCTGCGTCAGCGCGGTCAGAATATGGATGTGCATTCACGCACGCCGGTCATTCCCGCCGAAAGTTAACTATAAAACATCGACATGGTCAGGGTGAGCGGGATTCCATACTGGCGTCTGAGCAGTTTCTATTTCTTCTATTTTGCCTCACTGGGCGTGCTGGTGCCGTACTGGAGCCTGTACCTCAAATCGCTGGGTTACAGCAGCCTGGCGATCGGCTCGCTGGTGGCTATCCTGCCTGCGACCAAGCTGGTCGCGCCATATATATGGGGTTGGCTGGCAGATCATACCCGGCGGCCGATGCTCATCATCCGCCTGTCCAGTATCCTGTCTCTGCTGTGTTTCATACTGGTTTTCATCGACCAGCAGATGTGGTGGCTGATGCTGGTGATGGTGCTGTTCAGCTTCTTCTGGAATGCGACCCTGCCGCAGTTCGAGGCCATGACATTGAACCATCTCGGCGAGGATACCCATAATTACAGCATGGTGCGCCTGTGGGGGTCGCTGGGATTCATCGTTATCGCGGTACTGATGGGCGATCTTATCGATCAGCACGGTGAAAGCAGTATTCCGCTGGTGGTGCTTGCTTGTTTCGTGTTTATCTCGGTATCCAGCTTCATGGTGCCGGAGAAACTAAACGCGCCGCATAGCAATCATTCACCGATCTGGCATGTTATCCGGCAGCCGAAAGTGATGGCATTCCTGGTCGCCTGTTTTCTGATGCTGTTCAGCCATGGACCTTATTACACCTTCTATACCATCTACCTGGAAGAGCATGGTTACAGCTCGCATATCATCGGTGTGCTCTGGGCGGTCGGGGTCATGGCCGAGGTCGTCATCTTCCTGATCATGCACCGCCTGCTGCCGATGTTCGGCGCACGCAATCTGCTATTGATCACATTCGCACTGACCACACTTCGCTGGTTACTGACCGGGTTCTTCGTCGATGACCTGACCATCCTGTTCGTGGCGCAGCTTATCCATGCATTCTCTTTCGGGGTGCATCATGCCGTCGGTATATCCCTGGTGCATGACTATTTCACCGGCAGTCATCAGGGCAGGGGGCAGGCGCTGTATTCCAGCGTCAGCTTCGGTGCCGGTGTCGCCGTCGGCAGCCTGGTAAGCGGCGCGGTCTGGGACAGCTGGGGCGCGAGCTGGCTGTTCGGCTTCGTCTCGCTGTGTACCCTGGCCGCGCTGTTCATCGTCTGGCGTTTCATCCATCCGGAGCCGGGTCACGGCAAGTCTGCATAATACCTTCCGCCGTGAAGGGGTGTAATACTTGCCCCGCTGTTACATTGATACAGAAGTACGGTGTAGAATCCGGGTGTATGTCCTGGCTCTGCCTGACATATGAAAACCGGCTGATTCGAAATGCCTAATGACCGTTTACAAGCTGCTATAGCAGATGCCTTTGGTGCGTTGACGAAGCGCACCGAGCTGTCGCTTGTCGAGTACACCTCTATCAGCCAGCATCAGCATGAGCTTGAAGCCGTGTTTGCACGCCACTTCAATAATTTCACCACGGTACTGCCAGGCGCCTATTCACGCCATACCATGACCGCGCCGCTCGCTGGCAGCGTCGTCGATATGCTGGTCTTGTTTGGCGTCAACGGCAGCTCAAAGTATCGCCCTGGCGAACTGGTCGAGCGATTTCATCACATCGTCAGAGAACACTATACGCACTGCTGGCCAGCCAAACGAAGCGTGTCACTGGTTGTCAGGGTCGGTGATTTCGTATTCCGTGTGCAGCCCGGCTTCGTGACCCGTGACCGGCATTACCTGGTGCCGGCACAGACCTGGGATGGCTGGGTGGATCACGACAGTATCGGCTACAAACACGAGTTCGCCAGGATGAATGCCCGGCACAAGGGGAAGCTTGTCCATGTCGTGCGTATGATCAAGACCTGGAACCGCCTGACCGGCAATGTTTTCGATGGTTACTATCTCGAGCTGATAACGGTCGAAGCCATGCGTGGCTACCAGATAGAAAACTATCCCCGGGCGTTACGCCACGTGTACCGGTCGATGCTCAGGCAGGTGGCTTTCCGGTTAAATGACCCCGCCTGTTCAGCTATCGATGTCGAGGGGGTGCGGGATGTCGTCGATCTGGTGGATGCCATGAAGCTGATACAGACCGCATACAGGACGGCCGACCAGGCGATAGAGTTTGCAGAACAGACACATTCGCCGATCGCTTATACCAACTGGGAAAAACTGTTTCCCGGTTTATGGCAGCATTCTACCGCTCACATCTGAGAAACAGAACTTATCCGTTTTTCGTCTGCAAATGACCGCATGCATATTTTTTCTGTAGCAGCGGCTTATTACTCTCGGTTCGTGTTCACTCTCGCAAAGTCGCTAGCTCTCTGCCAGCATATTCACCAGTGCATCCGCGGCACTCGACAAGGTACGTGTAGAGTGAGACAAGGTGCCGAGATGACGTTCCATCTTCAGTTTGCCGATATCGATCTTGTTCAGCGTGTCATCGATCATCGATTCGGGAAGTACACCCCAACCGAGTCCATGCTGGATCATCGCCTTGATAGTCTCCAGGTAATTCGATTCCAGGATGATCTTGATATCTGCCGGCAGCTGCAGTGCCGCATCGATGATATGGCGCGTATGCGTGTTGTGTGACTGCAACAGTACGCCGTAGTCATACAGGTCTTCTTTGCGGGGTTGCTTCAGCTTCGCCAGTTCATGGTCCGCCGCGACCACGCAGTGCATCGGGTCCGACCAGACCGTCTGCGTGACCAGCGGCGCTTCCACCGAGTCGGGCAGGGTGACAAGGGCCAGTTCGATATCGCCCTTGAGGATCAGCTCGGCAGCCTGCTCGGAATCCATGAAACGGATATCGAGCTCGACATCGGGGTACTGCCTGGTGTACTCGCGCAGCACGGGCGGCAGCCGGTGCAGGCCGATATGGTGGCTGGTGCCGAAACGCAGGTGGCCGCTGACCCGGTTACGCAGGGCGCTGACGATACGCTCACTCTCGTCGATCTCGGCGAGGATGTTACGGTAGCCGGGAATGAGTGCTTCACCGGCCTGGGTCAGTACGATGCTCTTGCCCAGCCGGTCGAACAGCTTGCAGTCCAGCGAGTCTTCCAGGCCGGAGATGCGCTTGCTGATCGCCGGCTGGGTGATGTACAGGCGTTCGGCAGCACGTGAGAACGAGCCGGTCTCGGCCACCATCAGGAAAGCGCGGATATTCTGAATGTCCATGACAGGATTATATGTATATAACCAATAGTTATCAATAACATGAAAATAATGAATTTGTTTTATATGTGAAATGCGCCTATTCTTGCACCATCAGAACAACACAGTCAGCAGCGCGATCATCGCAGGGCGGCTGCAGCAACAGATGAGCCGGTAGAACAATATGGCAAAGACACTCGCAAAGACACTCTATGACAAATTGTGGGATGACCACGTGGTGCGTACCGAAGATGACGGTACCGCATTGTTGTATATCGACCGCCACCTGGTACACGAGGTGACGTCACCGCAGGCGTTCGAAGGCCTGCGACTCGCGGGTCGCCAGCCCTGGCGTACTTCTTCGGTGGTCGCCGTGCCTGATCACAACGTGCCGACTACCGATCGCAGTATGGGTATCACCGATCCGGTGGCGAAACTGCAGGTAGAGACTCTGGATAATAACTGTAAGTCCTTTGGCCTGGTCGAATTCACCATGGACGATATCCGTCAGGGTATCGTGCATGTCATCGGCCCGGAGCAGGGTGCGACACTGCCGGGCATGACCGTGGTCTGCGGCGACTCGCATACCTCGACCCATGGTGCATTCGGCGCCCTGGCTTTTGGTATCGGTACCTCTGAAGTCGAACACGTGCTGGCGACGCAGTGTCTGGTGCAGAACAAGAGCCGGAACATGCTGGTATCCGTCGATGGGCAATGCGGTCCCGGAGTCACCGCCAAGGATATCGTACTGGCGATCATCGGTGAGATCGGTACCGCAGGCGGTACCGGCTATGCCATCGAGTTCGGTGGCAGTGCGATCCGGGCACTGTCCATGGAAGGCCGCATGACCGTCTGTAATATGGCGATCGAGGCTGGCGCACGTGCCGGCATGGTCGCGGTCGATGACACCACGATCGACTATGTCAAAGGTCGGCCCTACGCACCATCAGGGGAAACACTGGATAAAGCGGAAGCCTACTGGCGTACATTACATAGCGATGATGGCGCGGCCTTCGACAAGGTGGTGCATATCGATGCCGCATCGATCAGGCCACAGGTTACCTGGGGCACGTCTCCCGAGATGGTCGTGGCCATCGATGGCGTGGTACCGGACCCCGATACCGTGGCAGACAGTGTCAAGGCCGATGGTATGCGCAAGGCGCTTGCTTATATGGGGCTGCAAGCGGGCACAGCTATCACCGATATCCCCGTCGACAAGGTCTTTATCGGTTCGTGCACCAACTCGCGTATCGAAGACCTGCGTGAGGCCGCACGCATTGCCGAAGGCAACAGGGTGGCCGATAATGTAAAACTCGCCATGGTGGTGCCGGGATCAGGCCTGGTCAAGAAGCAGGCGGAACAAGAAGGTCTGGACAGAATATTTATCGATGCCGGTTTCCAATGGCGCGAGCCTGGCTGCTCGATGTGCCTGGCGATGAATGCTGACCGGCTGGAACCCGGTGAGCGTTGTGCCTCGACATCGAACCGTAACTTCGAAGGCCGACAGGGGCAGGGTGGTCGTACTCACCTGGTGAGTCCGGCAATGGCAGCGGCGGCAGCAATTAACGGTCACTTTGCAGAAATTAATTAACATTTGATTGAGAGCGGATTATGAAAAAATTATTCATCCTTGCAATGTTTGTCTTTGCTACCAGTGGCTGTGAAACAGTGAATGAGGCAGGTCGATCTATCGAGACCGCAATCCACGACCTTCCCGATAATTCCCGGAAAGCAGCAAAGGATATCGGTGATACCGGTAATAAGATTGTTGGTAGTGGAAAACAGTCGGCTGATGAGGAAGCAGAAAAAGTAGAAGAGTAGGTGACAAGATGCAAGCATTTACCCAGCACCAGGGTATTGTTGCACCCATGGATCGGCCCAATGTCGATACCGATGCAATTATTCCCAAGCAGTTTTTGAAATCAATCAAGCGTTCCGGCTTTGGCCCGAACGCCTTCGATGACTGGCGCTATCTGGATGCCGGCGGCCCGGAAATCGATGATGCCACGCGCCGGCCCAATCCGGACTTCGTGCTTAACCAGTCACCTTATGACAAGGCAACCATCCTGCTGGCGCGGGAAAACTTCGGTTGCGGTTCATCGCGTGAGCATGCGGTATGGGCGCTTGACGATTTTGGCTTCCGTGCCGTCATCGCACCGAGCTTCGCCGATATCTTCTTCAATAACAGTTTCAAGAACGGACTGTTGCCTATCGTGCTCGATGCACAGGTGGTCGATGATCTGTTCAGACGTGTCGCCGAAGAACCCGGTCTGCAAGTGACTATTGACCTGGAAGCACAGACGGTCAGCATCGGTGACGACAAGATCGCGGATTTCGAGATCGACCAGTTTCGCAAGCACTGCATGCTGAACGGTCTGGATGATATCGCTCTGACCCTGCAGCATGCTGACGAGATAACAGCCTACGAGGAGCAGCGCAAACAGAGCGCGCCCTGGTTGTTTAAATAAAGGCCTAACCACAGAGACACAGAGGGCACAGAGAATGTGAAAGCGGGTGTCCATATGTAGGGGCGGTTTTAACCGCGAATAATCGTTTCATATGAAGACTGGCTTCGCGACTGAAGTCGCTCCTACATGTTCATGCCGACAATCATTACCTCTGTGTCCTCTGTGTCTCTGTGGTGAATGTTTTTTCGATATAATTTCACGCCCTCTTAGGGGTGAGTCATGAGAGTACTATGAGTTTGAAAATTGCCGTGATGCCTGGTGATGGCATCGGTATCGAGATCACAGCCGAAGCTGTTAAGATACTGAATCACTATAAAGACAACGGTCGTCTCGATGTCGAGTTGACCGAAGCACCCGTCGGTGGCGCCGGTTATGACGCCGCGGGCAAGCCGCTGCCGGACGAGACCCTGGCGCTGGCGAAGGAGTCCGATGCCATCCTGTTCGGTGCTATCGGTGGTCCCGAGTATGATGGCCTGCCGCGTGAACTGCGTCCGGAACGTGGTCTGCTCGGCCTGCGTTCCGAGCTCGAACTGTTCGCCAATCTGCGTCCCGCTATACTGTACCCGCAGCTTGCCGATGCATCATCGCTGAAACCCGAGGTGGTGTCCGGCCTGGATATCATGATCGTGCGTGAGCTCACGGGTGGTATCTATTTCGGTGAGCCGCGTGGCATCGACGAGGTCGATGGTGAGCGCAGGGGCTATAACACACTGGTCTATAGAGAGAGCGAGATCGATCGGATCAGTCGTGTTGCCTTCGACATCGCCATGAAACGAAACAAGCGCCTGTGTTCCGTGGATAAGGCGAACGTGCTGGAAGTGTCCGAGCTGTGGCGTGAAGTGGTGACACGTACCGGAAAAGAATATCCCGAGGTCGAACTCAGTCACATGTATGTGGACAACGCGGCCATGCAGCTGGTGAAATGGCCCAAGCAGTTCGATGTCATGGTAACCAAGAACATGTTCGGCGATATCCTCTCCGATGCCGCTGCCATGCTCACGGGTTCTATCGGTATGCTGCCATCTGCATCACTGGATAAGGATTCCAGGGGCATGTACGAACCAATCCATGGTTCAGCGCCCGACATCGCAGGCAAGGGTGTAGCCAACCCGCTGGCGACGATACTGTCCGTGTCGATGATGTTGCGATACAGCCTGGACCACGCAGAACTGGCGGATGAGATCGAAGCGGCTGTCGGCAGAGTGCTGGACAAGGGCCTGCGAACGCCGGACATCATGGCAGAAGGCTGTAAAGAGGTCGGCACCGAAGCCATGGGCGAGGCAGTGCTTGCCGAACTAGCGTAAAAATAGCTTTCCGCAAATAAACGCAAATAAACGCTAATAACATTAATTATTCTGATTTTTATTATTTGCGTACATTTGCGTTCATTGGCGGATAATTTTTTAATTTTATTTGTGAATGAAAGCTTATGAGTAAA
>Ga0180435_10002064_pt1 | contig 20651 bp, 21 predicted proteins | sample SS_ome_3_FD_132467 | JGI IMG/M metagenome (GOLD analysis project Ga0180435, IMG submission 132467) | Hypersaline lake sediment archaeal communities from the Salton Sea, California, USA - SS_3_S_1 metaG | ecosystem: Environmental > Aquatic > Non-marine Saline and Alkaline > Hypersaline >...
CAGCACGCCACCGGACAGGGCCACGAAACGTGTTTGATGCTCGGAGGCGAGCCCGGTGGCCAAATCCAGCAGGCAATCGGCCAGGCCATGGTGAAACGCGCGCGCAATTTCCTTGGTGCGCCGTCCCTTGTCGATATCCGCAAACAGGGTCGGCCACAGGCTGGAGGTGACGATCACCGGTAGCTCACCCGATCTGTCGATCTGCAAGGGATAGGGTGGGCAGCCGGGATCCGCCTCAAGGGCCAGTTGTTCAAGCGCCATGGCGGCCTGTCCTTCGTGGTGCAGGCTCTCCTTGTGCAGATCGAGTGCGGCCGCTACCGCGTCGAACAGGCGGCCTGTGGAACTGCTGAGCGGGCTGTTCAGCTGGCGGGTCAGCATATTCTGCAGCATTTCCAGGGGTTGCTGTCGAAGATGCGCGCACGCGGGGAGCGAGGCATGCCGCTGCAGTATCGCTTCCAGCTGGCCGTGCTGCTGTAGTCGCGCATACAGGTTGCGCCAGGGCTCCAGCGCGGCCCGGTCCCCGCCGGGCAAGGGTATCTTTTCCAGATGGGCGAGCCGGCGACTGTGCCTGAAATCCGCCAGCAGGACCTCGCCGCCCCAAAGCATTCCGTCGTCACCGAAACCCATGCCATCGAGTGCGATACCGATGACCGGTGGGTGATCGATCGACAGACCGCTCTCCGCCATCACCGAGGCGATGTGCGCATGATGATGCTGAATCTGCAGGAGAGGGGCGTCCAGCGCCTTGGCAAGGGCACTGCCATGCTGGTGGCCGTGGTAACCAGGATGTAAATCCACGGCAATTGCCGAGGGTTCGAAGGCAAACAGATCGAGGTAGAGCTGGACGGTGTGCTCAAACGCATCCCGGGCGCGTGCCTCACTCAAGTCCCCCAAGTGTTGCGAGAGTGTCGCATTGCGTCCATCGAGCAGGCAGAACGTGTTTTTAAGATCGCCCCCCAGCGCGAGCAGGTGATCGGCGGTGGCGAAACTTTCGTGCAGGCGCAGGGGAGCAGGTGCGTAACCCCTGGCGCGACGCAGTGGCCTCGGCCGGCCCGCCATCACCCTGAGTACCGAGTCGTCCACCCGGTTGACGATCTCTCGGTCATGCAGAAGCACGGTATCAGCCAGCTCGCCCAGTCGATGAATGGCCTCCTCATTGTCTATGCATTGTGGCTCGTCGCTGAGATTGCCGCTGGTCATCACCAGCGGGGTGTCCCAGGGCTCCAGTAACAAGTGATGCAGGGGTGAATAGGGCAGCATGAAGCCGAGTTCGCGACTGTCGGGGGCAAGATCCCCGGGCAGCTTGTGTTGCTGCTTGCGTTGCAGCAACACGATGGGTGCGGCCGGTGAGCACAGGGCGTCGGCGGCCAGCTCATCCAGGTGCGCGTAGCGTTTGACCACCTCGATGTCGCGAGCCATCAGGGCAAAAGGTTTGGCATGGCGTCGCTTGCGCCGGCGTAGCTCCCGTACGGCTTCCACATTCTCTGCATCACAGGCTAGATGGAAGCCTCCGATGCCCTTGAGCGCGAGGATGCCACCCGAGCGCAGACAGGCCTGGGCGGTGGTCAGCGGATCCTGATTCCCTCCGCCCGCGATCGTGAGTTGCGGGCCACAGACCGGGCAGGCGTTGGGTTGGGCGTGGTAGCGACGATCGGCCGGGTCTACATACTCGGCCGCGCAGCGCGAACACAGGGGAAATACCGCCATGCTGGTGTTGGCGCGGTCGTACGGTATGGCGCGAATGATGCTCAGGCGTGGTCCGCAATGGGTGCAGTTGATAAACGGGTAGCGATAGCGCCGGTCATTCGGGTCGCGCAGTTCGGCAAGACAGTCGGGGCAGGTGGCCGCATCCGGCACGATCCCGGTCAGTGGTGTGGTGGCAGCGCTCGCAACGATGTCGAAGGATGTGCGTTGAAAGTCCGCGATCTCATGGGTTTGGATGTTGTCGATTCGTGCCAGCGGGGGAAGTTGTGCGCGCAGTGTGTGGATGAAGGCCTCCATCCGACCGATATCGGCGGTGGTGAGCCGTACCAGCACCCCTTCGCCGTCGTTACGAACATTGCCTGTCAGCCCCAGCTTATTGGCGACGTGCCAGACTGCCGGCCGAAACCCGACGCCCTGGACCAGGCCGCGTATGCGCAAGGCGAAGGCCATTCAGCAGATCCTGGGCAAGGGGTCGTCCTGCAGTTCCTCGAGGATGCGTCGCCCTCCCAACTCAGTCTCGATCACCACCCGGGGTTTGCCTGCAGCGAGCTGCCCGACAACAGTGGCTTCCAACCCTTGTGGCAACTGGCGCCAGCGTTCAAGTACGGGGTCCGCGGTTCCGGGGTCCACAATCGTCACCACCCGGCCCTCACAGGCGAGGAACAGGGGATCGTAACCGAGCATTTCGCACACGGCCTGCACCGGGTCACGTACCGGGATGGCCGGGCCGTCGAGGACGATTTCCATCCCGGTGGTCTGAACGATTTCGTGGCACACGGTGGCGAGTCCTCCCCGGGTGGGGTCACGCATGAAGCGGACTCCCGGGAGGTCGCGTATGGAACGGGTGAGCGGCAGGACACTGGCGGCGTCCGAGAACAGGTCGCCGCGCATGCCGAACTCCTCCCGCGCGAGCATGACGCATACGCCGTGATCGCCAACCGGTCCACTGACCAGGATCCGGTCGCCTTCACGGATGTGTTCCATTCCGAGCCGGACCCCGGATGGCCTTATGCCGAGGCCGGAGGTCGCAAAGTACACCCCGCTTCCCTCTCCATGCGGCAACACCTTGGTATCACCCGCAACGATCTGCACCCCGGATTCCCGGGCTGCCGCGCCGATTGACATGACCAGGCGCTCGAGTTGCTTCAGCGGCATTCCTTCCTCGATGAAGGCATTCAGGGTCAGGTAAAGCGGGTCGCCGCCGGCAACGGCGATGTCGTTGCAGGTGCCGTGCACGCTTAGCGAACCGATGTCACCGCCCGGAAACTCGAGGGGTTTGACCGTGAAGCCATCCGTGGTGAACAGCACCTCGCCGACAGGCAGGGGGACATGCGCCGCATCCGTATGCGTATCCAGCGCCGGGCTGGCGAGATGCTGCGCGAACAGCTGCTCGATCAACTCACGCATGAAGCGGCCACCGTTCCCATGGGCCAGGGTGATGTGCTTTTCCTGCATGAAGATCTTCCGGGGTTTGTTGAAGTGCCCCCAATCTACGGTGACAGGAAAGAGGCTGCAATGCCCTGTAGAATCCGGGAGTCAGTCAATAAGGACCTCAAGCGTATGCAAATCTGGGTGGATGCGGATGCCTGTCCCCGGGTCATCAAGGAAATCCTTTACCGGGCAGCCGATCGGACCGGTATACAGCTGACGCTGGTGGCCAATCAGTCCCTGCAGGTTCCTCCGTCGCGAAATATCCGGACCGTCCAGGTGAGCGCCGGTTTCGACGTGGCGGACAATCACATCGCGGCACAGGTTGCTTCCGGCGACCTGGTGGTCACCGCGGACATCCCGCTGGCGGCTGAGGTTGTTGAAAAAGGTGCCCAGGCCCTGAATCCCAGGGGAGAGCTGTACACCACTGAGAACATCCGACAGCGCCTCAATATGCGCGACTTCATGGATACCCTGCGCTCGAGCGGCGTGGATACCGGAGGCCCTTCCAGCCTCGGACAGACCGAACGCCAGGCCTTTGCCAATAATCTCGATAGGCTGCTTGCAGCTGCCGGATAAACCCTCCTGCTTTATGTTTCCCGGTTACCCATCGTCCGGTTTTCCCGGTCGGGGGGCTGCACCAGGGATGCACGTAAATATCCCTTCCGATTACCGGGTTGCACCAAGTGAGTGCGATTCGATTCGAAATTCCCCGAAAAAATCGGGTACGCGATTTGCTTTAACCAACTGATAGAGCATCAACAGGCGTACATGGAAACCCCGGGGAGCAAACAACATGTCCTTGGCCGCAGAACATTTTTACAGCCCGTCGGAACGGCATATCGTCAATCACGACATCATGAACTGCACCGCGGAGGGTGTGGTTGGGAATCATCTCTACTCCGGGCGTGCCCTTGGGCTGTCGGAGGCCTGGGATCTCATCCAGCTGCATCCCGACCTGGAGCCCCTGTGGGAAGACATTAATTCTCACTACCAGCGCATCGGGCTCACGCATGCGCAGGATGTTATCTGGCACGTGGACCGGGCCAGCCTGGGTGAGCATATCGGGTTCCAACCTTCGGTTTTCTATTTCGGGCCGAACGAGTGCCTGTTCTGGGGCGACAATCGGTGGCTGGAGACCGTGGAATTCATCAATTCCAAAAACAACTTCATGCAGTTGGCGGACCAACTCGGTGTGGATGTTCCCCGGACACGCTGTTTCGACCGGGTTGCGGAGATCGACCGGGCGGTCGCCGACGAGACTGCCTTCCCCTGCTACCTGAAGGCCGCGATATCGGTATCGGGTATCGGTATCTACCGTTGCCCCGATGCAGCCTCATTGCTTGAGGCGGTGGCAAAGTTCGATCCGGAAACACCGGTTCAGATCCAGGAGGAGGTGGTCACTGATACCTTCCTCAACCTGCAGTACGAAGTGGTGGGTAACGACCTGATACGTCTCCAGTCCAGCCAGCAGATACTCGAAGGGACCGTACACCAGGGCAACCGCGCCCCGGCCGATCACGAGCCCTGGGACGTGGTTGAGCCCATGGCCCGCTGGTTGAAGGATCAGGGGATGAAAGGCGTCTTTGCCTTCGATGTGGCGGTCGTGGAGGGGCCTTCCGGGCCCAGGTTCCCGGCCATTGAGTGCAATCCCCGTTACAACGGAGCCTCCTACCCGACGGCGATCGCGCACAAACTGGGTATTTCGGAATGGACGGCGACCACCTTCCATACCAGGTACAGCGACCTTGCCTCCATCGACCTGGGGGATCTGGAATACGACCCTAAAACAGGGGAGGGGGCGATTCTGGTGAACTGGGGTACCGTTCTGCTGGGCAAACTGGTGATTCTGATGGCCGGTTGCCGCGAGTACCGCGAGGCCCTGCAGGTAGAGTTGGAGGCGCTCCTCTGTTAGGTTTCCTGTCGAACCTTTTTTAATCGATGGAGCCTTGCAGGAAAAAATGAATCCTCCCTATTCCCTGATGATTCATGGTGGTGCCGGTGCGCTGGACAACGTCAAGGACGAGAAGACGGCCGTACGCTACCTGGAGAGCATTCGCCGGATCCTGGAGCATGGGCGCGAGGTGCTGGAACTGGGTGGGTCCGCCGTTCAGGCGGCGGAGCAGTGTGCCTCACTCCTGGAGGATGACCCCATCTTCAATGCGGGCTGCGGTTCGGTTCTGAACGAGGACGGGCACGTGGAGATGGATGCCGCCATCATGGATGGCAATACCTTGCTTGCCGGGGGGGTGGCAGGGGTCGATGGAATCGCCAACCCCATACAGCTGGCCCGTCTGGTCATGACCGAGAGTGAGCACGTCATGCTGATAGCCGACGGGGCCATGCGGTTTGCCGACCATTGCGGCGTCGAGCGCGTCCCGGCCAATTACTTCTATACCGAGGACCGCATTGCCCAGCTCAAAGAGGCCCGTCTGAAACATCGCATGATGCTTGACCACGACGAGGCGGACGATGGTATTGGAGAGGATCAGAAATACGGCACCATCGGCGCGGTTGCCTATGATTCGCACGGGAATCTCGCGGCGGCCACCTCGACCGGTGGCATCGTCAACAAGCGGCAGGGCCGGGTGGGCGACTCGCCAATCGTCGGGGCAGGTGTCTATGCAGACAATGAGACCTGCGCGGTGTCCGCTACCGGCTACGGCGAGGAGTTCATGCGTACGGTCATCGCCAAGACCATTTCGGACTTCATCTTCATGAAGGGCATGGATGCGAAAGAGGCAACAAAGGCCGGAATCGACTACCTGCGAAGAAAAGTGAACGGGCGGGGGGGCGTTATTGTCATCGACAACCAGGGTCACTGTTCCAGCGGATTAACCACCCGCAAGATGATCCATGGTTGGATCGAGCACGGTGGTGAAGCGATAGCGCGCTTCTGAATACGCGAGCAAAGGGGTCGAATACGCAAGCTTACCTTTCCAGGCCGTGTTCCAGCATGAACGCGGCTTTCTCGTTATTGAGAAAGTCGTCGAAATCCCACCCGCCAGGCTCCAGTTGATCGATGCAGTCGGGACTGATCACGTAGGTCTGGGTTGCGATTTGCCGGTTCATCCCGGTACTGACGGTAACCTCTTGCCTGCGGTACAAGCTTCCCTCGAAACTGTCGAGGCGGATCCAGGCGCTTTCCGGAATTCCCTGGTAAAGCACACCGTCCACACTCGCAAGCGGATCAGCCAGGATGCCCGGGTAGTTTGCCCGCTTAATCCGGCAACGTCGGTAACCCTGTAACAACGCTGCTGTACCTTCTCCCTCCCAGTCGCAGACCCTGCTCATGATGTCCGCACACATCAACGAGCCGTAAACAAAAAGGGAGTTCCGGCTTTCGGGCAGCTGTTTACTCATCGGGCTTGGTTTGTATTGATGATCATCAATGCACTGAGGATGGGTATTTCCCATCATGGCTGACGGTTTTTGCCTCGGCGTTTGTTTGCCAAAACGGTGTCAGGGGTCGTGTTCGGGCCTTGCTCGTTTTTGCACGGGTCCAAACGACTGCCACGCCTTTTCGGGGTGGTTTCATGAAGGAAGAATACCGTATGCACTATGGACGGAAAAGCAGGGGGCCTGGACCGAATCGGCAGGATCCGGCACGCATGCAACGTCATCGGCATGACCAGGCCGTGTTCCATCGTCTGCTCGAACTGCATGCGGATATCGATCGGACTCTGGAGGTCCTGCCAAATGGCATTCGCTCGCTGACACGATCGGACAATCCCGAGGTGGTCGCCCTGCTGCACGAACATGTTCCCTCGATGCATGAGCGACTGCAGACCGGGTTCCGCTTACGCCGCTGGGACCCGCTCTACGAGGCTATCTTCGATAATGCGGAGGCAGTGACGATGGATATCCGGCTTCTGCCGGACGGAGTGGAGGTGATCGAGTCCAGCGAAGACCCCAACGTCGCAGCGCTGATCAAGGCCCATGGCGTGACCGTCGATGCCTTCGTCTCTCGTGGTCAGGAAGCTGCGGCGAAGCCCAGTCCCATGCCCCAGTAAGATCAGAAATCGGGACCCTTGCGAAGAGAGCGGACCCGCCTCAGCAGGGAGGGCAGGAGTACAACCGCTGACGCTGCCACTAGCAGCGGCCAGTGATGCACCAGCAGGTGCAGCACCTGGTCGCCCGGATACGCGGCATGGTTGCCATGGGCAAACACCGGTGCGGATAGGGTCAGCAGACTGATTCGACTCACTAGGGATGTATAGCGCATGTTCGGTTCCCGGGCTGCATGTTGGTGTTCAGGTGACCTTGACCTTCAGCATCTCCTCGCCGTCTTCGTTGGTCAGATGAACCGCACAGGCGATACAGGGATCGAAGCTGTGCACGGTGCGGAGTATTTCCACCGGTTGCTCAGGGTCGTGTAGGTCGTGATTGTCCTGCAGGGCGGCTTCGTACGCCCCCGGCTGATTCTGCGCATCGCGAGGCCCGGCGTTCCAGGTTGAAGGGACGACCGCCTGGTAGTTGTCGATTTTCTCATCCTTGATTACCACGTAATGTGCCAGCGCACCCCGTGGTGCTTCCGTGAAGCCGACTCCACGGGCCTGTTTCGGCCAGCTGGAAGGCTCCCACAGGGTTTCGTTGAAGGTGCGGGTTTCGCCGGCCCGGATGTTGGCGATCAGATCGTCATACCAGTCCTGCATCTTGTCCGCGATCAGCTTGGTCTCGAGCGTCCGGGCCGCGGTGCGGCCGAGGGTGGAGAAGAGCGCACCTTTCCCGGCGCCAAGCGTTGCCAGGGTGCTGTCCACCAGTTCACGTGTGGCAGCATCACCTTTTGCGTAAAGGACCAGCACTCTTGCCAGCGGACCGACCTCCATGGCCTTGCCGCGCCAACGTGGTGACTTCATCCAGGAATAGCCGTCGTCCACATTCAGCTGCCGGTAAGGTGTATCGGGTCCGCCGCGTCCCTTGTAGTCCAGCTGCGTTTCGCCGTCCCAGGGATGCAAGCCTTCTGTTTTGCCACCTTCATAGTCGTACCAGCTGTGGGCCACGAACTCCTGCAGTTGTTCGGGATCGCGCACGTCGATTTCGTGCAGGGTGCTCAGGTCCCGATCCAGGATGGCGCCGGGTGGTATCCACCAGCTTGAGGGGTCATTCAGGTCTGTGCCGGGTTTGGCCGAGGGAAAGTCACCGACCACGAGGAAGTTGCCCAGACCTTCACCCCGTTCAAACCAGTCCTTGTAAAAGCTGGCGATGGCGATGGTGTCGGGTACATAGACCTGATCGACAAACCGACGCATGCGGTCGATCACGTTCTGGATGGTTGCGAGCTGGGCTGCGTTGACCGCAGAGTCGGAATTGAGATCGATCGGATTGGGAACTCCGCCGACCAGGAACATCGGATGTGGGTTTTTGCCGCCGAAGATGGCGTGCAGCTTGACCACGTCACGCTGCCATTCCAGTGCTTCGAGGTAGTGCGATACCGCCATCAGGTTGGCTTCCGGCGGAAGCTTGTAGGCGGGGTGCCCCCAGTAGGCCTTGGCGAAGATACCCAGCTGGCCCGTCTCGACGAAGCCTTTCAGTTTCTTCTTCATGTCCGCGAAGTAGCCGGGCGATGCCTTGGACCATTTCGACAGGCTCTGGGCGAGTTCCGAGGTGGCCTTCGGATCGGCTTCCAATGCGGAGACGACGTCGACCCAGTCGAGTGCATGCAGGTGATAGAAATGCATCACATGGTCATGCACGAACTGGGCAGCGATCATGAGATTGCGTACCAGCTGTGCATTCGCGGGGATCGGGTAGTTTAGCGCGTCCTCGACCGCACGTACCGAGGCAATGCCGTGCACCAGGGTACAGACGCCGCAGATCCGTTGCGCGAAGGCCCAGGCATCACGTGGATCCCGTCCCTGCAGGATCAGTTCGATTCCACGCACCATGGTTCCGGAGGAGTAGGCCTGGTCGATACGTGTTCCATCCATCTGGGCCTCGATTCGAAGATGGCCCTCGATACGGGTGATGGGGTCCACGACAACTCTTTCACTCATTGCTGTTGTCCTTGCGGGAATTGATGAACTCGGCCGCTATGCGCCGCTGTGCGCTACAGGTGTTATCTTCTGATTCCGGATCTGTTTCGGATGCCTCGCAGCAGGTCGCCATGCGGCACTGCATGGCAACCAGCCAAGCGAGGGCGCTGCGCTTGCCCTTGGCGTTTTTACCGGTCGCAGCTTCAGCGGCACGTGCGACGAAATAGGGGGACTGGTCGGACCAATCGCAATCTGCACCGCAACGCGCGTGTGCCTCCAGTGCGGCAGCGCGCGCGGTGCGATGCGCGGCTTTGAGTTCCTCTTCGCTGGCGTTTGGTCTCATTACCACCGAGAGTGCGTGCCGGATACGCGTGTCATCCGTGTATTCGAGAACGTCCTCCACGAAGAGCGCGGCAAGCCGGCGTTGATCCGCGGCATCCAGTTGCGTCAGGGCAGCGCGTAAAGCGTCATCATTTTCTATCGTTATCATGTGTCCCCTCCATTCCCCGGTTCTTCGACCAGGTGTTCTGCGAGCATTTCGGTAAGCCCGACTACAGGGATATCCATATCGTTCTGTTCCAGGCCCTCCTCAAGGGTGATACGGCAGTTGGCGCAGGCGGTCACGAGGATCTCCACGCCCAGTTCATCCAGTTGCGATTTCTTCTGGTGGAAAGCTTTGGATTTGAGCTCATCCGCTCTTTCGTTGGCACTCACACCGCCACCGCCGCCACAGCACCAGTTCATCTCTGCGTGGTCACGCATCTCGACAAAACCGTTGCTCACCATGCCCAGCAGGTTTCGTGGTGCCTGTATCACGCCCCCTTTGCGCACCAATTGGCAGGGGTCGTGGAAGGTCATTCGCTCGGTCTCTTTTCCTTCGGTCTTGAGCAGGCCTTGTTGGCGGAATTCCTCGAGTACCTCCAGGATGTGCTGAACCCGGAAGTTATAGGGGCGACCGATCAGGTTGGGGCCTTCGAATCGGATCGCGGTGTAGGCGTGCCCGCATTCCGGACTGATCACGGTCCTGACGCCAAGTTCCTCGGCGGCATCCACCACCCGCTGGACCAACTCGGTGGCGATGTCCGACACGCCGATCTGGACACCACTGTTGGTGGCTTCGAAGGCGCGCGAGGAGATGGTCCAGGTCCTGCCGGCCTGTTGCATGATTCGGGCGATGGCCTCCAGGTATTCCGGGAAATTCATGATCTCCATGGACGACAGCAGGACCATGTAATCGGCTCCGGCCTGATCCAGGGGAGCATCCAGTCCGGTATCGTGCTTGAGGTGCCGGATCTGTGCCTCCAGGGCAGGCAGCCGCACGCCCATGGGACTGCCGATCTCGACTGCGCGCCGGGTGGCGCCGACCAGGTCTTTGGGGGCATGGCCGGCCACGGCAAAGCCCTCGCGGATCTTGCGGATCATGTCGGAGATATCGTTGCCGACCGGGCATACCAGGGAGCAACGTCCGCACAGCGAGCAACCGTCGTAGACCAGTTCCTCCCAGGCTTCGAAGTCCTGCGCATTCACTTTGCGTGACAGGCCAAGCGTGGCCTTGATGCGACCCCACAGGGTGTATTCCTGTTCCCAGATGCGGCGCATCGGTTCGACCTTGTTGATTGGTGTGTAGCGGGGGTCGCCGGTCTGAACATAGAAGTGACAGGCGTCTGCACACATGCCGCAGTGCACGCAGGAGGTGAAGAAACTCGCGACCGGGGCATCGATCTCCTCCCGGATCATGCGGATACCTTTCTCGATCGATGCGCTACTCATGACTCAACCCCCCTGTGGCCGGCGCGGTAGCCCTGATACCAGCGGGCCAGCATGAAGCTGAACATATGGGTCAGCTTGGTAAAGGGTGCGACCACCATGAACAGTTCCACGCTCAGGATATGGACCGCGAGCATGGCGGTGTAGGGCAGCAGCATGTGGTTGTAGGCGAGGTAGCCGGTAAGGACGGGTAACAGCGTGACCAGCCATGCAAGGTAGTCACTGCCGGTGCTGAGAAACTTGAGTACCGGGCTGCTCAGGCGCAGGGTGAGGGCAAGTAGCAGCGAGAAAATGGTTAGTACACCCAGGGCATTGATGATGCCGGTGGGCAGCCCCGGCCAGGAAAGCCCCATTTTGGCCTCGAACAGTTCGATATGCGGTTCGTACAGGAACAACACGGCGAGGAAGCCGATGTGGAAGACATAACCATTGATGATTCTCACCGGTTCCCGGGCGAAAATAGCAGGGCGGGGCAGGGTCCGGGTCACGATCGTCTTCAGACCACCCTGAACGCCACTACCGCGTCCCTCGGACAAATCCGGCTTGCTGCCCAGGCTGAGGACCTCGAACAGGCGCAACAGCATACCGAATACGAAGATGGCGAGGGCCCAGTCGAAGCCGGTCCCGCGCGCGAAAAACAGAATGGCGTCTGCTGTCATGGACTCAGTCTCCGTTCAGATCGTCAACGGTAACGGTTTCATGCGCCCGGGTGGCAGCGTCCTTCTTGTTCCGGTTCATGAAACCGACCGCTGCACCCGCAGCAGCGCCGGCAACGGCCGCGCCGAGCAGGATGTTGCCCGCATCATCGGTCGGTACCGACAGCGCGTCATAGAAGCCGCCGCGATCCCAGAAGCTGGGCTCTGAGCAACCGATGCACCCGTGGCCGGCCTGGATTGGAAAGCTGGTACCTTCGTTCCATTTGGCAGTGGCGCAGGCGTTGTAAGTGGTTGGTCCCTTGCAGCCCAGCTTGAACAGGCACCACCCCTTTTTCGCCCCCTCGTCGTCGAAGGTCTCGGCAAACAAGCCGCGCTCGTAGAACGGCCGTCGGTAACAGCGGTCGTGGATCGATTGCCCGTAAAAGGCCTTGGGGCGTCCGAGGTGGTCCAGCTCGGGTAGGGTGCCAAAGGTCAGATAGTGGGCCAGCACGCCGGTGATCACTGTGGGAATGGGGGGACAGCCAGGTACATTCAGGATGGGTTTGTCCTGGATGATGTCCGACACAGACGCGGCCCCGGTAGGATTGGGATCCGCATAGGGCAGGCCGCCATAGGCCGCACAGGTGCCCACGGCGATGATGGCAGCAGCCCCCTCGGCGACTTCCTTCAGCATGTCGAGGTTGGTTATGCCCGCGATGGTGGAGTAGATACCGCCATCCTTCTGCGGAATGGAGCCATCGACCACCAACAGGTACTTGCCATGGTTTTCCTCCATGGCGATCCTGCGTGCCTCTTCAGCCGCTTCACCGGAGGCGGCCTGCAGGGTGTGGTGATAGTCGAGCGAGATATGATCGAAGATCAGGCTCTCCACCGTGGGTGCATGGCTGCGTGTCAGCGACTCGGTGCAGCCGGTGCATTCCTGGAACGACCGCCAGATGACCGACGGTCGCCGGGCTTTCTCCAGCGCTGCTGCAACAGCGGGCACCATCGAGGGTGGCAGCGCCATCAGCGAAGCGGTGGCGGCACAAAACTGCATGAAGCCGCGGCGCGAGATTCCCCGCTCCCGCAGGTGTTCGCCCAATGTCTTGTCATTGTTCATGCGGACTCCTGGGTCAGTTGGCTGTTCAGATAATCATCCAGGGCATCCACTGCGTCGGGGATGTCCTGCTCCGGTGTACTCACAAGCGAGGGGGTCCGGGTCACCTCGATCTGCGTGGCCAGGTTGTCACCCTGGGGAGAGTGATGGCTTACCAGCCACACCCCGCGGTAGTCTGTTTCCCGGATTCGGGTTTCGCCGAGTGCGTCGATGAGGGCGCTGACCTCGCCCTGGCCCAGGATCCGCTCGAGTTCCTCGCGGTCACCGGGGGCAAAGGGGATGGCGGACAGATCGATGGTGGTGGACGTCCCTTTGGCGACAAGCAGCGCCAAGGCATACCGGATCTCGTTGAGGATCGGTAAGACGTTTCCTGTTTGGGCCTGACTTCCCTGACGGTCCAAGACAGTTATGGGTATGTCTTGAATGTGGCTCATCGGAATCTTCTAAAATTCGTATTGAGTTTAGCCCCCTATGGCCGGTTTTTTATCTGATCCAGGTCAGTGGAAGCGAGTGGCGGGTTCGGCTAACGTCGTCTTGATTCGGGGGTCAGGCCGGTGTTTGCCAGCCTGAGTGCAGCTGCAACGCCAAGGCAGCCGCCTCTTCGATCGCTCCGGCGGTCTGGTCAGAGAGGCTGTCACCCCAATCGAGGATTTTGGGCTGGATACCGATCAGGACCCGCTGGTCCGGATAAGTGTCGGACAGGCGGGCGATATCGAGCAGGTCGGTCAGGCTGACCTCGTGCACGCTCTGGCGGTTGCCGGACAGGAATCTATCCATATCATCGCCCATGAAGGTGCGAACGGTGCCGGGCGGGGCATGCAGTTGGGTCGCATCGATCACGATCAGGTTGTCGTGCTCGGCAATAGGACCGGCCAGGGTGAAACTCAGGGTTCCGCCGTCGAGCAGGGTGACCCCCGGAATGGATGGGTAATGTGTTGCCAGATGTTCTATAACGTGAACACCAACACCTTCGTCGCTGAGCAGCGTATTGCCGATACCGAGGATTAGAGTGGTGCGCATTGCGAAGGGTGCGGGCATTAGTGGTGGGACGGCAGGAGATTAGCAGAAATGTGCCTGGGTATTCCGATGCAGATCGCGGAGATCGACCAGTTTATGGCCCGCTGTACAGCCAAGGGCGTAGAACGGGATGTCAGCCTTTTCATGCTGCAGCACGAGACGCTTTCGCCCGGGGATTTTGTGGTGGTCCATGTCGGCTATGCGATCCAGAAGGTGACCCCGGAGCAGGCTGCAACCGCCTGGCAGCTTTACGACGAAATGGTCATTAAGGCCGAGGCAGTCGAGGCTGCCAGGGATGCATGAGCTGGCGGTCTGCCAGGCCTTGATGGGGCAGGTGGAGCAGGTCGCTGCAAGGGAGATGGCTACGCGGGTGACCGCAGTAATACTGCAGATCGGGGCGCTGTCCGGGGTGGAAGAGCAGCTGCTCAAGGGTGCCTGGCCCATTGCTTCAGCCGGGAGTGTCGCAGCGGGTGCGGAGCTTCGCATCGAAAATGTACCCCTGCGGGTAAGGTGCCTGGAATGTGGCAGTGAATCCGACGCCCTGCCCAACCGACTGACCTGTGGAGCATGTGACAGCTTTCGTACTGTATTGATCAGCGGCGAGGAACTCTTGCTCAAGAGCCTGGAGTTGGAACGTTCCAGCCCGGGCGATGCGGCGTGAGTTCCACCCGTAACATGCACCGGTCGATGTAGAGTCAGAGTAAATGTGAGTCGGAGTATGCGACTCACTCGAATTGTTCAGGAGATGAGAAACGATGTGTGATACCTGTGGCTGCAACGTGACCGAAGGGAACCGTCACCTCATCGAGGCCGGAGGCCGGCATGCGAAGACGGAATCCGGCAGTGAGGCGGTGACGGTGCTGCAGAACCTTTTGAGCGAGAACGACCGGACAGCGCGGCACAACCGGGAACATTTCGACCGTCACGGGGTGCTTGCAGTCAACCTCATGTCCTCTCCCGGGTCCGGCAAGACCGCATTGCTCGAGGCCAGCATAAATGCCCTCAAGGCGGAGTTCCGGATTGCAGTCATCGAGGGGGACCTGGAGACCGAGAACGATGCGGCCCGGGTACGCAACAAGGGTGTGCCCGCAGTGCAGATCACCACTGGCACGGCCTGCCATCTGGACGCGCACATGGTGCACAAGGGATTACATGAACTCGACCTGGACGGCATCGACATCCTGTTCATCGAGAATGTCGGCAACCTCGTCTGTCCGGCCAGTTTCGATCTCGGGCAGCATCTCAACGTGACGCTCCTCTCGGTTACCGAGGGGGATGACAAGCCGGCCAAGTACCCGGTCATGTTCCGCGCCTCGGACCTGATGCTGCTGAGCAAGAGCGATCTCCTTCGAGTGCTGGATGATTTCGAACCGGCGCGGGCCGAGCATCACCTGCGCCATCTTGCCAGCGATGCCCCGGTTGTGACGCTGTCGGCCAGGACAGGGGAGAACCTGAACAGCTGGTTTGACTGGCTGCGGGAGGCCGCGAAGCAACAGGCCCAACGGGTGGCGCGTGGTGAAACTCATGTTCCGAAAGTCCAGCCCGAGGGTATTGAATTGCATGCACACACGCATCCATGAGCACGCCGCGCGAGTGGCTTGAACGGATTCACTCGCTGGACCTGCCAGCTTCGGTAAAAGTCATGAACGTGTGCGGAGGTCATGAGCGCACGGTCACCCAGTCCGGTATGCGCACCGCCCTGCCGGAAGGTATCGAGATTGTTCCAGGTCCTGGATGCCCGGTATGTGTATGCCCGGAGGAAGATATCTACCAGGCAATGCAAATGGCATTGCAGGACAACGTCACCCTGGTCACCTTCGGCGACATGATGCGTGTGCCGGTCAACGCACCGAAGTCCGAGCCCCGGTCTCTGGTGGAAGCGCGTGCGGCGGGAGCGGATATCCGGCCGATCGCATCGCCGCTCGAGGCCCGCCGAATCGCAGAGGAGAGTGAGGAACCCGTGGTGTTCTTTGCCGCCGGCTTCGAAACCACAACTGCCCCGATTGCTGCGCTGATCAGCGAAGGTGTGCCCGACAACCTGTATTTTCTGCTGTCCGCGCGTCTCACCTGGCCTGCGGTGGCCATGCTGCTCGATTCCGGCAGGCCTGGTTTCGACGCCCTGATCGCCCCGGGCCATGTAGCCACCGTGATGGGACCGGAAGAGTGGGCTTTTGTCCCTGATAAGCATGCTATTCCGGCGGCGGTTGCGGCTTTCACGGCCGAGAGCCTGCTGGCGGCGACCTGGTCTGTTCTCAAGCAGAAGATCGAGGGAAGGGTTTTTCTGGACAACTGCTATCAGTCGTTGGTGCGGCCGGGAGGGAACCCCCTGGCGAGGCAGCAGATGCATGAAGTGCTCGAGGTGGTCGATGCCAATTGGCGGGGTATCGGGGTCATTCCGAACTCAGGACTGGCGCTGCGACAGGTCTACGCTGGCCTGGACGCGTGCAACCACTTCCCCGATCACAATCGCGGGGGGCGTCGACGTATGGGCGAGATGCCGCCTGGTTGTGACTGTGCCAGCGTCGTACTGGGACAGATCTACCCAAACCAATGCCGCCTGTTTGGCAAAGGGTGTGACCCGAAGAACCCGGTTGGCCCCTGCATGGTGTCCGACGAGGGGGCGTGCCGTATCTGGTGGAGCGGCCAGGCGGCCTGAACGGATCTGTTATCCTCCGCGCCCAGATTCTGTAACTCACGAGGCCGACATGTACCGTTCCGCGCGCAAGCTTGTCTTTGTACCCTTTGCCACGCTGCTGATTTCCGCTTGTTCCGGTCCGCAGGAGGATCCGCGTATTGCCTTCTGTCGCGGGATGGCGGCTGATCTCACGGGTAGCGATGTGGCTGAATGGGCGCATGCCGACAACCGAATCGTCGAGCCTGAGTATGCCGAGGTGAGGATCCAGCGGGGCAGCGACACGGCCAGTTGCTGGTATGAATATGACGCGGATGAGTCTGGCGCCATGGAGCTTGCCAACCCGCTGCTGGCATTTACGACCTTGCCATACCAGGTGAAGGTGGGGAATGAGATCCTGCGCGGCCCGCAACTGACCGAAGCGGTAAAGCGGCAACAGGTGGCCTTTGGCCAGGCCGTGGTGGAGCGGACCCAGGATGGGCTGCAGAACGCAGTAGATAATGTGCGTGACGCGGTCGAGCAGGTCCGCCAGCCCTGAGGCACGGACGGTTTGACTTCCGCCTCTGAGTACGGCAGGAAAGACCAACCCCGAGGCCACCCTACCCGGGGGGTTGATTGCGGTCCCGCTGCATTAACTGCTGCAACTCTTTGATGCGGTCACTCAGTTCCAGGATCAACTGCGGCGTTTTCTCGAGGTCGTGATTAGCGACTGCACTGTCCAACTGACGCAGCACCGCGTGCAGTGCGGGTACACCGCAGCTGGCGCTGGCGCCAAGCAGCTTGTGTACCCGGTTCCAGAGCAGATTCCAGTCGTCTTCGCGATGCAGGCGGAGGATATCGGGCAGCGTGGCCAGGAGTTGTTGCAGCAACAGGCGGAACAGTTCATCCGCCAGTTGCGGGTTGCCGGCCGCGGTCCGGAGTGCGGCCGGCTTGTCGCGAATCGGCAGCGCCTGTGAAGCACGCTCCGTCTCGCCGTCGGTTTGTTCCGGTGCTGGGGGATTCGCTTCGATCGGCGCGCCGCCCGGGCGCACGCCGAGAATGACTTCCACCAGCTTCTGCTCGTCCACCGGTTTCAGCAGGGTTTCGTTCATCCCCGCATCGAACACCCGTTTCTGGTTTTCCGCCATGACATCGGCGGTGAGCGCCACGATCGGGGTCGCTGCATTGGGGCCGTTGCCTTCGCGGATCCGCCGTGCCGCTTCCAGGCCGTTGAGGACGGGCATGTGCACGTCCATCAGGATCAGGTCGAAGGGACGTTCGGCGGCCTGCTCCACTGCCTGCAGGCCATTCTCCGCGGTCACCACACGGGCGTGATGCATTTTCAGGAGCGCCTTGGCCAGGTCCAGGTTGATGTGGTTGTCATCCACCACCAGGATGCACAGCTCGCCGATATCCGAGGTCTGGTGGGCGGGGCTCGATTCTGTCGAACTTTCGGCGGTCATCGTCGTTGCCTGTTCGGTTGCCACCTGCAACGGGAGGCTGAAGAGGAAAGTGGAGCCCTGGCCGGGTCGGCTGGTGAAAACGATGCTCCCCTGCATCCCTTCAGCCAGTCGCTTGCTGATACTCAGGCCGAGCCCGGTGCCGCCATAGCGGCGTTCCGTCGAACCATCCGCCTGGGTGAAAGGCTGGAAAAGCTGGCTCGCCACTTCCGGTGCGATACCGATGCCATCGTCCTGCACGCTGAAGGTGATCAGGTCGTCGCCATTGCTTTCATCCAGCATGACGCGCAGCGTGACTTTGCCGCGCTCGGTGAATTTGAGTGCGTTGCTCAACAGATTGATCAGCACCTGACGAATACGCAGGTTGTCACCGAAGAGATGGTCCGGCACGTCGTCGTAGACCATCTGCACCAGTTCGATTCCCCTTTCCCTGGCCTGGTGGGTGAAAAGGGCGATTACGCCATCTATCTGTGAGCGAAGCCTGAAGGCGCCCGGATGAAAAGCAATCCGACCGGATTCGAGTTTGGCGAAATCGAGGACATCATTGATGATCGTGAGGAGATTGTCCGCGGAATCCTGGATCGCCTTGATCTGCTCAGCCTGATCTCTGGTCAGCTGCGATTTCTGCAAAAGGCGGGAAAACCCGATGATGCCGTTCATCGGTGTGCGTATCTCGTGACTGATCAGTGCCAGGAAATCGGATTTTGCCTGGCTGGCAGTCAAGGCCTTTTTTCTTTCCAGGTCCAATTGAATGTTCCTGACTTCCAGCGCGTCCATCGTCGTCTTCAGATCATTCACGGCCTGATCGACCTCGGCCATGAGTTCATCCTGAGTCAGGGCCACGCGGCTCGCCATCTCATTGAATCCCTCTTCCAGAATCCCGATTTCGTCGTTTGCCTGGGGCTGCACGCGTGCGTCCAGTTCGCCTCGCCTGAGCCGGTCGATCGCCTCGGAAAGCGCAATGATAGGCCTGACAATGCGCCGGCTCACGGCCAGTGTCAGGAGGCCGGTCAGCAGGATCCCGCCGGCAATGAGCAGTGTCGCGGTGATGAGGACTTCCCGCCGCAGGGCGGCCAGGCTTTTGTCTGCCAACTGCAGGCGGACCTGGCCCAGGGGTGGTGCGCTCAGGCTTTGCAAAGAACCCGGGTCATCCAGGATTTGCAGGGGGTCGCGTGCCGGAATGTCCCTTACATCCGCCTCGAACGCGTACAGGCGGAAACTGTTCGCCTGACTGCCAGCAACCCTGCCGTAGCGAGGATTATCCAGCTGCACCTCGATGCTGCGGTCATCCGAAACAATGGTCAACGATGCCAGTTCGTGTTTTGCGAGGAAGTCGCGCGCTGATTGCTCCAGCATCTGGCGGTCCCCGCTGAACAGACCGTAGGTCGAAACCGCCGCCATTTCATTGGCGAGTGCCTGGCCGCGGCTTAGCAGCGCGTTTTCCAGGTCGCTCAGGCGTGCACTGATGAGGTAGGCGCCGATGATCAGGCTCATCACGATTGCCGGTAAGATGCCAAGCAACAGGGTCTTGTATCTGAGGCTATGGGCTGCTTTCGGGATCACTGGTCCTCCTTCCAGCGCTGGATCTCGCTTTCGGTCGGCAGGCGGATATTCAGGGCATCTGCCACGCGCCGATTGACCCGTGTGTCCAGTAGCGAGGGTGGGCTGTCGATGTGACGCTGGTCATCCATGATGCTCAAGGCGGCCTGCGCGGCTTCGGTGCCGATGGTCTTTGGTGATGAATAGATGCCTCCGATCGCGCCTGCCCGGATCATGCTCTCCGAGAAGCCGATCACCGGTATGCGGTCGTGATAGGTGGTCAGGAGAATGCCGGCGAGCGTCTCGCGGTTGTATATTTGCGGATCGGGCAGGGCCAGCAGGACGTCGATCTCACTGCCATAGGCACGCAGTCGTTTGCCGATTTCCCGGGGCGAATCGATCTCGATGACATGCAGGTCCAGCTCCATGCCGCGGGTCAGTGTTTGCAGGATTTCCAGCCACTTCGACGAATGCTCGCTCAGCAGCACGCCAACACGACGACGATCCGGCAAGAGAAAGCGGACAAAATCCAGTTGTCTCTTTAACGGCTGCTCCAGAAAGATGGCCGAAACCCCTTCGCTTCCACCGCCATGCAGCGAGTGTTGGGTTTCGGAGACCATGATGTGCAGTTGCGGGAGGTGTCTGACTTTTTTCCAGGCCAGCGCCGATGCTCTGTGGCCGAGGGTGACGATCAGACGGGGCGGTTTGGTCAGTTCGGCCTGCCAGGTGTCCAGGTTGGCGGTGTGCGTCCGGGGACAATTCGCTCTGCTCGCGCACAGTTGTTCGAGTCGATGGTCGAAGGCCTCGATGGCCTGGGAGTAGATGGACGAGTCGCCGGATCGAACCAGCAGGATGTCATTTTGCGCAGGAGTGCCCAGGGACAATGCAGGCCAGGCAAGGGAAAGCACCAAGACCAGCCGCGCCATCCAGAAATGCCATGCCGTTCTCTTCGCTGAAGCGGGACATAGGATGAGTGCCGTTCCTGTCTTATACCTTCCTTTCATGTCCGTTGATCGAATCCATTCCCAAGGCCTCTGCGTCAACAGCACCCACAGTCCAGATTAGTCGAAATCCAACTTTGCGCGCAGGTAGACTCTGCGATCAAAGGTATTGTCGTCCCTAAACTCGATGTAATCGTCGTCGAGGACGTTCTGTGCGATCAGTTCCAACTGCAGATCCGAGCCGTCCAGTCGCATTTTTTTTGCCAGGCGCAAATCGACCCGGTTGTAGGGTTGCAGGCGGTCGCCGTCGGATGGCCAGTTCATCCTGCCCATGCGGTAAAGGCCTATCGAACCCGACCAGTCATGGTCGAAGCGGTGCTGCCACAGGGCGCTGAAAGTCACGCTGGGCACGAAGTCATAGATTGGCTGGTCTTCAATAACCGCGCCAGTGCTACCG
>Ga0180435_10002065_pt1 | contig 20646 bp, 17 predicted proteins | sample SS_ome_3_FD_132467 | JGI IMG/M metagenome (GOLD analysis project Ga0180435, IMG submission 132467) | Hypersaline lake sediment archaeal communities from the Salton Sea, California, USA - SS_3_S_1 metaG | ecosystem: Environmental > Aquatic > Non-marine Saline and Alkaline > Hypersaline >...
GGAAAGTAGAAAGTGTAAAGTAGATAGATATGGCACACAAAAAAGGAGCCGGTAGTTCAAGAAACGGTCGCGAATCAGAAAGCAAAAGACTGGGTGTGAAACTCTACGGAGGCCAGATTGTAAGGGCCGGTAATATCCTCGTTAGACAAAGAGGTACTGTGCATCATCCCGGAAGCAATGTCGGCATGGGTAAAGACCATACATTGTTTGCATTGATCGATGGCGAAGTGAAGTTCACTAAGAAAAGAGACAACAAATCCTACGTTTCCATCGAGCCGGCAGAAAACCAGTAGAATTATATTCAAACTATATATCTTTCACCTGTAATGCACTACCTTTAATGTGTATTACAGGTTTTTTTATGCTTACCCTATGCTTACCATTCCCTTTATCAGAGAGAACAAAGACAATATTCTGTCAGGACTGAAAATTAAGAATTTCAAGCATCCTGAAATCATCGATCAGATCATCGAGCTGGATAATAAGCGCCGGTCTCTTCAGGTTACTACCAATGAAATGCAGGCGAAAATGAATAGCCTGAGTAAAGAAATTGGTCAGCTCTTCAAGACTGGAGAAAAAGAGAAGGCTAACCAGGTAAAAGAGCAGACCACCAGCATTAAAAAGGAGTTGGAAACTTTGGAACAGGGGCTACAGGAAGCCAATGATAAAATGAGTGAACTCCTGGTCCAGGTCCCCAATGTGGCCCACCCATCGGTACCTGAAGGGAAAAGCGAAGCAGACAATAAGGAGATCCGTAGCGGAGGAAGCCTGCCAAAACTTCCAGAAGGAGCTCTTCCGCACTGGGAGCTGGGCAAAAAGTACAATCTGATAGATTTTGATCTGGGCGTGAAAATTACTGGCGGTGGATTCCCCGTTTACCGCGGATCGGGAGCAAAACTACAAAGAGCTTTAATTGCCTATTTCCTGGATCAGAACACGAAGGCAGGCTACGAAGAAATCCTTCCTCCTTTGATGGTAAATGAAGCTTCGGCCTTCGGCACCGGGCAGCTTCCCGATAAGGAAGGGCAAATGTACCACGTTTCAGGCGACAATCTGTACCTGATCCCAACCTCCGAAGTGCCAGTTACCAATATATACAGGGATGTAATTCTTGATGCAGAAGAATTACCCATAAAAAATACCGCTTACACTCCCTGCTTCAGAAGGGAGGCCGGATCCTATGGGAAAGATGTAAGAGGGCTGAACCGGGTCCACCAGTTCGATAAGGTTGAGATCGTACAGTTGCAGCATCCATCCCGCTCCTACGAGGCTCTGGAAGAAATGGTAAATCACGTGGAACAGCTGGTTATCAGTCTGGGTCTTCCTTACCGGATTGTTCAGCTTTGCGGGGGCGACCTGAGCTTCACTTCGGCTCTTACCTACGATTTCGAAGTCTATGCCGCTGCCCAGGACCGCTGGCTGGAAGTGAGTTCCGTTTCAAACTTTGAATCCTATCAGGCCAATCGTCTGAAACTACGTTTCAAGGAAAGCGGTGAGAAAAAGACCCGGCTCGTACATACCCTCAATGGAAGTTCTCTTGCGCTGCCACGCATTCTGGCTGCCTTGCTGGAGAACAACCAGACACCTGAAGGCATAAAAGTTCCTGAAGTCCTCTTACCCTATTTGGGAGAAGGATACTCTTTGATTACCTGACCCTTACTTTAGCCCATGAAAGGATCATCAGCCAGGAAAGCCTATGTATTTGCCATCCTGGCCGTGCTATTCTGGTCCACATCCCCTACCGCTTTTAAACTTGGACTTCGTTACCTGGACACCTGGCAACTTCTCACCGGAGCGAGCCTCTGTTCTACTCTGGTACTGGGCCTGCTTTCAATGATTCGTGGAAATATCCGTTCCCTCAGGTCTTTTACCCCAAAGGATTTACTCTTTTCTGCCTTGATGGGACTACTTAATCCTGTGGCTTATTATTTGATCCTCTTCAAAGCCTATACCATTCTGCCAGCACAGGTTGCCCAACCCCTTAACATGGTGTGGCCCATAGTGCTGGTGCTCCTATCCATTCCCTTGCTGGGACAACGCATCGGATGGCTGAGCATTGCTGCCATGCTCATAAGCTTTTCCGGAGTAGTGCTGATTTCCTACCAGGGAGGGAGTGGAGATCAGAATCCTCAGAACCGCCTGGGCATCATCCTAGCCCTTTCCAGTTCCGTGGTCTGGGCATTGTATTTTCTTCTCAATTCACGTGACCGCAGGGATCCGCTGGTCCGCATGTTCCTCAATTTCGCTTTTGCATCCGCTTTCCTTGTGGTGGGTGGACTGATAAAAGGCCAGGCTCTTCCTGATTTACCCGAGGGCTGGTATGCCTCCCTTTATGTGGGAGTTTTCGAAATGGGTGTTACCTTTGTTTTATGGTTGATGGCCATCAGGATTGCTCCTTCCAGCGACCGGATCAGCAACCTGGTGTTCGCAGCACCCTTTCTGAATCTTGTGCTTGCAAGCCAGATACTGGATGAAAGAATATACCTTAGCACATTGTTTGGAATCATTTTGCTGGTTGCAGGAATTTTGATCCAGAATACCCTTGGGAAAAATGCAAAAAGAAGCTGAACGAATCATATTAGGGATTGATCCCGGGACCACCCTGATGGGCTACGGGGTGATCAGGGGATCGGGTAAAGTGCCCGAGTTTGTGGATCTGGATGTGGTCGACCTGAGACGCGAGGGTGATCACTACAAGAAACTGCGGAAGATCTATGAGTCGACTGTGGACCTGATGAAGCGTTACCTCCCCGACGAAGTGGCCTTTGAGGCACCCTTTTATGGCAAAAATGTACAGTCCATGCTCAAGCTCGGGAGGGCCCAGGGTGTGGCCATGGCCGCTGTCTTGTCCAGAGATGTCCCGGTCTTTGAATATGCTCCCAGAAAAATAAAACTGGCTATCACCAGTGCCGGGGATGCCTCCAAAGAGCAGGTGGCAGGCATGCTTAAGCGCATGTTTGATCTAAAAACCCTTCCCAAAAATCTGGATGCCACGGATGGCCTGGCAGCTGCTGTTTGCCACTTTTATCAAAATGGAATTCCCGTGGGTAAATCCGGATCAAAAAGCTGGGAAGATTTTATTCGAAAAAATCCAGGCAGGATAAAATAGGAAGTCCCTGTTCCGCCAGTCTATTCAGTTCATTTAATGGCCGACCTGATCTTTTCTGCAGTGGCCCTGAATTCTTCATCACTGAATTGCAGCTTGGGTCTGCTGAATTCAATGTCGTGCAGGTTATTGATAGGGATCAGGTGTATATGTGCATGTGCTACCTCAAGGCCCAGAACTGCCACTCCTACCCTCTTGCATTCCATGGTCTGATCGATGGCCAGGGCTACCTTTTTAGCGAAGACCATCATATCGGCCAGCAAATCGTCCTGCAGATCGAAGAGGTAATCGGTTTCCTGCTTGGGGATTACCAGGGTATGACCCTCTGTCAGTGGATTTATATCCAGAAAGGCATAATAACGTTCATCCTCAAGAATTCGGTAGGAAGGGATCTCTCCTGCAACGATCTTTGTAAAAATGGTGGCCATGACGGTAGCTTTAAAGGGAAATCTCCATGATCTCAAAAGACATTAGTCCGGATGGGACCTTAATGTCTACGACATCTCCCACTTTCTTTCCCAGCAAGCCTTTGGCAATGGGAGTAGCGACGGATATCTTTCCCCTTTTTATATCTGACTCACTTTCAGAAACCAGCATGTACTCAACCTGCTGATTATTCTTGGTATTCTTAATCTTAACCCGATTGAGTATTTGCACCTGTGAGGTGTCAATCTTAGATTCATCAATAATTCGGGCTTTGGCCACCATATCCTCCAATTTGGAGATTTTCAGCTCCAACAAACCCTGCGCTTCCTTGGCCGCATCGTATTCAGCATTTTCAGACAGGTCACCTTTGTCCCTGGCCTCAGCAATCTGCTGCGATATAGCTGGCCTTTCCACAGAGGTTAGCTGCTCCAGCTCCTTTTTCAGCTTGGCCAGTCCCTCTTCGGTCATATAAGACGCTTGTGACATAACTCTTTTCTCTTATAAACAACAAAAACAAAAAGAATTCCGCATACCCCGGAACTCTTCAAATGTAAAATTACAAAAAAATCCTAATAATCAAGACGATTGATGATGGCAGAGTAAACAACTGCCGTCCTGGCATCAAATTCCTGCACCATATCCAGGAAGCCCGTGCCAGACTCCTGATCCAGTTCAATTACTTCCAGAACCTGGTTCATATCCCCTTCACCCGTGAAGAAAATATCCGGGTCATCCTCCTGCCTGCTCTGCATGATCCGCTCATAATCATCCATAATGCTGGGCGCCTTCATGGACTCATAGGCCATGCTGCCTTCGGCTTCGGACTCCACTACTACTTCCGCGGGAAGATCTTCTTCAAACGATTGTAAATCTGTAACTTCCGGATTCTCCTGGCCCATTCTCAAGGCCCGTTCCAGGTTTTCTAAAAATCCTGGCTGGGCTTCTCCTGCCTCTTCTCCTTCTCCCTGTCCGGCCGGTTTTTTCTTTTTTCCCAATAATCCGACAATCACTGCCACCAGGGTGATAACTATATAGAGTATGTTTCCAATGTCAAAATCCATCTTTCACTTGTCAACGCGCAATAATAACGCTGTTACAGAGTTAAAATTACAAAAAATAGCCAATTTTCGTACTTTTGACAGGGAATGAAAAAGCATCTGCACATATTCTCCCTTTTATTGCTTCTGCTGGTTTCTTTGGTTTATACGCCTTCATGCGAATCCAACCGCGGACAGATCATTCCCTATGTTAAGGTATATGTCCCTCTCCTGCTCTATGCCGACCTGGCTGATATGGGTATCGGGACCACAAAGATTCTGCCGGAACATGGCTACAAGGGGATTGTGCTTTACCGGGCAAACGACCTGGAGTTTTATGCTTATGACCTTACCTGCACCGAATTCCCCGAACACGATGTGGCTGTGGAAGAGGATGACACCTTTGTAGGGGTTTTTGAGTGTCCCGAGTGTGGATCCACCTATGTCCTGGTCAATGGCGCCTACCCCAATTCCGGTCCTGCTGAATTTCCGCTGGTGGAATACAGAACCTCCATTCAGGGGGATGTCCTGGTTATATCCAATTAGAAAAGCTATTGTGTGCTACGACGCCTACAAATTGCCTTTTGGGGCAATTTTAAGCTAGTAGCACATAATAGCTTGCTTCTTAGTACCTATAGTGGTCGGGTTTGTAGGGGCCATCAATATTCACACCCAGATACTCGGCTTGCTCAGGTGTAAGCTTAGTGAGGTTCACACCCAATTGCTCCAGATGCAACCTGGCAACCTCCTCATCGAGATGTTTGGGCAGCATATATACATCCGTCTCATAATCTTTCTTCCAAAGTTCCAGCTGGGCCAGGGTTTGATTGGAGAAGGAATTACTCATTACAAAGGAGGGATGTCCGGTGGCGCAACCCAGGTTCACCAGGCGCCCTTCTGCCAGAAGGAAAATTACATGACCATCCTCATAAAGGTATTTATCTACCTGAGGTTTGATATTAAGCTTACGAATTCCTTCCCACTTCTCCAGACGGTCAACCTGTATTTCATTATCAAAATGACCTATGTTGCATACAATGGCCTGGTCCTTCATGGAGGCCATGTGATCGGCAGTAATAACGTCCTTATTACCGGTGGTGGTTACAAAAATATTACCCTGTTTAACCGCTTCTTCCATGGTGGCAACCTGAAATCCTTCCATGGCTGCCTGCAGGGCACAAATGGGATCAATTTCAGTAACGATTACCCTGGCACCATAGGATTTCATGGAATGGGCGCAACCCTTGCCCACATCTCCGTATCCTGCTACCACAACCACCTTGCCCGCAACCATCACATCGGTAGCACGCTTGATACCATCAGCAAGGGATTCCCTACATCCGTAAAGGTTGTCAAATTTAGACTTGGTAACCGAATCGTTCACGTTGATTGCAGGAAACAGCAGTTTCCCCTGTTCCATCATCTGGTAAAGCCTGTGGACACCTGTGGTAGTTTCCTCGGATACACCTTTGATCTCAGGAACCATCCTGTGCCACCTTCCATGATCTTCAGCAAGGATGCCTCTGAGTGTATCATAAATGACCTGTTCTTCGTGACTCGATGCTTTAACATCCAATACAGTTGCATCATCTTCTGCTTCAAAGCCCTTATGGATCAACAAAGTAGCATCACCACCGTCATCCACAATTATATTGGGCCCTAATCCACCTGGGAAATTTAATGCTTGTGCCGTGCACCACCAGTACTCTTCCAGAGTTTCCCCTTTCCAGGCGAATACGGGAATACCTGCGGCAGCAATGGCTGCTGCTGCATGGTCCTGGGTACTGAAAATATTGCAGCTGGCCCAACGAACATCGGCACCCAGATCGGCCAGTGTCTCAATCAAAACAGCTGTTTGAATAGTCATATGCAAAGACCCCATGATCCTGGCCCCTTTCAAGGGCTTTTCACTGGCATGTTTTTGCCTGATGGACATAAGTCCGGGCATTTCCTTCTCTGCGATTTCTATCTCTTTTCTTCCGAACTCGGCCAGCTTTATATCTGCCACCTTATAGGGAAGTGTTTCTGTATAGGTCATGGTTTCCATCTTTCTCAATATTTTAAGGAGTGCAAAAGTACGCTTTTCTAGAGATATATGCTAACTCCCAATTTAAATCTGACACTACTGAAGTTAAGGGTATGTTCCTGTAGAACAAGCGAGACTGAAGGATTGTTTGAAGGCACTTCAACTTGTTGGATAACCCACGGGGAATTAAAGTTCCCTTCCAGTCCTGACCAAAGAGAAAAACCGGGTATCAGGTATAGGTGAAAGGCCGCCCTAAGCTGAAAACCCAGGAGCGGATCTGTTTGTGTATGGGTAACTGTGCCATATACGGGATTATCCGGGTCGCTATACTCATCGTGATTGTAAAACAGGGTCCACTCAGGTTTGCCTATCAAAAGCCCGGCCCCTGCCGTAAACTCCCAACGCTTGGTAAAATAACGGTCCACTGGAAAAAATACATATTCTGCATAGAAACGGTGTTCAAAATAGTTCACATAATAACTGAAGTAATTGGACCAATCTTCTCCCTGACTGTAGGCATAGTGCGTACTTGAGGCATTTCGGGCCAGCAGTTGTCCTCCAATAATATATCGATCCAGAAATCTCCAGGAGACATCCAGGATATCTAAACTTGCCACATTATTGTAGCCATCCTCAGGGCTGGGTAAGCTAGAGTAGAGAAGTGCTTCACGGGCGTCATTGAGCCCTGCATCTCCGCCAAAACCAGCGCTGACCGAGATACGGAAGTGCTTGTGGGGGAAAACCTGCCGAAACACTGGAGAATGCTCGAAGGCCTTTTCCATCGTAGAAGGTATTAGCATAGTATCCGGGTATACAGCTGCCTTAATTAGGGCCTGGAATCCTTTGGTAAAATATTTGTTCTCAACGGGTATCTGATGACCGGAGGACTTGCGTGAACGAGTAATCAGATTCCCTCCTTTCTGTATAAGTACCCGATCCACATGTACAAATGGTATGGCATGGACCTTTTTATTCTGGTCTGGTCCCACCGGTAAGCTTGTGGACGCAAATAGATACAGCGTATCGATCCCGGCATGTAAGGGTTGGCCGGAAATTTGCTTGCCATCTTCTGATACTACAATAATGGCAGGCTGGGCACCTAGCCACTTGCGCTGGATCAGTTCAAGAGTTTCAGAGTCTGGTCCTACATCATTTGCAGGTACGGATACGGGTTTTTCATTTTGTCCCTGCAGGATGGCCGAAGGCATCATCCACAGGAATGCAAAAAATAAGGTGGTTAGTCTGATCACAGAATTTTTTGAATGTTGATTTTGTCCTTTTGGAGCTGTTCTTTTAAAGCGTCCATCCCGCTGAATTTCATTTCATCCCTCACCCGTTTAATGAAATGGATCACCACGTGCTCATCGTAAAAATCTCCTGAAACATCGAAGAGGTGAGCTTCGATGGTCTTTACAGCCATAGAGCTGTCAAGGGTAGGCCGGAATCCAATGTTTAGCATCCCATTATGGATTTTGCCTCTGAGCTCCATTCGGATGGCATAGACCCCATTCATGGGTATCAATTTATAGGGATCCATGGGATGAATGTTGGCCGTTGGAAAGCCCATCTTTCTTCCTATATGATTTCCTTCAACGATGTTACCACTCAGATAATAATGGTAACCCAGCATGTGTTCGGCCCTTTCCAATTCTCCGGATATTATGGCATCCCTTATGGCAGTACTGCTAACCCTGCCAAGTTGTGAATTAAGTTCCGGCAGTTTTTCAATACGGAAGTGGTTCTTTTCAGCACACATTTGCAGTCCCTCCGGATCCCCTTTCCGATCCTTACCAAAACGATTGTCATAGCCCAGTAATAATATTTCCACTCCAAGCTTTTCGACCAGGTAGAGTTGTACAAAATCACAGGCAGACAGCGAGGCTATTCCCTCATCAAAGGGGACAATTACCAGCTGATCTATGCCAGATCTTTCCAATTCCCTGATCTTCTCATTCCGGGTATGCAAGACCTTAAATCCCTGTAAATCTTTACCCAGAACAATTCTTGGATGTGGCCAGAGAGTAACTACTACAGATTCTCCATTAAGCTCCTTTGCCCTTGTCTTCAAATGATCCAGGATGAACTGATGCCCGGTGTGGACCCCATCAAAAATCCCAATGGTGACCACAGGTCTTTTGAGTACCTTAGTATCGTTAATAAAGCCAACTTTCATATGGGGCAAAGAATTAAAGTCCCTAATTTAGTATTTTTCACCTTGAAACCTGCAGCATGAACGATCCCGCACTTATAAAAAACGATCCCTGGCTGGAGCCTTTTCGGGAGATCATTACCCGGCGCATGGAGAAGGCGAGTTCCCGAGAGGCCGAGCTGACCGGGGGAGATTCTTTGCAATCATTTGCAAGCGGACATCTATGGTTTGGCCTGCACCAGGATAATCAGGGCTGGGTAATGAGAGAGTGGGCACCCAATGCCAGGGAAATTTTTCTCCTTGGTTCCTTCAACCAGTGGAAGGCCAGCGAAGAGTATCGTTTTGAGAGACTTGAACATGGCAACTGGGAGATCAAACTTAAAAAGGGAAGCATTGCTCACGGTGATCGCTACAAATTACTGGTTCGCTGGGAAGGCGGAGAAGGGGAAAGGATACCAGCCTGGTGTAACAGAGTTGTGCAGGATCCCGAGACCAAAGTCTTCGATGCCCAGGTCTGGATGCCTGAATCACCCTATCAGTGGAAGAATCCCCTGCCCGACCTTTCAGATATCCAACCCATGATTTATGAGGCCCACATAGGAATGGCCACGGAAGAATACAAAGTGGGGAGCTACTCCGAATTCAGGGAAAAGGTATTACCTCATGTGGTACAGGGAGGCTACAATACCCTCCAATTGATGGCCATTCAGGAGCATCCCTACTATGGTTCCTTTGGCTACCATGTCTCCAATTTTTTTGCAGCCAGTTCCCGTTTTGGCACTCCAGAAGAATTGAAGGAGCTTATCGATGCAGCCCACGGGCATGGGATCGCCGTGATCATGGATATTGTACATTCCCATGCGGTAAAAAACGAAAACGAAGGTCTTGGGAAGCTGGACGGAAATCCGGCCCAATTCTTTCATGGCGACCACCGAAGAGAACACATTGCCTGGGACTCCCTATGTTTCGACTATGGCAAAAACGAAGTGAGCCATTTCCTGCTATCCAATGTGCACTACTGGCTTATGGAGTATAAATTCGACGGATTTCGTTTCGACGGTGTCACCAGCATGCTTTATTACGATCATGGACTGGAGCGCGATTTCACGAGCTATGACTTTTATTTTGACGGGGGACAGGATGAGGATGCCATCTGCTACCTTTCCCTGGCCAATAAAATGATCCAGGAGATCAGGCCGGGCGCCCTATCCATTGCCGAAGACATGAGCGGATACCCCGGACTGGCTGTTCCTGTAAAAGACGGGGGTGTAGGGTTCAACTATCGCCTGGCCATGGGAACCCCCGATTACTGGATCAAGACCATCAAGGAGAAAGAGGACGAGCAATGGAATGTATCGGAAATTTTTCATGAGCTTACCTCCAAAAGGGCCGATGAAAAAACCGTGGGCTATGCCGAATCGCACGATCAGGCACTGGTAGGTGATAAGACCCTTATATTTCGGCTCATCGATCAGGAGATGTACTGGCACATGAACAAAGGATCCCAGAACCTGGTAGTGGATCGGGGTATCGCTTTGCACAAGATGATCAGGCTCATCACTGCAGCTACCGCGGGGAATGCTTATCTGAATTTTATGGGCAATGAATTCGGGCACCCCGAATGGATCGACTTTCCCCGTGAAGGAAACGACTGGTCTTACCAATATGCACGGCGACAATGGAGCCTTAAGGATAAAGCCGAACTGCGATACCACCAGCTGGGTGATTTTGACAGGGAAATGATCAAGCTGCTCAGCAAATACCATATCTATTCCGGGTTTTGTGAGCATGTCAAAACGGATCAGGCCGACCTGGTTATAGCTTTCAGGAGACGTGAATTGCTTTTCGTATTTAATTTCCATCCCAGTATGTCCTTCACGGATTACGGACTTCCTGTAGATGCCGGCAAATACACTACTCTGTTGTGCAGCGACGATCCCGAATTCGGTGGTTTTAACAGGTACGACAGTAAGGTAGTTCACCGCACCCAGGTAGAACGATCCTTTGGTCTGAAGCAGAACCTGAAGCTCTACCTTCCTTCAAGGACAGCCATTGTACTGGAGCGTGGCGAAATTCCCCGGGTCAGATAAAGCTAATCAAGTATAATAGGATGAACCGGATCGAAAACTTCATAGATTTTCTTTACTTTGATAGCTATGCTTCACGATCCGAGCCATAAGGCTGTCCCGGAACTTGCCAGTGAGATTATCCTGAAACCAAAGGAAGTGGAGGTGCTCCGCGGCCTGGCTGAAGATTGGGCAAATATTGCCAGCCTTCCCATTCACCAAGAGAAAGCCATTCTCTGGCAAAAACTGAACGACCTGGAATCGGAAAGACCCATGGTCTGGATCAATGAGATCCCCTGGCATGAAATGAACTACAGGGAAGAGCTGACCTTACAATGTGAAAATCAATGGGCTCGCTCCCAGGAGGACCTGATGCGAAAAACCCTGTATCAATGGAAACATATGCCCGGGGATATGGTCCTTAATCCCTGGCTCACCTGTCCCCTGTCCATCCATAGCAGCGATTTTGGCATCATGGAGGACGTGGACCTGGCAATCACTGATGAGACCAGTGATATTGTATCACGTCACTTTAATATCCAGATACGTGACATGGACGATCTGGAGAAGATCCAGTTTCCTTCCATCACTCATAATCGGGATGCCACGGAAATCAGGTATGAATTGATGAAGGAGCTTTTTGAGGATATTCTGCCTGTAAAAAAGGAAGGGCAGACCCATATATGGTTCACTCCCTGGGATTACCTGATCCGATGGTGGGGCATCCAGGAGGCCATGACGGATCTGATCATGCGACCCGATATGGTCCATGCCTTCTACGAAAAAATGGTACAGGCATGGATGGTAGAACTGGACCAGTTCGAGGCCCAGAATCTACTGTCTCTGGATTGCAATAACACACGCATCGGTTCAGGAGGTTATGGTTATACCCGGGAGATGCCCGGCAAGCCCTTCGATCCTGAATGGGTCAGGCCGCACAATATGTGGGGATGCTCCAATGCCCAGATATTTTCAGAAGTCTCTCCCGAAATGCACTGGGAATTTGCCATTGAACATGATCTCAAATGGCTGGAGCGCTGGAACATGACCTATTACGGCTGCTGCGAACCCCTGGCAGGCAAAGGTCACCTTTTAAAAAAGATACCCAACCTCAGAAAAGTAAGTTTCAGTCCCTGGAATGATACCAGTAAAGGTCTCGAGGAGTTGGGGCATGATTATGTGATTAGCCGGAAGCCCAGTCCGGCCATCTTTGCCTCAAAAACTTTTGATGCCAGTCAGGCAAGACGTGAAATCAGGGAATTTCTGAATGTGGCAGGTAAATACTGTCACATTGAAATGATCATGAAAGATATTTCCACGGTCATGTATGAACCTCAACGGCTCTGGGAATGGGAAAGGATCTGCATGGAAGAAGTAAAGGCATAAATAAGCATCTCAATGAATATACCCACTCTTGATCTGATCATCATCCTGACCTACCTGGTCGTAATTATTGCCATTGGAATTCTTTCAGCCCGTAGGAAGAAAGTAAGCAGCGAAGGCTTTTTCCTCGCAGGCCGCTCACTGAACTGGGGGATGATCGGGGCTGCATTATTTGCCGCAAATATATCTACCATTCACATGGTAGGACTTGCAGCCAATGGTTTCAAAGATGGGATTGTTTGGGGTAACTTTGAATGGATGGCCACTTTTCTGCTGATCATCCTGGCCCTCTTTTTCGCACCCTTCTATTTCAGGAACAAAATTTCCACCCTCCCTGAATTCCTTGAAAAGCGTTATGGACCCAAATCCAGGTCTTTCTTTGCTTTCATTGTCATAATCACAGCTCTTTTTTCCCACATCGGGGTCAGTCTTTATGCAGGAGCTGTAGTATTGAAGACCTTTTTCGGTGTAGACATCATGGTCTCCATCCTGGTCATCTCCTTTATCACCACGCTGTACAGTATTCTGGGTGGCCTGCGCGCCATAGTGGTCATCGAGACCTTTCAATCGGTCATCCTTATTGGGGGTGCCGCCCTGTTAACCATCCTTTCGGTATCCATGCTGGGTGATCAGGGCATTCACTCCATGGAAGAATTAAAAGCGGTTCTTAAGCCCGGTCAGCTGGATATCCTGCAAACGGGCAAAGATTCTATCCTGCCCTGGTATGCCATACTCCTGGGCTATCCGGTTCTGGGTATCTACTACTGGTGTGCAGATCAGACCATTGTTCAGAAAGTCCTTGGGGCCAAACGTATGGCAGATGCACAGAATGGTCCACTATTCGCTGGCTTCCTGAAGATCCTACCCGTATTTATTATGGTGTTCCCGGGGATTCTTGCTTACGCCCTCTTCTCGGAACAAATTGAGAATCCCAATGATACTCTGATGGTACTTATCTCCCAGGTACTGCCTAGTGGTTTGATCGGGCTAATGACTGCAGCCCTGCTGGCTGCGCTTATGAGCACCATATCTGCTGCCCTGAACAGTGTGGGAACCCTTGTTTCGTTCGACATATTACTCAAATTACGACCTTCCACGCCAGATAGATTGGTACTTAGAACCGGCCGGATCACTTCGGTGGTAGTCATAATCCTGGCCATATCCTGGTCACCCTGGATAGGCCGTTTCGAAAGCATTTTTGATGCCATCTCCATTGTGTTATCCATGCTGTCGCCACCTGTGGCCAGTGTATTCCTTATGGGCATACTCACCTCAAAGGGGAACGACAGGGTGGCCCTCTCCACCATGATTGTTGGATTGTTGGCTGGTACTATTGTATTTTGCCTGGATTTTGATCCCATTTCCGGATCCAAGCTAATTACGGACGGGCTTGGGATACCCTTTTTGATGCAGGCCTGGTGGCTCTTTGTGCTCTGCACTGTATTCTACCTGATCATGAGTGCTTTCACTTCTCCCCGACCTTTTGCCGAAATCCAAAATCTGGTATTCAGCAAAGAAACTGTAAGGGGATTAACTGGCCGATTAAGCGGTATCAGCGATCCCAGGCTCTGGGCAGGTATATTGCTGATAATAATGATCTTGCTATATGTGTACTTTGGATAAAAGAAAAATTAGCGCCATGAAACCCATTGCTTTGACTTTGCTGTGCCTTTTTCTTCTCCTGGGCTGCTCTTCTGAAACTGAGCAAAAAAGCTCCCCGGAAAAGCTAACTCGCTACGGCTGGGTAATACAAGTAAAACCTGAGAAACTGGAAGAATATAAAGATCTTCATGCCAATCCCTGGCCCGGAGTAAACGATATGCTTAAGCAGTGCAACATCCAGAATTATTCCATCTATTACAGGGACGGCTATCTCTTCTCCTACCTGGAATATACCGGCAGCGATTTTGAAGCCGATATGGAAAAGATGGCCCAGGATTCACTTACCCAGGAGTGGTGGAAACTCACCGATCCCTGCCAGGAACCGGTGGAATCGGCCGGCGAAGGCGTATGGTGGGCGGACATGGAAGAGGTCTTTCACCTGGATTAAGATCCCCTTCCTTTATCCAGCTTTAGATCCACCTAACCAGCGGGAAATCCATGCGGTGAGGAATATGTTCATGCTTGGGATAGATCCGGAAGCCCACATCAAAGACACCGGTTTCATCCACCTCCTGCACGAAGGTGTACTCAGCCAGACTACCATCAACTTTGGAACAGGTAAAATCTTCAGTACCCCTGAATACCTGCTGACTTTCGCCAGCGCCGCTTCGGGTATGCACCATTTCAACCCCTATTTCCTCGGCCGACAGAGCACCCAGGTCCAGTACCACTTTCCCGGTATAGGTGTTCCCCACCATAAATTCCTCGCGAGTCACATCTGGGAAGTCGTATTCCACCACCTTGATTTCTTTCCAATTCTTCAGGATCCTGTGCTTCCAAAGCGCCAGCTCCTTGGGAATAAGATTGTCCTTCTCTCTCAGTTTCTTCGAACGGGCAAAGAGCTTCAGGTAGAAGCGATCGATGTAATCCCTAAGCATTCTGTTCATGGTAAACTCGGGGGCCACATGTGCGATGGTATTCTTGACCATCTCTATCCATTCCCCGGGAAGCTCTTTTTCGTTACGTTCATAGAACTTCACCGTAATGTCGTTCTCCAAAAGTGTGTAGAGACGTTCTGCATCCAGTTCATCCTGTAGCTCCTGGTTATCAAAGGAACGTTCGATGGGCAGCATCCAACCGGCATCTTCCCGGTATCCTTCCGCCCACCATCCATCCAGTACACTGAAATGCATGGTCCCGTTCATGACCGCCTTTTCGCCACTGGTTCCGGATGCTTCCAGAGGACGTGTAGGAGTATTTAGCCAGATATCCACTCCACGAACCAGTCTTTTGCCCAGTTCAATGTCATAATTCTGCAGGAACACAATCTTACCTATAAACTCCGGACGTTTGGATATTTCCACGATCATCTTGATCAGGTCCTGACCGGGAATATCCCGGGGATGGGCCTTACCTGCAAACACAAATTGAACAGGCTTTTCAGGATTGTTAACGATCCTGGCCAGACGGTCAAGATCCCTAAAGAGCAGATGGGCTCTTTTATAGGTGGCAAAGCGGCGGGCAAATCCGATGGTAAGCGCCTCCGGATTCAGAGCAGTGGAAATCTCCAGCATACGGCCAGGGTTATCCATAACACGAGTCGATACTTCGGCCAATCTTCCTTTGATGTAAGAGATCAGTTCAGCACGCTCTATAGATTTCAACTTCCATACATCCTGGTCGGGAACCTGCTTGATTTTTTCCCACATCTCCCGGTCTTCCTGGCGCAGATAACAATCCTTGCCAAATGTATCTTCGTAAAGTTTTTTCCAATCCGGACTCAGCCAGGTGGGCAAATGGACCCCGTTGGTCACATATCCGATATGAAGTTCATCTCTCATGTAACCAGGCCACATTCCGGCAAACATGTCCTTTGATACTTCGCCATGAAGCTTACTAACACCATTTACCTCCTGAGACAATCTTACGGCCAGCACACTCATGGAGAATTTCTCGTGTCTCTGGTTGGGGTGATACCTGCCCAGGTCCATGAATTGATTCCAGGTGATTTTTAACCTTTCGGGATAGTGTGCCACATAGGTTCTTAGCAGGTCCTCTTCAAAAGCATCGTGCCCGGCCGGAACAGGTGTATGGGTAGTGAACAGGCTTGAGGCTCGCACAAGCTCTACAGCCTCCGGGAAGGTCATATTCTCAATTTGTATGTATTCCCGCAAACGTTCCAGGCTGGTAAATGCAGCATGGCCCTCGTTGCAATGGTAGAGGTCTGTGTCGAGGCCTATAGTCCGGAGGGCCCTGATTCCGCCTATGCCAAGCAGAATCTCCTGCCTCAGTCGGTTTTCGTTGTCCCCGCCATAAAGATTGTGTGTGATACCGCGGTCGCCATCTTGGTTGGCTTCGTAATCGGTATCCAGCAGATACAGTGGAATTCTGCCCACCTGCACCTTCCAGATCCTGGCAAATAGAGTTCGGCCGGGAAGCACAATCTGCACATATTTCCAATTTCCCTGGTCATCCCTTACCGGGCTCACCGGTAGTCTGGAAAAGTCCTGCGCATCGCTGAGTGCGACCTGCTCTCCTCCTGCCGATATCACCTGCCTGAAGTAACCATATTTGTATAGCAGGCCCACACCTGTAAGAGGAATGTTGTAATCGCTGGCCTCCTTCAGGTAATCTCCGGCCAGCAGGCCCAGTCCGCCCGAAAAAGTCTTAAGTGAATTGTGGATTCCGTACTCCATGCTGAAGTAGGTGATGGTGGGCATGCCCTCTTTAGGCGCCTCTGCCATATAGCTCGTAAATGCACCATAAACCTCCTGAAGTTTCGAAACGAAATCCTTATTGGTTTCCAGCTTAAGCAGGGTATCGTATGAAAGACGTTCCAGAAGCTCCACCGGGTTTTCGCCTACCTCATTCCAAAGCTCGGGATCGATGGATGAAAAGAGATCGATGGCATCCTGGGTCCAGGACCACCAGAGGTTCCTGGAAAGTTCATCCAGCGGTTTCAGTTTTTCGGGTATGTTCTGCTGTACAAGCACCCTCCTCCAGTAAGGATGAATATCCACCAAAGCCTGTTCTGTTTCCGGCAGACGTTCGATACGTTCCTTCTCGTAATAAACCAGTTCTTTGCCGGAGGCACTTTCCAGAGCATGGTCAAAGGCTTTCCAGTAGTTCTTGACCAGGTTGTCCCAGAGGGCTATTCTGGATATATCATAGGCACCTTCCTTTTCCCCGGAGTCTGACTCGATTTTATTCGCGCAATGCTTAAATATGGACTGACTGATTCCACTCGCCACATCGGCATCGTTAAAATCATCTCTGGGAACCACTGTGATCCCCGGCACCTCTTTCTTATATTCGTTGTTAACCCATAAGCCAAATCCGGTCAGGGTCGTGGTAACTGTAGGTACCTTAAAAGCAAGGCTCTCCAGGGGAGTATAGCCCCAGGGTTCGTAATAGGAAGGAAAGAGGGTTAGATCGAGTCCGATCAATGTATCGTAATAGGCCAGGTTAAACACCCCGTCGTTCCCATTCAGATAGGAAGGGACAAAAATGACCTTTACCCTGTCTTCCTGGGTATTGTTCAGGCCATTGTTCCTGATACGGTTCAGGATCTGATCGTGCTCTTCGTAATGGAGGTTGTGTGTGAGGTGCTTATGGCCTGACTCCAGGCTGCCCCCTTCTTCAAGGGCCTGCACCAGGTCTTTACGCGGTCCGTAATGGTTGGCCGGAATTAAAATGAAGGCTACAGCACTTCCAGAACAATCTTTGTTCCTGTTCAACTCGCCCAAGGCATCTATGAACAGGTCTATTCCTTTGTTCCTGAATTCGTAGCGACCACTGGTGGCCATCAGAACCGTATCCTCTGGAAGCTTATCTCCGGTAAGGGCAGAAGCCACTTTGAGCATCTTCTCTCTAGCCTGCTTCCTTAGCTCGTCAAACTGGGACTCTCCGGGCACAAAACTATCCTCAAATCCATTGGGAAGTACCACATCCACTTCCCGGTTATGAAACTGCTTGCATTCTCTGGCGGTTAGCTCACTTACCGTTGTGAAAGTATCGGCATGGCTGGCTGCCAGTTTCTCCAGGGAATGTTTGGCAACCACATTCAATTCACGGGCTTTCAGATCACCATTCAGGTGATCCAGCTGTGAATAGAGCGACTGATTATTTCCTGCTATGGATCGACCTACCGTAGTGGCATGTGTGGTAAAAACCGTACCCACCGTGGGCAGATATTTCTCCAGGTAGAGAAGACCTCCCCCGGTTTGCCATTCATGAAACTGCGATACAACCTTCCTTTCTTCCAAATCGTAAAACCTGGTGAAGCTTTCAATGGCCTTGCCTGCAGCGTATCCAAAAAGTGCAGGTTCAATATAATCCCATTGTCCGCTAAGGGAATCCAGCTTATAGCTCTCCCATAATTCCTTAAAAATTTCGTCCTTCTTTTGAATAAAGGGGGTGAAATCCAGTACAACGGCAATGGGATTCCCCTGTATTTTCCAGCGGCCGATCCTCACCCTTAAACCCTCTTTGGCAGCACTTTCTTTCCAATCGGGAAACAGGCTGGGGTCCTCCTGGAACTCGGGATGCTCCTGGCTCTCTCTCCATACATCGGGACCTATGGTGATATACTGGTCCTTCATCTTCTTCACAACGGAGAGTGCTTTGGTCGAAATAACCGTATGGATACCTCCAACTTTATTGCATACTTCCCAACTAACCTCGAATATATAATCAGGTCTTTTCATTCTTTAATATGTATAAGATAATTTAACTCTTCTTGCTAGTAGAACTCTTCTTCTTTGTAGTGGCAGGGGCCTTTTTAGCCGTAGCCTTTTTAGCAGTTGTGGTGTCTTTTTTTACCGTAGTCTTTTTGGCCGTAGCCGCAGCTTTCTTTGCCGGAGCCTTCTTAGTGCTTGCAGCTGTCTTTTTTGCAGGGGCTTTTACCGGATCTTCTGTAGATTCAATGGTCAGACGCTTCTCCAGCTTTTCCAGTTGTTCATCCTTCTCCTGTATGATCTTGCTTAAGCGGGCTACCTGATCATCTACTGTAGAACGACCCGATGCATTGACCCGAATCTCAAAATCGCTTAATACGTTCATGTAATTTATGAAAGCGTCGTAAGGAGTATCGTAAGGATTAAAATAAGAGTGGACTTCTCCGTCGGAGAAAAATTTGGTCGACATATAATAGAAGTGATCACTCACCTGCAGGTAGGCGTAGTCCTGTTTTAGTGCTTCATCGCCGGATTTATATACCTTATCGCCCAGGGAATAAAGCTTATTAAATGCTTCGTTCTGTAACTCATTCCCAAGCCAGGCAGTAAGATCGCGCTCTTCGTCTGCCCAAGATATGGGATTGGGAACATTTACTGCAGAAACCACCTGGAGCTTTCGTGCCACTTCAGAGGGAGTGCTGAAGGTAAAGGGACTTTGCTTAAGAACCGTTTCAGGCAGTGCCTTCAGGAAATCAAAAATTCCGGTTTCTTTCCATTGATGCTCCCCGAAAGTCTCGTAATCCATAAACAGGTTGATCACCTCTTCGTTCTCCGGAGCCTGGTTCAGCCATTTTACATACTTCTCGGCGGTGAGAGGATATTCGGGCCATCCCTTGTTGGAAAAACGGAAGGCGATATCGTCACTTAACTTGAAATTCTTTAAGAGAAGTTTCAATTTCGGGTTAATCGCATTGCAATAGAGATAGTTCGGACTCTTCCATCCCAGTACGTGTTTGGCGCCTTCGGTGAGCATGGCCTTGTATCCCATGTCGGCTACCATGGCTCCTATTTCGTCCGAATAAACAAGCTCAGTATTTCGAAAAACCTTGGGATTCTGTCCAAAGTGCTCTTTGATCAAAGCCCCGTGTGCCTTTACCTGTTTCCGAAACTCGTCTTTCCCTTTCAGGGAACACAGAGAATGCGCATAGGTTTCGGCAAGGAATTCCACATGACCCGTATCGGCCAGTTTCTTAAAGCTTTCTAACACTTCCGGAGCATAGAGCTTAAATTGGTCCATAGCAATGCCGGATATGGAATAGGCTACTTTGAATTTTCCCTTGTGCTTATTAATCAGGTCCAGCATTAAAGCATTGGCAGGCAGATAACTTTTCTGTGCCACCTTTTGCATGATCGACTCATTGGAGAAATCATCGTAATAATAATGATCGTTCCCAATGTCAAAGAAGCGATACCTTCTGAACCTGAAGGGTTGATGGACCTGGAAATAGAAACAAATGGTTCTCATATGTTTGGCTGTTTATTACTTTACAAATTCTTGATATAGGGAATGTACCTTTTTACCTGAATTTTCCCATTTCATATTATGGACCTCCTCAATGCCGTACTTCTTGAACATTTCGGACAGTGAGGGATAATTGAGCAGACCGTAGATAGCATCTGCAAGGGCATCCACATCCCAGAAATCCACCTTCAGGGCATACTTTAATATTTCTGCCACTCCCGATTGATGCGATATAATAGATGGGACATTGGACTGCATGGCCTCGAGAGGTGAAATACCAAAGGGTTCTGATACCGATGGCATCACATACACATCGCTGATTGAAAACATCTTAAATACATCGTCTCCCTTCAGAAAACCCGTATAATGAAATCTGTCAGAAATACCCAGCGCCGAGGTCCAGTGTATCATTTTTTCCAGCAACTCACCACTGCCTGCCATCACAAAGCGAACATTGTCCATTTTCTTGAGCACCTTGTATGCCGCCTGAACAAAGTATTCAGGTCCCTTTTGAAGAGTCACCCTGCCCAAAAAGGTAACTACCTTATCGGTGATTCCTCTTTTCAATTGCAGCTTTTCGAGATCGCTCAGGGGATCCACTGCATTGTATACAGTCACTACCTTATCGGGGTGGATCCCGTATTTATCGATTA
>Ga0180435_10002066_pt1 | contig 20644 bp, 21 predicted proteins | sample SS_ome_3_FD_132467 | JGI IMG/M metagenome (GOLD analysis project Ga0180435, IMG submission 132467) | Hypersaline lake sediment archaeal communities from the Salton Sea, California, USA - SS_3_S_1 metaG | ecosystem: Environmental > Aquatic > Non-marine Saline and Alkaline > Hypersaline >...
ACTACTGAGATAGAGGCCATGACGCCAAACACGGAGTGGAACCACACCTGGGTCGTCTTGAAGCCGTAGATACCGATTGCGATATTGATGACGGAGAAAGCCTGTATCAGATGGTATCCACCCAGCCCCGGAAACTGCTCGACCACTGCACCGACAAATAAAAGCAGTACGATACCGACGGTAAGATATAAAAAATTATTCTTTTCTGATACTGGCATAATCAGTTAGTGATGACCGTCCAAATTAACTGACAGTCTATTTATCTGCCTGAAGCAGATCGCAGGCTCCCATGGTATAACCAGTGACCTCGGGATCAGAGCAGGAAGTACAGCCAGTCGAGCCGGTGCGGATAGAACCATCTTTCAACCTGGCACAGACAGGGTTGTACTCTTTCGTACATACCTGTGGCCGCGGCTCTTCACACAGGATGATATCGATCGCACCAGGTTCATCAGGGATAGGTTCATCTGGAACAGGCTCATCAACTTCATTATATGCGGGTGCACAGGCGACTGCTAACAGACAAACCAGTCCTGCTAAAAATAAACGCTTCAAACTTTTCATGCCACTCTTCTCATATTGTTATCACTATTACTCGGCCAGTCATCCTGAACAGCAGCACACATCATCCTCTACAGCTGCGACTCTATCGGGAACAGACTCATGAATCCTACACCAAATCGTCGCCAGACACTCGTATAAGGATCGACATCGAAGGTCACCGGCTGACCATCTTCATAGCCATGCCACAATATTGACTCATCGCCGTCTTCATCGACCACTAGCTCAAGCCTGAATGCATGTGTATCGAAGTCATCATTGAGTGCCTCGACCATGCCTTCAGCGATCTCTGTAGAGTGTATAACCAGACCGATCTCGGAGTTCTCATAGAAAGAACGAGGATCAAGGTTGAGCGAACCGATGAAAACTTTATCTCGGTCCATGACGAAAGTTTTAGCATGCAAGCTCGCTTTCGAAGAACCACCTGCACCTTTCTTCTCCTTTCGTTGCGAGCGCGTCAGCTTCTTGTTCATCTCGTATAGTTCGACACCATTTCGCAACAGGTCTTCTCTATAAACGGAATAACCGGCATGTACCACACCGACGTCATTCGATGATAGAGAGTTAGTAAGTATCCTTACCCTCACGCCCTTTTCGACAAGTTTCTTGAAGAACTCGACGCCTTCATGACCCGGTACAAAATAAGGTGACACGATGATGAGTTCATCTTTAATAGTGCTAAAGTGCGGGGCCAGCTGCGTCATCAGGTGCAGCTCATTGGCATCACGTGAACTGGTGATTTTATCGGGGTGATCAACCACGACATCAGCTTTTCCCCAGTAGTAAGTCTCATTATTGTTTCTTATCTGTTGTGCCAGGTTGGAATTACCAAGTGCCTTTATGTACTCCGAATCCTTATAGTTCTGTAAAAAGTCCTTTAATCGCGCTTCAGCATTAACTATCTCTTCATCGCTCGGTTTATCATAGATGATGGTGGTCACCGGGTAGGCCAGCTCACTGTTCCAGTATTCATCGAATGATCTTGAAACCTGGCGAGCACTATCACCGACCGCCATCACATCGAGATCGGCAAATTCCAGTGTCGGGTTGGCATCGAAATACTCATTACCGATATTACGCCCACCCACGATCGTCGCCGTATTATCAACGGTGAAGGATTTATTATGCATGCGTCGGGTCAACGAACCCAGGCCAGTGACGAACTGCGGCATGCGCCCGAATGAACGGTCGAAGGGATTGAATATGCGTATCTCGATATTCGGGTGATTATCCAGCGTGATGAGGCTTACATCGCGGCCTTCCATATCCATATCATCGACCAGCAGGCGTACGCGCACGCCCCTGTCAGCAGCCTTCCATAACACACCGGTGAATAACGCACCGACCTCATCATTGTGATAGAGGTAGTACTGTACGTCGATACTGCGCTCTGCCACCTCTGCCAGTACGGCCCTGGCCACGAAAGCATCCAGTCCGCTGCCGAGCATCAGGAAGCCATCTTTACCCTGCTGGTACTCTGCCTGTTCAGTCACCCCTGCAGCGAGCAATGTCTGTTCGACATCCGTGAATGCATAAGACTCTGTACGCCCTGTATTCTCAGGTAATGATGCACACCCGCCCAGATAAACCGTAAGCAGTATAGCGACGATATATAGTAGTCTGTTTCTATAGAGGATCATTTCTCTAGAGGATTATTTTACTGTGCGATAACGTTCGAGTTCGGCAAGCAACCAATCCTGTGTTCTCTGCGTCTCGCTGCCCGGGCAATTAACAGTATAGTACTTACCACTCAATACGCTCTTTGTCGCCGAGTAGCTGATGAAATCCTCCGTGGTTTTTATATCATCCCGGTAATAATCATATTTCTTCATGATGTGAGACACGCTGTCTGCTGCCGAGTGCTGGTCACCATTGCGGATGAATATACAGCCGCTGTTCTCTACATAAGCGAGCAGGTGCTCTACTTCTGAAACCTGGTCATCAGGTACATCAGCAATGGCGAATCCATTGTGGCAGAGCAGCCCGCATAAAAGCAAACACAGATTCTTCAACATATCGCTTCAGCTTCTCAAATCAGTTTTTTAGAATAAACACATCCGTATAAATATATGTATGAAAGCATGTCACACAAGCTTTCTATATGCAAAAAAAAGCCCCGCTAATATTGCGGGGCTTCTCGCCTGAATGGATTGCATCCGGGCATACAGAACGGTTGTGTAACCAGTGGTTACATCATGCCGCCCATTCCGCCCATGCCACCCATGTCACCACCGGCTGGCGCAGCTTCTTCCTTCGGAATCTCTGCAACCATACATTCGGTTGTGATCAGCAGGCCAGCAACAGATGCTGCATTTTGCAATGCAGAACGTGTTACTTTCGTTGGATCAAGGATACCCATCTTCATCATGTCATCGTACTCACCGGTAGCAGCGTTGTAACCGTAGTTACCTTTCTTGGCAGCAACATTAGCAAGTACGACTGATGCTTCTCCACCAGCATTGGTGACGATCTGGCGCAGCGGGTCTTCCATCGCACGGCGAGCGATAGCGATACCAACATCCTGGTCGTGGTTGTCGCCTTTCACTTTGTCGACAGCAGCACAGGCACGAATCAGTGCAACACCACCGCCAGGCACCACACCTTCTTCGACCGCAGCACGGGTTGCGTGCAGCGCATCATCGACACGGTCTTTCTTCTCTTTCATCTCGACTTCAGTTGCAGCACCGACTTTAATGACAGCAACACCGCCACCGAGCTTAGCCAGGCGTTCCTGAAGTTTTTCTCTGTCGTAATCAGACGTTGCGGCTTCCATCATGGTACGGATCTGAGACACGCGATCTTTGATCGCTTTCTTGGTGCCCGCACCATCGACGAGAACAGTATTATCTTTATCGACAGTGATACGTTTTGCAGTACCCAGATCATCCAGAGTTACTTTATCGAGAGACAGACCGACTTCTTCAGAGATCACGGTACCACCGGTCAGTACAGCGATATCCTGCATCATGGCTTTACGGCGATCACCGAAGCCAGGCGCTTTAACTGCACACACCTTCACGATGCCGCGCATGCTGTTTACCACCAGTGTTGCCAGTGCTTCACCCTCGACGTCTTCGGCGATGATCAGCAGAGGACGGCTGGCTTTAGCGACAGCTTCCAGGGTTGGCAGCAGGTCACGGATGTTCGAGATCTTCTTGTCGAATATCAGGATGTATGGGTTTTCCAGGTCAGCGAGCATATGCTCCTGATCGTTGATAAAGTACGGTGATAAATATCCACGGTCGAACTGCATGCCTTCTACGATGTCCAGCTCGTCCTCTAGAGAAGTACCTTCTTCGACGGTGATGACACCTTCCATACCGACCTTATCCATCGCGTCTGCAATGATGTTGCCGACTGATGCGTCAGAGTTTGCAGAAATAGTACCGACCTGCGCGATCGACTCAGATGTCTTACAAGGTTTAGACACTTTGCGTAGTGCTTCAACAGCAGCAATGACAGCTTTATCGATACCACGTTTCAAGTCCATCGGGTTCATACCCGCAGAGACTGATTTCATACCTTCGCGAACGATACCCTGAGCCAGTACGGTGGCAGTGGTAGTACCGTCACCAGCGATGTCAGAAGTCTGTGAAGAAACTTCTTTCACCATCTGCGCGCCCATGTTTTCGAATTTGTCTTCCAGCTCGATCTCTTTCGCAACTGTAACACCATCTTTAGTGATGGCAGGAGAACCGAAAGCTTTTTCCAGAACAACATTACGGCCTTTAGGTCCTAATGTAACTTTAACGGCGTTAGCCAGTGTGTTGACACCCTGTACCATGCGGGTACGTGAGTCATCACCAAATCGTACGTCTTTTGCTGACATATCTTAAATTCCTCTTAAAAAATAAATATTTAAATTCTTGCAGGTTGCGTGTTGATCACGATTTACGAGATAACACCTAAAATATCTTCTTCACGCATGATGAGAACATCATCGCCATCGACCTTGATCTCGGTGCCTGAGTACTTACCGAATAAAACCTGGTCACCTACTTTCACGTCAAGCTTGCGGACTTCGCCAGCATCATTGACCTTGCCATTACCAACGGCTACAACTTCGCCTTTCATAGGTTTCTCGGCAGCAGAATCCGGAATCACGATACCACCAGCGCTGGTGCGTTCTTCTTCCATACGTTTGACGACTACACGGTCATGTAATGGACGTATATTCATTTTTTTATATTCCTCTATTATCAATTGTATAAACAGTGGATTAGCACTCTCTCGTTAGGAGCGCTAATCATAATGACGAAACCCCTGGAGTCAAGCGAAGCGACCCCAAAAGTCTGATGAATGCCCTAATGAGGGCGTTTTTTTTGAATACAAGGGAGTGATTAAAAAAACCGGAGAAAATATCCGGTTGAGGTTGATTCAGCGACAGTAAGCAGATCAGTCTTCGCGCTTGTATTCACCATCGATGGTGTGGCCTACCCTGTCACCACGTTTTTTTGAAACATCTGGGCCACGCTTTGTAGCATGATGCTCATGGTAGCTGCCTGACTGAAAACCGCCCTGACCGCCATGCATACTGGTATAGACCGTTGCCTGCTTCATCAGAGAACGGATGATCGCCCGCCGGGTGGGCGGCAGCAGCAGCAGGAATCCGATGCTATCGGTGATAAATCCAGGCGTAATCAACAAGACCCCGGCGATGGCCAGCGCCACGCCTTCCATCATCTCCATCGCCGGAAGCTGACCCTGTGCCATGTTTCGCTGCGCGCGCCCCAGGGTACTCATACCCTGCAGCCGCAGCAGGTTAACACCGATGACCGCGGTCATCAGTACCAGCAGCACTGTCCACAGGGCGCCGATCATGTCTCCGACGACGATGATGAAATAGAGCTCGACGAGGGGGACGAGAATGAATAATAAAGGCCAGCTTCTGATCATATTATTGTGGGCGTCTGAGTAATATACTCGTAAAGATTTTAAGAATTTCAGTATTTTACACTTTATCAGCGCAGGTATATTTGGCAGATATATTTTCCGTGTTATTTGCTAGTATTACGTTCCGCTCATTTTTTGAACCGAACAGGGCAATCCTGTCTAACCCATAATGATGAGCTATGCTTAAACAGGTTCCCAACTATACTGGTATAAATCGGGATAAACCACCAACCACAGCGCAGAATCATGACCAAACACTATAAAGCCCTTAAATCGTTCCTGTTACCATTCCTGTTACTGGCCAGTTTCAGTTCCCCCGTGCTCGCATCGCAGGGTCTTAGCCTGCTCGACAGCCTCGGTGGAGACGACGACATCCTTGACCCCGATGACGCGTTCCAGATCAGTTACGATTCACAACCCGGTCAATTTAAAGCCAGCTGGGTCATCGCTGAAGGTCATTATCTCTACCGCGAGAAGATGCAGATCAGCACCGAAGACAGCAGCGTAAAGGCTCAACCATTAGTGATGCCTGCCGGTGATGAGAAAGACGATCCAGTCTTCAACAAAACACTTTTTGTCTTCCACGACTTTACCGAGGTAACACTGCCCTACCAATACACTGAAAGTGGTGACAAAGAAGTCACTTTCAAGGTCAAATACCAGGGCTGTTCCGAAATATCCGGTATCTGTTACCCGCCACAGACCAAGAAATTCACCGTAAAGATATCACCAGTCTCAGCTGCACAGGCTGCAGCACTGGCTACAGAGCAGGCAGCAGCTGGCGCCGCATCCGAACCGCTTTCCGAACAGGATGAGATAGCCGACGCGTTGCGCAGCGGTGACACCTGGCTGACCCTGCTGATATTCTTCGGCGCCGGTCTGTTACTGGCTTTAACCCCCTGTGTGTTCCCGATGATCCCTATCCTGTCCGGCATCATCGTCGGCCAGGGCACTGACATCACGACGCGCAAGGCCTTCTTCCTTTCACTGGTCTACGTACTGGCGATGGCGCTGACCTACACCGTGGTCGGCGTACTGGTCGGCCTGTCCGGCGAGAACATCCAGGCCTGGTTCCAGAACCCCTGGATCATCGGCAGCTTCGCCGCAATCTTTGTCGCTCTGTCATTTTCGATGTTTGGTTTCTACGAGCTGCAGATGCCTTCAAGCATCCAGAATAAGCTCGCCAGTATCAGTAATAGCCAACAAGGCGGTAATATCGCCGGTGTTGCCATCATGGGTTTCCTTTCTGCGCTCATCGTCGGTCCTTGCGTCACCGCACCGCTGGTCGGCGCACTGATCTATATCGCTGAGACCGGAGATGCTGTTCTCGGCGGCATGGCACTATTCTCATTGAGTATGGGCATGGGTGCACCATTGCTGCTCATTGGCGCTTCTGCCGGAAAACTGCTGCCAAAAGCCGGCGCCTGGATGGAAGCAGTAAAAGCGGTGTTCGGCGTACTGCTGCTGGCGCTTGCAATCTGGTTGCTCGACCGTGTGGTACCGGTAGAGGTTACCATGACCCTGTCTGCGGCCCTGATCATCGTTTCAGCCATCTACATGGGCGCTATCGATAACATCGATGCAGGCGCCAGCGGCTGGAAGAAACTCTGGAAAGGTAGCGGCATGGTGATGCTCATCTACGGCATCATCATCCTGATCGGCGTTGCCAGCGGCGGTAACAGCCTGCTGCAGCCACTCAAGGGGCTGTCGCTGGGTGGCGGTGCTCAACAACAGGCAACCAAGCTGGCCTTCACCAAGATCAAGGGCGTAGAGGGTCTGAACGCCGAGTTGGCCAAGGCCAAAGCGTCAGGCAAACCGGTGATGCTTGATTTTTATGCTGACTGGTGTGTGTCATGCAAGGAGATGGAAGCGTTTACTTTCTCTGATCCTGCTGTCCACGCAGCACTCGACGGCGTCACCCTGCTCAAGGCCGATGTCACCGCAGATGACGAGAAAGACAAGGCCCTGAACGCGCATTTCGGTATTTTCGGTCCGCCGGCCATCATGTTCTTCGGTACTGACGGCAATGAACGTCGAAATTATCGTGTCGTCGGTTATGTGCCTGCCGACAAGTTTGCACCTCATGTCCGCTCAGCGCTGAACAGATAATTCAGCAACCTGGTAATTCAGAATTCTGCTGCTGTGGTGGCGATGTCCGTTCGCATCACCACTGGTTTACCTTGAAGCCAATACTGAAGGTATTTGACTTGTAGTCGACATCGATCAGGCTCTCACCGTAACCATAAAAATACCTCATGTAAAACGAGAGTGACGGCGAAAACGGCACGGTGAAATCAGCTGTCCATGAACCATATTCAAGGCCGTCAGCACTGAAGGAATATCGCAATCCCATATCGTTACGGGTGAATGCATAATTGATATCCAGCTCGCCGTGGCCGATGAACTTCTCATAGTCGAAACGGTTGTCTTCTTCTGAACCGCCGGGCAGCTGGTTCCATACCTTGATGGAATAAGACCAGCGCCGGTAATCGAAGAAAGCCTGCACGTACAAACGATTCCAGCCGCGTGACAGGTTGACGTACTGGCCGTTGGACTGATGGCTGTAGCCAAACCATATCATCGGCGCCTTAAGACGGCCCCAGTGCAGATCATAGAAATAGGACAGCCATACCTCCGGTTCATGGTTGGTCTCTCGAAAAGGGCGTGAATCTTCATGATCGAGGATCTGCCAGAATGAACGGTTGGTGTAGGCACCGTATAGCGATATCGACGAATCCAGGATATCGACCATCAGTGGCACCAGGAAGCTCAGCTGAAACTGCAACTCGTCATCCCGGTAATTAAACTGCTCATCTGGAAAAGCCTCTTCAAAAGGCTGCAGGTTGACTCCGCTGAACATGTGCGAGGCGACGACGTAGTTGTCGCGGTAGGGCAGCAAGGCATACTGCTGCTCCAACGCCTCGCGGTGGATGTGTAGACGCTCACGCAGCAGGCTCTCTTCACGTTTTACCCTGCCATTATTCAGTACCGTTCTTTCTTCCGCTGCGGTGGCTGTATTACCAGTCCGCCCAGCCTTGCCTTCCGCCTGGGCTTCAGCAACTGCTGGATACGGTAATGTGAGCAGTATGCACGGCATCACCAGCTTCAATAGAACCAACCTGTACACACAACCTCCATCGATTTTGTTTTCTTCAACACTCAATATAGAATGCGAGTCATAGTCTCATTATTTAATCAGGGGCTGTTGTTAATGTCATCACGGCAATCTATTAACTATTTATTACATACTACTTATTTCTACTTGTTATTTACTACCTGAGTCTGTTTAACTCACGTTCACTCTTATGAAGAATACGATTTTCTTTCTCGCCGCCATTATTATCGCAGGCGGTAGCGGTTTTGCGCTACAACGATACCTTAGCCCGATAGATCAACAGTCAAACCCGGCTATCGGCACACAACGTATCGAGTTCGGTGCAAACGACCTCGATGGTAATTTCCGTAATATCAAAGAGTGGGATGGCAAGATCGTTTTTCTTAACTTCTGGGCAACCTGGTGCCCTCCCTGCAAGAAAGAGATTCCGCACTTCATCGAATTACAGCGAGATTATGGTGATCAGGGCTTCCAGATCGTTGGTATCGCCATCGATGAAGAAGATTCAGTAAGAGAGTTTGTCGCGGAAGTCGGTATGAACTACCCTTCACTCGTTGTACAGGGCGAAGGGGTTGGGCTCGCCAGTCGCTACGGTAACGCTGCAGGCGTACTTCCATACACCGTAATCATCGATCGTGATGGCGAAATTAGCAGCACGTTCACGGGAGAACTCAGCATGAAGAGAGCAAAAGAGTTGCTCGAGGAACGCGGCATCCAGCTATAACTTTGTCAATTCGCGCCTGATTTAAGCTAATTTAGCGAAAATCCCTACAAAATCGACGAAATAATAGACATTAAGCATTTTTTTATGCAAAATCAGTCTTATTCAATATATTTGGCTGCACAATAACTATAAAAATGCCCGACCTGCTCGTCATCAATGGCCCTAATCTGAACCTGTTAGGCACCCGTGAGCCTGAGCATTACGGTTCAGACACCCTCGACAGTATCAACATCAAGCTATCGGCGATTGCCTCAGAACATGGCCTGACTATCGATTTCGTGCAGAGCAACGCTGAAGCCGAACTGATCGAGTACGTTCATACTGCAGCCAGGGACAATGTCCGCTTCATCCTGATCAATCCCGCAGCGTTCACCCACACGAGCGTGGCACTGCGAGATGCGCTCAGTGGCGTCGACATCCCGTTCATCGAAATACATTTATCAAACGTTCACGCACGTGAAGCGTTCCGTGAGCACTCCTATTTTTCCGACATCGCTGTTGGCATTATCTCTGGCCTTGGTGCACAAGGCTATGAACTGGCGTTACAGGCAGCGATTTCCCGTTTAAACGGTACCCAAAAGGGCACAAATTAAAAAGGTTAAATCCCATGGATATTCGTAAAGTAAAAAAATTAATCGAACTGCTGGAAGAATCCGGTATTGCCGAGATCGAGATCAATGAAGGTGAAGAATCAGTACGCATCTCTCGCTATTCAACATCGGCCCCTGCTCCAGTAGCGGCACCGGTACAGCAACTTGCGGCAGCGCCGGCAGCTGAAGCAGCGCCCGCACCTGCGACAGATGACAGCTCGGATGATTCGTCAGCAATCAGCGGCCACACCGTGAACGCACCGATGGTAGGCACCTTCTACAGCGCAGCCTCACCAGGTGCACCTGACTTCGTTAAAGTCGGCGACAAAGTCAGCATCGGCGACACCATCTGTATCATCGAAGCGATGAAGATCCTCAACCAGATCGAAGCGGATAAAGCCGGTGTCGTCAAAGCCATCCTGGTTGAAAACGCACAGCCTGTTGAGTTCGCTCAACCACTGGTCGTTATCGAATAAGGCACGCTCCCATGTTATCTAAAGTTGTAATTGCCAACCGTGGCGAAATCGCATTACGTATCCTGCGCGCCTGTCGCGAACTCGGCATCAAGACCGTTGCTGTTCACTCGGAAGCAGACCGTGACCTGAAACACGTCCGCCTCGCTGATGAATCAGTATGCATCGGCCCGGCACCTTCCGACCAGAGCTACCTGAATGTACCCGCGATCATCAGTGCTGCTGAAGTTACCGATGCCGTTGCCATCCACCCGGGTTACGGTTTCCTGTCAGAGAACGCTGACTTTGCAGAGCGCGTCGAGGACAGTGGTTTCGTCTTCATCGGCCCCACATCCGAATCGATCCGCACCATGGGTGACAAGGTTGCGGCGATCGAAGCGATGAAAGCAGCCGGTGTTCCCTGTGTTCCGGGCTCTGATGGCCCACTCGATGATGACGCTGGCCGCAATCACCAGCTAGCTAACAAGATCGGCTACCCGATCATTATCAAAGCGGCCGGTGGCGGTGGTGGCCGTGGTATGCGCGTGGTACACACCGATGCGACGCTCGATGCCTCGATCAACCTGACCAGACAGGAAGCAGGCACCTTCTTCGGCAATAACATGGTGTACATGGAGAAATACCTGGAGACACCGCGACACATCGAGATCCAGGTGCTGTCTGACGGTCAGGGCAGCGCGATCCACCTCGGTGAACGCGACTGTTCTATGCAGCGACGCAACCAGAAAGTCGTCGAGGAAGCACCCGCCCCCGGCATCACTCCGGAGCAACGTGAGAAGATCGGTCAGCGTTGCGTCGATGCATGCGTCAAGATGAACTACCGCGGTGCCGGTACATTCGAATTCCTCTACCAGGACGGTGAGTTCTATTTTATCGAGATGAATACCCGCGTACAGGTCGAGCACCCTGTCACCGAGATCATTACCGGTGTCGACATCATCAAGGAGCAACTGCGTATCGCCTCAGGTGAGAAACTGGGCATCAAGCAGAGCGATATCGAGATTCGAGGTCATGCCATCGAGTGTCGACTCAATGCAGAGCATCCTGAAACATTTATGCCCTCACCCGGTATGATCGAGCGCTACCACCCTCCGGGCGGACCAGGTATCCGCATCGACACCCATATATACGCCGGCTATACCGTGCCTCCGCATTATGACTCGATGATCGGTAAACTCATTGCCTACGGTTGCAACCGTGATGTTGCTATCGCACGTATGCTCGGTGCACTGGACGAGATCAGTATCACTGGCATCAACACCAATATCGACCTGCATAAGAGGATTATCAGTGACCCGAACTTCCAGGCAGGTGGAACCAACATCCACTACCTCGAGAAGAAACTCGGCCTTTAATATCAGATAGAAAAAAATACTATGTTATATCGAGCGGAGGTGAGAAATCTGATTAGCAGACAGCTAAAGATTTCTCACATCTGCTTGAGCTGGCAGACTTTCGAGATGACTGGCTTTCGAAATAACAAGCCATAGTAAAGCCAGATTAATTAACGGCGCTCCACCTCGTAACCCTTCTCTTTCAACAGGTTCACGATCCCTCTGTCACCGATCAGGTGACCACTGCCGACAACGACAAAATAAGTGGCGCCTTTTCTCTCAGGTTGCTTGAGCATCGCGGCTATCTTTTCTGTCATCTGACGGTTACGCTCATAGAACAGGCTTTCGTAGATCATATCGAACGCAGGGTAATCTCTTAGCGTGTCCTCAAACAGCAGACTGTTCATCGCTGCGTCATCCCCACTCTTCCAGTATCGAACGATGTCTGACATCATGGTTTCAGCTTCATCCATCGAGTACAGCGTCTCTTTCAGCAACAGGTCACCGTCAGTGATATCCAGGAACAGGTTAAACTGCTGATCGATCGTTTCGAGCTCGATCACCGTCTTACTATCAGCTTGCTTATCCGTTGTGCGAGAGGCATTGATAAAATGGAGGTCGATACCCAGCGCCGGATCCAGTCCTAGCTGCATCAATTGTACAGATGTAAGCGTGAGCACCATCATCCCCGGCTTCAGCTGTTTGACGTTGTCATATTTAATACCAAGTGACTCCAGCCTTTTATGCAGAGCGCTCATCGTTTCTGCAGACAGCTCATCTTCGATTGTCCTTCCATTTTTATAGCTACCCTTGCTCGCCAGCAAGCTGTTGTAGTTATCAGCCGTAACAGCGGTAATATCAAGCTCGACGACGAGGAACTCGGAACGTTCGAAAGCCTGCTCTATCTCGGCACGCAGCGGATAAAAGCTCTGGTCTGCGAAGTGGATAGAACCCAGCACATAGGCGGTGGCATCTTCCGAACTGACCTGCCACAAGAAGCCGCGGTCATTGGCTGCCTTCGCTGCTGAGCAAAAAAGCACTGCCAACAGGCACAGGTAAATAAAATGTCGCCCCAACTGCATCATGACTTCTTCATCTCCAGCGCTCGCTTGTAGACATCGTTCTTGTGCTCACCGGTAAGCTTCACCACCAGTTTCACCGACTGTTTCAACGGAAGCTCGTCAAGCATTACTGCCAGGTACTGATCGACCTGACCGGTGTTCGACTGCTCATCCGTGCTCCCTTCTACCACGAGAACCATCTCGCCTTTTCGCTGATTCTCGTCTGCCTCAACCCAATTGACCAGTTCAGCCAGGGGCATCCTCTTGATGGTCTCGAATGTTTTGGTCAACTCACGGGAAAAACCGACTCGCCTGTCGCCACCGAACACCGTCTGCATATCTTTTAAGGTTTCGATGATTCGGTGACAGGATACGTAGAAGATCATCGTCTGCCGGCGTTCTGCGAGCGTTTCAAAGAAGTGCCGTCTCGCGCCCTGCTTTGCCGGTGGGAAACCTTCAAATGAAAAGGCATCTGTCGCCAGGCCGGCGGCACTTAATGCAGCAATTGCGGCACAGACGCCCGGCACGGGCACCACGGTAACCCCCCTGCCATGCGCCTGGGAGACCAGTCGGTAACCGGGATCGCTGATCAGAGGGGTCCCGGCATCGGAGATCAATGCGATGGATGAGCCCGACTCAAGATCATCGAGCAGGCGTGGTGTCACTGCCTCTTCATTATGCTCATGGTAAGCGAGTAGCCGAGAATTTATACCGAGATGTGATAACAGGCGCTGACTGTGACGTGTATCTTCAGCAGCGATGATATCGACCTGATCTAACACAGATATGGCACGCTGCGTAATATCGGCCAAATTGCCTATCGGGGTTGCGACAAGATACAATGTGCCTGCGGTAACAGATTGTTGTGACTTGGGTTGTGACTGAAATCGTGATTCGGGTTGTGACTCGACCGAATTTTCAGCCGAATCACTGGTCGAATTACCAGTCACATCATTGGTAGATTTTTCGATTGACACACATACACTCGCAAAACATACTAACCGCTTATATAACAAGCTTACATAATAAGAACTTAAGGTCGAGAGACCTTCCCCGATACTATCTTGAAACCTGACACTTTAAAACTCTTTTTATGCCTCGGCCTCGCCGTGGTCCTCGCTGCCTGTGAGACTCAGCCCGGCAAGCCCGATCTGGAACCTGTCGCCGGCGAGACGACTCGCCCACCTGTCACCCCGCATCAGGCCACCCTCACTGAAGAAGCTGAAGAACTGCTGATGAAGGCCGATGACAGCGATACCGATGTCGAAAAGAGAATTTACCAGTTACAGGCAGCCAGGCTGTTCCTGCAGGCTGGTGACATAAGGCGAGCAAAGTATCTGTACGATGATATAAACCAGCAGTTACAGGCATCCACCAGTGCAGCAGAAACTGAATACATATCGCTGTCACTGCTTGCCACCGAAATCGCTGTCGTGGAGAAGAATGCACCACTTGCTACCGAGCTGATAACGGATATAAAACCTGTATCTCGCGAACAGCAACTTTATTACTATTCCCTGAAAGCTGATATCGATTACCTGAGCGGCAAGCCTATGTACGCTGTTGACCGACGCGTCCAGCTTGGCACCTATTTCACTGACAGCAAACAGAAAGAGCTGAACAACAAGAAGATATGGGCAGCGCTTTCCAGCCTGTCGACCGAACAGCTCAATAACGAACGACAGAACAGGCACAGGAAAAACAAAGCCATCATCGATGGCTGGCTCGACCTTGCCAACGTCATGCGCTCAGGGCAGCAGCACATAGGTAAACTCGAGAACGATTTGCTCGACTGGGGAACGCGCCACCCTGCTCACCCGGCAAACGGCACTTTCCTCAGCAGCCTGGTTGATAACTATCAGCTGGATATCAGCGGTCAAAAGCGTATAGCCATCCTGTTACCGATGCAGGGCGAGCTCTCTAAAGTAACAGCGACCATCAAAAACGGCATGCTGAGCGCCTACTATAACGATAAAACTTCGCCCATCAAGCCGGTACTTAACTTCCTCGATACCAGCAATGAAGATGTTATTTTCTGGCAGTTATATCAGCAGGCGATCGATGACGGTGCCACCCACATCATCGGCCCGCTCGATAAGGTTGAGATCAACCAACTGGCTCAGCAAAGAGAGCTCGATATCCCTGTACTGACATTGAACCAGTCAGAGAACATGACGAGCCACACAGAGAACCTGTTCCAGTTCAGTCTTTCTCCTGAGGACGAGGCTCGCCAGGTGGCTGAACTTGCCATCATGCAGAATAGACTTCGCGCTGCAGTCTTCTTCCCAGACAGCGACTGGGGAAAACGACTGGATAAAGCTTTTACCGAACATTACGAATACCTGGGTGGCACCGTGTTAGCTTCGTCAGATTATGCCACCAACACCAATGATTACAGGCGTCCTGTCCGCGCTTTATTCAACCTCGACCAGAGTGATATTCGTCGCCGAAAAGTAGAAGACACCATCGGTAAGAGGACTCAGAGTGAGCCACAGCGTCGAATGGATATCGACATGATCTTCCTCGCTGCGACACATCGTTCTGCACGCAGTATCATGCCAGCGTTCAAATTCCACCATGCCGGCGACCTGCCCGTCTATGCCACATCCCATGTCTATACCGGCAAGATCAACCGCGAACTCGACCGTGACCTGAATGGCCTCATTTTCTGCGACCTGCCATGGGTACTCGAAAACAACTCCGAGCTCGAGACAACATTCACCCGCAACTGGCCACAGCAGGCTGCGCTGACACGACTGTTCGCACTCGGAATCGATGCCTATCACCTGATATACAACCTCGAGTACCTGCAGAACCGTGACTACGCGTTCTATAGCGGACAGACAGGCAACATACAGCTCGATGAATACAACCGTATAACAAGGAAACTGTTATGGGCCAAGTTCGAACGCGGCGTACCGGTACAGTTCCAACCTGTTGATATACACTCCCGGGGCGACACCCAAACCAGTGACTCGCAATAACGAAAGGGCAAGGATAACAAGGGGGTGGATTATGCCTGCCATAGACAGGAACAACGACAGGGACAGGGAAGCGATTGAAAGCAGCTCATCTTATACAGGGTAAAGAGGCCGAAGATGCCTGTTACCGTTACCTGAAAGCACAAGGCTTAAAACCGGTAACAAGGAATTATCATTGCCGCCATGGCGAGATCGATATCATCATGACGGAAGGCACGGTACTGGTATTCATAGAAGTCCGCTTCCGCAAGGATAATCGCTTCGGCGGCGGACTCGAAAGTGTCACTTACCATAAACAGAACAAACTGCGAAAGACCGCTGAGTATTACCTGCAGAAAGACAGGCTTAACCGCGCTGCACGCTTCGATGTGGTTTCAATGTCGAACGACACAGGCAGTAAAGCGGAATATACTTTTGACTGGATTAGAGATGCTTTTTAAGGCATATTAATCCCTTCAAACAACCGACTACTCACGATCATGGCATAGCGAAGTATGGATCTGATTTCACGCATAAACAAGAACTTTCAGGACAGCATCAGCACCAAGCAGATGGCCGCCGAGATCCTGGCAGAACCGATCAGCCGAAGCGCACAGATCATCACCCAGTGTTTCCTCAATGGCGGCAAGGTCCTGTCCTGTGGCAATGGCGGCTCCGCCGGCGATGCACAGCATTTCTCATCCGAGATGTTGAACCGCTTCGAGATGGAACGCCCCGGCCTGCCGGCCATCGCGCTGACCACTGATAGCTCGACAGTGACCTCGATCGCCAACGACTACCATTATGACCAGATATTCTCTAAACAGGTCACCGCACTCGGTCATGCTGGCGATGTACTACTCGCAATCAGCACCAGCGGGAATTCTGAAAATGTGAACCAGGCGATTGACGCCGCGCATGACCGCGATATGACGGTGATAGCACTGGATGGAAAATCAGGCGGCGAGATGGTCGAGCGTCTATCATTGAATGATGTAGAGATCAGGGTACCCTCCGATTCCACCGCTCGCATTCAGGAAGTACACCTGCTGGCAATCCATTGTATCTGCGACCTGGTCGATCACCAATTGCTCGGCGGCTAAAGCTAAAGACCAACGAACAGACAGCTATGACGCTGAAAAGCAGAAGGGGCAAACGATTTGTTTACCCCTTTCAGGCCCACCCTTTCGATTTCATATCAAGCTGACAGCTTTATTTTACGACTCGCAGCGTCGGTCGTTTTGGCTTATCCGGATCCGGATCCGTATCATCACCATCATCCGGTGAGGAAACCGCGCCATCATCTTCCGAGAACATCATGCCCTGACCGTTCTCCTTGGCATAGACAGCCAGGATCGCTTCGACAGGAATAACGATACCCATCGACTGCCCGGAGAAGCGTGCACTGAAGGTTACCTCTTCATCTCCGAGCACGAGGCTGCTTACGGCCATCGGTGCGATATTGAGGATAATCTTGCCATTCTGCACATGCTCAGGCGGAACCAGCACACCATCGATGGTGACATCGACTAACAGATGAGGCGTCATACCGTTATCAGCGATCCACTGATACATGGCACGAACGAGATATGGGCGACTGGATGTCATCTGCATGATATTACGAGAATAGCTGTCTGCAACAGGAATTAAAACCGTAACCTGAAATATATTTAAACATCATACCACCGAAGCCGTAATGCTTCACCCCGGTGAAAATGCCTACAGGCGTAGTTCGCGCTCTGCTTCGGTCAGGCTAAGCACAAAGCCTTCACGCTCGAACAGGCGCTCAGCATAACTGTTAACCGCTTTAGCTTCTTTAGGCAGCTCGATACCGTAGTGACGCAGACGCCATAAGATCGGCGCAACACTGGCATCGACCAGGGTGAACTCCTCACTGAGGAAGTAAGGCATCGCCTGAAATATCTCAGCGACAGACGCGATACTCTCTGCCAGGTCTTTCTTGGCTTTAGCGACGGCTTTCTCACCTTTGGTCTCGATGATATCGACCAGCGGATACCAGTCATGCTCCACCTGGAATAACGCAAGACGTGTCTGCGCCCGCTGCACCGGCCCAACCGGCATCAGCGGTGGGTGCGGGAAACGCTCCTCGAGGTATTCCATGATAACGCGAGAGTTATACAGCACCAGGTCACGATCGACCAGCGTAGGGAGACTGCCGTAAGGATTCAGATCGATAAGATCTTCAGGCGGTTTCTTCGGGTCGACCAGGATGACTTCGTGAACAATATCTTTTTCGTTTAATACGATTCGTGTGCGGTGACACTCAATTGACGATGCCGTTGTGTATAAATTCATAGCTTATCCGGTTGGAGGGAGCAGTTCTTTAGAACAGTTTTTTATCGATGTAACTTATTAAACATCTAACGAAAACAGGGCGCCGCAGTGTATATCTATGGCACCCTGTTTTCTTTACTGATGATCTAGTGCACGTCTTTCCAGTACTCTTTCTTCAGCATATATGCGAAGACGAAGAATATTGCGAGGAACAGCAGGACTTTCCAGCCCAGGCTGCGACGCTCGGCCTGGACAGGTTCAGCGATGTAGACCATGAAGTTAGTCAGGTCTGCGGCAAAAGCGTCGTACTCTTCTGCAGACAGACGACCTTCCTGAACCAGTTTGAAGCCATCCATCTCTTCGACTTCGACATCACCGTGCATCACCTTCTTGTACACAGGATCCTGAACACCCTGCAGGCTCCACAGAACATTCGGCATACCTACATCAGGGAATACCGTGTTATTGAAGCCAGTCGGACGGTAAGGGTCTGTGTAGAAGCTGCGCAGGTAGGTGTAAACCCAGTCTGCACCGCGTGCACGTGCTGTCAGTGACAGGTCGGGCACAGCTGTACCGAAGGCATTCTTCGCGTAATCATCAGTCATAGACACTTTCATCAGCTCACCGATCTTGGTCGGATCACCTTTCTTGCCACGTGTGTGGATCATCATCTCGCGAACTTCATCTTCTGACATCTCGAGATCTTTCGCGATGCGGTTGAAGCGCATGAATGACGCTGCGTGACAGCTGTAACAGTAGTCAGCAAAGGCTTTCGCACCACGACGCAGCGACTCTTTATCGTTGATATCGATAGGTGCATCATCGAGTGCAACACCACCGCCTGCAGCTGACGCCATCACAGGTGTCAGCAGGACGGCCGTAGCCATAAATACAGTGATAAATGTGTTTTTTATTCCATTATATTTCATGATGTCACCCTATCTGGAACAGGCTTGGTATTTTCATTTTTCGATGTGACGTAGAGCACGACGAAGAACGCAAAATAGAAGAATGAGAACAGCTGAGACAAGAATGTCAGTGTCGGTGTAGCAGGCTGCATAGCCAACCAACCCAGAACCACGAAGCTTACGATGAACACAGCAAGGTTAACTTTGTAGATAGTACCGCGGTAGCGAACTGACTTCACTTTACAACGGTCGATCCAAGGCATGAAGAACAGTAATGCTATCGCTGCAAACATGGCGCCGACACCCAGTAATTTATCAGGTACAGCACGCAGGATTGCGTAGAACGGAGTGAAGTACCATACCGGAGCGATGTGCTCAGGTGTCTTCAGCGGGTCAGATGCGATGAAGTTGGCATGCTCGAGCATGTAACCGCCGCCATCCGGGAAGTAGAACAGGATGACACTGAAGAAGAACAGGAACACGACCACACCTACAATGTCTTTGACAGTGTAGTAAGGGTGGAACGGGATACCATCTAGAGGGATGCCGTTCGCATCTTTGTTCTTCTTGATCTCGACACCGTCAGGGTTGTTGGAACCAACCTCATGCAGAGCGATGATGTGAGCGATAACCAGGAAGACCAGGACGAATGGCAGTGCGATGACGTGAAGCGCGAAGAAGCGGTTCAGCGTCGCATCACCGATCACGAAGTCACCACGGATCCACAGTGTCAGGTCATCACCGATAACAGGAATTGCACCGAACAGAGAGATAATCACCTGGGCGCCCCAGTAAGACATCTGACCCCAGGGTAACAGGTAACCCATGAATGCTTCAGCCATCAGCGCCAGGTAGATGAACATACCGAACAGCCAGATAAGCTCACGAGGCTGTTTGTATGAACCGTACAGCAGGCCACGCAGCATGTGCAGGTAGACCACGACGAAGAAAGCTGTGGCGCCGGTCGAATGGATATAACGGATCAACCAGCCGTATGGCACGTCGCGCATGATGTACTCGACAGAAGCGAATGCTGTCGCGCCATCAGGCTTGTAGTGCATAGTCAGGAAGATACCTGAAACGATCTGGATCACCAGCACCAGCAGTGCTAATGAACCGAAGAAATACCAGAAATTGAAATTTTTTGGTGTGTAATATTCAGCGAGATGCTCGTTCCACATCTTGGTCAGTGGGAAACGATCATCGATCCAAGCTACTAATTTATTACCCATTATGCTGCCCCCTCATCTTCACCGACAAGAATAACGTTGTCACTTAGATATTTATGTGGCGGTACAACCAGATTTGTCGGTGCAGGAACACCCTGGAATACACGACCCGCAAGGTCAAACTTAGAACTGTGGCATGGACAGAAGAAACCGCCTAACCATGAATCACCACCAAGGTCAGCCGCGCCGATGTCAGGACGGAATGTTGGAGAGCAACCCAGATGTGTACAGATACCGACCAGAACCAGGATCTCTGGCTTGATAGAACGGTTAACGTTCTGCGCATATACAGGCTGCTGATCGACGACTTCAGATGCCGGATCACGAAGTGATTCTTCGTTCTTGGTCAGGTCAGCCAGTGTTTTTGCTGAACGCTTCACGATCCATACCGGTTTGCTCTGCCACTCAACAGTCAGCATCTGACCTTCGGTCATCTTGCTGATATCTACTTCGACAGGTGCGCCCGCGTTCTTCGCTCTTTCACTCGGGCTCCATGAGGAT
>Ga0180435_10002068_pt1 | contig 20626 bp, 21 predicted proteins | sample SS_ome_3_FD_132467 | JGI IMG/M metagenome (GOLD analysis project Ga0180435, IMG submission 132467) | Hypersaline lake sediment archaeal communities from the Salton Sea, California, USA - SS_3_S_1 metaG | ecosystem: Environmental > Aquatic > Non-marine Saline and Alkaline > Hypersaline >...
TTAATCTGGAAGGCATCAATGCTGAAGTTGCCGCAGGACAGTGGGAATTTCAGGTGTTTGCTAAAAGCGCCAAGCGCGCTGGTGATGAAACCTGGATCGCCCGATATCTCCTCGAGCGTACCGGAGAGCGATATGGCTATTCCATTAACTGGCACCCCAAACCGCTGGGTGACACTGACTGGAATGGTAGTGGCATGCACGCCAACTTCTCAAACAGTGTTATGCGCGAATCTGGAAAAGAAGAAACATTTACCAAGATTTGTGAAGCTTTTGGACGCAATATCGAACGTCACATGAGCGTTTACGGTGAAGCCAATGATCAGCGTTTAACCGGTAAACACGAAACTCAGTCCATCAATATGTTCAGCTACGGGGTCTCGGACCGCGGCGCTTCTATCCGCATTCCTATCACCACCATGACCGATGGCTGGGTAGGTCGACTGGAAGATCGTCGAACCGCATCAAACGCTGACCCCTACAAAGTCGCGGCAGCGATCATCAAAACCACCAAGGAAGGTCTCGCCAGCTAGGTCTGGAGACATTTTACGGTTAGGTTACAAAGCCCTGCTAACAGCAGGGCTTTTTTTTGAGTATTTGTGGTCCAATATGAATATTAGAACGCTCTTTTGAGGCAGACTGACACCATGTACGTAAAAATACTGAATCCCAACCGACTTCTGCTAGTAGCCGTACTGCTGGCCACGGCTGCCAGCCTAACCTGGGCCTCCAGCGCACATACCGCTATCTACAAAACAACTGACGCTGATGGCAACGTGGTATTTACCGATGTACCACCAAAGGATGACGCCAAGTCAATAGAGCTCTCCCAGGGCAACACGTATCGTCCGGAAGCCCCAACGCCTGCCAACAAGGCGCCCGTCGGTGCCGATGAGGCAGACGCAGACGCTGAGGACGCGCCAGCGGCTGGTTACGATAAGATTGCGATCACCTCACCGGTGCATGACGAAGCATTGAGAGAAAACACCGGCAATATATCCGTAAATGTCAGCATGGACCCGGCCCTGGATACATCATCCGGCCACCGTGTGCAGGTCCTGGTAGACGGGCAGGTTGCAGGAGAAGCTGCCGGCTCAACGGTCTCATTGCAGAATATCGATCGCGGCACACACTCACTCGTTGCCCAGGTTATCGACGCTAATAACAGTGTCCTGGCCAGTTCCGACGCCATTGTTGTCCACCTGCAACGATACTCGATCCTCAACGCACCCCCGCGTAAAAAGCCCAAGGGATAAACCTTTCCCCTTTCCTACTTGACCCAAAACAGTGCATGCCCTATTTTGGTGCAACTGGGCGTTCGTAAATCAGTGTGGCCGCATCGTGGGGCACCTGAACACAAGCCTTGCCAGGCCTGATAAATAAGGCTTTTAGCTGAAGTGAGCGTTTACTAATTCAGTTGCGAAAAAGCGGCCCGAATGTTGCTTAGTCTACAGATTGGTGAGCAATGGATTGGAGAGCACCGGATCGGGGGAGTACTGGATCAGGAAGTACCTGATTGGGGACAAGCTGTTATGTCGATGGATACTTATAAACAAATACTCGACAACATGATGACCGCAGTGTTGGTCATTGATGAAAACCTGCGCATTGAAAATGTGAATTCCGCTGCGGAGAGCCTGCTGCATACATCAGCGGCACACGCCATTGGTCAACCGCTTCACCAGTTGATCATGCGCGCTGACGAGATTATCCCCTCTCTGCAGACTGCGCTGGAAGAAGGCCAGCCCTACACCGAGCGGGAAGCCACCCTGCGATTGCCTGATAACGTCACCGAGGATGTTGATTTCACTGTCTCAATACTGAACCGCCCCCCTGACGGTCCGCGCTCCCTGGTTCTGGAACTTCAGGCCCTTGCCCGCCTGAAACGCATCAACAAGGACGGCGCATCCGTTGCCCGCCAGGAAACTGCCCGGCAACTGATCCGCGGACTGGCCCACGAGGTAAAAAATCCACTTGGTGGCATTCGCGGCGCTGCCCAGTTGCTTGAGCGTGAACTGCCGGAAGAAGAGTTAAAAGAATATACCAGCGTCATCATCAGTGAAGCTGATCGTCTTAAAGAGCTTGTCGACCGGATGCTGGGGCCGCAGCGTGAACTGACCCTCACTCCGGTGAACATCCTGAAAGTCTTTGAGCATGTCATTCAGCTCATCGAAGTGGAAAGGCCCAACACCATCACGTGGATACGTGACTACGATCCGAGTCTGCCGGCCGTTGAAGCTGATGAGTCGCAGATCATCCAGGCCATCTTAAACATCCTGCGCAATGCATCACAGGCACTGCAGAATACAGACGAGCCGCAAATCATGTTGCGCTCACGAGTTGTCAGACAGTTCACCATTGGCGCCTGCAGACACCGAATGGTGATGCAGCTCGACATAGCAGACAACGGCCCAGGCATCGACAAGGACCTCGAAGAACGCATTTTTTTCCCCATGATCAGCGGCCGGCCCGACGGTTCGGGACTGGGACTGGCCATCACACAGAACATAATTTCTCAACATCATGGTTCGATCCAGGTGAATTCGCGCCCAGGGCAGACCTGCTTCTCGATTTACCTGCCTTTTCAACAAACGGTGGCATCACCTGCCAGGGAATCGTGAACACAACGATGGATACGCATAATGAATGACAACGTTTGGGTGATCGACGACGACCGGTCAATACGGTGGGTACTCGACCGCGCTTTAAGCCAGGCAGGTATTCCCATTACCGCTTTCAATACCGCAGACCAGGCCATGCACCACCTGCACAATGATGCACCCATGGCAATCATCACCGATGTGCGCATGCCTGGTATGTCGGGTTTGGAATTCCTCGAAAAGGTACAAGCTACTCATCCGTCAGTACCCATTATCATCATGACCGCGCATTCCGATCTGCAGAGCGCCGTGGCCTCTTTCGAACAGGGTGCTTTCGAGTATTTACCCAAACCGTTTGATGTTGATGAGGCGGTTGCTGTTGTACAGCGAGCCATTGCCCATTCTCAGGAAGCTGGCGCACTGGACGTTACCGACAGTGAGCCTGCGCCGGAAATCATTGGTCAGGCACCGGCCATGCAGGAGGTTTTTCGTGCCATCGGCAGACTCTCATCGTCCAATGTTTCGGTGCTCATCAATGGTCCATCTGGATCAGGCAAAGAGCTGGTCGCCAAAGCTCTGCACCGTCATAGTCCACGTGCCAGCAATCCATTTATCGCCCTGAACGTTGCCGCTATCCCTGATGAGCTCATCGAAAGCGAATTGTTCGGCCACGAAAAAGGCGCCTTTACCGGCGCCAACGCACGCCGCGTCGGACGCTTCGAGCAAGCCGATGGCGGCACCCTGTTTCTTGATGAAATTGGTGACATGCCGTCTACCGCACAGACAAGGTTACTGAGAGTGCTGGCGGAAAATGAGTTCTATCGGGTTGGCGGTCATCAATCCGTACAGGTTGACGTACGCATCATTGCTGCAACCCACCAGAACCTGGAAGCGCTGGTTACCCAGGGCAAGTTCCGCGAAGATTTGTACCACCGCCTGAACGTCATCCGCGTTCACGTTCCTGCGCTTGCTGAGCGTCGCACAGACATCCCTGTTCTGGCACGTCATTTTCTCGAGGCGGCAGCCCGCGAACTGGGTGACGAAAGCAAACGCCTGGCGCCTGAAACTGAAGATTACCTGACCTTGTTGCCATGGCCGGGAAACGTGCGACAGCTTGAAAATACCTGTCGCTGGCTTCATGTCATGGCCAGCTCCCGCATCATTCTGGTAGAAGACCTCCCCTCAGAATTGCAACAAACCAATACCGCTACCGCAGATGCAGACTGGGAAAGTGGTCTGGAACTGTGGGCAACACAGCTCCTGGACAGCGCTGAAAGCATGCCATTGCTGGATGCAGCCATGCCGCGTTTCGAGCGCATTATGATTACTGCAGCCCTGGGTAAAACCGGCGGACGCAAGAAAGACGCTGCAGAACTGTTAGGCTGGGGCCGCAACACGTTAACCCGAAAAATGCAGGAACTGGAGATGTAAGTGCCGGGCTGTTTGGTTCCGAGAAAAAGGCACGTCGTCCTCAGGGCGTTGCTCGGACCAGCACCTCACGTTCTGCAACCAGGCTTCCAGCAGTACAGCTGCCCATACTGTTAACGGTGTAATAGACCCGCCCCCTGACGGTCTCACTGGCACAGGTCACATTTGCCTGACACGCTGGTAAACCTGGCGTGTTCGCAAAATCGAATACCTGATCTACACAGGCACCGGGACCCAAGGGCGCAAAAATTCTATTCAAACCCAGTTGAGCGCCGTTGCCTGCAGAGAGTAACGCGCGCTGATTCAGAGTTTCTATCGCAACACTACCTGCACCAAGCTGCACGCTGCGGGTAATAGCGACCGTTAGAGCCGCAACCAGTGTTATCAGTGCTATCGCGGCAACCAGCCCCGCTCCCGCAGACTTGTGCGGGGCACTACGGAACATTTCGCACCTGAACGTTGGCGGCAACATCAAACGCAACACTGCCGACGCCCAGCTGCAGATTGAGCTGCACCAGAGCGTTACGCTGCAGGGAAATGGGGGCCAGATCGAATACCACTGATGCGGAGGTAGCCATCAGGCTGCGCCCCGGCAGCGTTGCCGGCAGACCTGCCGACGATGGCTGGGTGACTTGAAATCCATAGTTACTGTAGCGATAGAGATTGCCTGCGTCGACACAGTAACTCACAGGTTCATCAACCCAGAACACACGATTACCGGCAGAGGCTGCCGGAAACTGATGGGCGCTAGCAAAGGATACCTCTACTTCGCCCGACGCATCTGGCGGCGCCAGCGTGACCGGCGAACTGATCACGCTCGAGGCGCCTAAAGAATATACGTCTGCCTCACCTGCCACAGCAACACGCAGACCGTTCAGACCTCCCACATCAGGGGGCACCACCCGCATCACCAAAGCCGGCGTCGCAATCGGCAAATCCAGGTACGAGGAACCGGCAACAATGGGCACAAACTCAAGACAACTTGCGTTGACCCGCACGCTACCCGGTAGCGCATTGCGCACCGACCTTGCCATCCGCTCCAGAGTAAAGCGGGCACGCTGAGCGACCGCCTGACGATCCTGAACATCCGCATAACCCTCACTCGAGCGACTGATGAAGTACACTGACCCCAGGGATAAAACGCCCAGGACAGCAATCACCACGACCATCTCAACCAGCGTGAAGCCGGAGCTGGGTCGCGAGAAACTCATCAGTAATTTCCCCGAATCATGATAAAGGGGCGCGATCGCCCATCAGGTGTTGTAACCGTCACGGAAACGATCTTTGCATCCGTCGCATCATCCAGACCCCAGGCTGCTATTTGTGCAGCGTCTGCGTAATCCACAGCAACCGCTACAGAGAAACCACTGAAATCCGACATGACTTGATTCAGAGCATCCCGGGGCGGAGCATCCAACAAGCCGTTATAGTCATCAATGTCATCATAGTTCTCACGGCTTTCCAGATCCGGACCCAGAGCGCTGCAGGGTGCAAGCGTTTGACAGGGTGGTGTACCTCCAGAAGGCGTTGCCTCATCATAACGACGCGCCTGAATCTCTTCGAGATAGGCCTGAGCGATATACACTACCCTGGCTTCCAGCAAACCATCAGAAGAACGTGAAAAAGCAAAACCCAGGGCGCTGGCCATGGCCAGCGCAGCAATGCTGATGATCAACATGGCTACAATAGTTTCCACCAGCGTAAAACCACGATTAACAAGCTTGTTCACTGACGTACCCTATCGGCTGAACACACAGAAATCGGTCCGTATCGCCACTGAAATGCGCAGTAATGCCCATACCCGGGTTGAGTACAATCGCATCAAGAGAGGCGGCAACCAGGTCACCTTTACCTCGGAAGGTCATCTGCCACACAGCGCCTTCTGAAACGGGATAATCCGTACCGTTGTTGCTCAGGCTGAGGCTGACATTCGCCAGGGAAGCCTGGGTCTCACGAATCATCACAGCCGCACTGGCAACCTGCGCAAGCAGGAGACCGCTGGTTTGTGTGACATTCAATGTAACGGGTGTACTGCGGGTCTGGGCAGCCTGAGCAGCAAAGTGAATTTGAGCTGTGAGGGTGTTTGCCAGCGCGCTGGCGGCAAATACGTCAGGCCTGGAGAATCGACTGAGCGCTGTTGCGCTCAGAATCGAAAGAAGAATGATCACAACGACGAGTTCTACAACCGTAAAGCCTCGACCTCGTCGCCGGATAGTCACACTCATTGGGCTGAATTCAGCCCACCTACTCAGGGGATAGCAACAGGGGTGTTCTGAGTCACCTGACCTGTATCAGATTCATAGGTGAAAAAGGCAACCGTTTCGCCTGAGCCATTACTCTGAGCCGTGTAGTAATACTCACAATCGAGGCCATTACGAACGGCTGTGTAGTCTGTAGCACTACCGACGATGCCTGCCAGACTGGCTGCACTGCCAATAGTCGGCGCACTCTGCAGCAAACCCGTGAATACCGTTGCACAGTCAGCAGAGTCGGTGGGCACGTTACCCGCCTGGCTTACTGTGCTGTAAGGGTAACCTTGAGGCGTGGTACGCAGGTTGTCAAAATCCGGGGCCTGGGTACCGGCGGTGGCCTGACCTTCGGCAATCCACTGAGCGTGATACAGGGCCACACCAGTAGAGAAGCCACCCAACACACCTTCAAAAGCCGCTGCGTGAGCATCATCGTCAATATCAATAAAGCGTGGCAGGGCGGTGGCGGCAAGAATACCGAGCAAAATTATAACAACAACCAGTTCTACAATCGTAAAACCCTGTTGCAGAGAAATATTCTTTTTCATTTGGGCTCCTTTAAACAAAGCATCTATAACAAGCAGTTCAGGGGAAGTTCCTGTGTTATCCAGAACCTCTGTTTAAAGCGTAGACGCAATTTTCATTTTTGCGAGCCGAATCGGTAAGGTGTCGCAATCAGTTTGCGACGCTGTTCAAATCCCACAAAGGTAAAAACACACCGAGCGCCATGATCAATACCAGTCCCGCTATACCGATGATGAGGACGGGTTCCAGTGCATCCGTCATACCTTTCAGAGCATAAGATACTTCTTCTTCATAAAAAGCCGCTGCTTGTTCAAGCAGCTCGTCCATCGTGCCCGTCTCTTCTCCGACAGCCATCATCTGCAGCACCACCGGCGAAAACAGTTTCGCCTGCCGCGCCGTTGCGGTAACGCTTTCACCCCGCTCGATGCCATGACGCATGCCATCGATACGCTGCGCGAAGTAGTCACTGCCTACGGCCTTGGCAACAATTTTCAAACCCTGATTGAGAGGTACACCCGCGCGCGACACCATCGCAAACGTGTGACAGAATCGAGACAGATAAATGCGTTCAAAAATGCTGCCTAAAACAGGAATTCGAATTTTCATCCCGTGCCAGCGCAATCGGCCGGCCGGGGTTTTCAGATATGCCAACCAACCCCATACGAGACCTATGCCTGCCAGCAGAAGCAGGGGCCAGAACCGTACAAAAAAATCACTGACTGCCAGAATGACCTGCGTCTGCCAAGGCAGGTCCGCGCCGTATTTAGCAAATACATTGGCAAAAGCGGGGATGACAAACATGTTCAGGATCACGATCGCAATCGAAATCGCGACCATGACAAACGTTGGATACCTTGTTGCTGCCTGGATACTCTGTCTGGTCTCTCGTTCCAATTCAAGATAGCTGGCTATTTGACGGAATGCTGAATCCAGACGGCCTGTGTTTTCGCCGACGTGAATCAGTGCTACATACAACTCATTAAACACACGGGGGTAACGCCCGAGGCTCGAAGCGATGTCCATACCGGACTCAAGATGGCTCGCCACATCCTGCAGCACGTGCGCAAAGTATTCGTTTTTGCTCGATTCAGCCAGCGTGTTTACTGCCTTTACAATCGATATACCCGCCTTGGTTAAACTCGCCATCTGCAGCGAAAACACTACCAGCTCATTGCTTTTTACGGTTGGTTTCAAGCCGAGCCAGCGCGATTTCTTCGGTGCGTTTCCCGGTTCTTCGGCACTTTCAATCTTCAGTGGCAACATGCCGGCAGCACTCAGCTCCTGGGCAACAGCACCTGGATTCGCTCCAATCCTGAAACCCGAGGTTGTTTCACCCGAAGAAGATTTAGCTTTGAACAGATAGCGCGGCATGGCTAATGCGTTGGATCGAGGCCGATTTCTGACGCTGGATTGGCATACAACTCATGAGCATGACGCAGGCTATCTTCCAGATTCGTATGGGCGGCATCCCAAAGCTCCTCTTCCTGCCCGGACAGCGCTATCACCTCAGCAAGTGAGGTTTCACCCTGCACTGCATACTGCAACGCACATTGCACCAGTGGTGCATAGCTAGGTTGCGCATGAGCTAATCGGGTAAAGGTTGCGGTATCGTCCGCGCGCAGCGCGTCCGCCATTGGGCCATCAATTTCCAACAACTCAAAAACACCCAGGCGGCCGTAGTAACCGGTTCGATTACACTGATTGCAGCCCTTGCCTTTGGCAAAGGTATAGTTTTCTTTACTCAGCCCGGACGCAGCAGCCTGCAACCAGGCCAGTTCATGCCCATCAGGCTGATAAGGCGCACTGCATCGATCACAGAGCTTGCGCACCAGGCGTTGAGCAACTATTGCACGCACTGATGCTGCCACCATATAGCCTTCAACGCCTACGTCGATCAGACGCAGCGCCGACGAGATAGCATCGTTAGTATGCAGGGTTGAAAGAACCAGGTGTCCTGTCATAGCCGCGCGCAGAGCAATATCTGCAGTCTCACTGTCACGAATTTCACCGACCAGCAGGATGTCCGGGTCTTGCCGCAGTGAAGAGCGCAGGACGCGCGCAAAATCGAAGCCGATTTTGGACATGACCTGAACCTGATTTACACGCTCCAACTGGTACTCCACGGGATCTTCAACCGTGATGATCTTTTTCTCCGCCGTATTGAGTTCATTCAGCGCACCGTAGAGTGTGGTTGTTTTACCACTACCGGTCGGGCCGGTAACCAGCACCAGGCCGTTCGGTCGAGTTATCAACCAATGAAATCGTTCAAGCATATCTGCCGGCATGCCTATCTGATCCAGACGGGTTTGGCCACTACTGTGATCCGCAAGACGCATCACAACAGACTCACCCGTCGTCGTTGGTAAAGTACTCAGGCGAATATCGATGCTTTTTGTCTTCAGTTTGATTTCGATGCGGCCATCCTGTGGCAACCGCTTCTCGGAAATGTCCAAGCCAGCCATCAGCTTCAAGCGACTGACTAAAGCACCAGATATTCGTCGTTCATTGAGAATCTGTTCATGCAGGACACCATCTACGCGCTGCCGCAGACGCAGAACGTTCTCATCCGGTTCAATATGCACATCAGACGCACGTACCTGGACAGCGTCCTCCAGAATCGACTGCAAGAGGCGGGCAACCGGTGAGTCTTCGTCTTCTTGCGCGTCAAAATTGGACAAACTGAACTCGTCAACACTCAACTCGCCATCCAGCTCGCTGGCAAAACTAACAATATCACTGGTGCGGCGGTAAGCACTGTCGAGCAGAGTTAACAGTTCGGATTCCCGCACTACGGCCACTGCCATGGCCCGATGGAGCTGACGCTGCAGCTCATCAAACGCAAAAATATCAATGGGGTCGGCCATACCAACTAAAAGCTGATCACCCTGTTCACGCAATACAATAGCTCGATAGCGCCGCGCATAAGTTTCCGGCAGCAAGGCCACCAGCGCTTCGTCGTATTCAAAATCTTTCAGATCAATAAACGGCACACCCAATTGCTCGGACAGAAATCCGAGCAATCGCTCTTCCTCAACAAAACCTTTTTCAACCAGAATGCGGCCCAGTTTTACACCGCATTCCTTCTGTTCAGAAAGCGCAAGACGCAATTGTTCTGCAGAGATGTCGCCACTTGCTACCAGCAGATCACCGATACGAATTTTTGGACCGCCGCGCATGTTTAACCTCGACGTCGCATTTGATCGCGGAGCAGCGCGGCCCGATTGGCGCTTTCTCCCAGCAGACTCGACTGTGTGCCCAACTCCACCACGATAGGCTTGAGCAGAATAACCAGCTCACTCTTTATCGAACTCTGGTTCTTCTGCTTAAACAGATTGCCTACCACAGGCAGCCGGTTGAACCAGGGGACTCCGGCATTCAGGTCACGGCTGCTGTTCTGCATCAGGCCGCCAATCACTATAATCTGACCGCTGGACGCCTTTACAATACTGTCAGATTCTCGAATTGTGCTGGATGCCAGAGGCACCAGCTGACCACCAATCAACTTGAGCTGTTCTGTGACTTCGCTGACCGTTGGATGTACATGCAGAATCACCTCATTCTCTGCGCTGATCTGCGGCGTAACGTCTAAGGCAATACCGGAGAAAAAGGGCGTCAGTTCCGGTGAATCATTAATGTTAATCGCATTACCTGCAGTTATTGTGTTTGACGAGATATCGGTAACAAAAAACTCGTCGCTACCCACTTTGATCACCGCTTTCTGGTTATTCACCGTGGCAATCCTCGGACTGGACAGAACCTGCACACTGCCCTGGGTGGCCAGCAGGTCCAGCGTAGCTTCGAAATCGCTGAACGCAGCACTGAGCGAGAAGGTTGTACCCAGCGGATTAAAAATGTTGTTCTCTCCCGAAATGAACTCACCGGCAACCGAACGCTCACTACCCTGAGTGGTTACCACCGTTCCATCTTCGAGCACGGTCGTCACTGGAGCAAATGTGCCTCCAGAGTCTTCACCAAAAGTATTCCAGTTAATGCCGGCCTGAAAGCCCTCGTTCAGTGTGACTTCAATGATTTTTGTCTCCAGGACTACCTGTCTCGACAGCGCGTTTTCCACACGCTGCAGATAGTCTTCGATGGCACGCAGCGTACGCGGCTTTGCTTTCACAACCACCAGGCCAACCTGAGGGGTGACCATGACATTACTGCCTTCGTCCATAGCGGCGATATTGACCAGCGTCAGCTCCAGTTCTTTCCAGAGGTCTGCTTCGCCGGTGGTGTTTACAATTGTACCAACAACACTCTGACTGCCGTTGTTGCTGTTACCGCCGGACGAGTTGTTATTGCTGTTGCCTGAGTTGTTGCTGCCGTTGTTACTGGCCGTGTCACTCACTTTACCCGCACTGACCTGGGTCTCCGATCGACCACTGCGGGCAACATTCAGATAATTCACATGATAGATCTGGGTACGCAGCACGTCTGGAAAAACCTGGTAGACATCGTTCTTGAGTACAAAGTCATAGTTATAGACATCCCGCATCACTTGCATCACACCGCTGACCGTGACGTCCTTCAGAGAGAGTGTGACTACTCCGGTCACTTCAGGATGCAGTACCAGATTGTAAGGGGTACCTGCGACGAGACTGCGAAAAAAATCTGCAACATCCGCATTTTCAACATGCAGATCGAAGGTGGGCTCATCCTCACGCACCAGCACAGGCAGGTCTTCAGGCCTGATCGGCACAACCTCTGCAGTAACCTTCGGCACCGGCGGGGCGCTGGCACCCTCATTCAATATCTCGATAGCCTCTTCCGCGCTATCTGTGGATTTAGCCAGATGCGGGCCCAGCGGCCTTTCAAGCGTGGCACAGCCAGCGCAAAGCAATACTGCCGTCAGCAAAAACAGTCGATAACTCACTTTAATTCCTTGTTTATCTGGCCGGATCCCAGATGCAGCGTGATTAGTTCTTCAGGACCAAGCTGCACACGCACGTTATCCGCCAACACCTCAACCAGAGCCAGGCCGCCTTTACTCTGACCTTCCAGAAAAACCTGTCCGTTGATCACCGCAAGGCGTCGCTGGTCGCTGTAAACAATTGAACTGAGTACAGGCACGTGCCGCTCGCCGGCAGCTACAGGTGAAGCGATGATGTCCGCAGGTGGCCGAGTTGGGTCTTCGATGCCCCAGGCACAGACGGCTGCAAATATCGACAAACCTAAAACGAAGAGAATTCTATACACCTAACCACTCCTTTTCGCGGCTTAGAGTTTCCACTTCAATGCGCACCTGGGCACCGGGATACTCCTCTACAACATAATCAAATCGCCGCCAGGAAAACTGCCACTGAGCCGCTTCCAGCGCGTTCAGATAGGCGAGCACGTCCAGGTAACCGCCAACAAATTCTATTTCTACGGGATGCCGATAAATCGTGACTTGCGGGGACGCCGGCGTGACTGCTTCACCCTCAGAGTCAGCTGTACGAGCAGCCGCCTGCAGCACAACCGGCTCAGCAGGCCGACTGGCCAGTCGAACCAGTTGCAGGTCTTCAAATCCATCAAGCACGTCCTCCAGAAGATCCGGTACCTGCTCAGGTGCAATAAAGCGGTCCAGCAACGCATCCAGTTCTTCCTGCTGTTCAACAATGACTGCTTGGAGCTGATTCTGTTTATGCTGCAACGCAATTTTTGCCGGTGTTTTATCCTCTGCCAGCAAACGGATCTGTTCAGCGCTCTGGTTTCGCATATCACGGGTCAGGCTGTCGATACTTTTGATTACGTCTACTCTCTTATCCACTACAACGCCGCCGAGGAGGGTGAACCACAGGCCACCTGTAAAGGTAAACAACGTCATACTGATCAGAATGCGTTCTCGCAAACTGCAGCTCTCAAACTGACCTATCAGGTGTTTTATGAAATCTTTCATCCGGATACAGCTCCATCGGGACTGACAATGACAAATTCAGACAGGGACTCCCCTGGCCGCCTGGTGATTTCAACGTGTTTAAAACGCTGCCCGCGAAACTGATCCTGTTCGGAGAGATTGCGCAACATAACCGGCACAAGGGCGGCATCTGAGGTAGCGCCTTTCAAGTTGATTTCACGCTTGACGCCATGTGAGATAGAAATTTCACTTAACCAGAGGTTATCAACGCGCGCCTCGCTGAGCGCTGACAGGTAGGGTGAAAAACTCAGACTCTGCTGTTGCCTTAACAAGGCGACTAACAAAGCCTGCTGATCCTGTTGCATCAATAGCTCCGCAACCTGTGCTTCCAGAGCAATTGGCGACGCGGTATTTGCACGATGTAACGCATTCGCCTCGCGGACCCGTTCCACTTCTGCACGGGTCATCTTTTCTTCGTCCTGCAACCACCACAAAGAAACGCTCTGCCAGATGCTGATCAGTACCAGAAACACGGTGAAGCCAACCCACGACAGAACCAGCTGATTTGCGCCCAGTCTTTTTCTGCTTGGGGCGAGGCTTGCATCCAGAAGATTGACCTGTTGCATTCAGGCCGCCTGCTCAACACTTTGAGCAATGTGATGGCGCAACACTCCGCCCAGAGCCGGTAAGCCGGCGGCGATGGCGTTTGCCTGCGCTGGCGCAAGCGCGAGCCAGTCTATCGGCTGCGCATCAGGGTTGTATAACTGCAGGTTAAGTTCCCCTGCCAACACCTCAGCGATGGAACGGACGGGTATCGGTAACATCTCGGTCAGAAACTCAATGACGGGTTCCGACCAGTCATGGGTGCAGGCCACCACCAGCATATTGCAGTGTGGCTGATTCATGGCGCTTTCGTAGTAATCAATAGAACGTTGGACCTGCAACACCATACGCTCGCGAAAATCAGCCCACTTAGGCTCAGAAAACTCATCGGGCAAACCGGAAACCCGGCGCGCCAGATACAATTCGTCTCCTCGGGATATATTCACCAGACCACTGTTTCTGGTCAGGCGCAACATCGCAATACTCTGATCCGCCTGAGGAAAACACTGCCAGGCAAGATTTCTCAGGCACAGTTCAGCGGCGTCTATGCTTGCAGGTTGCAGGCCAGCGGCTTGCACCTGAGATTGCATAGTTTTCAGCAATTCAGTTTTCAGCGACACTACAAAAACCATCGGGCGTTCGCGTGAGGCACTGCGGGGCAACTCAAAAACATCCAGGGTGGCGTTTTCAACCGGGTAATCCACTTGCTCCTGAATAGCCCAACGCACGGCATCTTTCAGCTCAGCATCATCAACATCGGGACGGTCAATCAGAGATACGTTATACAACTCCGGTGCCAACACCAGGTTAACGTGCTTACAGGCGGGACTGCGCTGTAGATCCATTGAGATGATCTGTTGTGTCAGCATCGAGTTAATATCGCTCAGTTGAGCGATCGGGTCCGAGCGCAACGCTACCGCCATGTGCCCATCAACACGACCACAGGCGGTTGCAACACCGCGCGGGGAAAGATAGACAGCAATCTGCTCACTGCCAGGCGGATCTTTCGAAACCGCCTGAGAAAAGCGGGATTTAAGTTGTTGCATCCATGCAACTGCTGAATTCACAGACGTCTCCGGCAAAAATGGAATGTCGTGAATTGAGTATAGAAAGGTTTTCACATTTCGCAGGCGCGCAGCGAAATGCTCTCGTACAATGCGGTCATGCCTTTTGAAGTTGTCCTGTTTGAACCCGAAATCCCGCCGAACACCGGCAATATCATTCGCCTTTGCGCAAATGCGGGGGCGCGACTGCATCTGATCAGGCCCCTTGGGTTTGAATGGGACGACCGTCGCTTGCGCCGGGCTGGGCTCGACTACCACGAACTGACCAAAGTGTCGCTACACGACAACTATCCTGCCTTTATCGCGGCAGTGAACCCCCAGCGTCTGTTTGCCTGCACTACAAAGGGCCGTACCCTGCACACGCAGCCGAGCTATCGTATGGGAGACGCCTTGATGTTTGGCCCGGAGACCCGGGGTTTACCGGACAGCGTCCTCAACGATATCCGTGCAGAGCAGAAGATCCGCATTCCCATGCAGGCGCAATCCCGCTCGTTGAACCTTGCCAACGCGGTGTCAATTATTCTGTACGAAGCCTGGCGGCAGGTGGAATTCAGCGGCGGCGCCTGAGGCAGGCCACCGGCTGATGTGCCTGAATATCAGGTGCGCTAGTGCTGTACCGGCGCAGAATCGGATTTGTTGGCTTTCTGCATCGCTTGAGCATACAGCGCTTCAAAATTCACCTGGGCCAGCTGCATGGCAGGGAAGCCGCCTCTAACCACCAGGCTATCCAGGTTCTCGCGTACATAGGGAAACAGCGTGTTCGGGCAGGTAATACCAATGACCTGATGCAGCTGCGGTGCATCAAGACCGTTGATCACAAATATGCCGGCGTAGTGCACCTCGGCAACAAAGGCCACTCGATTGCCATCGCGCTTTGAGGTAACGGTCACCGCCAGCACCACTTCGTGACGGTTGTCACCCAGGTTATTCACTGTGGTATTGATGTCGACCTGTGTTTCAGGCCGCCATTGCTCGCTGAATATGCTGGGCGCACCGGGGGATTCAAAAGACGCATCTTTTAAATACAGGCGCTCAATACGCAATTGTGGCTGCTGGACGGCGCCTTCGTTGGTTGTCTCACTCATTTTTTAACCACCGGCAGGTTCTGTGCACGCCAGTCGGCAATGCCACCGCGGAGACGGCTTACCTGTTCAAACCCGGCTTTACGCAATTGTGTACCCGCTGAACCAGAGTGCTGACCCATTTTGCAGGCCAATACAATCGGTTTACCTTTATATGGGTTTAACTCGTCCATACGCGTCTCGATCGCCGCAAATGGAATATTGATCGAATCCACAATATGGCCGGCTTCAAACTCAGCTTTGTCGCGCAGATCGACCACCACGGCGCCCTCATTATTGACCAGTTGCACCAGCTCCTGGGCACTCACAGCGGCACCACCGCGACTCATTTCATTGCGTATGAACAACGCCAGCAGCACCACAAAGGCGCCAACAAGAAAAGGGTGATTGCTGATGAACGCAAACAGCTGCTCCATGCGAAAATTCCAGGTAATAGCAATATTTTAACGGGCGCGATTATACACACCGTAGCAGGGGATATTTGTTAGAATTGCGCGTCAAAAATGACACCAGTTGAAATATGCGCCAAGTGAATTTACTCGTAGTTCTTGACGGATTTGGTTACAACGAAGCCACCGACCACAACGCCATAGCCCTGGCAGACACACCCACCTGGGATACATTGTGGGCCAATCAGCCGCATACCCTGATTTCCGGTTCCGGCGAAGACGTGGGGTTACCTGCGGGTCAGATGGGTAATTCAGAGGTCGGCCACATGAATCTGGGCGCTGGACGTGTGGTCTATCAGGATTTCACCCGTATCAATCGAGCCATTGAACAAGGCGAGTTCGTGAATAATCGCAGTGTTAACGCTGCGTTTAAAAAGCTCGATCGATCCGACGGCGCCCTGCATGTCATGGGCTTGCTGTCTCCTGGCGGTGTGCACAGTCACGAAGATCAGATTTTCGCCTTGTTAAAAGGTGCTGCAGAGCGCGGCATAAAAAAAATCTACCTGCACGCCTTTTTAGACGGCCGTGATACCCCCCCACGCAGCGCTGAAGCATCCATCCGGGCAGCTCAGGCACTGTTCAAGACCCTGGGTGTTGGCCAGATCGCCAGTCTTGTCGGTCGCTACTATGCAATGGATCGCGACAATCGCTGGGATCGACAGGAGCAGGCCTACAATCTGATTGTCCGCGGCGAAGCCCCTTTTCATGCCAGCGATGCATTAGATGGATTGAAACAGGGTTATAAAAGAGGCGAAAACGACGAATTCATCCAACCCACCGCGATTCACGACGCAGATGAAGTACCCATCGCCTTAAAACCTGAAGACGCCGTGATTTTCATGAACTTCCGCTCTGACCGGGCGCGACAACTCACACGCGCAATGACTGATCCGGACTTTGATGGGTTTAAACGGCGCAGTTTTGTACCGGTCACCGAGTTTGTCACCCTCACGCGTTACGCAGACGACATCACCGTACCCTGTGCATTCGACCAGCAGCATTTCAGCAACACGCTTGGCGAGTATCTGGCCAAACTGGGCAAGACTCAGTTACGTATCGCAGAAACTGAAAAATACGCCCACGTAACCTTTTTCTTCTCCGGCGGTGTCGAGACCCCATACGAGGGTGAAGACCGAGAGCTGATACCTTCCCCGGACGTGGCCACCTACGATCTGCAACCTGAAATGAGCGCCGCTGAGGTCACCGATAAGCTGGTAGCCGCGATTGAGTCCGGCGCTTACGACGTGATCATCTGCAACTACGCCAACGGCGACATGGTTGGACATACAGGCCAGCTGGAGCCGGCGATAAAAGCGGTAGAAACCCTGGATGCCTGCCTGGCCAGGCTCACCGATGCCATCAAGGCCTGCGGCGGACAGATGCTGATAACCGCCGACCATGGCAATGTCGAACAAATGCAAGACCTCACCACCCGGCAGGAGCACACCGCCCACACGCAAAACGTTGTGCCGCTGGTATATGTCGGTCAGCAGCAACTGGAATTCAGCGAAAACGGCACCCTGTCCGACGTTGCACCGACGTTGCTGGACCTGATGCATATTAAAATTCCGGCTGAAATGACAGGCCATTCGCTGGCCAACATAAAAACCCAGCGCAGCGCTTAGCCCTAAAACTGTATATGCAGCGGGAGATCAAAAGATTCAAAGATTTCTGGCTGGTTGGCCTGTTCCTTTTCGGTACAGGTTCCATCTGTACGATCAGCCAATCCAGTTACGCCGCACAAGCCGACTCGGTGACCACCGCCGCTGAACTTAAATCTACAGTCGAACGCCTCAATGCATTGGACCAGTGGTTCAGTGACGCAGAGCAGCAGCGCACCATATGGCTGGTCGAACTGCAGCGCCAGGACCGCGAGATTGCCGCGGTTAATCTTCAGGTAGCAGATATTCGCAGTCAGGTACAGGTAACCGCCAACGCATTGCAGGACCTGCAGAAGCATCAGGAGGAACTCAACGAACAACGCCGTACTCAGGCACGGCTGATCGCCGAACACGTCGGCGCGGCTTATCGCCTCACCGGACAGGACTTTCTGAAACAACTGCTGAACCAGGAGTCGCCGGATACATTTGCACGCATGATCCGCTATCACCGCTACTTCAGCGAATCACGCCTCGAGGTCATGGCGCAATATCAGGCAACCCTTGCTGAACTTGAGACCAACAATCAACAACTGATCGCGCAGCAGGCGACGCAAAACAGCCAGCAGAAAAAGCTTGTTGGCGAACAACAGGTGCTGGCAACGGAGCGCAAAAAACGGTCGGCCCTGATAGATCAGCTCGATGCGGAAACCGAATCGAAAACCCTCGATTACGAGCAACTGGAACGGGACCGCAATCGTCTCGAGCAGTTGCTGGCTGAGTTGCGCCGTCGAGATACTGAACTGGACGGCAGCGCTTTCACCGCGGCTAAAGGCACCTTGCCGATGCCCGCAACAGGACCTATCCGTCATGCATTTGGTGCCTCTCGCGCAGACGGGCGGCTGCGCTGGCACGGCATTGATATCGCCGCTGAACAAGGCTCACCTGTGACTGCAGTGTTTCGCGGGCGGATTATTTTTTCCGACTGGCTGCGCGGCTTTGGGCTGTTAACCATTGTTGATCATGGCAGCGACTACATGACGCTGTATGGCCACGCCGACGTCCTGTATAAGAAGGTGGGCGACTGGGTGGAAAGCGGTGAAGTCATTGCCGGCGCTGGCAATAGTGGCGGCACCCAGGACACTGGAATTTATTTTGAAGTGAGACACAAAGGTGATGCCAAAGATCCAATCAGCTGGGTGGCGCGCTAATACAACCTTCAGGCTGTTAATCTGCACGTTCTGCACTGCGCTGCTGTCGGCCGCCACTGAAACAGATGCCCAAACAGATGAGCCTGTTGGCGAACGACTCACCCAGGCACGACACAGCAATGGCCAGTACATCAGCTGGCGTGAGCATATCATCGACGATCCGGCACTGGCGCAGATGGATTTAAGCGGCAGCGACGGGCTGGCGGGGGCAGACCTGGATCTCGACGGCTGGCTGGACATCGTTTCGGTACATGAATCTGACACCACCTATGACGGCAAACCCATCGGCCATGTACGCATCGCCTGGGGCAGCAGCAACCCCCAGCAATGGAGCCTGACAACGCTCGCTTCCGGCACCGAAGCTGCCGCAGCGGAAGACGTTTCCATCGCAGATGCCAACAACGATGGCTATCCGGATATCATCGTGGCCGCAGAGCTGGCTCATCTGATCTACTTTGAAAACCCAGGCAAAGCCGCACGCACGCAAACCTGGCCGCGGACAATTCCAGCCATCACACAAAACAGAGGTTCTTACATCCGGGTGTTCTTTGCCGATTTTGACAACGATGGCAAACCCGAAGTTGTCGCCCCCAATAAAGGTGAACAGAATCCTGACGTTACGCAGCAGCAACCGCGTCTTAATATTTCGATCTATCACCTGCCTGACCAGCCTCTCAATGGCGAACTGTGGCGCGAGCAGGTGATTGCTCAGGTACGCATCCCGATCAATTCTGAGCCCGTTGATATCGATGCTGACGGTGATCTGGATATCATCGCCGGATCGCGTGGTGAAGGCCGAATCATGTGGCTCGAGAACCTGGGTGATTTCAGATTCAGCAACCACCCCATCAATCCGGCAGCGGACAACAAGCCGGCCGACGCAGCATTGACTGGATTTAACATGGATTACGCTGATCTCAATGCAGATGGCCGAACCGATGTCATTTCCACCGCCTGGCCCAGCTATCTTCTATGGCTGCAACGTCCGGCTGATAGCGGCAGTCCCTGGCCAACCACCCTTATCGGTGATTTTGCGCCAGACCAGCTGGTGTCCGTAAGACTGGCAGACATTGACAATGATGGTGACCTGGATGCATTTGCCGGGTCATACAGTCGCGGTCCTCGCGGCGAGGATGGCAATGAAATAACCGCTGGCGATGCCCTCGGCCGCATCACCTGGTTCGAAAACCCGGGGGTGGAAAGCAACACACATCTCTGGCCGCAACACGATATTGTACGTCGCAAACGCGGCATGTATGACAAATGGCTTGCCCTCGACCTGGATCGCGACGGTGACCTGGACTTTGTCGGCACCCGCGGCAACAGCGAACCTTACGATGGGGTGATCTGGCTGGAGCAGGTGCATAGTGCTGAAACTACCGCCCGCTTTGTACCTGCCCGCACAGTGGACAGTCAGCAAATGGGTAATCCACCTCCGGTACGCTAACTGCTTAACACTATTGTATTCGTCCACTGTCAAAACCCATGGCAAACTGCGAAACTCTTTCAATGGTTCTTCGCCCTTTAACACTCATCGGCATCATTCTGTCGATTGTCACCGGTATCGCATTGGGTGTGCTGACTCATCTGATGACCCGGGACAATACCCCTGCAGATACCACTGTGACGCTGTCGGCTGCGCTGAAACAGGTGAGTGAGAACTATGTTGAAGAAATCAGTGAGGAAGAGCTGCTCAGCCATGCTATCGACGGCATGATGCGTCGTCTGGATGACCACTCAGACTATCTGGATCGAAGTGCGTTCTCCTACCTGAAAGAAAATACCGAAGGCCATTTTGGCGGTATTGGTATTGAACTGGGGCTGCAGGATGGTTATTTCACCGTTATTGCGCCTATTGATGGCACACCGGCTGCAGAGGCTGGCATGCAGTCGGGCGACCGCATCACCAGACTCAACGGTGAATGGGTCAAAGGTTTACTGCTGACCGACATTATTGATGCCCTGCGCGGTGCCCCTGGTACAA
>Ga0180435_10002071_pt1 | contig 20613 bp, 18 predicted proteins | sample SS_ome_3_FD_132467 | JGI IMG/M metagenome (GOLD analysis project Ga0180435, IMG submission 132467) | Hypersaline lake sediment archaeal communities from the Salton Sea, California, USA - SS_3_S_1 metaG | ecosystem: Environmental > Aquatic > Non-marine Saline and Alkaline > Hypersaline >...
CTGGACGCCGATGATGGTGCTCACCGCCGACGCTCCCGACACTTTCGTCATCGACACCAACGCGCTCGACGCCATCCGCTTCTACCGCATCTCCGAAATCGGGTCCGGGCCTTGATCTGATGTAGCGGCGGCTTATTGGAATATCCAACAGCGAACAAGAAACGCCCAACACCGAACGAAAAAGGGGAACAGAAACCCACGAATTGATCTTCATACTGTATCGGAGCATCGAAACCGCCGAAAAGAACGCGAAGAAAAGATGAAAGTTATGCGTTCCTTGTTCGCTGTTGGATGTTCAGATCCGACGGGGTGTCCCAATGTTGAACTCAGGAGGCTGAGGAAAGCCGCTCCCCCTGCCCCCCGAACGCCAACCAGCTCCAGAAGACAGAACCTTCCCTATGGATTCCTTCTGTCCGGCCTGCTATGGTCTGGTTCCATACACGTGAACTATGGTGATGAGAAAGGAATTGCGAATGAAAGATGCCTACGGCGAGCTGATCGGTTCACTGGCGACAAAGAATGACAAGCGGATCGTCCTGCTTGTGATGGACGGTGTGGGCGACTGCGATAACGGCGGCAAAGGCACCGCGCTGCAGCAGGCGGCTGCCCCGAACTTCGATGCGCTCAGCAAGGTAAGCGCGCTGGGCCTGCACATGCCGGTCGGACGGGCGATTACCCCCGGCAGCGGACCTGGCCACCTGGGGCTGTTTGGTTACGATCCGCTGGTGTACAAGGTCGGACGCGGCGTCTTGAGTGCGCTGGGCATCGAGTTTGAGCTGACGCCGCGCGACGTCGCCGCCCGGCTCAATTTCTGCACGCTTGACGGCAGCGGCAACGTCGCCGACCGTCGCGCCGGGAGAATCGGGGACGATGAGAACCGTCGTGTTCTCGACAAGATCCGCGCGAGGATCCGGCCTCCCGAAGGAGTGGAAGTGTTTTTCGAAACCGAGGCTGAGCATCGCGCCCTGCTTGTGCTGAGGGGTGACGATCTGGACGATGACGTCGGGGACAGCGACCCCCAGGCCGTCGGCGTTCCGCCGCTCGCGGCCGCCCGGCCGCCGCACCAGGAGTCGCGCACTGCGAGGATTTTCGAAGAACTAGCCGGGCAGGTCCGCGAGATCCTGGCCGACGAACCGCAAGCCAACATGATCCTTGCACGCGGCTTTGCGAAGTCTCCCGACTGGCCGACGTTCGCGGAGCGCTTTAAGCTCAAACCGGCGGCGGTGGCCGGCTATCCCATGTATCGCGGGGTGGCGCGCCTGGTGGGCATGCCGGTCGTGGCGCAGCCCACGACGGCCGCCGATATCTGCGCGCAAACCGCCGCGGCGCTGCGCGAGCACACTTTTGTCTTTGCGCACTTCAAGTACACCGACAAGACCGGCGAAGACGGCGATCTTGCCGGAAAGATTCAGCGCATCGAGGAGATGGACGCCGCGCTGCCCGCCCTGTTGGATGCCGAACCGGACGTGCTGATCGTCACCGGCGATCACTCGACGCCGCCGAGCCTCAAGGCGCATAGCTGGCATCCCGTGCCGCTGCTGATGAAGGCGCCGTACCTTAGGGGCGGGGACGGGCCGACTTTTGACGAGGTCGCCTGCCGTTCGGGGCAGATCGGCACAATCCCGGCCAGGGAGATCATACCGCTGGCGATGGCTCACGCCGGCAAGCTGGAGAAATACGGGGCTTAGTACACTGGTTCACAAATACACTGACGTATTTGCTGTGACACGAGATCCCTCGACTTTGCTCGGGATGACATGGCAGGGCTTGTCATTCCGAGCGGAGCGAAGCGGAGCCGAGGAATCTCTGTGCTGCCATACGTGAGCGTACTTGAGCCGATGGCCACTTAGTACACGATTTCATTAATACGGTGATGTATGATTGGCCTATTCTGGATGCAGAGGGGTTCCGGCGCAACGCGTGTATACCTCGCGCCGACCGGCTCATAGAGCCGATGCCAGAGCTGTGGCAGCCGCTCTGCGAGCGGCTCGACGACCGCGGGAGGCATCCCACATCCTGGTGCCTGTTCTTGTTCTAACGATCCACGGCGCCGCGCAGTTCGACGGTCAGCTTGCGGACCGCCTCTTCCAGCTTCTGCTCGGCGTTCAAAGCCGTGTGCTGGACGGTCTGCTTGAACGGTCCCGCGACCAGTTTGCCGTCGCCGGAGCGAATCAGCTTCATGGTCAGCGTGTCGGTGTGCATATCCGAAGTGCGGCCCATGTACTTGAGCTGCGTCGTGCCCAGGCGGCTGATCTCAATCAGCAGTTCGAATTCGGCGACGGCCGCCGCGTCCTGCCCGGCGTCCAGCGGTTTGTCGACGATGCCGTAGCCGGTGCCCTTGAGAAACGACTGCGCGTGTGAGGTCACGACTCCGCCGAGCTGATAGTCCCCCGAGGTGGTGACGATCAGTGAGTCGGCGGGCGGCTTCGGCGGGGCGGGAGGCGGCGCCACGGCCGGCACGGCCGGTGGGGGCTGTACGACCATTGCCACCTCCGTACCCGGCTGGGTAGCGGGCGCGGGCGGTTCAATCGGAGCAGACACCTTGGGCGGAGCCGCCGGGGGCGGCTCGGGCGCCGCGGCCGCTTCCGGCGCGGGAACGGCCGGCACGGCCGGAGGGCTCGCCGCCTTTGCAGGGAGTTGGGGAGTCGGCAGGGCTGCAGGTTTCTCCGGCACAACCGCCGCTACGGTTTCAGCAGGCGCAGGGGCCGCGGGTTTCATCGCCGGCTCGGGCTCCGGTTCGGGAGCAGGAGCTTTTACCGCCGGTTTGGCCGCGGGAACCGTCTCGGGAGGTTTAGCGGCCGGGGCCGCGGCAGTTTCGACCGGCTCCTCTGAAACCGGCGGCTTCACCGCAGCTTCGGCGACGGGAGGCTTCGCCGCCGGCTCCGGGGCCGCGGGTGGTTCCGACGTCGCGGGGGACAACTCGGGCGCCGGTGCGGCAGGTCCGACCTTGAACGTTTGCGGCGCGGCGGACTCAACCGGCGCAGTTTCCGGCGTCTTGGCCTCGCCGACATCGGTATCCCTGCGCCGCGGGGGGGCGAACACTATGGCGGCCGATGCCAGCACAACGAGCAACAGCGCCGCCGCGGCCGCGGGAACCAGCCAGCGGTTCTTCTGCTTTGGCGCGGGCGCAGCCGGAGCCACCGTCGCCATGGTCTTGCCGAACGCGGTCGCTCCAGTGTCCTGGCTCACCACCTTTGCCAAGTTCTTCAGGGCAGTGATCACTTCATCGGTGTTCTGGTAGCGCTTCTTCGGACTTGTCTTGAGCATCTTCTCGATCACCGTGCGGACACCGGCCGGTATATTGGGGTCGATCTCCTGCAAAGGCTTGAACTCGCCCTTGACGATCTTGACCAGCATGCTGCCCGGCGTCTCTGCTTCGAAAGGACTGCGGCCGGTAATCAGTTCATAGAAGGTCACGCCGAGCGAATAGATGTCGCTCCTGCCGTCGACCGGCTTGCCTTCGCACTGCTCGGGCGACATGTACTGGGGCGTCCCCAGAAACGACCCGGCCACCGTGAGCTGCGTCTGGGCCGAGGCGACATGCGCTATGCCGAAGTCGGTGACTTTAACACGGCCGGCCTTATCCAGCATAATGTTGCTGGGCTTTATATCGCGGTGCACCATGCCGTGCCGGTGTGCCTCGCCCAGGGCTTCGGCCGTCTGGACCAGGTACGGCACCGCCTCGCCAGGCGTCAGGGAGCCTTTCTCGCGGCGCAACTGGGCCAGCGATTTGCCCCGGATGTACTCCATCGTGAAATAGTGGATGCCCTTCTCCTCGCCGATGGCGAAGATCTGGACGATGGCGGGGTGGTTCAACTGTGCGGCGGCCTGCGCTTCGCGTTTGAAGCGCTTTATCATGGTGGGGTCGTCGGATATCTTGGGACTCATGACCTTCAGGGCGACCACCCGGTTCAGCGACAACTCGTCGGCCTTGTACACGGTGGCCATGCCGCCTTTTCCGAGTTCGCCGAGAACCTGGTAATGCCCGAACTGCTTTCCTACCAGACCCTCGCCCGCGTCAAAGAAACTTTCGTCGAGACTGGGAGCCTCGGTATTCTTATCATTCATGGCTGTACCCTCCTGATAGATAGTCTGCGCCTTAGCCACGCCGCCGTCAAGCCCTCAAAACGCTTTGTCGGCGAATTCAGTCTTTGCCGCCGGCAAGATGGCCCTGCTTCTCCTGGTACTTGTTGAAGGCATCGGCCAGATCATGGAAGAAGTCTCCCTTGCGGAAATGAATGGGGTGAGGCTCCACGCTGCCGTCGACCTGCCCTTTCAGGTATTCACGGATGCGATAGACCGGGCCGCCTATTCTATGCGAGAGCAGAATGCCGCCGAGCGAAAGCATGAAGATGATAAGAAAAGTGAACAGCGCGAGCTGTAGGTTGAGGATCTCCGACTGGTTGCTGAGCAACACGCCCACGTCATAACGCAACTCGTTGGAAAGGGGCAGCGCGAGAATTTCTCCGGCCAGCGTGTTGAGAGCCTTCATGGCGATGTAGTAATTGGTCGCCGCGTAGAGGCCGGCCAGAAGAGCGAAGAATAACACAATGCGAAGCTGGGCCGCGGGGTTGCTGAGGATATTGCGCCTTCTGTTTCTCTTTTTTCCAGATTTCAAGCTCAGAACTCCAGTATGTAGATGTATCCTCCGGGCTTCCTTCTGAAAACACCGGTTTCCAGATTTCCGTCATCCAGCTTTGCGTCGATCTTCTTCATGTCCACCGTCGTGCGATCGGGTTCGGCGATTGAGATTCCGGCGTAACATCCGTGAAGCTTGCTGTTGCGATCGACGGCGCGGTCCCAGTCCCACCGGCCGCCGATGGCGGTATCGGCAGTCCAATCAAATCGTTTCGGCAGGTAGTCATGGATCCCGGCCGGCTCCACGCCCGGCGGGGCATCCGGCGGATAATCGCCTTTATCGGTGGCGTAGTATTCGAAGGCGCCGCTCGAGATGAGTCGCAGATCGTTGAGAAATGAGGCATTGCCTGATTCCTGCCGTGCTTTCCTAGCGTAGGGAAGAGCGATGACCGCCAGGAGCCCGATAATGCTCACGACGATCATTATCTCGACCAGCGAGAATCCCGCCCGAAGGCTCCGAGGCTTGAAGCCCGCGGCGGCATCCTGTTTGGACCTCAACATAGTTTTCAAGTCTAACATAGTCCTGCCACCGCGAGCGATCCCTTTCTTGTAGAAACCCCGATTCATTCGGCCTGGAGTGATGGAGTAATGGAGTATTGTGGTATTGGAATGCGGGAAGCTTGAGCCTCTTGCCCCATTACTCCAACACTCCAGTACTCCAATCCAACACTCCAATGCATCCTTGTCTGCGGCTGAATACCGGTCAATAATGCCCGCCGTTATGGTGAACTGGAAAAAGAACCTTGTCTTCGTGTGGCTTTCGCAGTTTCTGTCGATCATGGGTTTTTCTTTCGCCCTGCCTTTCGTGCCATACTACATGCAGGAACTCGGGGTTACCGATCCTCTTAAGTTGAAGTTGTGGATTGCTTTGTTCGCTGCCGCCGCGCCGGTATCGCTGGCGATCTTCGCGCCGGTGTGGGGTACGATTGCCGATCGCTTCGGGCGACGGTTGATGTTGCTGCGGGCCAATCTTGGCTCCGCTTTCTTCCTTTGCATGATGGGCATGGTGGAGAGCGTGCCGATGCTGATCATGATGCGGTGCCTGCAGGGAGTGCTTACGGGCACGATGACCGCGGCCCAGACGCTGGTGGCGTCGCACACCCCCGACCACCGCAGCGGGTTCGCCCTGGGGGCGCTGAGCTCAGGTGTGTATTCCGGCGCCATGGCCGGCACGGCCTGCGGCGGGTTCTTTGCCGACCTGTACGGTTTTCGCGGCGCATTCTTTATATCATCGGGGCTGCTGGTTGTGTCGTCGTTGTTGATACTGTTCGGTACGCGGGAGGAATTCGTGCGTCCCAACACCGCGGACGCCCGCAACGGCATACGCGCCAGGAGCACTTTCTCGAAGGTATCCGCGGTGCTGCCGGTACTCATATTGCTTGGAACCGCTTCTTTGCTGCGGCGCTTCGACCAGGCTTTCCTTCCGTTGCTCGTTCAGGATATTCATGGTACGGTCGAGGGCGCGGCCGGCTGGATGGGCTCCATATTCGCCACGGCCGGTCTGGCCGGTTTTCTATCCGCTCTTACGCTGGGGCATCTGTCGGACCGCTTAGCGCCGGCGGTGCTCGGCTGCATTGCGACCGCGATGGGGGGACTGCTGACGGCGCCGCACGCTTTCGCGAACAGCCTGGCCGCGGTCTTCTTTCTGCGATTCGGGGTTACTTTCTGCGTAGGCGGGCTGGAACCGGTCTTTCAGTCGTGGGTGGCGAAATCGACCCCGCGCGAAGACCGCGGCCTGCTGTTCGGTTCGATGGCCACGGTGCGCGCCATGGGATGGGCCGCCGCGCCCTTGCTGAGCGGCGCGGTGGCTGCCGGGTTCGGCGTGCGCGCGGTTTTTCTTGCCGGCGGCTGCCTGTTCCTGGCGACATCATTCGCGGTCCCCGCCCTCTTCCGCCGGATCTCCGCTTCGAAAGCCGCCTGACCACGTCTTCATTCCCCCACTTGTGCGTCACGAATCTAAACGTCGTACGGAAACGTGCTTGACTTACATGGATGGATAATTCAAATTATGTTCGGGGAGTATGAAATGATGGACAGAAGTACAATATCGTTTTCAAGCAGAGGCCAGGTGGTCATACCTCGGCCGCTAAGAAAGAAACTGGGTATCGAGGAGGGAACTCGCGCCTTGGTGGAATCTCAGGACGGAGCTATCGTCCTGACGCCGATCACGCGTGCATACGTGAGGTCGCAGTATGGTAAGTACCGGGGCAAGAACCTGCTTGGGGCGCTCGCCGGGGAAAAGGCAAGCGAGAAGGAAACATGACAACACGATCTCGCCACGGCGGGAACGGAAGAACGCGCAGGCGTAGGCCGAAGGCCCTCGTGTTGGACTCGTGGTCCGTGCTCGCCTACCTTGAAGGCGAGGGCGCCGCGGAACATCTGGCCGATATTCTCGCTGAGGCAATTCAGGCGGAAGCCCCTATTCTGATGAGTGTTGTCAACGTCGGGGAGGTCTGGTACATCCTCGCGCGGGAGGTGTCGACGGCAGAGGCCGACAAGAGCATAGGAACGCTAAGAAGCTGGGGGGTGGAATTCGTTCCGGCGGATTGGACTCATGCGAAGGAAGCGGCCTCATTGAAATCCAGACACAAGATGTCATACGCGGATGCGTTTGCCGCCGCCCTGGCCAAGACCCGGAAGGCGGAGCTCATGACCGGCGATCCGGAATTCCGCACGATCGGGGAATATGTAAAGGTCTGTTGGTTGGGGTAAACAGCGTCCGGCAGCGTCATGTGGGTATTCAATGAACGCCACGATTTCGGGGTAGAGACTGATCCGACGCAGTCGGAGTTCTTCGTCAATAACGATATCGACCGCAGCAGCGCGCTCGTGCGTGAAGCAGTGCAGAATTCCCTGGACGCGCGGCGTGACGATGCCGCCCGCGTCGAGGTGTGTTTCCGGCTGCACGAGGGGGCATTGTTTCTGCCCCCCGACCTACTTGATCCATACACCCGCGACCTAGTTCCCCATCTGACGGCGTGCGGCATTGTGCTTGATGACGTGCGCCTCCATGAGCCGCGTTTCCTGACCGTGGAGGACTTCGGCACGCACGGTCTGCGGGGAAGCACGGAGTCCAAGGAGCCCGGCGATTTCTACTACTTCTGGCATGTCGTAGGGCGCTCGGGCAAGGGCGACACCAAGGCCGGCCGGTGGGGGTTGGGCAAGACGGTCTTCCCGAACTCTTCACAACTTTCCGCCTTCTTCGGTTACACTGTGCGCAGCGACGACCGGCGCCATTTCCTTCTTGGCCAGACTTACCTCAAGACGCATGAGATAGACGGCTTAACGTTCATGCCTTATGCCTTTTACCAGACATCCGGCCCCCGCCGGTTTGAGCTGCCGTTTGAGGATCACGAGGCGCTGGCGGAATTCCGCAAGCGTTTCGAACTGAGACGCGCCGAAAAGCCCGGGTTGTCCGTGATGGTTCCGTTCCCGTACGCGGAGATCACCGAAACGGCGCTCGTCGAAGCCGCCATAGAGCACTATTTTTACCCGATCCTGGCCGGGCGCCTGACAGTACGCGTCAATGAGCAGTCCGTTGAGGCTGCCACCATTCTGGTGCTGGCTGCGCGCATACGCAGCCGGCGGCTTCGGGACATCGAGAAATCGCTCTCGTTCGCGGCTGAGATTCAACACATCGCGCCGGAGTCGATCCAGGCGGTTGACCATCCCGAAAACCTGAACAGTGAGAGCGGCCGAATCCCTGCGGACGCGTTCACTCCCGACCACCTGCTCCGGCTGCGGCAGGACTTCAGAGACGGGCGGATCGTCGGGCTGCGGATACCGGTCGTCATCGAGCCGCGGTCGATGTCGCCGCAGAAATCCTTCTTTACAGTTTTCCTTAAACACGACCCGCTGCTTTTCCGCGGCCACGACTACTATCTCCGCGGGGGCATCACGCTCTCGGGGCAGAGCGTGTTCGGCGGCCGGCCCGCGCTGGGGATTCTGCTGGCCGATGATCCGCCGGTGTGCCGTTTCCTGGGCGACGCGGAGAATCCGGCCCACACGCTCTGGAACCCGCGCTCGCGTCGCTTGTCCGCCGAGTACCACCGCGCCCGTGAAACGGTGATGTTTATTCGAGAGGCGATGGGTGGGCTGCTCGACACGCTGACGCAGAGCGCGGCCGAGGAAGACCGACATGCTCTGGCGGACATCTTCTACACGTTCAGACCCAGGGAAGGCCGGGAGAGGAAACGCCGCACCGAAGCGCCGACGATGCCGGAGCCCGTCCCCGCCCAACAGCGGTTTCAGATCCTGCCGATCCGCGGAGGATTCCGGTTGCGGGCCGGTCCGGGGCTGTTCGCCGCGGAGCTGCCGCTCCTGGTGACGGTGCAAGTGGCTTACGAGATCCGCCGTGGAAACCCATTCAAGAAATACCACCCGAGCGACTTCAGGCTGGACCGCGATCCCGTCGCCATCCGGTCCGAGGGTGTGGCCGGACTGCGCAGGTCGGACCGGCTACTGGATTTCAGGGTAGTGTCGGCGGATTTCGATGTCGAAGTCTCGGGTTTCGATATCCACCGCGACCTGCGGGTGCGTCTGGTCGAGAGGGGCGAAGAACCATGATCCGCCGGCTGAACTATACGGGTCGCCACCGCATTCCGCGCGCGAACATCCGCATAGCCATATACCGCAACGGGGACGTCGAGGAGTTCGACGCACTCGTCCGGTGCGGCGGCCTCGGCCTCCCCGACTCAGCGCGACTGTTCGTGGAGGCCTATCACAAGGCCGACTGGATGCGCTTCGACTTCGGAACCGTCGGTGAGCCACGCATTCCGGGCGATCGCCGGCTGACGGCTTTCTACCAGGGAGCGCGTATTCTTTTCCGGGTCAAGGCGGTGTCGGCGGGGAAGGACAAGGGCAAGATTCTGGCCGAGGCCGATCGGATCCTGCCGTTGGCGCCGGACAGCGACAGCGACCGCGATCCACTCTTGCCCGTGAGGCTTGTGGCCGGCATGGGAGACCAGATCTGGCGCGTCACGTGGGAGAACGGCCCCGTGCTCGAGCTCAACAAGACCGAACCGGAGATCAAGCGTTTACTGACGACCGATTCACGTTTCAAGTGGCTGATCCTTCCACAGGCCCTCCGCGGCGTGCTGACGCGTGTGCTGGTGGAAGAGATGGATGAGGAGGAAGAGGAGGACAGCGAGGGAGGGCAGGGACGCCGTTGGATCGAGTTTGCGCGATCCCTGTATCCCGTTGCGCCGCCGAAGCCTGACGACCGCGATATGGAGCTCATCGAAAACTGGGTTGATGAAGTGGTGGGCGCCTTCTGTCGACGTCACCGGTCATTGGATAGCTGGCGTCTTGCCGTAAACGACGATCTTTTCGGCGGGAGATGACCATGCGAGTGCGCACGCTCAAAGAGCGGGGGATAAACCGCTTTCGCGACTGGCTGCAGGCCGGCGCAAAGAATGGTGCGCCCACTGCATTACTGACGGATGCCGCGACGTCGGAACCTCTCCCCGGGGCGGGCGACGTGGAAGACCGGGCATTCGGATCTCGATACGATTTGGCGGTCCACGTATTGGAGTCGCTCGAAGGGTGTGACTTCAGCCGGATCAGTTACCATTCCGGACTGTGGAGCTGGTTGACGCTGTTCTACATCGACCGGCTTCTGCCGGCGGATCGCGCGGGCCGCCGGAAAGTCCAGGAAATGGCCCGTTATCTCCTCCTGCCCGAGTACCGGCAGTATTTCAGACATCTGGCCCATGGCGCCGTGATGCTGGTCCGCCGTAGCGGCGTCTGCGCCCGCGCGCTTCTGACGGCGCGAGGTGGTGTGCACGTAATCAGCAGTGTATACGACCAGCTTGCTTCGCGGCAGGAGCTCATCTCGAACCCGGCGGTCGTGGAGCTCGTGTGGCGGCTCTACTACAACCGCCGCCGCAACTCCGTCCGGCCCGGTGCTGCCGGAACAAAACGGCCGGGCGGGATCCGGCGTTTCGCCGTCGTGCTGCAACAGTTGAGTCTCAACTACGACCTGCCGGCCATGAAGGCCCGCGAAATTGCGGACCTTCTGCCTCGGGAATTCGACGGATGGAAGCGAAACGCCGATTGGGCGGCCCCGGTCGACAGGGACACCGGTTCGTGCCGCCGGGGCGAGCCGCGCGTGAGTCTTGAGCGCATCCCGGTAGGCAGCGAGTGGGGTCGCAGCCGCCTGGCGGAGCTATGGGGCTACAGCCATGCCCAGTCTCTCCGAGCGGTTGTTCTCGCCCCGCGCGAGTTCGACGGCCTGCTCGTCTTCCTGACAAACCCCGCGTCCGTATCGCCGGGCGCGGCCGCGTGGCCCGGGGAACCGCGACGTCTCACGTGCCCGGCCGAAGGCGGACCGGCCGTCGGGCGCCGTATCGCCCAAGCCGCTCAGAAACGCGCGGACGTTCACGTGTTCCATCGCTCCGCTTCCCGTGAGAAGTTTACCTACCTCGGCAACGCGCAGGCGCAGCCCGTAACCGCACCCGGCCGGTGGACGTTCGTATTCAGGAATTGACCCGGTATTCGCCGGGAGGCCGAACGGCCTCGCCCTTGCCGACACACTCTCGCCTTCCATTTCGGGATGCCTTTGTCCACCTATTCCGGCTCCGCCGATCGAAGAACAACGCGAAATTGTCTCCCGTGTGGACGCCGCGTTTCGACTGGCCGGCGCCGTCGAGAAGCGCTTCGCCGCCGGGCGGGCCGCCGTTGAGAACCTGACACAATCCATTCCGGCGAAAGCCTTTCGGGAGGAATTGGTTCCGCAGGACCCGGCGGACGAGCCGGCCGCAGAAGCGCTGCAACTCGTTAAGCTGGCTATCGTATCATGGCGTGGACCCGGTTTTGCCGGGAAGCTTGAAGAACGTGGCCCCGTCCGCTACAGTGCCGCTTCATGACACGAGAGGATGTCATCGCCCGCGTCGACAAACTTGCTGCGGCTTTGCATGAACTCACGCAGCCGCAGCTTGAGTTCATCGAAAGCGTTGTCGATCAATTCCGACGGCCGTTCATCACGATCGAACGGCATCCGGAATCTGACATCGTTGACGCCAGACTGCTGCGGGATTTTGGCGATGTGCTGCGGATACATCATTGCTTCTCGAAGCAGGCGCTTTCCAAAGACCGTTTCGAGTTCGCCTTCGAGAAGACGTTGAACCTCTGCGGCAGATTCGCCTCGCTCGCAACGTCACGCACCAACCCGGGCCACGACATTACCATCGATGGCGTGCCATGCTCTTTGAAGACCCAGGCCGACAAGGCAATCAAGGAAGACCAGCTGCACATCTCCAAGTTCATGGAACTTGGCAAGGGGCGTTGGCCCTCGACCGCTCGCGGTCTCGCATCGCTTCGCGACATGTTCCTGGAGCACATGTTGAGTTACGACCGCATTTTCTCGCTACGCTGCTTGTCGAAGAACCCGCACCGTTGGCGGTATGAGCTCGTCGAAATCCCGAAGACACTTCTTCAAGAAGCCAGCCGCGGCAAGTTCGAAATCCGGCGCGATACGAAACAGGAGACCCGTCCAGGCACTTGCCGCGTCACGGATCGGCACGGCGATCTGAAGTTCGAACTCTACTTCGACGCTGGGTCAGAGAGGAAGCTCCAGGTTCGGCATCTCCGGAAAGACCTGTGCACGGTTCATGCAACCTGGATCTTCGCCGCCGAGTCGGAAGGCGCTACAGCGCAAGCGTTGGCTGAATCCGGTTGATCCGTTCCACCGCGATTTTGACGTACTCGGGATACAACTCGATCCCGACGCACTTCCGGTGCTCTTCCATGCATACCACGCCAACCGTGCCGGACCCGAAGAACGGATCGAGCACCGCTGATCCCGGCTGCGATCCCGCCAAGAGGCACAGGCGTACCAGCTCAGGTGGAAATACGGCGAAGTGTGCCCCATGGAATCCGTTCGTGTTGATGTCCCAAACCGTGCGCCGGTTCTTCGGACCACCGCCATTGATCGAAGGCTCTTTGATCGCCTCGAAATCGTAGTGGTACATCTTCGACTTGCTCATCAGAAACACGTATTCGTGCGACCGAGTGGGGCGATCCTTCACCGACTCCGGCTGGCAGTTCGGCTTGTTCCAGATGATGTCCGAACGAAGAAACCATCCATCTTCCTGCAAGGCAAGAGCCAAACGCCACGGTATTCCGATCAAGTCCTTCGGCTTTAGGCCATCTGGTGTCGGTGGCCGGTATGCCATCGCTCGTGCCGGGTTCTTCTTGTCCGTGTCCCGCCATTTGCGGTTGCCGCTTGTGTAGGAGTCCCCAATGTTCAACCAGAGCGTTCCGTCATCCGTGAGCGTGCGTCGCACTTCGCGAAAGATGCGCACCAGGTCGGCAATGTAATCAGCCGGGTCGCTTTCTGCTCCAATCTGTCCGCTATACCCGTAATCCCTCAAACCCCAGTACGGCGGACTTGTGATGCAGCATTGAAACCTGCCGTCTGGGATCTTTGCCAGTGCCTGTCGTGCATCCCCTTGGATGATCTGCACATCACGTTCGCGATAGACTTCTCGAACACGAAGAGCCCGCTTGCCGGTCTCTTCTTGCGTGGGGTAGATGATCGATCTCCGCTGCTCATTCTTCTTCGGTTCCTCGATGCTTACGTTCAGGATCTCGTCAGCCGAAACGCCCAAGGCCAACGCCAGCTTCGGCAGAATCGTTGTCGGCGGATGATGAGTTTCGCGCTCGTAGTACGCGATCCGGCGTCGCGATACGCCAATCTCATTCGCGAGCTGTGCCTGCGTGAAGCCGGCCGCCTTGCGGAATGCCACGAGGCGAGCGCCGACCCCTATAGCCTTTCCGTCCGCTTTCTTCGTCATGGCCAGCCCTCCAGCGAATTCAGTCGATGTACGATGATCGTACATCCTTCTCCCCTGAAAGCAAGCGCTTTCCCCAATAACCGAACGTGATTCCGATTTGCATGACAGACTGATTGAGTATGCAGTGAGGATTATCAAACTCTGTGAGGCATTGCCAAACAGCAAGACAGGCTGCTCTCAGATCCTGAGAAGCGGCGTTGACTCCGGCCCACCGGCATGCTATACAGCAAACCTCTATTCTCGAGTGGGGGTATAGCTCAGTTGGTAGAGCGTCTGAATGGCATTCAGAAGGTCAGGGGTTCGACTCCCCTTACCTCCACCATTTTTCACCGGCTGGCGGAAATTGGCCCGCCGTAGCCCCCCCGGAGGCGGAGCGAAAGCGGTTTATTCCATGTTCACCTACGCCGGTAGCGGAAAATCTGCCCCTGAATCCTGAATTCTGAAGCGGTAATGAGCGACGAACCAGTCCTTGCCGTGATTCCAGGCGAAAAGCTCGGCGCAGGAGAGAAAGAAAAGGCGCCATCTTCCGAACCAGCGCAAGGCGTCTTCTGCTCCGTACACTTGCGCCATGACCGGAAGCACGGTCTCGCGCCGCGCATCCATTCTCGCCAACCACGCCAATAACGTCCTGGCATAGTGGACGCCGTTGACGCGCCAGCTTTCGTCGAGTTTCAGGCTGTCCTGGACACGAACCAGCAGGTCTTCCGACGGCATCATCCCGCCCGTAAAGAAGTAACGGCCCATCCAATCGGCATCGTCTTCGGTTCTGAAAAGATAAGTGAATTTACGGTGGCAGAAGATATGCACGAACAACCGGCCTTCGGGCGCCAGCCAGCCGCGGATGCGCCGCATCAGCTCGCCAACGTTGCGCATGTGCTCGAACATCTCTACAGACACCACTCGATCGAACGCAGCGCCGGGATCGAAATCGTTCATGTCGACGGTCAGCACTACAACATTGTCGAGCCCGCGCTCGCGGCAGCATTCTTCAATAAACCGGCGCTGGGAGGCGGAATTGGAAACCGCGGTGATCCTGCTCGATGGATAATGCTCGGCCATCCAGAGCGTCAGCGATCCCCAACCGCAACCCAGCTCGAGAATCCGCATACCGTCGCGCAATGCGGCTCGCTCGCAGGTCAGAGCGAGCATTTCTTTCTCGGATTCATCCAAGGTAGTTTCTTTCCGCGGCCACAAGCAGGAACTGTATTTCATGCGCGCTCCCAGCACCTGGCGGAAAAAATCCGCGGGTACCTCGTAGTGCTGCCGGTTGGCGTCGGACGTGGATACCGCAATCGGACTGGCGCGCAGTTCGTGCAGCAGGCGTTCGAAAGCTTCGCCTTCTCCGCCCGCATATCTCGCCTCCTCCCGCCGCAAACGTCCCGTGAGCAAACGGCGGATTCCAAACCGGATTACGGAATCCGGCAACTGACCGAGTTCGGCCATTGATATGGCTTTTCTTAAGCTCATTTCCTGCGCGGAGGCAGCGGGATGAACATACTTGTGGTACGCTGATATTCCCGATAGTCGTCCCCTCGGCTTGCAAGAGCCTGCTTTTCGGTATAGGGAATGCCTGTCAGACGCATCAGGAACAGAAACATTAAAACAGGCCCAACCAGCGTCAACCACCATCCCGGCAGACCGACGGCCATCGTGACGTAGGCCCACCAGTGCATCCATTCGAAGAAATAGTTCGGGTGTCTCGAATATCCCCACAGGCCTCGGCGGCAGGTGCACCCCTTGTTGGCAGGATCGCTCCTGAAGCGCGCAAGTTGCCGGTCGGCAGTCCACTCCCCCAACACCGCCACAATCCAAACTACTGCGCCCAGCACGTCCCACAACCGCAAACCGGGATGCCGGCCGGCCGCAATCGGAATAAATGGCAGCGCGAACAGCACCACCAGCAGCGACTGCGAAGTGAAAAAGAAGTAAAAACAGAAGTTGGCCTTTTCCCCCCAATACTCCCTCATGCGCCGGTAACGTCCGTCCTCTGCGGGCTTGATGATGCGGTCTGCCAGGATGTAAGCGGCAAGGCGCAGAGACCATGCGCCGCCAAGCAGTGCCACCAGCAAGCGCCGCCCCTGCCACCCCTCGCCCGTCACGGCTGCAAAGACAGCCATGATCCCGACTCCCAGCGTCCATCCCACGTCCACAACCCCGGCGTCATTGCGTACGACATTGATGATCCAGAGAAGGCTGAACATGGTGAAGGCGCCGATCAGACCATAGATCGAAAGAAAATATGCCTGTTCCAGCAAGTCGCGCTCCGGACCTCGCATGCTGTTCACACAGCAACTTTTCGCAAACCCGATAAAGCGTCCCCGGCAATGCTGAAAGCAGATTAAGGCGCGATTCCGCGCGCGTCAAATCCAACCGCTCAACATCTTCCACGTAGGTTACCGCGCTGCTGCGAAAACACTATCGCCCGGGCACGGATAATGCTTTAATCAAGCATGGCGTGCAAAATAAGGAGGTGTGCCGTGAAACATTGGTGGCGTATCGGTCTCAGAGTGTCGGTTGTGTTGTGTTTACTGGTCTGGCTGCCGGCGGTCAATGCCCAGGATGACAATCTCCCGGAGCCGCCGGTGATTGTCGATGATCCCGGCGAGCCGGAGCCGCCCGAAGAACCGGGTGATCCTGATCCGGAGGAACCGGAGCCGCCCGAAGAACCCGAAACCGGAGATCCGGAAGATAGCGACGCGGGCGCGAAAGTCGACCCTCAGCGCATTACGGACCTCGCCGAGAGTTTCAATGTGGAAGAAGACACCGTACGGGATATGCGGACCGGCGGAATGGGCTGGGGGGAGATCGACATATGTCTGCGCCTGGCAGAAAACGTGGCCGGAGAATCGGGCGACATAAACGCCGCCCTGGCCGATCTGCGGGCGGCCCGTACCCAGGGTCGCGGCTGGGGGGAAATTGCCGCCGAGTACGATCTGAAGATCGGTCAAATGAAGAAACTCGCCCCCGCGGATTCGACGGGCGACCCCGAACCGGAACCGGAGCCGGAACCCGGATTGGAGCCCGATCTCGAACCCGAGCCGCAGTCCGTCGAGGAACCATCGCTGGAACGAGTGCGCTCTCGTTCACGAAACAGAATCGAGCGCCCGGAAGGCATTGATAAGCCCGACAAGCCCGATAAACCGGGGAAACCGGACAAGCCCGATAGACCCGACAAACCGGAGAAGATCGGTAAACCGGAGCGACCGGAGAAACCGGGGAAACCCGATAAGCCTGATAAACCCGGCAAGCCCGGCAAGCCGGATAAGCCGGATAAGCCGGGCAGAGGCAAGCCGTGACACATCGGCGGATGTGCTCCCTGAACCGGTTACTGTGTGCGTTCCTGCAGGTCGTTCTCACGGTTTACTCGCTGTCGTGCCGTTACGGCATTTGCGGCGAGGAGTATCGATGGAAATTCGACACCTATCTATCCTACTCGTCCGGCGACTACGGTGACGATAGGAACACCGACATGCTTTACTGGCCGGTCGCGGCAAAACGCATTCTCAGCCGGGGAGAAGTGGGGTTGACCGTACCCTATGTCCGTATCTCGTCTCCAGGATCGCAAATCATCCTGGACGGCACGGTCGAGACGATTGAAGACGGTACGGCAACCGGCAGGGAGACCCATTCGGGGCTCGGGGACATCGTGGTCAAAGGCGAGTACGCGCTAAAAGACGCAGACGATATCTGGCCGTGGATCGACGTCTTCGCCAAACTGAAACTGCCTACGGCCGATGAAGACAAGGGGCTCGGATCGGGAGAGACTGATCTGGGCTTCGGGGCGGAATCGGTAAAGCCTCTCGACAACGGCTACCTGGCCTTCCTCGACATCGGCTATACGATTATCGGCGACCCTTCGGGCTTCGACTACGATAATCGCTGGATGATCAGCCCCGGAGTCGGACGTTACTATACTCCCGAGCTGCTGCTTGCCGGATTCTACGAATGGCGAAACGCCATAGGCTCGGGGGAAGATCCGCATTTGTTGTCATTCCTGGGCTACTACAAGTGGCGGCCCGACCTTAACGGTTACGTTATGCTGGACCTTGGCTTGAGCGACGGCGCGGCCGATTTCGGCATCACCACGGGTCTGCAGCGCCGGTTCTAACCCGGGATCACAGGCTTCGCCCACATCTTCCGCGCCGCGCACCCGTAAGAACGGTCTCAGCCCGAAAGGACAACATTCGGCTTGTCAGCCCGAATGTCCGGGATTAGCCTGTAATTCAGCAATTATCACTTCGCCGGCTGAACGACGAAGTGTGGGTACAAAGTGTTACAGTTCTTCTTGGAACGTAAGATGACGCTATTCGGCTGCGGCCATAGGCGGCCTTGGAGGAGCGGGATATGAGCACGACATACATAGAGTCGAACCTGTCGGAAGAAGCCGGCAACGTCCACAAGGCGATCGCCAGCCTGACCGAGGAACTGGAGGCCGTTGATTGGTACAATCAGCGCGCCGACAAGGCCCCCGACGCCGAGCTGAAATCGATATTGCTCCACAATCGTAACGAGGAAATCGAGCACGCATCCATGCTGCTGGAATGGTTGCGGAGAAACATCCCGGACTTCGACGGAACACTGAGGACCTATCTGTTCAAAACCGCCCCCATCACGCAGATCGAAGAAGCGGCGACGGGAGAAGGGGGCGGTGCGGAAGACGCTGCCGGGTCTTCGGCGTCCGGAAGTCTTGGAATCGGCAAACTGTCGAAGTGAAGGAGGTTTGAAATGGCGGACATGCTGAGACGGGAATTGGCTCCGATAACGCAGGAGGCGTGGGCGGAGATAGACGAGCAGGCGAAGAGGGTTCTGACGGGAAATCTATCCGCGCGCGCGATCGTTGACGTCGACGGGCCGCTGGGAATGACACTGGGAGCCGTCAATCTCGGAACGGTCAAGCCCGGCAAGGCCCAACCAGTCAAGGGAGTGAAATGGGGCATTCGGGAGGTGCAGCCTCTGATCGAGATTTCGGCGCCTTTTTCGCTGAGCATGGCAGATCTCGACAGCATTTCCCGCGGCGGCAAGACTCCCGAGCTCGGTCCGGTTGTCGATGCCGCGAGGAAGATCGCCTTGTTCGAGGAATCCGTTATTTACCAGGGGTTCAAGGACGGCGGCATAGCCGGTATCCTTGCGGTGACCGAAATGAAGCCCGTCACGATGGCCAAGCAGGCGGGCGCATTCGGCAAAGCGGTTGAAGACGCGGTGCACTCGATTCAGTCGAACGGCATCGGCGGGCCGTACGACCTCGTGCTGGGGCGCGCCCCGTACCAGATGCTTGTGGTCGGAGACGAAAAGGGCTATCCCCTCAAGAACAGGATTCTCGACATGCTGGGCGGAGCTCTGCACTGGAGCCCGGCCATCGAATGGGGCGCCGTTTTGAGCGTCCGCGGCGGCGACTTCGAGTTGACGATCGGACAGGATCTTTCGATCGGCTACGAAGGCCACTCGGGCGGCGAAGTCAACCTTTACATCACGGAATCTTTCACGTTCCGCGTACTGGAACCAGCCGCGGCGGTTGAGATCAAAGCCAAGGCTTGAACGCCGTGCCGCAGCCGCGAAGTGCCGACGGGATGTCCCGCACACAGAAATCTGCCGGACAAGGGAAACCCGTCGGCCGTTCGCGCGGTGTCCTGCGGCGGATAGCTCCGTTCGTCGGCCTTGCCGCTCTGATGGCGTCGATCGTTGCTCTGAAGGTCGACAACACGACGTCGTCCAGGCACTACGATCCGGCCGATGACGAAAACTATTTCTGGACGGAAGGGGCCTTTCACTACCGGCACTTCCGCATGGTCGCCGGCGGCGGATCGATACCGCGAATCGACACTCAGATTCAGTACCCGGAAGGTCTGGATATTCGCCGCCACGTCACTCCGGTCATGGAAAACATCTATGGCCGGGCCTACCGGTGGTTCTTTCGTGGCGCGCCGCCGCATCATTTTCTCGTGTATGCCGGGGCAATTGTCTCCACGCTGTCCGTGGCGGCCTGCTTTTTTGCGGCGCGCGCTCTGAACGGCGGCAACTGGCCGGCATTGCTGACCGCCGCGCTGTACGGTCTCGTACTGGGCAGCATGTATCGAAGCACGGCGGCGTTCATTCGCGAGGACTTCGCGCTTCCCTTCGTCTTCGGCAGCGTGGCCTGCTACTTTTCCTGCCTGCGCGACGATCGCCCGGCCGTCGCGCTGACGGGCGCGCTGCTGCTGGTCGTTGCTTTGGCGGCCTGGCATGTGACGCAATTCTTCTTTCTCGTGTTCGTCGGCGGCATCGTTCTTACGGTTTTGCTGCACGGTCCTTCAGCCCTGCCCCAGCGCTGTTTCACGGCCTACGCGGCGGCCGTGATCGCGGCCGCCTTCGCGTTGCCGGTGCTGCGCGCCAAGTTTTACTTCGTATCGCCGCCGGTAATGTTGGCGTGCGGGCTGCTGCTGATCCTGTACATGCGTCCCGACAAACGGGAGTGGTCACGCCGCAAATCGTTCGCCGTAACGCTGGCCTCGCTGCTGATCCCGGCGGCGGCCGCCATGGCGGCGCAGAGAGCCACGGGCAGTCAATCGCACGTCTTCGCCGTGCTGCTTGCGAAGCTGCGCCACCTGGCGGTCCTGCCGGCCGATCCCGGCGCGCTTTCGTTCGAAGCCAAAGTGATGTGGACCAGCTCTTTCGTAAACCTCACCTGGCTGGAGATAAAGATACTATTCGCTTCCACGCTGTTATGGGGGGGGCTGGGACTGATCTCGATCGCGCGCGATTTCTTTACGGGAAGGGGCCGGCCGGCCGCAACGCTGCTGTTCTACATGACGGCGGCCACCTTTCCGCTGGCGGTTATCTTCTGCCGCCTGACGGTCATTGCCATATTCTTTACGGCCCTGCCTGCCGCCTGCATCCGGCCGCGCCGTCATTGGCTGCGTTACGCGTTCGGCGCGCTGTTTGCCTGCTGTCTTTTTTTCGAGGTCGCCAAGTTCAAGGGCATCGGTATCGTGCCTCGGCTTTACTCCGCGCCGCTGCGGCCGCCCCCCGCGCTGCTTTCGGAACTGACCCGCTATCTCAAGACGCATACGCCGCCGGATTCCCCCATTGTCGCAAAGTTCGAGCGGGGCCCTTCCATTGCCGCATTTGCCGACCGCCCGGTTCTGATTCACCCCAAGTTCGAATCGCGCGGCCTGCGCGACAAGATTCGTGAGATCTACTGCGC
>Ga0180435_10002075_pt1 | contig 20601 bp, 32 predicted proteins | sample SS_ome_3_FD_132467 | JGI IMG/M metagenome (GOLD analysis project Ga0180435, IMG submission 132467) | Hypersaline lake sediment archaeal communities from the Salton Sea, California, USA - SS_3_S_1 metaG | ecosystem: Environmental > Aquatic > Non-marine Saline and Alkaline > Hypersaline >...
AGCCATACCAGCACCTGTGTTGCCACTTGCTACATCGTTGATGAACTGTGCCGTCACACCGTTGCCGTTGCGTGTCACAGAGAGTGTGTCGCCGTCAAACGTGAGGTCTGCGTCACCCTCTATTGTGCCGTCACCTGTCCATACACCAATTTGATTGTCTGCTGGTGTGCCAACTTTTGATACGTCGCCAGAGCCACCACCGCCAAGCGTTTCAATCTTGTCGTATACAGCGTTCTTGGTGGGGACTTCGTTGCTGCCGTTCCATCCAGCACCGTATGCCTCGTCGGGAACAATAGGGTCGCTGGAAAATGTCTTGACTCCCGCAATCGTTTCGTTGCCTGTGTTCATCACTGCACCTGCTGCTGCTACGTTCGTTGCATCGGTTACGTCAGCACTTGCTTCTATACCTGAGAGCTTTGTTTTCTCTGCGTCCGTGTAAGCATTTGTGTCTGCTTCGGCCTCGTATGCTGCCTTTATCTCTGCACCTGTCTGGTCTGCCGTAGCGCTTGCCTCAATTCCTGCGAGCTTGGTCTTTTCTGTTGCGGTGTAGACCTTATTGGTAGTGCCATCAACGTGGTTGTCTACGTCAAACGCATCAGCACCAACGCCTGTAGGGTCGTAGGTTGCAGTCGCCATATCACCACCACCTGCAAGCGTCGCCCAAGAAGCGGTCGATCCGTCTGTGGTGAGGAACTTACCGGAATTACCGGATTGTTCGGGAAGTGCTTCGAGACCTGCAATTTCGCGGTTTACGAGGTCAATAACGAAGTTACGGGACGCACCACCACCTCCTTCACCAGAGGTCATAGCAGCCCGTTCTGCTGCACTGCGTAAGTCGTTTATGGTCTGTTCTAGGCCCTTGATAGCCCCCATATCAAGGCGTTCGTCGCCTTGCAGGAGTTCTAGGGCGTTTCTGATTGACTCTGGTTCTTGAGTGAGCAGTTCTTCAAAGTTTGGAAGCTGTATGAGTGCGTATGCACGTTCTGCCGCTTCTTGTATCTGTTCATCTGTGATTTCAGCATCCTTACCGTCACGGCCATCCTTACCGTCCACACCGTTCTTGATTTCTTTCTTGGCTTGCTCAAAGAGCTTCCTGATACCCTTTTCTGCTGATGCGAGGGAGAGATAATCCCTGTCTGCTACCGGCGTGCGCCCAGCTTCACCCTGTGGACCACGGAGAACCCCCTTGCTTACATCTTGATTGACCTTTTTGATGTAGGTAAAGACGTGGACAAGTATTTCAGCCAGTTCTTCATCCTTCAGCTGAACCCCAAGTGAGGGGTCTGACTGCATGATCGCCAGCTTTTTCAGTAATTGTTTTTCATTCATACCTCGTGGGGTTTATTATACATGATGTGGATAAGTAGCTTGACGTGTTACGGTTAAGTGGTACGTTGCAAGTATATGAACAATCAAAGTTTTGCGTTTATCGGCCTTGCAATCATAGTACTCGCACTATCTGTTCCGGGTGCGCTGTTGGTTTGGGCTGGTCTTATTGGATTTGGTATTGCGTGGACCATACTTCGCGCATTCTTGACTCGTGGTTAGCGTTTAGCTGACTCTACTGGTATTTGTCGATACGCGCCTGTTCTTTCTGCCTCCTCAACAATTTCCCGCATCCATGCCTTGAGGTCTTTCACATTTGTCGGGTACTCAATATCCATCTGGCGAAGCTTTGAAAGCCCTGCTTTTTGTTTGCTCGTTAGCATAGGAATCCCCGTTGTTGTTGTTTTGATTCCTTCTTCAACAAAGTCCCTAATCTCTTTTAGCTGTGGACCTGTGAGTCTTTGTACAACATCTTCTGCTGCCAATGTTATAGGCACAGAATCAGACAACGTTGTTGCCTTGCGACCACTTCCCATCATTTTCCCGGTCTTCTTGTCTTGTATAAATCGGTTAGAGCCAGCACCACGGGTTGCTCGCATTGCCCCCATACCGACTGCTGCTCCAAGTGGGTTGAATGTCAGGTTGCCTTCTTCATCCATGCCAATACCGCCCACAACACCCATTGCTTCATTATCGGAGCGTATAAACTTCTCCATCGTTTCATCTGACTGCTGAACAGCTATGTTGACCGCTTCCGTTTCACCCTTTGTCAGCGGTTGTCCTTTCTTGGCCTTGGTTGCCGCACGCTCCAGCGTTTTTGCAAGGCCGGGGTATCGCTTGCCAGTCCACAGTAGGAATCGCACGAATATCTTTGGGTTTGCAGCCATCAAAGCAAGCAACCCAACAACCGGATTGGCCACCGTAATACCTGCACCAACACCACCTCGGATGTACATGCCGACCTTGTTGCCTGTTGCGTCTTCGACGTTTCGAATTGTGCGAGCGAGTCTTATTTTCTCCTCAATCTGAGGGTCAACCTTCTTCAAGACCTTTATGACCTGTTGGCGATTACGGTTAGTTGAGTTAAATATCTTGCTGATATCTACATCACGAAGTTCGCCCGCCTTGTCGAACAACAAACGGTCTATGGCTTGCAGTTCTTTGCGGAGCGCGGTGTTCTTTGCGTCTATACCCTTCAATCCCTTTATCTGATCTCGGAATCCACTGTTGAGTTCACTGCGTATGCTTTTGGTGATAGCTTCCACTGGTTTCGATGCACCTAGCTTGTCATAGCGTGCTGCTGCGGCAAGATCACTACGGAAGTTCAGGAACTCATCTGCATCAATAGTTGTGCGTCCACCCCAGTCATCCATGAGCTTCTGAAGTGCGTTTACATCACCCGCTGCCCGCGACTTTGCCTTGGTGGTCGCCTCGACAACACCGTCGGCCACTTTGTAGCCAAACCGCTCTATCTGTGAGCCAAGCCATCCAGCCGGGAGTGTGACTTCTGCACCTGACTTTCGTATAGGTGCATATGTCTTACCGACATCTGCTGCGGTAGACCGAATATCATCCACTGCTTTTTTGATTTGGTTTGCAATCGAGGTTGCATCTAGTCCTTCTTTGACTGCGGCTTCGTACTTCTTTGGGTCTCGTAGGATAGTAAGTACGTCATCTGCACCCAACCCTGTTCCCTGTCGTACCGCGAACTCTGCGGTATCACCAACAACACCCCCACCGGCTCGTGCGGTATTTGTAACTGTTCGTGTTACATCATCAGCTTTTGCAGCTGCTTGTGTTGCGACTTGTTTTGTTGCTGCTTTCGTGGCATCAATGCCTTGGTCAAATATTTCACCAGCCACCTTTGTACTCTTACCCGCTATGCCTACCCCAACCACATCAGCAAAAAACTTAAGAAAGTTTCCCTCAGTTTTAATGATTTCAGCGGCATCAGGGTGTTTGTTTTGAAAGTTTTCCCATTGCGTTTTACTCAAGTCATCATTCAAACCAAGTCTATCTGCCAGTTCATCCATACCGCTACTCATTTTGCGGGTGTAACTTTCTGGCAGTACCGCCTTGCCAACACCAATCGCAACATCACCCGCCTTATCAAAAGCGTTTACTGTTGCACCCATACCCCGTTGTATTGCTTCTCCGGTTGCTTGTTCTGCTTTTTCAGGCAGAAACATCTTGCCGATGCCCTTAATACTACTGAATAGATGATCTGAAAACGCTCCACCGATGTCGCCAAGTTTGTGCATTCTCAAGTCTGTCTTATCTGAGATACCGGGCTGTCCAATCTCACGTTGGGCGTATTGTGTGCCGTATTTTTGATTTGTTGCATCAAACTCTTGCGTCATTTCGCTAAAATCACCCTTCAGGTCTTCAAAAAATGACAAATCAGGACTAGACCGACCAAATCGACCTAACGTTTCTTCTCCGTATAGTTCTTGGAACTGTTCTCGTGTGAGTGTTTTCATACTAGCGTAATTGTTCTAGTGAACCGTCACTGTTCTCTGCGTAGTAATGGCCATCATCTGTGACGACAATGTTGACTGCTTCAGGTGCGCCACCCCGAAGAACATAATCAAGTTTTCGATAATTGCTTATCTTGTCGAGTTCACGTTTGAAGTCTTCCTCAGACGCGTCGTAGTACTCCGTTTCTATGACGATTCCCTCAGCGTTCTTCTCACCACGTCGCCAGTTGTTTATCTTTGTCGCTGATTCTGAGAGCAGGGCAAGTTCTGCGTTGCTGAGAGCACCAAAGGTGGCTCCCTGTTCTTTCGCACTAATGAGATTCTTTAATGTGAGGTCTTTTGTGAGGCGGTCAACTTCGGCAATGAAGTCATCCTTTGCACCTAACTGGTCAGCAACCGCAATTCGTGTTCCGGGTATCGGGCCAACCGATGAATTGAGACCCGGATGGCTTTTGAGTGCGTCAATCGTCTGTATGCTATCTACCGCTGCAAGAGCTTCACCCTCGCTGTACGTTGGTATGTTTTCGTCACCAATCTCGGCCGCAAGAGCATCCCGACGCGCTTGAATCTGGTCGTATGTGTTGGCAATTTGTGCTTCGCGATACCTGCGGTCAAGCGCCCGGTCTTCCATATCCATAGCTCGGTCTTGTGCTGTTCCACGAGCCACAATCGACTGTGCAAGGGCTTGTTTCTGTTCATCTGATACCGTTGTTGAGTTCAGTTGGGCCATTTCTTGTGTTGTGGCCGCCCCGGACATGATCGCTGCGTCTATAGCTGCCTGTGAGCGTTCAAGTGCTGCCTTTTCTGCTTCTGCTTCTGCCTTTTTCTGGTCTATGAGTTGCTTTTCTTGCCCTGTAACGATTTCAGAGATTGCGTTGTACTGTGCAATGAGGTTGTCTAGTTCAAGTCGTTTGTCTTCTGAAGCAAACCGGGCCGTATCGAGGGCTATCTGTCGGGCTGTTTCGTAGTTTCCCTGCATTGCTTGGACCAACATGGCCTGATTTCCCACTTCTACCGCTTTTTGGCGGTCTATTTCACCGAACTTACCAATCTGGCCACCCATTGTGCCCTGTGCATCTTGCACCTGTGCTTGTGCAGACCGGAACTTGGCCTGTAACTGTGCAAGTTTCGTGTTTTCGTCACGCAATCGGCCCATGAAGTCTGCCGAAGACTGTCCGGTCATCCCCATAATGGAGTCATCGAACGTTCGTTGCATCACGTCACCGGAGTTGAAGTCTGATGTGGATTGTATGCGGTTCCAAATGTCGTCACGTTGTCGTGCTGCATCTGTTTCAGCACGAACCAAACCGTCGTTGCTATCTTGCACGACTGTTTCAAGCCCAGCGTTGAAGTCTTCTGACGTTTGCGGTTGTTGTAGTGGCGGGACTTCTGGTGATTGCGCACCCTTTACCACTTCCTCTGCTTCGATTGGTTCGGGATTCATAATGTTTCTTTATTATTCGAGTTGACTAGCACCTCTCTATATTCGGGATATCCATTGGAGCCGCGTAGCTCTATTTTGAGTTGACACCATGTACCGGCTGCACCGATGCCGAGTGACTTCAGTTCGCCGTCAGACGCGGTAAATGTCGTGGGTATCTTTTTGAAGTTGTCAAACTTGACCGTTGATGTTGCAGTATCGGAACCAATCGCCTCATCAACAGTTACAGTATACACTGACGCACTTGCTTCGAGGGCTGTGATGTGTGCCAGCCGGCCTACACCCTGACCACTCAACACCTCCACCTCATCTCCAACACTTACATTTGAGAGGTCTTCTGTTGTGTTGAATGTTGTTGTGCCGGTCCAAGCTACATCTTCTGCGTACACCGGCAGGTTGACGTTCGTGCTGGTGCGATACTTGACTACCACCTCATCTGAATCACCCATAACGGCCTTGTTGTATACCCGGTCAAACACGTCGAGCACACTTTTTGCGGGCATTTCTGAGGTCACGAAGTACCCGTAATTTGTTGTATCTCCAAGGTCTTCAATCCATATCCCTTCTTCATCTGACGATACGTTTCGAGTGAAGCTCGCAACAATACGGCCAGCATCATCGTCGATGAGCATAATCGGTCCAGTCTTACGCACCACGAAGTCATTGCTTGGGCTAGCGGAGTGTGTGAGCGACCATGTATCAAGGTTGAGTTCCCATATACCTGCGGGAGTGTTTCCATCAACCGGGAGGTCATTGTCGTTCACGTCTGCATATCCAACGCTGATCTTGACCTTGTTACCCTGTCGCCTCATACCTTTCGGATGGATTGGGCGACTAGAGTTGTTCTTTTGTATCAGTCCGGTTTCAACGCCGTCTGCGAAAACAGGTTTGAGAGAGAACGGAAATCGGGCCTTAGTGGTGAATCCAGCGCCGTTGAACAGCTTTATCTCGCCACGTTCGTTGACGATAAGGGGTGCGTTATCGACAAGCTCCATTGCAAGTACCGCCTTACCACCAGCAGGGAAGCCGTCTGTTGCCTTTGCCGCACCACCATCCCATTCGAATACCATTGCTTGCTCGCCATCCTCAGTGTATGTACCAATCCAGCGTTTTCGTATTGCTCGCTTGATACACGTTGCGACGAACTGGTCCGGGAGTGTGCAGGTGAAGAACGAGCCACCGCCTGAGATTGCTCCGTTATATGACCGGACTTTATTTACGTCGGTGACAATCACTTCCTTTTCTATTGGGTTGCTTTCAAGTATGTGCGGCCACTTGGTCACAGACGCATTGGTGAGGGATGTCCCACCAGCACTTGTCCACCAGTCTGATGTGTATGTAGAACCGTCGTATGCATCAAGGTCGTCGTCAGTTGTGATGACCAATTGCCCGTCATACGCCACAATGTCCTGTGCATTTGCAGGTGTGATGTCTTCAGTGGACCATGAAGTATAGGGAGCAGACGCGCTATATAAGTCAGAGTCAGTCACCGCGTACATTTTCTCATCAAGCATTGCAAAGCCCTCCACATGGTCATCAGTCAATGTAGTGGCGGTTGCTACTTGTTTGAGAGGGCGTGCGAGCTTCAGTTTGCCGGGGCTTGTGGTGGTATCGACATTCTTACTTGCAACAAGGTTTCCGTACAGGTCACCCATGCCGACCTGTAGCCATCCCCTTTCATCTGGTACTTTGTATGTGCTCATAAGTTGAACAGTGCTATGTAGTATTCAGTGCCGTCTATCGTTATCCGCTGTGCTGCCGCAGGTTCTTTTGTGACGTTGTAGGTTGCTGCACCACCTTCATCAACAGACTTTGTTATGTTACTTGCTGCGTCTGACGTACCGGACAGAACCACATCACCCAAACTGCGACGGCGCACATTTTCGATTAGTTCCAAGTCTTCACCACGTCGCATGAGGTCAATCTGTGCCTGTAATTCTTCGATTTTCTTTTCTAGCGGGTTCATATTTGGTCGTTGGTCCATGTATCACTACCTTTTGACACATTGTTCCAGTTTGCTTCCTCTCGCACTCTTGCGCCGGGGGCTTGTACTGTCGGTTCCTGTGTCAACAATGTTGCTGTTCCTGTGGTTCCAACTTGCGCGGTTGGTTCAAATGTTGTTGGTGTGCCTTCGAGAAGTTCAGTTGTGCCAGTGCCATCTACCGCCGGAGTAACAACTGCGAGTATGTGGTGAGGGTTTATGGTGTCAGCCGCTGGTATTCCGTATGCTACGCTTACTTGAGTGATTTCAGTGGTGCTGTCGTATGTGCCATACGCTGATGCTGCTGAGGTGCAATCTCCGCTATAACACTGGTATGCATCTGACACTTCAGTCCATGTTGGGTTTGTGCCACCTGTAATAGTTGGTGTCCCGCTCGAACTGAAATAGTCACCACTACCATCAACACTACCGGAGAAATGTATAAGCAAACTGTCTGAAACAGAAGGAGTCACGCTCATTGCAATATTTGCTGTCTGATTTACGCCACCTTCTAGTACGGAGGCGTTATTCCCCTCATCGTAAACAAGTGACACGGTGGTCGAGTGGCCGGATATGCGGTACATGATTCCCCTCCCAGTCCCAGCTGAACCTTTAGCAAATGTGAAGTCACTTGCAGACGCATCTGCTGATGTTGCTGTTTTGTAGAACGCTGTAGCTCTAACACCTCCCTCAGAGGATAACGTTGACCACCCAGTTGGAGGTGTGAATGTGCCTGACGATTCACCACAGACAAACGCTATCATCAAGTCATCTGCGGCAAGTCCTGTTGGCTTGGTAATGACAATGTCACTACTGTTCTCAACGTTGGCGCTACTTGTACTTTCTACAACAACAGCCATGTTATATAGCGAAGATACCCTCTGCGTTCCAAGTAATTGCTAGTGTTCCGTCGATTGGCGTTATTGTTCCCTCGGCAATGTCGATGTAACAGATGAGCGGTGACGTGCTTGGTGTGCCTGTGTCTTTGTACACCACCATCATGTCAGTTCCACCTGTGATTGTTTCATTTGCTATAGACAGGTCTGCTGCATCAAACTCTGCGCGGTTGTTTGTGTCGTCAACTGTGACGGTCTTGCTTGCAAGCGTCTGGTCTGTAGAACCAGAAGCTATGTTTGCACTAATGTCTGAATAGTAGTGCTCAGAATCCACGTCTGGTGTGTAAGACGGGTCCATGAACGCCACTTTGATGGTGTCGCTTTCAAGGTCGATGTTTGCCTTGAGGATTTCACCTTTCCCGAAGTTATAAAACGCTGACATATTATTCGTACTTAGTAGTATTCTTAGGTTGTAAACGTCGTTCGCTATTCATGTCCTGCATACCGCTGAACTCTTTGATTTGCTCCACCAAACGGCGCAGCTCGGCCTCTAACCCTTGCCTGTCACCAGTACGGAACCCAAGCCGCTGAGCCGCACGTAAGCTCAGATATCCCCCGTGTACCTGTGGAATACCGATATCAACGGTAGTGTCAGTGGTGGCAAAGTGTTTGAACTGCCGGATGTACCAGATGTGAGCAGTGATTGCTTCGTCGGTAGCTGGGTAGAGATATAGCGTGTTCCCAACTACATCGTAGTACTTTGGTCGGCCATTGGTCGCGTAGGTTTCCGCAACCGGGTCATCCTCTTTGGTTGCACTTATTCGGTCCAGCTTGTATCGCTTGCCGTCATAGTCAATCTGAAACTCATCTATCATGAGATGGTCATTGTCTAGTTCGATTGAGTCAGTGTCTGCATCTACTGAGGTGGTGTCGTATGGTCGGTCTGTGTACGTGGTGCTGTCGGGCTTACGCTCACCCGCCGCACTTACTCGTAAATGCCAGTAGTCGTCCACTGCGAAGTTCAGCAGACGTGTTGCATCCTCTATGGAGAGACTGTCCTGCCCGGACAGGAAGCGAAGGTCTTGGACTAAACCTTGCCGTGTCGATGTGTCATTGAATGTGATGCTCATATGCTTATGGGGTAAGTCCTGAACGCAAGCTGGGGGTGACGTTCAGGACCCACCCCGTAAGGAGTGAGTGTTGCGCTAGGCAACAACGTAGGTCTTAACAATCTTGTCTGCGTTCTTGGTCCATACGCCAGCGTTGTGAAGCTGGGAAGTACGAAGCTGTACGCCAGTGTCGCCCTCCAATGCGTCGTTCTCGACCATTGTGAAGCCGCCAGCTGGTACACGAAGCAGAGTCGTGTTGCGAATACCTGCGAGAAGCACCTTCTTTTCAGTGCCCCATGCGTCTGTACCGTCAGTGAAGGTCTCTGCGCCACCGATTGAACCGAAGGCAGTAACCGTGAGGGTGTCTGCGGTGTCATCGTTGACTGCAACCACACCTGCGTTCTTGAGTGTCAAGCGATCTGCTGCACTAAGAGCGATGTAGGTGGAAGCGCCAGGAGTACCCGTGCCGTTGATAGCAGCTGCAAGGTTTGCGCGAGTGCCGTCAACTGACGCTGCAATGTCAACCTCACCTGCAGCACTAGGAGCCGCCTTGAAGGTGAAGGTCACGCCCTTGACAGTTACAGTGTCGTCAGCGGTTGGGTTGGTAGCAATGCTACATACCTGCTCGTGCTCGACTTCTGGGGTGACCAGATAGTCGTACTCGAAGCTAGGAACAACCTGCCATCCGCGACCGTACTGTGCGTCAGCGGTGTTGAAGCCAGCACCCATGAGGTGAAGCTTCATGAAGCGAGCTGTTGCAGGGTCAACCATGAAGTATGGGCGACCTTCTGACTGGCTGAGGCCAGCGTTCTGCATAAGTTCGTACACCTTCGTGCTCACCTCGTCTGGGTTTGAAGAAGACATGGTGATTGGCGTACCAGCTGAAGCCGAGCCAGCAAGTACCTCGTTGTCGAGAAGCTGGCCAGCACCGTCAACAGTCTTGCGGTATGCGTTGCGGTGGATAGCAACACCGAGAGCGCGGCTGTGGCGGTCTACACGGTCGTTGATGAGCTTGAAGCCACCCTTGCCGTCGCCAGAGTCAGAAAGTTCTGAACGCTTGACGAGTTCTGCGTAGACAGCTTCGTTGTCAGCAGCGATAGTGTCATCACTGTAACTGAAGTCGTTGGTTGAGTAAGTACCGTCAGTAGTGTTGTCAGCGGTGACATCGGCACTGTAGCGGTAGTGGATGTACTCAGCATCCGAAGTGTTCACCTCCGATACTTGGTCCATAGGGATAGCTGCGCGGATTTCGTCCTGCACACCATCCTTGAACATCTGTCGGTGGGTGTCTGTAGCAAATGTATTTGCCATGTTAGGGGTAAATTATTGGTAGTGTTCTACTAACCCCCAGCTTGTCTAGCTCCCTGCTAGGTATTTGCGTACCTTTCGCCGCATTTCTACGGTTGGGGCTTGCTTACCCTTTTCAGTGAACTGTGTGGCCCAGTATGAGACATCATCCTTCTTCGGTTGGGCTGTCCGGGAGGAACTGCTTGGGACTGCTTGCTTTTTGCGAGTAGTCTCTTGCATGTCTCGGAGTTCTGCCTGTACCACCTTAGTGGCGAGGGCATCGGTGACTGAGATGTTCTTGAGCCGTGCGTAGTCAAGTACGAAGTCCTGCTGGTCTTTGTCCTTTACGCCCTCAGTCTTTAGCTCCAAGCGTTCGTAACGCTCGTCTACTTCTTTGCGGTCTTTTTTGCCGCCTTCTTTGCGACCTTCTTGGCCGTCTTCCGCACCAGCTTCTTTAAGACGCGCCTTCCAGCGCTTGTCTTGCTCTTTTCGAGCGGCTTTGATTCGCTCGTCGAGCTCTGACTGGGTGAGAGTGAGGGTTTCATCCTCCGATTCATCACCCTCTGCCGTGCTGTAATCTTCTCCTGCATCGGTGGTGTCATTATCGCTAGTAACGGTTGCGTCTTCATCGAAGACATCATCATTTTCTTGGTAGGTTTTGTCCTCCATATATCATTTGCGGGTTTTGTCCCATTATCATTTTTTATCGAGCTTTTGTGCTCATAATAAACTGCACATATACTACCACACCTAGTCTAGTGGCTTTCGATTCTTGGATTCACTGGGTTCCGGTTGACCAAGCAACTGTAGGTTACGCCAGCGATTGAGTACCTTTTGTTCTGCCAGTGAGTCTGCCCGTACCAACTCACCTAGTTCTTCGTTGGTTTTGTCTGCTATGACAGAGTGGTTGAACGATTCATCTTTGGTGGTAAACACCTTTTCGAGTAATACACACAGGTCTTTGTCTTCTAACAGTGCCCGTGCGAGCTTTTTTTCTTTGTCTGAGTACATGTCCCAGCTGATTAGGCAGCGACCTTTTCTGGTGCGTTAGGTGACTGCGCTGCTTGTAATTGTTCCACTTCCATCTGTGGATTAGTCTGTGGATTACCCTGTGCAGTTGGCACAGCCCGGTCTGCATATAGTTCTAGTTCTTCAGTTGTGACACCGATTGAGTCCATAATGCGGTCAATGACAGCATCACGTCGTGGATCTTCCGGCGCAAGAGCGTTCAGGAGGTTTGCGTAGGACTCGAACAGTACGGCCTTGTTACGCATTTCATCGGTCACATGTATAACCACTGTGCCCTCTGACTTCTTGAGCCACTTCTTTATCTTGGTGATTGAACGCTTGCTGCCCTCCTTGCGTAGCGCCATGCGGGTACTCTCTTTGACCATCTCAAGCTCCTCTGGTGTAACCAGCTGTCCAGCAAGGTTCTTGTCGAGCATCTTGCGGATAGCTGCTTTGTTGACAATAACGTCGTCAATGAGCATGAGTTCCTGCGGGGAGAATGTCGTGTATATTTCATCTTCTTCGATAAGCTCCTTGACTGCATCCGGCAATATCCACTTCTCAACCATTGGCCGTATCAGTTGCTCACCAATCTCCTTGCGGTACTTCTCGAACTGAGAGCTTGCCTCGACGTTCTGCAAGTACTGAGCACGGAATGGCGTACCCGCTTTTGCTTCCTCACCGAGCTTTGCTGCATGTGCTGATGTGGTACTACGAGCACTCTGCGCCCATTCCTCACGCATGTTCTGGTATACCGGGGTGCTCTGTGGAATGACGTTGACCTGCTCAAAGAAGTTTGGATTGCCGTTTTCATCTGAGCCAAGTGGTAGGACCGTTCCGTGGTCTATCTTGCCGTCAAAGATGCTGGTCATTGCGTTTGGTTGGTTGGTCTTGAATAGCACCTTACCGGCAATAGCAAGCATACGAGCTTCCTCGGTCTTGCTGTAGTTGTGCCACTTCTGGTGCTCCCGAAGTGATTCGTACACAGACTCACCGAGGCCACGGCCCACCTGTGGATTGCGTGCAAGGTACATGTACGGGCTTTCATCTTCCTCATCCGCGAACATGATGATGCCCTCGTTCTCGATGTCCCCGGCTTCGTTCTGTACTTCGTTGACCGTGCACACGATCATGGCTTGCACATACTCGTGTTCGTTTTCTTCTTCTTCGTATTCTTCGCCCTGTGCTTCTTTGAGCATTGCCACTGGTATCTCACCGTGTAGCTCAAACACTTCAATGAACTCTCCCTGCGTGATGTTGTCCTTGGCAGTCTTGTCGGTGTCTGCTTCCTTGCTGTTTTCAGCTGTGGTGATTGCCTCGTCGATGTTGTCCCAGCCCTTCATCTTTTTCAGTTCGGATGGCGAGTAGTAGTGGCGCTCGATTATCACACCCTCTATCTGTGTCTGGTCGGTTATGACGTTCTCCCACGGAACTACCTCTGGCCCATCCTCTGTCTTCTTTACAAACACACCACCCTGCTTGGCGCGGGTAAACGATATGTCATCTAGTAGTTTGGGTAGGTTGTGCTCTCGTGCGTACTTGTGTAGTGCTTTGGTTCGGAGCATTGCACTGACGCGGCTCTCTCGGTCCTGTCGTGCTGGTTCTACCTCGATGTGCTTTACATCAAAGTCTGTTGCTCGTGCTTCTAGGAGCACGATTGGCTTGACGATGTTGTCATATGGATAGTCACCAATGATGTCATCATGTGCACCGTCTTGATAATATTTTGAACGCCAGTTTGCGTTGTTTCGAGCAATCTGTTCTGATTGCGAAAACTCCCCACCCCCCGGTAGCTCTATTTCGCGTGTCTCGTAGGTCACGCGTTGCTGTTGTATGTAATCTAGGGCTTTCATATGGCGTAATAGTACCACACCACTAGTCAGCAGCTCCTTGTAGGGTTGGTCGTCGATGCTTCAGTGAAGCGTAGAAGCTCTTTATTTCGTCCTGTGCTGATTTGTTGCCGCGCTTGAGGTGTTGCATTGCATACCTGATAGCATCCATTGAGTGACTGAACTCATGCTCTGGTACGTTGAGTATCGTTCCTAGTCGGTCTGTGTCCCATAAGTAGTTGCGGTACTCCCGGATGATGTTTGCAGAACGCTTGGTTATGCTCATGCGTTCCTCTTGTATCAACTGTATGCCGTGCAGTACCGAGTCCTTGCCCTTCTGTGCTCCGGTGATTTGTATGCCGTGCGTTCGTATCTCATCTATCGACTTGGGTTCAGCTGAGTCAGCTATGACGAGTGCTTTGCGTTCCTGTGCGTTGATGACATCCGCTAACTGCCGGTTGCTCATCTCCTTTGCATACGCAATCTCATCGACTATGTACCCGCCGTTGTGATAGTAGATTGCGACGATTGCTGACGGGTCGTTGGTGTACCCAAAGTCTAGTCCGTACCGTTCCAGCCGGGCCTCGTGTGGTATCTCGTCGATAATAGCCCAGTCTTTGTATATCTTGCCCTCGACTTCGCCTAACTGTCCCAGTCCGTACACCTGCCACCAACCCGGTCTGTTCTTGCGAGCTTCAATAGCATCCACAATCTCTTGGCTGAGTGCTTCATTGTCGAGGTATGTGAGCGTGATGTGGTCCACGTCTTTTCGGTTGTTGAGCACGTCTGTGTAGAACCAAAACTCGTTGGTCGGATTCCAGTCGAGATAGACAAACTCTTTGGTACGCACTTCTAGTTGGTCGAACGCGTCGAGTGGGATGTTGTTGGCCTCGTTGATGAACAGACGCTCACGCCGTGCACCTCTGAGCTTGTCCGGCATATCAGCTGAGAAGAACTCTATCTGCGAACCTGTCTCGAATGTGTAGATGCTGTCACTAGCATTCCACAGCTTTGTGTTCCAGTAGTGGTGGTCCACCATGATGTTCTTGAAGTCACGAATAGCACCACGTTTGAGGTGTGGTACTGACTCTGAAACAACTGAAGTGAGGGTCGGCGTGGTGTCCGACTGTGCAAGGTGTATGAGGTAGAGGAGGATTGAGATAGTCTTGCTGGCAGACGTTCCTCCCTGGATGGCCCTAATCTTCTTCTGTAGTTCCGCTACCCTCTTGGTTGCTGTTGTGATCGAGTACATGGAGCAATGGTTGTGGTAGTTCCTTGCCGTCTGATGTGATGTCTACGTTCTGTCCCCACTCCTTGCGCTTCTTGCGTTCGAGATACCACTTAGCGTGCTGTGGGTCATCGAGTGATTTGGCTATAGTCTGCCGTGCTTTCAGGACTGGTCGTTCTCGTAGCTTCTCTACACGGTCTGCTAGTTTTTTGTCAAAAAAGTCACTCTTTGGGTCTAGCCAGTTGTAGATAGTTTGATGTGAAACGTCTGCATAGTACGCCATTTCTCGCACACTACCGTCGAGCGCAGCTACCTCCTCAATTTTTGACCGTACCTCTGGTGTTAGTTTTGTGTCTGCCATACAATCTCTTGACCGTTCTTCTTAATTGTAGCATTTCCAGTGTAGTCTACATAGCGTTGCACGATAACATCGACTCCCATGTCACCACTAATCGTTTCGCTTGTTCTGGGTTCTTTGACTCTAGGTGGTGATGTGCATTGCATAGTCTACAAAGTAAGTTTAAGTCGCCTGTCTCACGCTCGCCTTTAAGGATTCTGTCCATAGCGGCAATACGACCTGATTGCTTGTGTTCCTGACACCCACCGCCATTGATGTGATTAATTTCCAAAAAAGTAAGTTCATCACACCCGCAACTTTCACACTCAACCTTGCCAGTCTTTGAAACCATCTCAAATGCTCTGTACTTTCTTTTTTCATAAACTCGCTTGCGTTGTTTTTTTACTTTCTCTGGGTGTTTCGCTCGCCACCGTCTTGTTGCCTCTGTCGCTCGTTTCCTGTGCTCTTTTAGTTTTTCTGGGTCGCTACGGTCTGCTCTGTATTTTGCTTTATTCCTTGCAGATATACGTTCCTTGTTCTTGCGGTAATACTCACGAAAATACTCATTGTTTTGCTTTTTCTTCCCAGTAGTAGTCTTCTCCATTTTTCTTGATGTTACGAATGCCTGTATATTGACACCACCGTTCTATTATAACATCTGTATATTTACAATCTAGTTCCATACCGTAGCAGATACGTCCTGTCTTTTCTGCTGCTATGAGGGTAGTTCCAGTCCCAGCAAAGTTGTCATATACAGCATCACCACTTTTTGTAACGTATTTGATAATTTCTAGCGGTAAAGCAACTGGCATTGTTGCCGCGTGAACTGATGAGAACTCATTATTTCTCTGTGGGGGAATATCAAACACATTCTTCATCTTCCCTCTAAAAGAGCCAGTATTTATTGCTCTTGAAGCGTTTGCGTTGCTAGAGAAAAAAATAATCCATTCATAAGCAGAGTTCATCACGTTTTTTGCCATAGCTGGCGCAGCCAGCTGTTTATTCCATACTGCATTTCATTCCACAAACGCTTCATCTCCTTGCGTCGTTTCAATGTGCTGTTCATCTCGGAGTCCTCCGTAGTTGATCCATTCAAAATAATAGCACGGTCACCCGTGCTTCTTCCGAGCTTATCCACATAGTCGGTGGACTTTTTCAAGCCATACCGTTGCGCCCTGTTTTTTATGGCGGCAACCGTAGTATTGAAATGTATGGCAAGCTCTGCGTTAGGCGTTGTGGGGTACAGTCGCTTTAGCTCTTTGCGTTCAGCGAGTTCCCGTTCGCGTCTAGTCATGGGGCTGTTGTAAACTTGTAAATACTATTTACAGTCTACCACCTCATGTGTTGTTGTTTTGAAGTTTTCCACAACCACCTGTTAAAACAATCCAACCCCTGCACTTGCACAGTGAACTCAGGGGTTGCAGCTACAGGGACGCTCAAGTTTCAATTATCCACCGTCGCCTCCCTCATTTCCCACATGGACGTGAGCTGACACGCTACCCACATGAGCCCAGTTGGGATAGTGCTTTCTCCTAACTAGGGTGTATACAGCAGTATACAACATAAAGCCCCCGTTATGTGGGGGCTAAGGCGCTTGTGGCGCTCGCTCATTGTAGTTCATTGGTGCCTCGTTCAATTCTTGCACGTAGGTTTTGTATATACCCTACGTTCTCAGGGTTTGGGTAGAGTTTTTCCAACAAGGACAACAGTATCGTTGCTGCTTCTTGTTCCGAGCAAGGGAACACCATCATGACATCACCCTGGTGGACTTGTACTTCTTTCACCGTGTCGGTTTCTTCGTACTCAAGTATCAGAGTGTTGTCGATGGTCATATCGCCACCTCTTTGGTGAAAACGTACACCAGTTCACCGTCCTTGATGTAGGCGACAAACACCGTGATGATGTCTATGCCGTGGGAGCGTTGGTCAATGGCCTCTGTGATAACAGCAGGGCCACTGTAGTTCTCACATTCGCCACGGCTTGCAAGGACACTCAGTGTGTCTTGCATGCTGTCCATACCACCCTCCTCAAAGGCGATGGCCGCCTGTGCTGCTCCGTATGCGCTACACGTACCCAGGTTCTCCACTATGACCAGCTCGTATTCCTTTGCGTCAGCAGTCCACGCAAGGATAATCAGTACAATGAACACTGCTATCAGTTGCAGGATGTGCCCGTCAAGAGTGGGCGGCTCGTTTCGTATCTTCACGGCATACCTCCGTAGTCATGTTTGTGCTTCAGTTCTTCAGCACGTTTCTCGTGGTACCGCTTTTCTTGCCAGCATATAAGGTGGTAATACTTGGCGGCTTTGGTTTTTGCGTTGTAGACAACCTTTTGCGGGTCGTGTCTGGTCAACAGTTGTCCACACCATGCACAGGGTACAATCATCAGTAATGTCTCCTCTTTTCGTTGGCTTTCCACCAGCATTTGTGGTGGAAGTAGAAGCGCGTACCTCCCAGGCCACCAACAATTTTAGTACGCATGTACTTGTCACGATGGCAGGGGAAGCCGCACACATGGCACAGCTTCACCTTCTCAGTCACGTTCACCTCCTAGATGAGCATGTAGCTCAATGTCGTCGTCCATTTCGCGCATGCTTTTCACGGCGCGGTTTTCTTCGGCTAGGCAGTCGATACCTTGCTCTGGTCGGTAGTGGTAGTGTTCAACTCGCCCACTGGTGGGGTTTGTGCGAACACGGCACCGCTCTTGAGAGTAAATATACTGACCGCAATATGCGCAGGTCCATAGAACACGTTTAGGCATATCTATCTCCTTTCATGTAGGTTTCGTAGCACACCTTGGAGCAGGTGCATTTGTCACCACGTAGCCTGCCATACGGCACGATGGTCTTTTTGCCACAGACCACACAGGTCATTGCTTTGATTTCAACAACGCTTGGCGCTTTTGCTTGCTTTGCTTTCACTCGCTTCTCCTTTCAATGAACTCCTACTTGTTATCATACACCCTATGGATAGGTGGCCCGACTTTTTTGTGTTGATAACTGTTCTTTTTTCCCTCGCTGGCGGCCTCTTTGTGCTTGGCTATCAGTTGTTGCATATATTGCAAGTGCTCGTTTCTACATTCTGGGTGTGGGGCACCATGCAATAATTGCATATTGCTCTGATTATGCGGGCCGTACCTACTCGGTGGCATGTTATCGCTCATCGTGAGCAAGTTCTACATAATCCTCTGCAACCTTCCCCGCAAAAAACGCTACTGTCTTTGCACAATCTTCGTGTAGTGCAGATGTGCCGTCCATTGTTTCATACTCACCGTCCAGTAACTCACCACACCAGACACACACCACCTGCTTACTCATGTTTCTTGTATGTACCAACAACTTCACTCGTGAGTAGTGTTACTAGCTCGTTCAGGTCTTCCCTTGGGTCTTCGTCTTTGCGTGTCTTTATCCACTCAAAAACCTTGTCCTTGATGGCTTCAACTCCCTTTCCATAGCTTTCATTCCTTGCAACGTAGCACGTCATACAATCACATGGTGCTGCGTGTTGCACTAAACCATTCTCAAAACCCCTCTTTGTTTTCCCTATACTTGTACTGTTTTCTTTGTCCATATTGTTATCAGTTATCGCTCATCGTGAGCGTTATCTTCTTCTGTTTGAGCGTTCAGCCAGCTCTCGTAGTCGTCGTCTGTCTCTTTGTTGTTGAACGCTTTTAGGTACTCCTTCCACATGGCGAGTGCTACATAGGCAGCGAGCTTGCGTGATAGTTCTAGTTCTTCTTCGTCTTTCATATTACTTTTAAGTTATATTCTTACTACTTAGTGGTAAGGTTGGTAATGAAGTTAGTGAGACTCTGCAATCATGCCGTTTCCTTAGCTCTCGCTCGTTCCAATCTATTTCTTCCTCCTTCATACCTTCTTTCACCAAGAGTGCCCACTGTCTCCCACAACATACGCACCAAAATCGGTGTACCCTGTCTTCGTCTTTCATACTACTTAGTTGTTAGGTGGGTAATGAGGTCGTTGTAGTCAATGTAGTAGTCTTGGGGGTGCCCTTCGCTGTCCATTCCTTGTGCAACTCTTTCCTCTCTAGCCCACTCCACTATCTCTCGCTTGGTGTGTTTCTCTACGTCTTGGAAAAGTTTTGCAAGTTCTTCCTTAGTGAGAACAGCGGTTTCTACGTGGCTGCCCACCACACTTGCTGCTTTCTTCTTTATATACTCTTTGTTCATACTACTTAGTGGTTCGGGACTCCTGAATATCCCACCCAGGGCTTTCGTCTATCCACTCCTTTAATGTTGCGTGCAGCACTTCATCAGGGTTGCGTGAAAACCTGCGATGTATGTAGAGGTCTTGCGTCTCGTCAATCAACTCATGGACTTCAATAATGTCTCCCAGTTTTCCTTCTGGTACGCCAGCTGTTTGTCTTTGTATTAGGTACTTCATACTACTTAGTGGTTAGGTCTATGTCGTGCTGACGTGCGTAGGTTTGTATTGCCTCCATCTGGCGCACATACACTGGCACATTCTCAGTTGATGATTGGTTTACCTCGTCCTTGGCAATTTCGTATACGTCCCGTATAGCTTCCTCTCTAGTGTGGTTCTCTACGTCTTGGAGGGTTTGGTGTAAGAACACAGACAGCACTGACTTCAATCCTGTTTGTGCCAGTTCAAGTTGAGACTTACCAAGCCAGTTGCCTTTTTCCTTTGGGAGGTTTACCTCAAACAGTTTCTCAAACTCCTCTACCTTACTGTCTATATACTCTTTGTTCATACTCTCTAGGTTAGTTGGCATCTTTTTCTGAAAGTGAACTATCTAGCCATTTAGTTTCAGACTCTTTGCTGTGCTCATCCACAACGTACGGCTTGTGGTCACGGTGCTTATATAGCCAGGCGTCTACATCATCTCCTTTTGTCCACGTTCCCCACGCCTGTTGTGCATGAAACATGCTACTAATGTCTTCACATTTGGGGCAATAGAGGTAGTAGTAGGTACTCATGTTTGTTTAGATTAGTGACGTATACGGGAACGCTACAGCCTGTATGTACTCTGTATTAGTAATGTGACATGCTGTCACCCCAAACTCCTTTTCTGCGGTCATTTATAGACGCAACGATGACGTACAACAAAAATGGAACCAACAGTAGAGACATACCCGCCGACCATGCAGCAACACCGCCAAAAAGGGTAAACTCAGGTACCGTGTATTCCTGTACTACAGTCTTGGTACAAACGTCATAGCTCTGGTACGTCCCCTTCTGTGTGAAAGACCACGGAGACTTCTTCTCACGACTTATTTGTGTGCTTTCAATCTTACACGACGTTACATTTCCTTCCACCTCAGTTGGGATAATTAGTGTGTTATTGCTCATACTCCAAGTAAGTAACTAATAATAGGATATGTGTCTGTTGCTATACGCTCTGCTAGAGGTATCACGTAGCTGTATGCTTCACCTAGTAGAGCTGTGGTGTAGGCGTTCTCTGCTGTAGCCTCTACTGCTGCGGTTACTGTTACGGTCATGTTAGTAGTGCTTTAAGTCCTTCCCACATAACAATGATTGCTCCAACAACAACAAACAGTATGAGCAAGTTGAGTCCTATTGCTACCCACATTGAAGTCTCGCTAAACTTGGCGCCTTCAATTATTTCCTCATCTTCCCACGTTCGGCAGCGGTCACAGCGTTCGTGGAGGTCTGCCTTTACCTCACCTTCATTTAGGTCTGCGTACACATTCATAGGTCTGCTAGTTTGTGCTCATAATTGCGAAGTAGAGTGTCAATGCGGC
>Ga0180435_10002077_pt1 | contig 20594 bp, 18 predicted proteins | sample SS_ome_3_FD_132467 | JGI IMG/M metagenome (GOLD analysis project Ga0180435, IMG submission 132467) | Hypersaline lake sediment archaeal communities from the Salton Sea, California, USA - SS_3_S_1 metaG | ecosystem: Environmental > Aquatic > Non-marine Saline and Alkaline > Hypersaline >...
CTCGTTCTTGCAATTCAAAACAACCGCAAAAACACAATCAACACAGACTAATTCAATCTAACGCAATCTACTTCGTCCGGTTTGGTGCAAAGCATCCATACATTGAGGACCTCGGTAACGTCTTCCAGATCAATACGGCAATCCTTGTTGAAGTCCATCACGTGATAGCCCCAGGCACCGCAATCGTTTTCGGTGATCAAGGCAGAAGTGCTTCCAGAAAGTGCCATGTTCGGATCTGAACTATCACTGGCATAACTGATCAGACTCGAATGCGGATCAGTTTCCACGACCGCGTCATCTACCGCGCTGACGGTAACGCTTCGAGGCGTATCCCAGGTGGCTACCGGGAAGACCAGCTGGTCTTCATCAAGGCTCAACTGGGCCGTATCCACCGCAAGATCAACGGTGACGTCACTGGTCGGCTCCACGAGAAGCTCAAATTCAATGGTGTCGGTCGCGCCGTTTTCGCTGACCTCAGTGCTGCCGGAAGATTCCGTCACCTTCCACGGCGATTGGCGATAAGCCATGCCGGCATACAGACAAAGGGCAAAGTTATTCTGGTCATTTATGTCTGTATTGCCAACGCGCAACGTGAGCTGCGAACCGGTCACCTGGCCCACATGGGCAACCATGCCCGTCCAGGTTGGCCGCTCCGCATCGACATGCAAATCCACAATATCGCCGCTGTCCCACTTGTACGGGGTCAGGGGGCCCGTCTCGTTGATACTGGCATAAATACCCGAGTGCATATCGCCATAGGTGCCATAATCAAACGCCCAGTACACCACAAAAACATCATAGGTGCCCTCGGGCACATCAATCTCGGTGATGAGCTTGGGATGACCATTCGCGTAGGAAGCCTGATGGCAATAGTCCAGCGGCTCCAGTTGACCGAAAAACGCTTCTTCGGCGAAACCAGCCCCAAGCTCCAATCCAAAAATTACTCCATACACATTCCTCCCTCTTAGTTGTTAGCTGCGTGGGGCAGTTATGCACACCCAATGGGTATAACTACACCCACATTGTCATTCTCATCTCTTTGCGGCCTGAAATGTGTTCCACCACGCCGCAAATAACATTTCTCACACATACACACACAACACATATACACTTTATACTCATAGCAATTGTGTTTTTCCGTTTTCGTATTATGTTTTTACATACCAGAATGATCGCATCCGCAGAAACGGCAACAACTGACTCATTGGCAACGTGCTGTATCACACCGCAGACAACATATAATATTCTATCGGAATATATCAAGCGGTACAAGATATATTTTAAAATATATACATAATATAAATACATCGTTTTTTGTACTAACATACACTTAAAACAACTCGTACAACAATAACATTTGGTTCGCGAAATATATATTTTTCATATCACATTTTATATCAGAACTTTATATGTATTTTAATCTCACAAAAGATGATAAGGCTCAAGGCATTGGCCACAATACACCATCAATATATATGCACTTGTAATATAGCCACTTATGTTACAAAAAATGCATTGCCTTATTAACTGGCAATATCTATCTGGTTAATACATAAAATTGTTGTTTATTACACAATAATACAAATTATACTACCTGGCCAAAAAAGCGGCCAAATTGATTATTATGGCCCACGGCAAAGAGAAACCATGCCAGAACCCAAGCTGAATGTTTTATGCATAAGCAAATACACAATATGAAACCGGATAAACCAAACTTGGATGAGTAAAAATATTATGTTTACCAGCAAATGCTGATATGGTAAGGTGATGCCCTATCGTATTGTCGATGATGTGGAACGTGATGTATCGCATAACAACAAACGGGAGCAATTATATGGTGAAGAATACAAGACGTGATTTTTTGAAGGCTGTGGGTGTAACGGCGTTATCGACGACATTGACGGGATGTTTAAGTAGTCGCAACTCTTTCAGTTGCAAAAACCGGCCCCGACCTAACATTTTGTTCATTTTTACCGACGACCACGCGGTGCAGTCTATAGGCGCTTATGGGTCCAGGATTAATAAAACACCCAACATCGATCGTATTGCGGCAGAGGGAGCGGTCTTTGCCAACAATTTCTGTGCCAACTCCATTTGTGCTCCCAGTCGGGCAACAGTATTGACGGGTAAGCATAGTCATATTAATGGCGTCATCAATAACGGCGTACGCTTTAAATCAGAACAACCTACTTTTCCAGCCATGCTTCAGCAAGCGGGTTATCGCACGGCGATGGTGGGAAAATGGCACCTCAAAAACAAACCGCATGGATTCGACTATTGGGAGATACTGCCCGACCAGGGCAGTTATTACAATCCTGTCTTTATTACGGAACAGGGGCGGAAACGCTACGAAGGATATGTGACCGACATTACGACCGACCGGGCGCTGGATTGGCTCAAACAAAAAGCCGGGGACCAGGATAAACCCTTTTTGCTGATGTGCCAGCATAAAGCGCCGCATCGCAATTGGAGTCCGGGACCCAACCATCTATACATGTACGATGATGTCGAAATCCCCGAACCGCCTACTTTATTTGACGATTATTCCAACCGCAGCAAACCTTTGAAAGAAAATGAAATGATGATCGCCAAGCACATGATGTATGACTACGACTTGAAAGTGCCGGGGCTTGGCATCAAGGATTCCCTGGGACGCAACTTCAGAAACGGTGAATATGCGCGAATGACACCGGCACAAAAAAAACAGTGGGACGCCGCCTACAAACCCAGGAACGAAAAATTCATCAAGAGCAACCTCAAAGGCAAAGACCTTGTACGCTGGAAATATCAGCGGTATATCAAGGACTATCTTCGCTGTATCGCTTCGGTGGATGACAACATAGGACGAATGCTGGATTACCTGGATGAGGCCGGCCTGGCAGACAATACCATGGTTGTTTACAGTTCCGATCAGGGCTTCTACCTGGGCGAACATGGCTGGTATGACAAACGCTGGATGTACGAAGAGTCTTTCCGTATGCCTTTAATCATGCGCTACCCCGGCGCAGTTAAAAAAGGTATCCGGGTAAAGGCCCTCACCCAGAACATTGACTTTGCCCCCACTTTTTTAGACGCGGCGAAAGTGCCGATCCCGGAAGATATTCAAGGAGTCAGCCTGAAACCGCTTTGGCGTGGAAAACAGCCCGACAACTGGCGTGATGCAATTTATTATCACTACTATGAACGAGGTGAACACCATGTACCCAGGCACGAAGGCGTCCGTACCCAGCGTTATAAGTTGATAAGTTATTATGATAGTAACGAATGGGATTTGTTCGACCTGAAGAACGATCCGCAGGAATTGCACAGCTTATACAGCGACCCCCAGTATAAAAAAATCGTTAACGCGATGAAAGAAAAACTGAAAGAGTTGAAAACCAAATACAAGGTACAGTAACCAGAGTTTCCCGGATTAAATCTTGACAAAGATATGAGAACTCATTTGCGAGAAGCATAGTTATGCGTGCCTTTAGAGTGATTATATTCGTCATTGCGGCTTTCACGACGGTTCCGGCCAAGGGAGCGAAAGAGCAAACGCCGGGACTTGAGCTTAAGGTATTGAGTTTCAATATCCGCTACGGAACTGCGGCGGACGGCCCCAACCACTGGAGCAAACGCAGCGAACTGGTGTATCAGGTGATTCGCCAGGCGGATGCGGATTTTGTGGGTTTGCAGGAGGCGCTGGATTTTCAGATCGACCAGATAATCAATAATGTTACAGGCTATGATTATGTAGGTGTTGGGCGTCATGGCGGCAGGCGAGGGGAATACTCGGCGATACTATATCGCAGTAAACGATTCAAAGTTGACGAATCGGATACGTTCTGGCTGTCAAATAAACCGGAGAAACCGTCCAGGCATTGGGGTAATTCGGTTACACGTATCTGCACCTGGGCCCGGTTTATCGAAAAAAAAACCTGCCAAGCCGTTTATCTCTATAATACGCATCTGGACCATCAGTCCCAGCCGTCACGGGAGAAGAGCGTTCGGCTGATAATCGACAGAATCGCCAATCGCCTGTACGCGGAGCCTTTTATCCTGACGGGCGATTTCAATGCGGGTGAATCCAATCCGGCAATCCGGTTCTTGAAGGGTAAGCCCATTCGCATCGGCAAGAAAAAAGACAAAGAAAATACAAACTCGACTAATCCACTGCCGCTGGTCGACACCTTTCGTGTATTACATACGAAAGAGAAAAAGGTTGGGACATTTAACGGATTTAAAGGCAACGCTGACGGTCCCAAGATAGATTACATTTTTGCCGAGCCGGAAACGAAAGTGCAGGCGGCGGAAATTGTGCGCACCCACAAGGATAACCGTTATCCTTCCGATCATTTTCCGGTGACAGCGAAGATGTGTATTTATACGCGGCCAAAAACAAAATAAGGATTCTTATACTAATCGCCATTGTTTTTTTCGGCTTCGCACTTTTTTCTGTGTAAATTTTTTACGCAACGTATTGACAGGGCCTTGGTAGTGAATTTGTCTGTTTTTTTGCGGTTTCGAGACATTTTCCGAAAGTTACTATACTGCTTCCGATTGAATTTTTCCATTTTCGCATTATGCATATACTTAACCAGAAAACAATTACATCGGGCCCTGCCAGGAATTTTCATACCCGATGGGTATTAATTTCACCTGTTGCCGGCAAAACCCTGCTGATAATAAATTCTAATGGTAAAAACCGCCCCTGCCGGGTTAGGGGAATACGTCGACAGGAAAAGTAATTTTATTTTCGGATTCTCCAGCGTCTCTTGCCGCAGACCTCCCTGCACCGGGGAGACCACGGCCTTGACGCAATCCGCGGTGGAGCTTTAACAGTTCCGCGATCTTTTTGTTGGACAACAAATAATCCTTCATGTAATATTTATTTGACATAAGCCATTTTCGGATTGAATATCAAGATTTTCCAATCAGGCAGGAACATGACACATGACGTTCTTTCAGTAATTCTCTACCCCATGGAACATAAAGCAGAAACGAGGTACTTATGAAAAAAAAACATCAGCTTATAATTTGTGTCCTTTTTATGGTCTTGGCTAATAATGCTATAATTTTAAAAGGTGCTGGTTTGGAGTATTTCGTCGCGCCGCAGGGCGACGACGCAAATCCCGGCACTCGCAGTAAGCCGTTTGCCACGGTCCAGGCAGCTCGTGACGCCATCAGGCGACTTGAGCGGAAACCGGGCAAATTCGACAGCATAACGGTGCACTTGCGTGCGGGAGTTTACTTGTTAAACTCAACCCTGGAAATCAAAGAGAAAGATTCCGGTTGCGCGAAAGTGCCGGTGGTATATCAGGCTTGTCCCGGAGAAACAGTCCGATTGATCGGCGGTAAAGAATTTCCCGCAAGCCTTCTGGAGCCGGTCAGGGACAAAAAGGTTTTAGAGCGGCTGATAAACACCAAAGCTAAAAACAACCTGAAACAACTAAATTTACGGGCCCTGGGTATCACCGATTTCGGGGTAATGAAACACCGCGGCTTTTGTCGGCCTTATGAGAATGCGCCCCTGGAGGTGTTCTATAACCATCAGCCGCTCAGTCCGACCTGTTTTCCTAAGGAGAAATGGCTTCGAATCCGAAAAGTTTTGAATAACGGATCAAAGCCCCGCTACGGCGATTTCAGCGACCGGGGGGGAATATTTCTCTATGAAGGTGATCGCCCGCGATTATGGAAAGATTATACGGACATATGGGTCCATGGGATGTTTGGAACTGTCTGGGCAGACGACACGTTAAAAGTAGCCTCGCTGGATCCGCAGGAGCGAAAAATCACAACATCAGAACCCCATCTTTACGGAATTACCAGCGGGCACTTCCGGTTTCAGAACATCTTAGAGGAAATAGGGACACCAGGAGAGTATTATGTCGACCGGAAAAATGGCATGCTTTATCTGTGGCCGCCCGAACAGCAAGCACAGGCCACCCTTTCTGTCTCTCTGTTGGAATCACCTCTTGTGGCGATGGAGGGAGCTTCTTTTGTTCATTTCAAGAATATTGTGTTTGAAGTGACGCGGGGGATAGGAATCTATATTGAAAAAGGCCAGGGCAACCGGCTCTTGGGGTGCACCATACGCAATGTCGGCTCCGTCGGGGTTAGTATCGGTAAAGGGGTACGTCCTTTTGCGTCATTACGGCATGAATTTATCAGCGAACCCGCGGCTCGAATTCTGGGAAACTTACGAGAGCATCAGTATGCCGATATCGCTTACAATCGGCAGGCGGGAAAAAATCATGGCCTGATTGCCTGTAACATCTACAACTGCGGCGCCGGTGGAGTGAGCTTGGGTGGCGGTGATCGCAAAACATTGACACCAGCTGGAAATTTCGTGGAAAACTGTCATATACATCATACCAACCGTCTGGAAAAAACCTATCGTCCCTGCGTGGATATCAGTGGTGTCGGTAATCGTGTCTCCAATTGCCTCATGCACGACGCCACCCATAGTGCGATTATTTTCTATGGAAACGACCATATCATGGAATACAACCGCATTTACGATGTAATCCTGGAAAGTGATGACGGAGGCGCTTTTTACACAGGTCGTGATCCCAGTTCGTATGGAAATGTCATTCGTTAGAATTTCGTGTATAAAGCGGGCAGCACTAATCCTTTATATCGACACGGATACTGGCACGCGGTGTACCTGGATGATTTTGCCTGCGGTGTAACTGTGGAAAAGAACATTTTTGTAGATAACAATGTTGGCACACTTGCCAGTGGCTGGGACACTAAAGTCAACAACAACATCATCGTCAATTCACCTCGGCCTAACGTGTTCCAATTCAGACGTTTCCAGCCGGAAGCTAAAAAACGAATTGAGTTGATGCGGGTGGATAAACCGCCATACAGTGAACGTTATCCCACTATTAAAGATCGCGCTGAAAAACACGCCAAACCGGGCCAGTGCGCCGGCTCAGAATCCAGGAGAAATATCAGCATCGGCTCAAATAAACCCTGCGTCATTCTCGACCGTGTCAACAATGACCTTATCGATGTGGACAACAATCTCGATGTGAAAGAAAAAGCACAGTTTTCCGACTTAAGCGAAAAAGACTTTATCCTAAAGGTAAATTCACTCGGCCTTAAAAATATCCGGGATTTTGAGCCCATACCCCTTGAAAAGATTGGGCTTTATCTCGATACGTGGAGACGTGAATTGCCCCGGACAAAAAGCGGGATTGCAGTTCCCAGCGAAAATTAACACTCGCAATCTTCAAGCTAGTACTGCGTACGGCTAATTTTGCGGGACGCATGTTTTTCTTAAGTAACTGCAATGGCAAGCTTTGCTCGCAGATAGTACCCAGCATTTTACGCTAGACAGAGCAGTAGGTAAAATAATACCCAATGGTTAAAAAAAGGAAGAACAATGAAGTACTCAATAATCCGTTTAGTTCCAGTATTGTTTTCTTTGGCTTTTACCCAAAATTACTGCTTTGCCAAATCACAAAATATCGATCCTTTGGATCAATATAATCATATATGGGATAGCCCCTGTGATAATTCATCCGGGTCAATGCCACTGGGTAATGGTGATATCGGAATCAATGCCTGGGTCGATACTAAAGGCGATCTGCTGTTCTATATCGGCAAAACTGATACCTGGAGTGAAAATGGCCGGTTGCTTAAGATGGGACGCGTGCGTGTGTCTTTATCACCAGCGGTATTCAGCAATAAAACTCCGTATCGTCAGGAACTCCAGTTGCGGCAGGGGCAATGGGTAGTTGAGTTGGGACCTAAAGACGACCGTTGCCGAATTTGTGTGTGGGTCGACGCCAATAATCCAGTTATCCATGTAGAGATTGAAAGTAAACGGAAACATCGAGCCACCGTGCAGTTGGAAAGCTGGCGCAGCAAACGTCGGATGCTGCCGAAAGACGAACTGCCTTACGCATACAGAGACTCCGATACACCGATATATGTTGAGCCTGATACGATTGTTTGTTATCCCTCCGATCATATCATCTGGTATCATCGCAACGGACGATCTGTCTGGCGGGAAAACTTGACCTTACAATCATTGGATTTCCTGATAAAGGACCTGAAGGATCCGCTGTTGGACCGGACATTTGGTGGCCTGATCAGCGGCACCGACTTGCAGCGGGTCGATTCAATGACTTTGAAATCTCGTAAGGCGAATTATCGGCACGATATCGCTGTTTACGCTCTTACAATGCAGTGCGATTCCATTCAGGCCTGGCGAAAGAAATTGATGCAAACAGTTCAGGACGTAACAGTCGTAGATAAGCAACAGGCCCGCCGACTGCATCGTCAATGGTGGGATGAATTCTGGAATCGTAGTTGGGTGCGCCTCTCCGGTGGGGACCCAAAAGAGACCAGGGATATTTCTCTCGGCTGGCATTCGCACCGTTACCTTATCGCCTGTGGCGGACGTGGCGCTTACCCGATTAAGTTTAACGGCTCGATATTTAATATGGACGGAATCCCCCGAAAAGGTGTGATAAAAGCGGGCAAGCTCAAAAAGTGGAACGCCGATTTTCGTGCCTGGGGGAGCCCTTACTGGTTTCAAAACACCCGGCAATTCTACTGGCCCATGCTGGCAGCGGGCGACTTCGATTTAATGCGTCCTTTGTTCAAAATGTATCGCGATGCGCTGTATCTGGCGACAGCAAGGACGAAGAAGTATTACCAGCATGAGGGGGCATTCTTCCCGGAGACTATGCTTTTTTGGGGGACCTACGCCGACTGCAATTATGGCAGGGATCGCAGGAACCTGCCTCTGGGCCTGACCAAGAACCGCTACATCCGCCGTTACTGGCAGGGTGGCCTGGAACTGGCGTTAATGATGCTGGATTATTACCATTATACCGCCGATCGGCAATTATTTAAGCAGGTCGGGTTGCCTCTGGCACGAGAGATAGTGAAGTTTTTCGATCAGCATTGGCAACGCGGCCCGGACGGTAAGATTAAAATTCATCCAGCTCAGGCTCTGGAGACTTACTGGGACGTGGTCAATCCGCTGCCCGAAATCGCCGGACTGAACAAAGTATTGCGGGAACTGATCGCCCTGCCGCACGACATGACCAGCCCCGCCCAACGCGATGAGTGGAAGCGAATTCTGGGCGACCTGCCGGCTATGCCGATCAAACGGGACGACCAGGGGAATCGCTTTATGGCGGCAGCCCAAACCATCGCGGCAAAACCCAAGAACGCGGAAAATGTGGCTATGTATTCGGTGTTTCCCTATCGTCTTTACGGCGTGGGTAGGCCGGATTTGAAATTGATGCGTTATACGTATCTGAAGGCACGACCGTTCCGAGGTATTTACCACTGCTGGGCCAATGATAACGTATTCGCCGCCTGGCTGGGACTGGCCTCGGAAGCACGGATACAATTGGCGCGCAGATTTAACTTAAGTGTTGGTTGCCGCTTCCCGGCCTTCTATACGCACGGAGACTGGATACCGGACCATGACAACGGCGGCGTGGCGCAACAGGCTATCCAGGCCATGATCCTTCAGCCGGTTGATGACAAGATTTATCTCCTGCCGGCCTGGCCTGGGGAATGGAACGTGTCCTTCAAACTGCACGCGCCGAAAAACACTACGATTGAAGGCGTCTATCGTGCCGGCAAACTGGAGCAGATGAAAGTCACCCCCCCATCGCGCCGCCAGGACGTCATCGTCAGCCCACTGTCATCAAAATAGTAACCGAAGGAAGTTGAGTATAGCAGCTTTAAATTTTTGGTTTTTCCGGCGAACCATTTCGTCTCAGCCATTGCCGTAATTTGACAAAGAAATCATTTTGGGCGGCTTTCTCCTGCCATGGGTAATGGCCGCACTTTTCCCATTCCTGATACTGCAGATGAGGTATATAGGTTTTCAAACTATCCTTAATCAATTGCCCCGGATGCGGATCGTCAATCCCATGCATCATCAATACCGGCACCTTAATCCGAGCAAAGGCTGAGGGATATACACCTTCTTGCTGCCGTCGCAGTATGTCGCTCCAGGTCTCTTCATAAGCGCGGGCGTCACAGCTATCAAGTTCATTCTTTGTCGGCATTAAATCATACGAATCGATTTTCCTCATTAATTGCCCCATAACCTCCAGCCGTTCATCGGCCTGAGGATATTCTTCTGTCAACCGCTTTAATTGATTCAGCGTTTTTTTATCCATGCGTTTCTTACGCCGGAGCAGCATTATCCGCCGGGCATCCTCATCAAAGGTTCCGCATCCTATTAAAACCACAGCACCAACTTTTTCCGGATGTTCGGCGGCATAGGCCAATCCAAGCATTGCTCCCCAGGAATGACCGACAACCGCTGGCCTCTCCGCTGGACAATAGCGCTTTATCATCTCATCCAGATCCTCCACATGACGAGCCACGGTTAAGGGCACCTCACCACTACCCCGCTGCCAAGGCTCCCAAACCCGAAAAGAATCCGCCAGTTCCCGCGCAACTGCCGCCATATATCCCGCGGCTCCCGGTCCGCCGTGCAGCACCACCACCGCCGCTCCGGATACTCCATAAGTTCGTACCTTAATACCATCTTCCATTATTACCCTTTACTTTTCACTGTGCGATTTCCGTTCCGAACTCTTCGCTCTGTGCCGCACACTTCATGCGTAATGTTTCAGCGTAACGTTTTTTCCTGCTTTCGTTTTATATATTCACATTTACTTCGGGCCCTGCCGAGAATTCTCATACCCAATGGGTATATCGCGAGCATATCTGATGCCGTCAGCCGCGACCGGCATAAAGCGAACACAAAAAATTTAATTGCTCTATAGGCGCAAAAAAAGACCCCGGTAGTATCGAACCGGGGCCTTGTCTTAAGCTTTTTAGACTTTAAACTCATCCTCTTTGAAATCGAGCCGTTTGCCGGCGGCAACGGCATCGTTGGCCTTGAGTACCGCTACCGCGGTTTCATAACCAATCTCAGCCGGGCAATTCAGCATGGATTTATCGTTGGCCCGCACCGCCGTGAAGAAGTTCTCTAAATGCGGTTGATGGGCTGGTTTGTTAAGATCAACCGTCATGTTCCATTTGGGTAGCGGAGCGGATTCACGAGCATCAGCCACCCCGCGTTTTTTCTTGGTTTTTTTCAATTGTTTGATTACAGCTTCTTTAATCAGTCCGGCTTTCACCCATTTTTCCCAATCGGGAGCACTGGGTTCTTTCAGCAAATGGCCCACGGAAGCTTTTTCTGAAATAGCCAGAGTAGCGTCAACTCCCATAAATTCTTCGCCGTAAGAACGATTGCCGCTGGTGGTCAGCGTTTCATAGAACGCCCGCACGGGGCCATCCTTAGTTTCGAACTCATAGATCGCCAGGACATTGTCATACCATTCCCGGTTCTTGTAATAATCAAGCCCGCCGCTGGCCATGACCGATTTGGGTTGAGCGTCCAGGAACCAACTGAAAATATCTATCTGGTGAGAGCCAAGGTCCACCACCGGCCCGCCGCCCAGATTTTTGAACCAGCGCCAGTTACGAAATTGATGAATAGAATCATAGCCATATTTCTTTAGAGTCGCGTCATCGATTATGTATCGTTTCGGGCAGGTGAGGTCCTGGCAACTGGCGACACCGCGGTTCCATTGGGCATTAATGTGGGTAATTCTGCCCAGTAGTTTCGCTTTGTCGATGATTTCTTCTTTACAGTTTATATAACGAGGATTACTGCGTCGCTGGTGACCGATTTGCAGCAATTTTCCGGTCTTGCGGGCAGTCTGCACCATAGACTTGGCTTTAGCGAGATCGTTGGACATCTCCTTTTCACAATAGACATGCAGGCCGGCTTCCAGACAGGCATTGGCATGTTCGGCATGAACAAAATCAGGCGTGGCAATAATTACCGCATCCAGATCCTTTTCCTTAGCCAGCATATCTCGATAGTCGATATAAGCGTTATTTTCATGTTTGTATCTTTTGAGCATCCGTGATGTTCGTTTTAGGTTATATTTTTCCCAGATATCGCACACGGCTTTGACACGGATACCCGGCAATTTACGACAGATTTCAACGAGAATTTGCCCTTCGGCCCCGGCGCCGAGCAAAGCTATGTTCAAATCATCGGCTTTTCCCCCCTGACCAAATACGACCGGGGTGATCATCAGACCGGCCCCCACGGCCGCGGTTGAATGCAGAAAATCTCGTCGATTCATTTGTGAGTTAGATTCTTTTTCACTCATTTGAACTCCTTTTATACAAAATACAATTTCTATTAGATTAACCAGCCTTATTTAAAATGGCTGGAGGCTCTGAAATATTCTTACATTTTTACCACGAGAATGCAAGGGGAATATCATATTTGAGCCGTTCCGGTGGAAGCGAATTTATCAGGATTGCCGGTTCAGTTCAACGATCCGTACAGACTTATATTCTCAACGCGATTGAGTCCCCCCGCTACCATATCATATATTTGCTTGTCCGAAAAACATTTACGTCTGGTCCTACCGGCACATCCCGATATCACCTGTTTATTTTTTAGCTCTGATTTTAAGGCCATCCAGTTTGCCGCCCTGGGAATTGCATATCCGAGCACAAGCGGCCCAGCCCCCCCTACCTTGGCTAACCTTAAGGAGCAGGGAATTCCATCCCTTTTGGAGAGTAATATTAACTTTATCCTGTCCGGGAGAGCAGCCCCGGCCGGCATTCAAATTATGGACAACCTTGCCGTTGAGCCACACCTTTAAGCCATCGTCACTGCCCATTTCCAACCGAGCGGGTTGCTGCTTCGGCGAATATATGTTGGATCTCAAATAGGCAACTCGATCGTTGCCGCCTAAAACCTTATCCAGCATCATTATATAAGGATGCCCGGAAGATGTGGCCGTTCCCATTACCTGCCACTCAGATTTCTGATCCTTTTCCGGGGCAAAAGCGATATCGAGCAGATCGAACTCGCTCTTGCCTTTCTGAAAATATGGCCCGGAAACATCCCAGGAAGTAATATAGCCTTCATGCTTTTCAATATTTTTGATAATGTCCTGAGCCTGTTTGCGAACATTTTTATCCTCAGATTCAGTCATGATCTTATTGAGGATTCCTTTTACCTTTTCCGTATCAGATCCGTAAACGACAGCCGCAATACTTATCGCAGCTAAGTCAGCTTCAACTTTCAAGTCCGAATTGGCCCGGTAGGACAAAACCATATCCAGGGCCTCCATAGAACAGATTTTAGCTAATCCGGCGATGACTTGCTTTTTCTCCGCTTTTCTCTCAGAGAGTTTGGCAGCATTGCGGAACATATTCAGCTGCTCGGCAAGCGAACGATTCGTTGCCCGGCCAGCCAGATAGATATATCCGCGTAAGGCCATGATTTTCTGGGTTTTGTTATTCGTGTTATGCGCTGTCGCAAGCAGCAGTTCAGCCGGTTTGTCGTTGGGCCAGGCCGCCAACCCACGGATGACCGCGTCTTGAACATCCCGGTTGGTAGCCTTGATATTATCCTTCAAAGCCTGCAATGCTTTCTGGTTGGCAATGCTGCCGAGAACTTTGATTAATGACACCTTGGCCTGGTCATCAACCGAATTCAGAACCGATAAAAGCGCATCGGCACGACTGTTGACATCTTTTATTTTTTTGGCGGCCGCCGCCACGGCTTTTTCCGCTTCGTGGCGGACTAAATTATTTCGGGCCTTGACCAGCAATGCTACCAGAGCGGCCGTATCGTTACCGGTGGCCAATTCTCTCAGAGCTTTTAATGATTCCACCTTTACTTTTAAGTTGGAATCGTCGGCAGCTTTGAGAATCACATTGCCTGCCTGCCGGGCATTACGAGCGGCCAAAGATATAATCAGTTCAATTTTTATTTCAGCGGGAGCCGAGCGAAGTTTGCCGATCATGTATTTATTGACATCTTTGCCGCGGAGTCGATTCAAACAGTTGCGGGCGGCATCCCGGGCCGGCTTGGCAGAACCTTTGCTTTCGGCTGCCGTTTGCGCCAGTAGATCGACACTGGCGGAATCACCAATACTGGCCAGAGCGTTTATCGCGGCCAATTTCACCTTCAGTTCGGAGCTGCTAACTTGCGCCTGCACGGCCGAACGGGCCAATTTGTCACGCCGAATACCCAGGGCGTTCAAGAGCAAAACTTTGGCGTTATCGGAGAGCTTCGGCAAGCTTTCCACAAAAAGCAGAGTCGCTTTTTCACCGGGAATTTCCCGGATAGTGCCGGCAGCCACTTCCTGAATATTTTCGTCTTTCTTTTGCAGAGCTTCGACAATTAGCTGGGGAGCTTTTTCTTTACGGACATTGACTAATCCCCTAAACGCGGCGGTAACAATGGCCTTACTATCGCTTTTCGTATACAACTGCTGATAAATGGATTCGGCTTTATCTATTACTCCCCGGGCCACTAATTTATCGGCGCATTCCAAATATGCATCCGCCCAGATATTATGTAAATTAGCAGGAATATGACTTTGCATTTTCTGTAAATTGGCAATGCAACTGGGGCAGCCGATTTTACCCATGGCCACGATAGCGGCAATGGCGGTGTTTTTATCTTTATTCAGGGCCAGTCTTCCCAGAGACCCGGCGGCTTTGCATCTACCTCGTTCGCCCAGGGAATTAATTATACCAATCCGGACATTGCCGCTGGTCTTTCCCAAGGCACTGAGCAGAACGTTATCAACGGCATCTACGGGCATCCGTTCTAAAGCAAACCGAACCATATCGGAAAGCTTCTTATCGGCCAGATAGGGAGCGAGAACCGCAACGGCCTTTTCTGTTCCGACACGATACAGCATCTGACACACAAACTGCTTACATTCATAAGTGGACTCGGGGGAAGAGAAGGCCTCGAGCAGCTTTTGTTCGATTGCTTCATGCCCGGCTGGGGAAGCGCCTTGAATTAGAGATTCAACATAGATCAGACTTTTGCGACTGTGGCCGAATCTATACGTCAGAATATCCTGAAAAACTTTCGTGGGAACCCATATTACAACTTTTTTTTCGGTAGAGAATTGAGCCGGTAACTTTTGCGTGACTTTTCCGGTAGCGGCCCATTCGGTTCCCCGCTGCAAAGTCACCGCACAGCCAATACTTTTCAGCCCATGGGGGTCATGACCGAGAACGGTGTGAAAAATCCGGCCGGAACCATAAGTGACGGTAAAAAGCAAGGGTTCATGACGGCGACTTACTTTGGAAAGACCCGTGGCCAGAACTTCAAGGTTCCGCGCGGGACCACGCATTTTGGCGTACATTTCATCCGGGCCATGCAGCCATTTCGTGGGCAATCCTGCGGTAATGGGATGATCACTTTTACGGATGGTCACCAGATATTTTCGGTAGGGCCCATGGGTGCCGCCGCTGCCGGGAGTCGTGTCCCGAACAACTTTACCATCCTTCCAGTAAACATAAGGACCGCTTTTTTCATTGCGACCACCCCAGCCTCCCAGACCGATGATTTCATTGTATTCCTTCCAGTTACTGAAGGAATTGTCGGCAGCATGTACGACAACCAGACCACCGCCGTTTTTAACGTAATTAACAAAGGCGGCCTTGGTTTCTTCAGGCCATTCGGCACCATTATAATTCGTAACTATAACATCATAACCGGTAAAAGTGGGTTTAAAATTATCCATAGCCTTTCCCCGAGGGGGAGAGGTAACGACATCCACCTTAAATATACCCGTATCTTCCAGAATAATTTTAACAACGGGAGTAACGGCTTTCCAGTTATGATTGTTCTGGCCGTCAAGAATCATCACTTTCTGAGAAGCGGCCGACAACAAGGGGGAAAACACACTCACACATAACGCAACTAATAAAAATAAAGACAAGGATTTGGCAAAACTTTTCATCTTTTTCCTTTCCGAATTATTTCTTTTACTTTTAACCATCTTTTTTATTTGTCAGATTTTACTCTGTTACTATTGTTATACTCATCACGATTGAATTTTCCCGTTTTCGCGTTATGTATATATTTATCCAGAATACAATTACATTGGGCCCTGCCAGGAATTATCATACCCGATGGGTATAGTTAACTTTCACACTTCTTACGATGCCATCGTTAATCCTATGTTAAGCTCCACGGTTTACGCATAGGTCGAGCTAACAATCGGTTGGCGCCCTCGTCGTTCAGGAACTGTTCTTTTTCAGGATCCCATTTCAAGTTACGACCGGTCAGCATGGCGATTTCTCCCAGGAGTCCTACGCTGATGGAACGGTGGGCATATTCCACCGGCGTGATGGTTTGCTTTCGAGTTCGGATGCAGTCGATGAAATTCTGGTAATGATCATTACTGCGATATAACTGGATTTCATCGGGACCGATGACCTCCTTCAGGATTTTCGGATCGCTGGCCCAGAGACCGCCCCGATTGGTATGAATCCAGCCTTTTTCTCCGATCCATTTGGCTCCCATACCTCGACTGGTTTGCTGATTATTGGCCACGGTCATGGTAATTCCATTGGCATATTTACAGTTAAACTTATAAGAGCTGGGTACATTGTAGAGGCCATCGGAAGGATAATCACCTTTGGCATTGTAAATTTCCACGGGACCGGTCTCGTCAGCTCCTATGCCCCAATGGGCAATATCTATGTGATGCCCGGCCCAGTCGGTGAGCTGGCCGCCGGAATAATCCATTATCCACCGCCAATGCCAATGACAACTGCCATTGCCAAAGTTGCTGTACTCTCGCCAGGGAGCAGGCCCCAACCACCAGTCCCAGTCCAGATTGGCCGGCACGGGAATGGGTTTGAAATTTTGCGTACCACGCCCCGTGGGTAAACCGACTTCCACTTGAAGAATCTTTCCGATACGTCCGTTACGGACCAGCTCACAGGCCCGATGAAAATGTCCGACACTTCTCTGCCAACTCCCGGTTTGCCAGACACAGCCATATTTATGTACCGCGTTACAGATCGCTCGACCTTCCTTGATAGTGCGGGCCAGGGGTTTTTGGCCGTAAATATCTTTGCCGGCTTTGGCGATTGCTTCACAAATAACACCATGCCAATGATCCGGCAGAGCGGTACAAACGGCATCGATATCACTGCGTGCCAGCAATTCACGAAAATCCAGATAGGCTTGGCAGTCTTTATTTTTGTAATGGTTGTTACAGTGGTTTTTAGCCCGGTCGCGATGATTTTTGTCCACATCGCATACGGCCATCATCTGCACACCTTCTTTTCTCATCAATCCGACCATGTCACCGGTCCCCATAGAGCCAACACCGATCGCCCCCATCACGATCCGGTTGCTCGGAGCGATGCTCCCGGCTTTGCCTAAGGCCCTTGATGGAATTATACTGGGAAACGCCAGTGCTCCCATAGCTGCACCGGTACCGCGAATAAACTGCCGTCGAGTTATTTTATTTCTTTTCATAACAAATCCCTTTCCATGCCGGCTTGGGCCGGTTCTTTTCTGCCAGAGGCGATTAAAAAGATTGTTTTTATATTCTATTGCCCAATCCGAGATAATGACTATACTCATCGCGCAGGTTCTTATTGTACGGAATCCAAATCTTTTATTTTAATATTACGAAACCATACGGGATGGCCATGATATTGCAAGCCCAAATATCCCTGGCGGGGCATATCTCTATAAGCGGTGTTAAACTTGTTGCGGGTCCCGTCCGGATTTTTATGGGCCTGGGTCCATTGGTTTAAATCCATAACAGTTACAGGATTGCCGTTTAGAATAACTATAATCATATTCTCTTGACAAAGAATACTATAATGATTCCATGCGCCCGGCTTTTTTACCGCATTTTCACTCGGTTCAAGACAGTCAAAAACAGCGCCGCAATCATGCTTGTTAACGATCTTCTTCCCGTACGAATCCAGTATCTGCACTTCGATAGCAGTGTGGAGCCATTTTATCAGATCCCCGGTACGGAGGAAAACACCACTATTAGCACGGGGCGACAACCTGAATTCCATATCTAAAATAAAATTCCCATATTGTTTTTCGCTCCAGATATCCCCGCCGCCGACAGCTGCAAGAACACCACCTTTTTCAACCTTCCATGAATTCGGCTTAGCCTGCCATCCGGTAAGGTCATAACCATTGAATATCCATCGCCAGGACGACCGCCCCAGAGAAGCCGCCTCTTTGTCGAAAAAATCGATACATTGGGCAATGTCGGGCATGGAGTTTTTCCAGTTGTGCTCATATTCTATGGAAAACACTCCCGAAAAGCCCTGCTGCTTTAATTGGGCCAACTGTTTCTCTATTGCGCCTTTGCCCGTCCCCCAGACAACATCATGAAGGGAGGGTTCTCCCAAACCATTGATGTCCTTGAGGTGCAAAGTAATAATACGACGTTTGAGTTTTTTTATAGCCCGGAGCGGCTCGATACCTGATCTCATCCAGTGCCCGGTATCGGCACAAGCGCCGATTCTTGGGCTGCGCCCGCGGCAGACTTTTAATACGGTATCCGGATTCCAGTAACGGGAAGGTTTCGGATGATTATGAATGGCGAGATTGATTTTATATTCATCGCATAGTTTTTCTATCAGGTCCAGGGCATCCTCCGGCGGTTCCGAGACGATGGTTTCAATACCCATCTCCCGGGCAAAAGCGAAAATTTTACGACATTGAGACTCGTTATTGCCCAGGCCCACTACACCATAATTGGTGAGTTTGATACCGGCCCGTCCGAGTATTTCCCTCACATATTGACGATCCTGAGATGACATATCATGACTAAACCTGGCCTGAGGCTTTTCTTTAGATAATTTCTGGCCCGGATAGGCTTCGATATAACTCAATCCCAGCCGGGCTGTTTTTTCAACGGCTTCGGCAAAAGTAAAAGACTTGAAACTCCATGCCTGTACGCCCAGTCGCCAAATTTCCTGCTTGTCCAAGGGTGCGTGCCCCGCCTGTGATACGACAGAAAAAATCCCCAATACAAACAGAACTACTACAATCAAATATATCAATCGTTCCTTCATTTTACTCTCCCTGAATTAGAGGTGCGATACTTCATATTCATATCCATTTACCATATCCGCTTCTATACCTGCCCCACATGAAATTACCATGCGAGTGATTTCGCAGCTTTATTTTCGGCAAGCGCTTATAGTCGGCCCCGCCGGGAATTCTCATACCCGACGGGTATAAACTCCGGTAAAATCGGCCATCCCCTCCGATATCCTTTGCAATAACCACAACGAAAAACGCGTATAAACTCTTTTTACAAGAGCGGTTCTGCCGGGCGCCCCACAGTGCACTCCCCTTGTTGCCCTGAACCACCTGTTCTCAATGGCAGGTTACTTATTATAATATTAATATAATAGCACTGGTATAACCGTTCAATCAACAATCCACAAGTGTTATTTTTTTCTCATTTCAGGGCTTGAGAAAGCTTGAATAACCAGGACAGATATTGCGGTAATCAGCAAGACTATCTTGTAATTACAGTCATCTCGATTGAGCTTTCCCGTTTTCGCATTATGTATATACTTAACCAGAAAACAATTACATCGGGCCCTGCCAGGAATTCTCATACCCGATGGGTATAATATTTCTATTTTTTCTGTAACATTTCGTTGGCGGAGCCGGAACGGAATCCCTGTAAGTCGAGAGTTACGTAAGTGAAGCCGAGCTTTTTAAAGAATGTTACAATTTGGCTGGATTGATCGTTTTTGAGCAAGCCGGAAATTTTATCAGCCGGGACTTCGATACGTACCAGGTTGTCATGATGACGGACTCTCAGTTCGGTCAAGCCCAGAGAACGAAGGTACGCTTCCCCCTGCTCGATTTGTTGTAGTCTTCCGGGAGTGATGGTTAAACCATAAGGCATGCGACTGGCCAAACAGGGTTGGGCAGGCTTGTCCCAGGTAGGCAGCCCCAATTGTTTGCTGAGTGTTCGAATGTCATTCTTAGTCAAATCAGCTTGTTCGAGAGGACTTATAACATTAAATTTCCGAGCCGCTTCAAGACCGGGACGAAAATCATTCTTGTCATCGGCATTGGTGCCGCAAAGAACCGCGTCGTAGTTTCTTTGTTGTGCTATCTCATTCAATAATTGATATAGATGCGATTTACAGTGAAAACAACGAGTAGGTGGATTGGCAACGTAATCAGGATCGGATAATTCCTGAGGACGAACCACTTCCACCTGAACGCCCATATTCTGCGCCAATCGGCAGGCTGAATCATATTCTCTACGGGCCAGAGATTCGCTGACTCCGATGCAGGCTAAAACATTCTCTTCAGCCAGGGCGTCAAGGGCGGCCTTTAACAAAAACACACTGTCCACCCCGCCAGAATAAGCAATTACCACCCTTTGAAAAGACTGGAGAATTTCCTTTAATTTTGCATACTTTTTATTAACGTTAACTTTCACAGTATTTATGCTCATCACGATTGAATTTGCCCATTTTCATATTATGTATTTTCTTGTCATAAAAACAATTACATTTGGCCCTGCCAGGAATTATCATACCCAATGGGTATAAAATAGTCCATTTCCTTTTTTCTTAATTCGACTTGAATCTATTTTGTTCCAGTAATTGCGAGCGCAGCGAAGCAATCTCAATCCCCACACTATGCCATCGCGAGCGCAGCAAAGCGATCTTAACCTTCACATTTTGTATAACCGTCCCCCATATCATTCCACCTCCCCCCTGTCGCCCCAGCCTCCAAGCCGGGGTCCATCTTCCAG
>Ga0180435_10002078_pt1 | contig 20588 bp, 21 predicted proteins | sample SS_ome_3_FD_132467 | JGI IMG/M metagenome (GOLD analysis project Ga0180435, IMG submission 132467) | Hypersaline lake sediment archaeal communities from the Salton Sea, California, USA - SS_3_S_1 metaG | ecosystem: Environmental > Aquatic > Non-marine Saline and Alkaline > Hypersaline >...
CTTGCGCTGCGCTTGTCGTTTGTTCATTTTCTCTCTCCTTCCGTGTATCCGCCGGTGGTGTTGCGTTAACCCGTTCAGACCACCGTTGCTTTATATTGTTGACGATATTTGAGGCAATAGGGTTACATCCGGGCGCCAAATTCCATCGTTTCGTCTGGAAACCTGTCGGTTTGCGCCGAATTGACTCACTTTTTCCTTCCCAGTTCGCGGTCGATCTCGAATTCCTTCGATGTCACGTGGGCTTCCATCCGCTCCAGTCTGCGGTTCAATTCGCGGAAGCGGTGCCTCAGCGAGCCGAACACGTCGGCGGGCGCGTTGCTGACCCCGCGCCAGAATTCCGCCTGCTCAGGGGACTCGTACAGGTCCTTCGGACGCACGGGCAGCACGATGGCGAGCACCACGTAGGAAATAATCATGAACATGGTCAGCGGCGGCAGCAGCGTGAGCAGGGCGATCGCGATGCGGGTGCCGCGCCGGTTCAGCCCGGCGTAGTCCGCGATGCCGGCGCAGACGCCGGCGATGACCGCGTTTTCCTTGTCACGGAACAGCCGATGGGGATTTTCGCGCTTGTAGAAATCGCTCACGGGCGGCGTCTCCAGTCCGGGGAGTCGATGTCGAGGATCCGCTCGAGCGTGTCGATGCGTTCCTCCATCCGGTTGGCGGACTCCCAGATTTCACTCAACATCTTCTCGTCTTCCGACGTCAGTCCCTTGGAGGTTTTCCACTTCGTTATGTAATGAAAAATGATCCACAGGGGCAGGCAGATCGTCAGCAGGAGAATCGGGATGATTTCAGGCATCGTCGTTTTCCTTCTTCGCTTCGCCCAGCTGTGACTTCAGCCTGGCGAGTTCTTCTTCGACCCGGTCGTCGTCTTCCAGGCCCGCGATTTCATCGGCGAGGCTGGCGCCGCGGCCCATTTCGATCGCTTCGGCCTCGGACTCGACGCGGTCGATGCGGCGCTCGGCGTTCTCGAAGCGGAACAGCATCTCGTCGAGACGGTCGCTGTGAATGTGCTTGCGTGCCGAAAGCTGCGAAGTCGCGGTCTTGTGGCGGATCGAGATACTGCGTTGCCGGGTCTTGGCGTCGGTGAGCTTGCCCTGCAACTGCGTGATGTCCGCGTTGAACTTCTCGAGCTGTCCGTCCAGCCCTTCCAGTTCGTCGCTCATCTGCTCGATCCGGTCGCTGATGGCCTGTTTCTCCACCAGTGCGGCCCGCGCGAGGTCTTCGCGGTCACGGCGCACGGCCAGCTCGGCCCGGCGGCCCCACTCGGCCCGTTCGTTCTCCAGGTGCTCGATATGGCGGCCGAGTTCCTTCCGGTCGGCGATGCACTTGGCGGCGGCGGACCGGATCTCGACCAGCGTGTCCTCCATTTCCTGGATCATCAGGCGGATGATTTTCTCGGGATCCTCCGCCTTTTCGAGCACGGCGTTGATATTTGCGTTAACGATATCGCTGAAGCGTGAAAAGATGCCCATGTTGTCCTGGCTCCTGGTTGGGTTTTCCTGTACCAGTACAAGCACTTTTTATGCCATTCGACCGATCATCCGCAACTTACTGTTAAATAAAGAATTATATTTCCGTTCAATTTCCTCATCCAGAAATCACCAAGTGCGCTTGGTCAATCCGGCCAAAAGGTGGCGAGAACTTGTGCCGGCCGCGCGGGTCAATGCGATACCACGTTGTTTTTTGCATGGCATGTGGATTGAGGGTCCTGTAAAATGGCCCGTTTGTAGCGCCGGCCCGTGGCCGGGACCGTTTTATTTTTGGAGGATTACCCGATGCGATTGATTTTCGCCCTCATCGTTCTCGCGATCGCGACCAACCCCGCGCTGGCGCAGGACCTCAGTACGGACAAAGGCAAGCTCAGCTACGCCGTCGGTTGGGATATCGGTGAAGATATCCAGCGCCGCGGTGCTGAATTCGACGTGGAAACGCTGATCGCCGCCATCCGTGACTCGGCCGCGGGCCAGGAGCCACAGGTTCCGGCCGAAGAAATGGTCGCCCTGCTGACCGAACTGCAGCAGAAAGTGCGCCAGGAACAGGCCGAGGCGTTCGCGAAGCTGGCCGAAGAAAACCAGGCGGCCGCGGATGATTTCCTCGAGAAGAACAAGGGCAAGAACGGCATCGTCGTGCTGCCGAGCGGCGTTCAGTACCGCATCATCGAAGAAGGCGAGGGCTCCCGACCGGGCCTGGAGGACACGGTGAAGGTTCACTACCGTGGCTCCAAGATCAACGGCCACGAGTTCGACAGTTCCTTCGCCCGCGGCGTGCCGGAAGAGTTCCCGGTGAACTCCGTGCTGCGCGGCTGGCAGGAAGTGCTGCCGCTGATGAAGACCGGCGCCACCTGGCAGATCTTCGTGCCGCCGGAACTGGCTTTCGGCGCCCGCGGCAATCCGCCGGTCGGGCCGAACGAGGCCCTGATGTTCGATCTCAAGCTGGTCGAAATCGTCAACTGATACCTGACCGAACGGGGCCGCTCGCGGCCCCGTTTCCTTACTTGAACCGCTGGCGCAAACAGTTACTCGATGCCGTATCCCCCTTCGATGCCGGGGTTCGGAAATTGCGCATCAACGGAAACCATCCTGAAAAACAGGAAGGCCGGCCGAGCAAGACAGCGGCCGTGCTGGTGCCGATCCTCGACCTCGATGAACCGGAACTGGTTCTGACCCGCCGTGCCGAGCACCTTCCCCACCATCCCGGCCAGGTCAGTTTTCCCGGTGGCGCGGCCGAGGACGACGACGTTTCCGCCGTTCAAACCGCCCTGCGCGAGGCCAACGAGGAAATCGGCCTGCCGGTGGACGCGGCGCTGCCGATCGGCTTCCTGGACCGCATGGACACCGTTTCGGATTACCGGGTGCTGCCCGTGGTGGCGCTGGTCCGTGCACCGGTCGACTGGGTGATCAACGAGCGGGAGGTCAGCGAAGTGTTCACCGTGCCGGCCTCGGTAGCGTTCATCCGCGACAATTACGAGCCCGGCATCTACGAGCGGGACGGGCGCAGTTACCGCGTGTGGACGCTGCACTGGAACGGCCACAGGATCTGGGGCGTGACCGCCGCGATGCTGATGAACCTGGTCCTGCGCCTGGAGAAGGCCCGTGAAAACGCCGATCCTGCTCTCCGCCACTCGGCTTGATCGCCTCGCCGCCGCCGGCGGCTGCGTCATCGTCGATTGCCGTTTCGACCTGGCCGACACGGGCGCGGGCCGCGAGGCCTATCTCGACGGTCACCTGCCGGGCGCGTGCTACGCGCACCTCGACGACGATCTTTCCTCGCCGATTGGCCCGGAAACCGGCCGGCACCCCTTGCCCGCGACGGCAGACTTCGCGCGATTCCTGGCTCGCATCGGGTGGCAGGAAGGCCAGCTACTGGTGGCTTACGACGAGGGCGCGGGCGCGATTGCGTCCCGCCTGTGGTGGCTGATGCGGTTTCACGGCCAGGCGGCGGCCCTGCTCGACGGTGGAATCGCGGCGTGGAAAGCCGCCGGGCTGCCGTTGGAAGCGGGCGAATGCCGCGCCGAGCCGACGCCCGTACCGGACCTGGTGGCCGACGAGTCGCAGATCGTGTCGACCGCGAACCTGGCCGAGCAACGGCAGGCGTACGTGGTGGTCGATGCGCGGGCCTCGGAGCGGTTCACCGGCGCCGTCGAACCGCTGGACACCCGCGCCGGCCATATCCCGGGCGCCCTCAACCGGCCGTTCGGCAGCAACCTGCGGCTCAACGGGCGTTTCCGCGAACCCTCGGAACTGGCGGCCGAGTTCGAATCCCTGCTGGGCGGCGCCTCGCCGCAGCGGGTCGTGCACAGCTGCGGCTCGGGCGTCACCGCCTGCCACAACCTCTTCGCGATGGAACTGGCGGGTATCGGGGGCAGCCGGATCTACCCGGGTTCCTGGAGCGAGTGGATCCGCGACCCGTCCCGCCCGATCGAGACCGGGCTCCAGGGTTAACAGGCCCTGCTCCTTACTTCCCGAGACTCGCCGCCAGCGCGTGTAACCGCCGCTGGGTGTCTTCCGAAAACCAGAAATCGATGAAGCGGTCGCCGCGCACGGCGTCTTCGTCTTCGAACAGCGCGTGCAGGTCGCGGCGCGCCATCGCGCGGGTGGCCAGCATCGCGTCCCGGGGCAGCTCGAGGTGGCGTTCGCACCAGGCCAGGGCGGACGCAACCGCCGCCTCCGGCGAATCGACCAGATCGTCGACGAGGCCGATGGCCGCCGCCCGCTCGGACGTGATCATCTCGCCCCCGAGCACCAGTTCGGCCGCGACCACGGGATCGACCAGCCGCCGCAGCGCCCCAAAGGGTGTCTCCGGCACGACCAGGCCGATTTTCACCTCGTTCAGGCCGGTCTTGTACGGCCCGCGTGGCATCACCCGGTAATCACCGTAAACGGCGAGCAGGACGCCGCCCGCCAGGGCGTGCCCGGTCAGGGCGAAGGCGATCGGCGCCGGCAGGGTGGCGATGGTCCGCTGCAAGTTGATGAATCCCCGCCACAGCCCGGTGAAGTCCGCGCGTTCCAGGCCGAGCAACTCCGGCACGTCGAGGCCGGCCGAAAACATGCCGGGCCGGCCGGCAACGACCACGGCGTCGGCTTCGGCGGCCGCTGTATCCAGGCTGGATTGCAGGGTGCGCAGCAGTTCGCCGTTCAGCGCGTTGGCCGGCGGGCGGTCTATTCGGAGCTCGCGGACGCGGCCGTGGTCGGTGATGTTCAGCATGGGCTTCCGTTCAGGATCGATTCATCGGCCGAAGTCTAGACTCTGTACCCGGGAAACTCAAAAGGAGGTGGACCCATGAACATTGCCTACAAAGCCCTGTTGGCCGGCGTGCTCGCGATTGTTTTCACCGGGCCGGCCATTGCACACGACGCCCGCGAAGGGGCCTGGGCCGGTGGCCTGACCGTCGCGGTGACCCCGCGCGGACAGCTGGCCTGGAGTGGTGGGCTGGCCTACGGACCGGTGGTCGCTTACGCCGCGCGCCCCGTGGTCGTGGCCGCCCCGCCGGTGTACCGCCCGGTCTGCGGACACCCCTCGCACCGGCGCCATGCGGCGCATCACCGGGGGCACAAGTACTGGAAGCGTCACCGCCACGCGCACCCCCGACACCACTGATCTCTCCCCGCGAGATGAAAGCCGGCTCCAGGGACGGAACCGGCTTTCGCTTTGCCCGCTCGCTTACCAGCTGTAGTGCACCGTGTAGCGGATCACGGTTTCGTCCTCGGAAGGCACCTTCACCTCGAAGCGGACCCGGTTGCTGTTCTCCTTGTCCCAGTCACGGTTCGCATTCTCGATCTTCCAGTTCGCCATGCGGTACAGGTTCTCCAGCACCACGACGTCGACCGGCGTTTCCTTGTGGTTACGCAACCGGATCTCGAAGGTTTCCCAGAGCTGCCGCGTGCGCGTGTCGACCCGGAAGTCGGTCTGCTTGCGCTCGCCCACGACGTCGAAGGCCTGGCCCATTTCGATCAGGACTTTCTCGTTGCGCGGGGTGTGGTCGATCACGTCCTCGCCGATGAACTCCAGGCTGTCGTCGGCCGGGTCCTGTTGCATGACGCGAATCCGTCCGGCGGGCAACGGCATGCCGAGCTTCGAGTCCTCGTCGTTGGTGAAGCGCAGGTAAACGTCCACGTCGGCGTTGCCGTAGCGGCCGTACTCGCGGTCGAGCTGCTGGTAGCCGTAGTAGGGCATGTCCAGCGTCGGCGCGAACACCAGCTCCTTCTGGCAGGGTACGCCGCGGGCGGTGGGGAACAGCTGCAACTGCTTGGTCGAGCGGTCGGGCAGGTCGGCGGGCCGGTCCAGCGTGTACAGGTGGTACTCGAAGAAGGCCTTTTCCGTGAACGACGGCGCCGCGGCCTCTTCGGCCAGGGCCATCTTCATCACCACGTCGCGGCGCTCGCGCCCGGGCGAGGCCCGGTTCACGTCACCGGCGATCAGCTTGAGTTTTGCGTCGTCGAAGCTCGCGCCGGACTGGTTGATGATGCTGACCCAGCCGGACAGGTCCATGGAGCAGGCGCGTGACTCGTCGTAGATGATGTTGTAGTCGGCCCACCAGGTCATGCCCTGGGTCTCGTAGGCGATGCGGGTCTGCTGGCGGCCGCTCTTCGGGCTGTCCAGCAGCCATTCCAGGGTCGGCTTGGTGATCAGGCCGCCCGGCAGCTGGGAGAAATGGATGTTGCTGTAGCTGCGGATGGCGCGGACGCTGCCGTCGGCGAGCTGCAGCGTCAGCCCGTCGCCAGCGCCGAGCAGCGTGCCCTCGACCAGGTCGACGTTGTCGCCGCGTGGCAGCTCGACGGTGACGGTTTCGCCCAGGTAGCGCTCCAACAGCCGCGCCTGGCTCACCAGGTCGAACTGGAAGCTCTGCTCGAGCACGCGTGTACGGGGGTCGTCCAGCGAGGCGAAGGTCACGGTCGTGGGGTCGATCAGCGCCGCGACGTCGCTGACGCGCAGGACCTGCACGCCACGCTCCAGGTCGTAGGGCCGGTCGTGCCTCACGATGGCGTAACCGGGCACCTGGCCGCCGTAGTGGCGGCCGGCCGTGGGCCGGTAAGTTTCCGGCGACACGGCGCCGGGTTGCATGCGCGAGTAAATCGTGACCGAATCCGCGCTGTCCGCGGCGATTACCGGACCAGCGCCGAGCGCGGCGATGGTCAATCCGGTGCAAACCTTGTGTACGATAGACGGTAGATGGGATTGCTTGAGTTTCATGGTCGTCCTCCTTGTTCTTATCCCCTTGAACGCGGAGTATGCCCAAACGGGGTAAAAATTGATGAAAAGAATCGTTTCATGCTTGTTGATCGTTCTCCTGGCGCTGCTCTGCGCGGGCTGTCGCACCGAACCCGCGCCGACGGAACCCCTGCTCGAGGATGCCTGGATCCGCAGCCTGCCGCCCGGCATGAAGATGACGGCCGGCTTCGGCACGCTGACCAACGTGACCGGGGCGCCGATCGAACTGGTCGGTTTCGACAGCAACGCCTTCCAGGACGTGAGCCTGCACCTGACCGAGAAGGCCGACGACGGTATGAGCAGCATGAGGGAAATCGACAGCTACACCTTGCAGCCCGGCGATGCGCTGGCCATGGAGCCGGGCGGCTACCACCTGATGCTGATGGGCCCGCTGACCAACATGGCGCCCGGCATCATCGTGAACCTCGACGTGACCGCCGCGGACGGCCGCGTTTTCCGGTTCGACGTGCGGGTGGAGAAGCGCTAGCCGTTCAGGCGCGCTTGCGCGCCTCGCCGGGACCCAGCATCCGGGCCAGGAACTGGCCGGTGTAGGAATGCGGCATGCCGGCGACCTGCTCGGGCGTGCCGGCGGCGATGATTTCGCCGCCCTTGTCGCCGCCTTCGGGACCCAGGTCCACGACCCAGTCGGCTGTCTTGATCACGTCCAGGTTGTGCTCGATCACCACCACGGTGTTGCCGTGGTCGCGCAGGCGGTGCAGCACGCCCAGCAATAACTCGATGTCCTGGAAGTGCAGGCCGGTAGTGGGCTCGTCCAGGATATACAGGGTCTGGCCGGTGTCGCGCTTGCTCAGTTCCTTCGAGAGCTTGATGCGCTGCGCCTCGCCGCCCGAAAGGGTGGTGGCGCTTTGCCCGAGCTGGATGTAGGACAGGCCGACGTCGGCCATGGTCTGCAGCTTGCGCGCGACGGAGGGCACGGGCTCGAAGAACTCCAGCGCCTCTTCCACCGTCATCTGCAGCACGTCGTGGATGCTCTTGCCCTTGTACGTCACCGTCAGGGTTTCGCGGTTGTAGCGCCGTCCCTTGCAGACGTCGCAGGGCACGTAGATGTCCGGCAGGAAGTGCATTTCCACGCGGATCATGCCGTCGCCCTGGCAGGCCTCGCAGCGCCCGCCCTTGACGTTGAAGCTGAAGCGGCCGGGCTTGTAGCCGCGGGCGCGGGCTTCCTGCGTGCCGGCGAACAGGTCGCGGATCGGCGTGAACAACCCGGTGTAGGTGGCCGGGTTGGAGCGCGGCGTGCGGCCGATCGGTGACTGGTCGATGTCCACCACCTTGTCGAACAGGTCGATGCGCTCGACCGAGCCGTACGGCGCCGGCTGCGGCGCGCTGCCGTAGAGTTCCCTGGCCGCCAGCCGGTGCAGGGTGTCGTTGATCAGCGTCGACTTGCCCGAGCCGGAAACGCCGGTGATGCAGACGAACAGGCCGGCCGGGATTTCCAGCGTCACGTGCTTCAGGTTGTTGCCGGAGGCGCCTATCAACTTCAGGGTGCGTTGGGGGTCGGGCGGCCTGCGTTCCGCGGGCGTCGGGATCTGGCGCACGCCCGACAGGTACTGGCCGGTGACCGAGTTCGGATCGGCCTGCAACTCGGCGGGCGTGCCGTTGAAGATGATGCGGCCGCCGTGCACGCCCGCGCCGGGCCCGATGTCGACCACGTGGTCGGCCATGCGGATGGCTTCCTCGTCGTGCTCGACCACGATCACGGTGTTGCCGAGGTCGCGCAGGCGGGTCAGCGTGGACAGCAGGCGTTCGTTGTCCCGCTGGTGCAGCCCGATCGAAGGCTCGTCCAGGATGTACATCACGCCGACCAGGCCGGCGCCGATCTGGCTGGCCAGGCGGATCCGTTGCGCCTCGCCGCCGGAAAGGGTGTCGGCCTTGCGGTCGAGGGTCAGGTAGTCGAGCCCGACGTTGACCAGGAAGTGCAGGCGGTCGCGCACTTCCTTGACGATTTTTTTCGCGATCTCGCCGCGGTGGCCCTCGAGCCGCAGGTCGTCGAAAAACGCCAGGCAGGTCTCGATCGGCCAGGCCGTTATGGTCGGCAGGTTGGTGTCGGCCACGAACACGTGGCGCGCCTCGCGGTTCAGGCGCTGCCCCTCGCAGACGGTGCAGGCCTTCTGCGAGATGTACTTGGAGAGTTCCTCGCGCACGATGCGCGAGTCGGTCTCGCGGTAGCGCCGCTCCAGGTTCGGGATGATGCCGGCGAAGGGGTGGCGGCGCTTCTGCACGCCGCTGTCGCCGAAGTACTGGAACTCGATGATCTCGTCGCCGCTGCCGAACAGCACGATGTCGCGAACTTTTTTCGGCAGGTCCTCGAACGGCGTGTCGACGTCGAAGCCGTAATGCCGCGCCAGGGCCTGGATTATCTGGAAGTAATAGGCGTTGCGCCGGTCCCAGCCGCGCACGGCGCCGCCGGCGAGGCTGACGTGGGTGCTGCTGACCACGCGCTCCGGGTCGAAGAACTGGCTGACGCCGAGGCCGTCGCATTCCGGGCAGGCCCCGTTGGGGTTGTTGAAACTGAACATGCGCGGCTCGAGTTCCTGCAGGCTGTAATCGCAGTAGGGGCAGGAGTAGCGGGCGCTGAACAGTTTCTCTTCCAGGGCGCTGTCGGCGTCCATCGGCGAGACCAGGGCCAGGCCGTCGGTCAGCGTGATCGCGGTTTCGAAGGACTCGGCCAGGCGCTGTTTCAGGTCGGGTCGCACCTTGATGCGGTCCACGACGACCTCGATGCGGTGCTTGCGGCGGAGCTCCAGCGCCGGGACCTCGTCGAGTTCGTACACCACGCCGTCCACTCGCGCGCGGACGTAGCCCTGAGCGCGCAGCTCGTCGAACAGCTGCAGATGCTCGCCCTTGCGGTCGCGCACGACGGGCGCCAGCAGCATCAGCTTGCTGCCCTCGGGCAAGGCCAGCACGTGGTCCACCATCTGGCTGATGGTCTGCGCCTCCAGCGGGATGCCATGGTCGGGGCAGCAGGGCGTGCCGACGCGGGCGAACAGCAGGCGCAGGTAATCGTAGATCTCGGTGATCGTGCCGACCGTCGAGCGCGGGTTGTGCGAGGTGGACTTCTGTTCGATCGAGATCGCCGGGGACAGGCCCTCGATGTGGTCCACGTCGGGTTTTTCCATCATGGACAGGAACTGCCGCGCGTAAGCCGACAGCGACTCGACGTAGCGGCGCTGGCCTTCCGCGTAGATCGTGTCGAAGGCCAGGGAGGATTTGCCGGAACCGGACAGGCCGGTGATCACGATCAGCTGGTCGCGGGGCAGTTCGAGGTCGATGTTGGCCAGGTTGTGGGTACGCGCGCCGCGTATCAGGATCTTGTCCATGAAAGTCCAGGTGCCGGAATCCGGGGCATGTAAACCACCTACTATACTCCCCGGAACGATTGGCTGGCAAAGGCGGTTTCGGGTTAAAATAAGCGGCTGCCCGCAGTTGACCGTGGCGCGAAAAACAGCTAACATTCCCGCCCTTTTGTAGGGCCGTTTCCAACACGGAGCTGGAATCCAATGTACGCAGTATTCAAAACCGGTGGCAAGCAGTATCGCGCAGCGACCGGCGACGTGATAAAAGTCGAAAAAATCGAAGCCGAGAAGGGCTCCACGGTCGAATTGGACCAGGTCCTGATGGTTGGCGAGGGCGAAGACGTCAAGATTGGCGCGCCGTTCCTCGAGGGCGGCAAGGTGACGGCAAAGGTCGTCGATCACGGTCGTCGCGAGAAGATCAAGGTGATCAAGTTCAAGCGCCGCAAAAACCACCGCAAGCAGATGGGTCACCGTCAGTATTTCACGCAGATCGAAATCACGGGCATCGACGCCTGAGCGCGAACCGGAACAGGAGTAAAGTCTCATGGCACACAAGAAAGCAGGCGGTAGTACACGCAACGGCCGCGATTCGAATCCGAAGTACCTCGGCGTGAAGCGCTACGGCGGCGAGTCGGTGCTGGCAGGCAACATCATCGTGCGCCAGCGCGGCACCCGTTTTCACGCGGGCGAGAACGTGGGCGTGGGCAAGGACCACACCCTGTTCGCACTGGCCGACGGCACGGTGAAGTTCGAAACCAGGGGCATGCCGAAGCGCAAGTACGTGAGCATCGAATCCTGAGCGCTCACCGCAAGAACTGAAAAACCCCGCCACCGCGCGGGGTTTTTTGTGCCCGTAGGAGGCGCGTAAGCGGCGACGAAAAGGGGCGCCCCTTGGCGCCCCTTTGCAATTCCAGCATGGCTGGTCGCCGCTGACGCGCCTCCTACATGGACCTCTGGAAATCCAGCATGCGCTGGAGGGGCACCATGGCGCGGCGGCCGAGTTCGGGGTCGACGTAAACCTCGTTGTCGTCGCGGTCGAAGACCGTGGCCAGGGCTTCGAGTTCGTTCATCGCCATCCAGGGGCAGTTGGCGCAGCTGTAGCAGGTGGCGCCCTTGCCGGCCGTCGGGGCGATGATCAGTTCCTTGTCGGGCACTTCTTTTTGCATGTAGTGGAAGATGCCCTGGTCGGTGGCCACGATGAAGGTCCGGTTGGGCATCGTCTTGGCCGCCTTGATGATCTGCGTCGTCGAGCCGACCAGGTCGGCTTCCTCGATGACCGCGGCCGGCGATTCGGGGTGAACCAGCACGGCCGCTTCCGGGTGTTCTTCCAGCAACATGCGGATACCGTCCGCCTTGAACTCCTCGTGCACCACGCAGGCGCCGTCCCAGATCAGCAGGTCGGCGCCGGTCACGCTCTCGATGTAGGCGCCGAGGTGCCGGTCCGGGGCGAACAGGATTTTCTCGCCTTTCCCGTGCAGGTACGCAACCACGTCCTTCGCGATACTGGAGGTGATGACCCAGTCGGCGCGCGCCTTTACCGCCGCCGAGGTGTTGGCGTAGACCACCACCGTCCGGTCCGGGTGCTCGTCGCAGAATGGCCCGAATTCCTCGATCGGGCAGCCGATGTCCAGCGAGCAGGTGGCTTCCAGCGTCGGCATCAGCACCCGCTTTTCCGGAGTAAGGATCTTGGCGGACTCGCCCATGAACTTCACGCCGGCAACCACCAGCGTGTCGCCGGGGTGCTCGGTGCCGAAGCGGGCCATCTCCAGCGAATCGCCGACCATGCCGCCGGTCTCCTCGGCCAGGTCCTGGACCACGTCGGCGGTGTAATAGTGCGCGACCAGGGCCGCGTTCTCGCGCGCCAGCCTTTCGCGGAACTGTTGCTTGAGTTCCTCTTCGCGCTCCGGCGTCAGGCGGCGTTCCTCGTGGTGCGCCAGGTGGTCCTTGACCATCTCGCGGATTTCGAGCAGGTGTTCGGCTGCGATGCTCATGCTTTACAAATTGGGTCGCTGGAGTTTGCGCACAATCCTAATGCGCCGAGCCGTTGGCGTACAGCGCTCACGCAAACCGTCTTGGCCTCCGGGTCAGGAAGCCTGTTTTTCCCGCGCCGGGTCGATCACGCCCAGCCGCACCAGCGACAGCTCCAGCTGACGCCAGCGCTGCTCCACCGTTCCGGTGATGCCCAGCGACATGCGCACCAGTCCGGGCGAGATGCCCGCTTTCTGCTTGTCTTCCTCGGTCATCTCGCTCGAGGTAGTGCTGCCGGAGCACGACATCAGCGTGTCGAAGTAACCCAGGCTGACTGCCATGTAGCCGAAACGGTAGTCGTTCTGCAGCATGTCCATCAGCCGGTTGGCCGTCTCCAGGTTGCCGAGGTCGAGCGTCAGGATGCCGCCGAAGCCGTAATCCGGGCAATGCAGTTGGCGGAACAGTTCGTGGTCGGGATGCGACTCGAGTCCGGGGTAGTTCACGTTGACGCCGCGGTCCTGCAGGCGTTTTGCGAACAGCATGGCGCGCTCGCCGTGCTCGGTCATGCGCAGGGGCAGGTGCGGGATCCGGAGGTTGAGGTTGTAGGCGACCTGGGGATCCATGGTCGGACCCAGCAACATCAGGGCGCCGAGGTGCAGGTCCATCAGTTCCAGGATGAAGGACTTGTCCGCGCAGATCGCGCCGGCGATGTGGTCGGACGCGCCGCCGATGAACTTGGTCATGCTGTGCACGACGATGTCCGCGCCCAGCTGCCTGGGGCTGAAGATCAGCGGGCTGAAGGTGTTGTCGATCACGAGCTTCGCGCCATGCCGGTGTGCGATTTCCGCCAGGGCCGGGATGTTCGCCAGGCGCAGCGTGGGGTTCGCGATGCTCTCGGCGTACAGCACGCGGGTATTGTCCCGCATGGCCGCTTCCACCGCCTCCAGGTCGGTGATGTCGACCAGGGTCGTGGTGATGCCGGACTTGGCGGGCAGGAAATCGTGCAACAGGGCGTAGGTGCCGCCGTACACGGTATTGGCGGAGACGATGTGGTCGCCATGGTCGCAGAGCTGGAGCAGGGTGCCGGAAATCGCGGCCATGCCGCTGGCCGTGCAGTAGGCCGCTTCCGTTCCCTCGAGCGCCGCCAGTTGGCGCGACAGGTTGTAAACCGTCGGGTTGAAGTGCCGGCCGTAGAGGTAACAGCCACCCTTGTCGGGGCCGCGCTCGCCGGTGAATATGTCGGACAGGATGTCCGGGTGCATGGCCGTGAAGGTCGTGCTGGCCTCGATGGACATGTTCACGCCGCCGTGCTCGCCGAACTCGTGGCGGGTGTTGGCCAGGGATTCGACCGGGTTCTTGATGCGCGGATGCGCGGTGATTCGCTTGTCGGATTTCATGGGATCGCTTCCTGCTCGTATTCGGTTGCCATTCTCGAACGCCCTCCAATGATAGAATATAGTGCTGTTAACAGAGATATTGACGAATAATATTCGGGAGAAGAGCGTTATGGCGGCCCTGGATCGAATCGATCTGCAAATTGTCGGTCTGTTACGGAAGAATGCTCGGCTGTCGAACAAGGAAATCGCCGAACGCGTCGGCCTGGCGCCGTCCAGCTGCCTGGTTCGTACGCGTCAACTCCAGCAGGCCGGGGTGATTACGGGGTTCAAGGCCGAGGTGAATCCGCTGGCCCTGGGGGTCGGCTTGCAGGCCATGATTTCGGTGCGCCTGAAGCGCCATTTCAAGCCCGACGTCGAGGCCTTTCGGCAGCATGCACTGGACCTGCCCGAAGTCGTGCGCCTCTACCACGTCGCCGGTCCGATCGATTTCCTGTGCCACGTCTGGGCCCGCGACCCGGAGCACCTGCGCGATCTCGCGATGACGGCTTTCACCGCGCGCGACGAGGTCTCCCACATCGAAACCGAGTTGATCTTCGAACACGTGTCCTGCCGCGAGCTGCCGGGTTTCCTGGAAAATGGTTCCCCGTAGGAAAAAAGGGGGTATGCGCATGCGCGGCCGGGTTGTGGAGCACACTGTCGCGGGTCGCGGCTTACGCCCCTCCTACAATTCATGAGTCACCGGCTCGTGAGCAAGTCCAAGCCGCTGCACCGCTGCGAAAAATCGTTATCATGTGCCCTTGATGAATCCAGTCACCGAGCACCGCATGACGCCCCGCACCACCGGCGATAAAAGAGCGATCGTCTTCTTGGCGCTCGCCGCAATCCTGTTGCTCAGCGCCTGCGCCGGCACGGCCCGGGGCGTTCGCCAGTCCGTTTACGATCACGATGAGGCCGTATCCGTCGTCGACGAGAGCCGCTCGGACGCCGACGCGATGGTCGTCATCCGTTACCCGGCGGTGGTGCAGGACGACGCGCTGCCCGCTTACTACCGCAGCTTCGAGCAGCACGCCGTCGGCGGCCGCTTCGACCGGGACGACCTGCCGCCGAACGAGATCGATCGTATCGCACAGTCGATCATCGCCAAGTCCAACTACTACGTGATGTCGCTGTACCGCGAACTCGGCGAACGCCTGCCGAAGGACTCGGTGCTGCTGTCGCCGCACGTGATCGAACTCGACGAGAACCAGCGCCTGACCAGCCGCGCCCTGCTGGCGTCCGAGCAGGTGCCGACGGTGGTCACGATCGATTTCAACGTCTACAGCTTCCCCGACCCGCGCAAGATGATGGACTCGCCGCCGCTGACCTTCGGCGACATCGTGACGCCGATGTTCACCATTCACGCGAACCACTGGCTGCGCCCGCCCACCAACGGCTTGCTGCTGTCCAGCGAGGCCCTGGTCGAGGCGGCCTGGACCCTGTCGCGGGAGCAGGCCAACGCCCAGGTCCAGGCGCTGATGGACGGCGAGCCGGCGCCGGCCCGGCCGCTGGATTTCGTGCGGTTTCTCGACCGCGGCGACATGGCCTTCACCGACCTGCCGCTGAAGAGCCCGGGCGAGTCGCGGCGCGAAGTGGTGGCCGTGGAGGTCCACCCGCTGGAAAAAATCCGCCTGGACCCGGAACTGATGGCGCGCCTGGGCCAGGACCTTGCCGTCGATCCGTTCGCCGAGGAGTTCATCCGCGGAGCGGCGACGCGCACCGTGGTCGCGCTGAACGGCGCCGACCACGACCGGGCGACGTTTTTCGAACGCCGGGCGGCGCTGAGCGCGTTCGACCCGGGGCTGGGCTACGCCTTCCTGTCACGGTCGACCGACGAGAGCGTGCGCGCCCGCCTGCGGATGGCCGAGTCCCTGCTGCGGGCCGAACGGCGGTTCCTTTCCGCCCAGTCCGCGGCGCTCTACGAAGGCGCGTACGAGGGGGTGTACGGCGACCAGATGCGCCAGGTGATCCGGGCCGAGTTCAACATGCTGGAGGAGCGACGCGACCTGGCGCGCGCCCAGAACTGGAGCACCGCGCTGGCCATCGTCGCGATGGCGGGCGCCGTTTACGCCGGCGGCGACCCGGACAGCAGCAATTTCTTCCGCTCCAGCACCTTCGGCAACCTCGCCGCGATCGGTTCCGTCTGGGCCATGAGCAACGCGTTTACGAAGAATGCCCAGTCGAAAATCGTCGGCAGCAACTTCCTCGTGCAGATGGCGCCCGCCCTGGACCGCCAGGTTTCCGTGCAGGTGGAGTGGCTGGAATCGACCGAGGAGATCACCGCGCGTGATTTCGATTCGTTCCGGGCCAAGGCGCTGGCGCTGTACCAGTCCAGCGCGCGCGGCATGAACCTGCAGTACGATCGGCGCTGCCGTTTCGGCCACCCGGCCATCGACGCCGTGGGCTTCTGGGTCGGACCCTGCGTCGACGGCGCGGCCCAGGGCAGCGGGTTCGGCCTGACCGTGGACGCCGAGGGCAACACGGTCGAGTACCTGGGCCAGGCCAGCGGCGGAGTCGCCGAGGGCATCGGCGCGATGGTGTTCCGCTCGCCGGGTATCGAGGGGGCGGTCTACTACGAGGGCAGCTTCGCGGCCGGGCAACCGGACGGGGCCGTGCGCGTCGAGCAGGCCGGCCGCAAGCCGCGGATCCGGAATTTCGCCGGCGGGGTTGACAAAGGCGTGGGCGATGTCGGTCAATGGCAGGCCGTGAAATTCTGAGTGACCACTGACCGACCGTGCAGCGCTGGCAGCTCCCACTGATCCTGACCCTGTTCGCCCTGCTCGCGATGGTGCTGGCGGGTTGCGCCGGCACGGCGCGGGGCACCCGGTCTTCCGCCTTCGACGGCGCGCAGCCGGTCGAGGTCACGGATTTCAGCCTGTCCCGCGCCCACGCGCTGGTCGTGATCCGCTATCCCGCGATCATCCACGCGGACGCCGAGGAGCCGTACTTCCACGCGTTCTCGATCAACGCGATCGGCGGCGAGGTGCCGCCGGAAAACCGCACCAAGAAGGTCACCACCCGCATCGCGCAGTCGGTGATCGCGAAGTCGAATTACTACGTGATGTCGCTGTACCGGGAACTGCAGCGCGAACTGCCCGAGAACACCGTGTTGCTGTCGCCGCACATCGTGCTCTGGGACCGCGAGCAGGGCCTGTACAGCCGGCCGATCCTGGCCAGCGAGCAGATCCCCAGCGTGCTGACCATCGATTTCAACGTGTATTCCTACCCGGATCCCACCGAGCTGATGGACTCGCCGCCGGTCACCTTCGGCGACCTGGTGACGCCCCTGCTGGTGGTTCGCGGCAACCGCTGGATGCAGCCCGCCACCAACGGGCTGGTGCTGTCCAGCGACCCGCTGCTGCGCGCGTCCTGGGACCTGTCCGCGAACTCCGCGCGGCACGACCTCGAGGCCCGCGCCGACTTCGACGAGAACGGTTTTTACCGTGAGCTCGACTTCATCCATTTCCTGGCCAGCCGGAACAGCGCGGCACGGGACTTGCCGAGCAAGGGTTTGAACGAGTCCCGGCGCGAACTGATGGCGGTCGAGGTCTACCCGGTCGAGAAGATCCTGCTGGACGGCGCACTGCTGCAGAACCTGGCGGACGATTACGCCAGCGACCCCTTCGTCGAGGCCTTCGTGCGCGACGCCGGCCACAACGTGAAGCGGCTGCTCAACCAGATCGACCACGATCGCGCCACTTTCTTCACGCGCCAGCAGGCGCTGGCCCGATTCGACCCCGAGCTGGCGGTGGCCTTCCTCGCCCGGTCGAACCTGGAAAGCGTGCGCGCCCGGCTGCAGCTCGCCGAGGCGCTGATCGAGGCCGAGCGCAAGTTCCTGGCCGCCCAGTCGGCGGGCCTGTTCGAGGGCGCCTACCTGGGCGATTACGGCAACCGCATGCGGGAGATGATCCAGGGCGAGTACCGCCTGCTCGAAGACCGCCGCGACCTGGCGTTCAAGCAGAACATGACCACCGCCTTCGCGGCGCTGGCGCTCGCCGGCGCGGTCTACGCGGCCAGCGCCTCCGGCGCCGTCACCGGTATCGCGATGCAGACCTTCAGCGGCGCCCTGATGCTGGGCTCGCTGTGGGCGATGAGCTCGACCATGAACATGCGGGCCGAATCGGCCGAGATGTCGGAGAATTTCCTGGCGCTGATCGCGCCGGCGCTCGAGCGGCAGATCTCGGTGCAGATGGAATGGCTGGAGTCGAAAGAGCGCATCTCCGCCCTGGGCTTCGCCGAGTTTCGCAACAAGACCCTGACCCTGTACCAGGCCCGCATCCGCTCGTTGCAGGCCGACTTCTCGGACGACTGCGAGTTCCGTTCACCGGACTTGCGCGGCCCGGGCCGCTGGTACGGCAACTGCCGCGACGGGCGGGCCGACGGCCGCGGCTACGGCGTGATCGTGGACGGCTCCGGCAATTCGCTGGAATACCTCGGCGAGGCGAAGGACGGCCTGGCCTCGGGTATCGGCGGCGCCATCCGCCAGCGCCGCGGCGTCGCCGGCGCCACGTATTACGAGGGCCGGTTCGCCAACGGCCTGCCCGACGGCGTGGTGCAGGTGGAAGAGCCGGGGCGCAGGCCGGCCGTCAGGGAATTTCGCGGCGGCGACGTGGTCGGAAGCGTGGGAGAGAACCGACTCCAGCGCCTGACTTTCTGAGGACCGTGCGATGCCGGCGATGCGACGCTTTCTGCTGACCCTGTTGCTGCTGCTGCCGCTGCCCGTGGCCGCCGCGCTCAGTTTCGAGACGATCGACGAAAAACCCCCGGGCGAGCAGTATCGTCAGCTCAGCCTGTTGATGCTGATCACCGGCGGCACCGACCCCGCCATGCTGGAGATCCTGGAGCCGGTGATCGAGCTCCAGGCCTCGGGCGAGGCGCCGGCCATGGACCTGGAAATCGACGACCTCGTGACCCCGCTGACGCGGATCGTCGCCCCCGAGATCCTGCTCGGCGGCGCGGCCGGGCTGTTCCGCTTCGCGCACGACAACGGCGAGGCCATCCAGCAACGGCTGACGACCATCGCCCGCGAGAATCCCATCCTGATCAGCATGGTCGACGTGAACGCGATGGCCGCCGACGCCATCGTGATCCGCAACGCCATCGCCGACACCATCGAGTACACACCGTCGATCGACGCCGGGCAGGCCGCCGAGCGGCTGGACGCCTTCCGCCGCCAGACGGTCTACCTGCGCAACATGATGGAATTCAATGCCTTCCAGGAAGAATTGAACGACATCACCAACCGGGCGATCGTCGACCTCGGGGGGCGCCTGGACGCCTACCAGCGCATGTTCGACGAGGACGTCGACGAGGACCTGATCCGGCGCCGCATCGAGTCCGCGCAGATCATGAACGCGCAGGCCGAGGAGCGCTTCGAAGGCGAGGCCATGTTGCGCAACGCCGAGCTGATGATGATGCTGATCCTGATGGAGTCCCAGGTGCACTGATCGGCCGGCCGAACCGCGGCCGCGCCGAACGGCTTTGCGCTGCGGCGGCGGACGCCAGATAATGAGGGCCCTTCGATTCCGCTTTTCAAGACGAGGAGCCCGATGAGACAGCTGCTATTCCTGGTCCTTGCCGCGTGCATCGCCCTGCCCGCGACCGCCCCTGCCGCCGAGGTCGACACCGCTCGACTCGAGACGGTGCTCGAAGCGCAGGACGCTGACTTGCGCATGCGGTCCCTGTTCCGCCACCCGGCCGAAACCCTGTCCTTTTTCGGCGTCGCGCCGGGCAGCGTGGTGGTGGAAGCCCTGCCCGGCGGTGGTTGGTACTCCCGCATCCTGGCTGCGTACCTGGGGCCCGAGGGCACCCTGGTCGGGGTGGATTACTCGATGGACATGTTTCCCCTGTTCGGATTTTTTTCAGCCGAACAGTTGGCGGAACGTGAGAACTGGAAGGAAAACTGGGTGGCCGGTGCCGCCGAGTGGGGCGTCGAGGACGGTGCCCGGGTCGAGGCCTTCGTGTTCGGCGGCCTGCCCGAAGAACTGAAGGGCACGGCCGACACGGTGCTGTTCATCCGCGCCCTGCACAACCTGGCCCGCTTCGAGGACCAGGGCGGGTTCCTGACGCAGGCGCTGCGGGACGCGTTCGACGTGCTGAAACCGGGCGGCACCGTCGGCGTGGTGCAGCACGAGGCGCGCCCCGACATGCCGGACGACTGGGCCAACGGCGACAACGGCTACCTCAAGTGGGACTTTGTCGTCGGGGTGATGGAAGCGGCCGGCTTCGAGTTCGTGGCAGCGAGCGACGTGAACGAGAACCCGCTCGACCAGCCGACCGTGGACGACACGGTCTGGCGCCTGCCGCCCGTGATGAACACCAGCCGCGACGACCCCGCGCTGCGCGCGCAGGTGATGTCGATCGGCGAATCGAACCGCATGACGCTGAAATTCCGCAAACCGGAGCAGGAGTGAAAACATGATCGAATTGACCATCAACGGGGAAGCCCGCCGCTTCGACGGCGACGAGGATATGCCGCTGCTGTGGTACCTGCGCGACGAACTGGCGCTGACCGGCGCCAAGTACGGCTGCGGCAAGGGCCTGTGCGGTTCCTGCACGGTGCACCTGAACGGCCAGGCGGTGCGGTCCTGCGTGGTTACCATGGGCGCCGTCCAGGGCGCCGAGGTCACCACCATCGAGGGCCTGTCGCCGGACGGCAACCACCCGCTGCAGATCGCCTGGGCGGAACACGACGTTCCACAGTGCGGCTACTGCCAGACGGGGCAGATCATGCAGGCGGCCTCGTTGCTGGCCGCCAACCCGGCGCCCAGCGACGAGCAGATCGCGGACGCGATGAACGGCGTCATCTGCCGCTGCGGCACCTACCAGCGCATCGAACAAGCCATCAAGTCGGTGGCGGGAGGTGAAGCGTGAGCACCGTGAACCGAAACGAATTCCTGCCGCCGTTCGCCCGCCGCAAGCCGGCGGTTTCGACCGTGGCGCGCCCGACCGGCTTCGAGCCGGTGCGGGCCGTCAGCCGGCGCGATTTCATCAAGGCCGGCGGCGTGCTGGTGGTCGGCGTGTCGCTGTTCGGCTGCAGCGAGGCCGAGCCGCCGGCGGTCGCGGAGTCCGCGGCGCCGCAGGCGACCGGTCCGTGGACCCCGGACGTGTACGTGACCGTCGAGGCCGACGGCACCGTGCGGATCGTGTCGCACCGCTGCGAAATGGGGCAGGGCATCAAGACCAGCCTGCCCTCGGTGGTCGCCGACGAGATGGAGGCCGA
>Ga0180435_10002079_pt1 | contig 20588 bp, 14 predicted proteins | sample SS_ome_3_FD_132467 | JGI IMG/M metagenome (GOLD analysis project Ga0180435, IMG submission 132467) | Hypersaline lake sediment archaeal communities from the Salton Sea, California, USA - SS_3_S_1 metaG | ecosystem: Environmental > Aquatic > Non-marine Saline and Alkaline > Hypersaline >...
GCGGCAGTCCCCGCCCGCCCGCGCCGCGGCCCGAAGGCAGGCATGTTCCGCCGCGCCGAAGGCGCAGACCATCCAGCGCGCGCCCGGCGGCAGCAGCGCCAGCCGCGGCGCAAGCTCCTGCGGCGCAGCGGCGCGGGGGGGATCGTATCGCCCCAGCACCAGCAGAACCGAGACCGGCCCCGGCGGCACGATACCGCGCGCCAGCCATTGCGTCAGCAGCACGATGTCGGCCGCCTCGTGAAGGATGTGCTGCACCTCGATCCCCTGATCGGCGCACAGGGCATAAAGCCCCGGCGCAAGCGCGGCATCGCGGGCGATCTCGCGGATCGCGACGCTGGCCCAGCCCGGCCGCAGGTCGCGCAGGCAGGCGTGTTGGTCGGCGACCGTGTAGCGCCCGGCGGCCTCGGTGGTGATCTGCACGCGCATCGCCGGCACCACGCGCACAAGTTCCGCCAGCGCCTCGCGGTAGCGGCCCGGATCGAGGCTGTGGCCGCCGGCCGCATCGCGGACATGCAGATGCAGCGCCGCCGCCCCGGCCGCGTGGCAGGCCCGCGCCGCCGCGACGGTTTCGGCCAGCGTCACCGGCAGCGCCGGGTGGTCGGCCTTGCCGCGCCGGGCGCCGTTCGGGGCGACCATGATCAGCGGGTCAGTCATGGCCATCGCCCCGCATCCGCAACCCGTCGGGATCGTAAAGCGGCCGGTGCCGCACCGTCGCCGCGAAGACCTCCCGCGCGATATCGACCTGAACCACCGCGCCCTCGGCCAGCGGCCGGTCCAGATGGGCCAGCGCCACCGGATGCCCGACGCGGTAGCCGTAGGCCGCCGAGGTGACCTGCCCCACGATCTCGTCGCCCTGCCAGACCGGTTCCTGCCCGATCGGGACGGCACCGTCATCGGCGAAGGCGAGCGAGACGATCCGCGGCCCCGCGCCTTCGGCCTGCCGCGCCACCAGCGCCGCGTGGCCGATGAACCCGCCGGCCTTGCGGGTGGCGGCCATCAGCCCGGCCTCGACCGGCGTGATGTCGCCGTCCAGCTCGTGCCCCATCGCGCGGAACCCCTTCTCGATCCGCATCGCGGTCTGGGCGTAAAGCCCCGCGGGGCGCGCCCCGGCGCCGGCCAGCGCGGCATGGATCGCCGGCGCGTCGGCGGAGGCGCAGGTGATCTCCCACCCCGCCTCGCCGACATACGAGAGCCGCGCGGCCCGCACCGGCCGGCCCGCGATCTCGGCGGCACCGTGACGGAAGAAACCCAGCCCCGCGAACCCCTCGGCGCCGCAGGCCCGGGCGACCCGCGCCGCGTCGGGCCCCATCAGGCCGATGAGGGCGAGGTCCTCCGTCCGGTCGGTCAGGCGGATGTCGACCCCCTCGGCATGGCGCGCAAGCCAGGCCATGTCGCGCCGGATCGCGGCGGTGCCGACGAACAGGCGGTAATGGTCCGCAGCGATCCGCTGCGCCGTCAGGTCGGATTCGAACCCGCCGCGCTGGTTCAGCATCGCGGTGTAGATCACCGATCCGGGCGGGCGCGCCATGTGGCCGGCGCAAACATGCAGCAAGAACGCTTCGGCCCCCGGCCCCTCGACATCGATCTTGCCGAAGCCTGACGCGTCGATCAGCGCCGCGCCCCGCTGCGCCGCCGCGACCTCGGCGCCGACCGCCTCGAACCAGTCCGGCCGCGCGAAGCGCGGCACCGGCTCCGCCGGGCCGCCGAACCACAGCGGCCGCTCCCAGCCGTAGGTCTGCCCGAACCGCGCCCCCGCCGCGCGGTGCTCGGCGTCCAGTGGCCCGCGCCGCAGGTCGCGGGCGGTGCGGAACTGCCGGCCGGGATAGGCGATCTCGTAATGGCTGCCCAGCACCTCGGGCACCCGCGCCATCAGGTGCTCGACCGAGTCGAAAACCGGGGCGAAGCGCCGCGCGTCGGCCTCGCCAAGGTCATAGGCGGTGCCCCCGTGCAGGATGCAATGCGCCAGGTTCATCCCCGCCCCGCCGGCCGAGGCGACACCGACGGAATTCATCCCGCAGCCCAGGAACAGCCCCCGCGTCTCGGCCGTCTCGCCCAGCATGAAGCCGCCGTCGGGCGTGAAGCTTTCCGGCCCGTTCAGCAGCATCTTCACCTCGGCCGTCTCCAGGGCCGGCAGTCGGTGCAGGGCATTGCGCATCATCGGCTCGAAATGGTCCCAGTCTTCCGGCAGCAGCCCGAAGGCAAAGCTTTCGTCCAGCACGCCCGCCGCGATCGCCTTGCCCCGGGGCTCGAACGCGCCGACGAGCAGCCCGCCGGAATCGTCGCGGATGTAGAGATGCCCGTCATGGTCGCCCAGCGTGGGCAGGTTGCCCGCGATCCCCTCGACCGGTTTCGTGAGCAGGTAGAAATGCTCGCAGGGCCACAGCGGCACCGCCGCCCCGGCCATCGCGCCGACCTCGCGCGACCACAGCCCCGCGCACAGCGCCACCGCGTCGCACATCACCGTGCCGCGCGTGGTCTCCACCCCCCTGATCCGGCCGCCTTCGGTCAGGATGCCGGTGACGCCGGTCTCCTCGAAGATCCGCGCGCCGTGGGCCCGCGCGCCCTTCACCAGCGCGGCGCAGAGATCGGAGGGCGAGACCCGGCCATCCTCGGGCGACCAGACCGCGCCGATCACGTCGTCGGCCCGCATCAGGGGCCAGCGTTCCGCCGCCTCGCCGGCCGTGATCGATTGCGCCGCCACGCCATAGGCCAGCGCCAGCGCCTCCTGCCGGCGGATATGGGTGAGCCTGTCGGGGGTGGTCGCGATCGACAGCGAGCCCTTGTTGATCCAGCCGACCGACTGGCCGGTTTCCCGCTCCAGCCGGCTGTAAAGATCGATCGAATGGCGGATCATCCGGGTCAGGTTGCGGGAATGGCGCAGCGCCCGCACCTGCGCCGCCGAATGCCACGTGGTGCCCGAGGTCAGCCGGTTGCGCTCCAGCAGGATCGCGTCGCCGGCCCCCATATCCGCCAGGTGATACAGCGTCGAACAGCCCATGACACCACCACCGATGACCACGACGGCGGCGTGTTGCGGCAGGTCAGAAATCGACATGACAATCTCCGTTCGCGGAGTCCATGAAACACTTGTTTCAGAGGTTGACAACAAAAAACGCGTTTGAAACAGTCGTTTTCAACGCAGGGGGGATTCCGTGGCCGCGGCCGAGACGATCGAGGACCGCATCAGCGAACACTACGCCGAACTCAGCACCAAGCTGCGGACGGCGGCGGATTTCGTCGCCGGCCACCCGGTCGACGTGGCGACGCGCTCGCTGCGATCCGTCGCGCAGACCAGCGGGGTGTCGCCGGCGACCTTCTCGCGGCTTGCGCGGGTGCTGGGCTACGCCGATTACGAGGCGCTGCGCGAGGCCGGCCGTGCCGCCGTGGGGCAAAAGCTGATCCCGTTTTCCGAACGCGCGCGCAGCCTGCGCCAGCCCGAACGCCGCTCCGAGGCGGCGGACCTGCTGCACGAACAGGCCCGGGCCTGCATCGCCAATATCGCCTATATCGACCAGAACCTCTCGGCCGACCGGCTGGAGGCGGCGGCAGAGGCGCTGCACCGCGCGGGAACCGTGCTGCTGCTGGGCTCGATGGGGTCGGCCGGGCTGATCGACTATCTCGGCTACCAGGCGCAGTGGATCGCCTCGAACTGGCATGTCGCGGGCCGCAACGGCACCTCGACCGCGGCGATCCTGTCGCGGATGGGGCCGGACGACGCGCTGTTCGTCCTGGTCAAGACACCCTATGCCGCGCGCTCGGTCAACGCGCTCAGGGCGGCGCGCGACAAGGCCGTGGCGACGATCGTGGTGACCGACAGCCACGCCGCGCCGGCGCTGCGCTTCGCCGATCACGCCTTCGTCGTGCCGACGGTGAGCCCGAACTTCTTTTCCTCCTACGCGGCCACGCTCGTGCTGTTCGAGGCACTGGTCACGCTGCTGTTGACGAAGGCCGGGCCGGAGGCCGAAGATCGCATCCTCGCGATGGAGGACCAGGTGCGCAGACTGGGTGAGAACTGGTCTGAGTGACGAACCCGAAAGACATGCAACAAGGGAGAAAGCAATGTTTTTTAATCCGAAGCTGGCTGGGGTCGCCGTGGCGGCCACGATGGCGTTCGGCGCCGCCGCGCAGGCGCAGGAGCAGACCTTCATCACCATCGGCACCGGTGGTGTGACCGGCGTCTACTACCCGACCGGCGGCGCGATCTGCCGTCTCGTCAACAAGGACCGCAAGGAACACGGCATCCGCTGCTCGGTCGAATCGACGGGCGGTTCGGTCTACAACACCCGCACGATCCGCGAGGGCGAACTGGACTTCGGCGTCGTGCAGTCCGACGTGCAGGGTGCCGCGATGAACGGAACCGGCGCCTTCGCCGACGACGACCCCTACGCCGACCTGCGCGCGGTCTTCTCGGTCCATCCCGAACCGCTGCACGTGATGGTGCGCGCCGATGCCGGCATCGCCTCCGTCATGGACATGAAGGGCAAGCGCGTGAACATCGGCAACCCCGGCTCCGGCACCCGGGTGCTGGCCGACGTGCTGATGGCGGCCGCCGGCGTCACGGTGGATGATTTCGCCCTGGCGGCCGAGCTGAAATCCTCCGAACAGTCGGCGGCGCTGTGCGACGGCAAGATCGACGCCGCGATCTGGGCCGCGGGCCTGCCCAACGGCTCCTCGATGGAAGCGACTTCGACCTGCGACATCGACATCATCGACCTGACATCCTCGGGGCTCGACACCGTGCTGGCCTCCAACCCGGCCTATGCCAAGGCGATGATCCCCGGCGGCATGTATCCCGGCAACGACGCCGAGATCACCTCCTGGGGCCCGAAGGCCACCTTCGTGACCGATGCCTCGACGCCGGACGAGGTGGTCTACACCCTCGTCAAGGCGGTGTTCGAGAACTTCGACGACTTCAAGCAGCTGCACCCCGCCTTCGGCCGGCTGTCCGAGGAAGAGATGATCAAGGACGGCCTGTCCGCCCCGCTGCATCCGGGCGCGGAGATGTACTACAAGGAACGCGGCTGGATGTGATCCGGCCCGCCCTGTGACACGGGGCTTGTGACATGAAGGGCGCCCGCCGTCTGATGCCGGCGGGCGCTTTCGCGACCTGACCGACCGGGGGCCAGAATGACCGAACAGCCGAAGGACAAGGGCGCCGATCCCGCGCTTCAGGACATCGTCGCCGATGCCGATACCGGCGGCCGCGCGCCGCACGACGCCTTCGGCCGCGCGGCGCTTTGGTACATCCCGCTGGTCTGGTCGGTCTACCAGCTGTGGATCGCGTCGCCGCTGCCCTTCCTGCTGGGCATCGGCGTGTGGAACGACACCCAGACCCGCGCGATCCACCTCGGCTTTGCCGTGCTGCTGGCCTACATCGCCTTCCCCGGCTTCCGGTCCAGCCCGAGGCACCGGATCCCGGCGCTGACCTGGGCGATCGCGATCGTCGCGGCGCTGACGGCCTCCTACCTGTGGTGGGATTACCGCGGCGTAGCCCAGCGCACCGGCGCGCCCAGCACGACCGACGTGGTGATGGCCGGCATCGGGATCGTCCTGCTGATGGAGTCGGCGCGCCGCTCGCTCGGCATCCCGCTGATGGCGGTGGCGCTGTTCTTCCTCGGCTATGTCTTCTTCGGATCGTGGTCGGGCCTGCCGGAAGTGGTGCAGTGGAAGGGCGCCAGTTTCGAAAAGGCGATGAGCCACATGTGGCTGACGACGGAGGGCGTGTTCGGCGTGGCGCTGGGCGTCTCGTCGGGCTTCGTCTTCCTGTTCGTGCTGTTCGGCTCGCTGCTGAACCAGGCCGGCGCGGGCAACTATTTCCTCAAGCTCGCCTTCGCGGCGCTCGGGCACCTGCGCGGCGGGCCGGCCAAGGCCGCCGTCATCGCCTCGGCCGCCACGGGCCTGATCTCGGGCTCGTCGATCGCCAACGTGGTGACCACCGGCACCTTCACCATCCCGCTGATGAAGCGGGTCGGGTTTTCGGCGACCAAGGCCGGCGCGGTCGAGGTGTCTTCGTCGATCAACGGCGTACTGACGCCGCCGGTGATGGGCGCGGTCGCCTTCCTGATGACCGAGTATGTCGGCGTCTCCTATCTCGAAGTGGTCAAGACGGCGATCGTGCCCGCGGCGGTGTCCTACATCGCGCTGGTCTACATCGTGCACCTCGAGGCGCTGAAATCCGGCATGCCCGGCACCAGCCGGATGCACCCGGTGAAGTTCATCCTCGGCGCGATCTTCATGATCGCCATCTCGATCGTGATCGCCGGCGGCACGCTGTGGCTGTGCGGCCAGATCGTCACCGCGCTGGGCGCGGCGCTGGGCGGCGCGTCGATCTGGGTGATCCTCGCGCTGATGCTGGCGGCCTATGTCGCCGCCGTGCGCTACGCCGCGCAGGGCCCCGACCTCGACATGAGCCTCGAGTCGATGGAACACCTGCCGCCGGCGCGCGAGATCTTCAAGACCGGCATCCACTACATCATGCCGATCCTGCTGCTGATGTATCTGCTGATGATCGAACGCAAGTCGCCCGGCCTGTCGGCCTTCTGGTCGACCATCGCGATGCTGTTCATCCTGCTTACCCAGAACCCGCTCAAGGCCTTCTTCCGCGGCGAGGGCGAGGCCGCGCGCCATATCCGCGAGGGGCTGTCGGACATCGCCGAGGGGATGATCGCGGGCGCGCGCAACATGATCGGCCTTGCCGCCGCGATGGGCGTGGCCGGCATCATCGTCGGCGCCGTCACCCTCACCGGCATCGGCCAGGTGATGGCGGAATTCGTGGAATTCCTGTCCGGCGGCAACGTGCTTGCGATGCTGTTCTTCGTCGCGCTGATCTCGATCGTGCTGGGCATGGGGCTGCCGACGACGGCGAATTACATCGTCGTCTCGTCGCTGATGGCCGGGGTGGTGGTGGAACTGGGCGCGCAATCGGGGCTGATCGTGCCGCTGATCGCGGTGCACATGTTCGTCTTCTACTTCGGCATCATGGCCGACGTGACGCCGCCGGTCGGGCTGGCCAGCTTCGCCGCCGCGGCAATCTCCAAGGGCGACCCGCTGCGCACCGGGTTCCAGGCGTTCTTCTACTCGATCCGCACCGCGCTTCTGCCGTTCCTGTTCATCTTCAACACCGATCTTCTGCTGATCGATGTCGGCCCGGTGCAGGCGATCTTCGTCTTCGTCGTGGCGCTGATCGCGATGCTGCTGTTCGCGGCCGGCACGATGAACTGGTTCATGGTCAAGTCGCGGCTGTGGGAAAGCGCGGCGCTGCTGCTGGCGGCCTTCATCCTGTTCCGGCCGGGCTTCTTCCTCGACCAGATCGCACCGGAATTCACCGCGGCGCCGGCGGCCGAGCTTTACCGGCTGGCGGAAACCGGGGCGGAAAACGCCTCGCTCCGCGTGCGGCTGACGGGCGAGGATCTCTACGGCGACCCGGTGGACGCGCGCTACCTTCTGCCGCTTGGCCCGGTGGGGGCGGACGGGGCGGCCCGGCTTCTGGACGGCGCGGGGATCGAGTTCCGCGACGAGGACGGGCGGCTGTTCGTCGACAACCTCGCCTTCGGCGGGCCGGCCGAACAGCTTGGTATCGACTGGGACTGGGAAGTCGCGGAAATCGAGATCGCCGCGAACCGGATGCCGAAAGAGGTGTTCTACCTCGCCGCCTTCGTGCTCGTCGGCGGCGTCTACCTGCTGCAGATGGGCCGCAAGCGCAAACTGGAAGGGGGGGAGGTTCCCGCATGACCCGGCATATCCTCTGCGGCGTCGACCTGACGCATGACGACGAGGCCCGCGCGATCCTGGCCGAGGCCGGGCGGCTTGCCGGCTTCTACGGTGCCACCCTCAGCGTGATCACCGTGCTGCCCGATTACGGCTCCTCCTGGGTCGGCTCGTTCTTCAGGGACGGAACGCTGCGCGAGGCGGCCGAGGCCGCCAGCGCCGCGCTGCACGCGATGGTCGACGCGGCGCTGCCCGGCCACGGTCCCGTCCAGCATGTCGTCGAGATCGGCAATGCCTACGAGAAGGTGCTGGACCATGCCGGCAGGATCGGCGCCGACCTGATCGTCATCGGCGCCCACAAGCCCGACCTGAAGGACAGGCTGCTGGGCCCCAACGCCGCGCGGATCGTGCGCAACGCCGATGTCTCGGTGATGGTGTTGCGGCTGGGCTGACGGCCCGCTCAGGCCACCACCGCCCGGCCGCCGCCGCGCCCCGCCGCCGCGCGGTTCAGCGCGAGGATCGCCGCCGCCACCGCCGCGCCCGCGATCTCGGCACCCAGATCGGGCCAGAACATCGCGACGATGGCTGGCGCCAGAAGCGCGCGCTGCCACATCGGCATCGGCCCGAACAGGAACCCCTCCAGCAGCGCCGCGAAGGCCACCAGCGCGAGAATCGCGATCGCCCCGTTCCACAACACCAGCGGCAGCGGCCCGCCCAGGATGATCGCCTCGTTGAACACCATGAACAGCGGGATCAGGTAAAGCCCCTTGGCGTATTTCCACGCCTGGAAGCTCGTCTCCATCGGTTTCGACCCGGCGATGGCCGAACCCGCGAATCCCGCCAGCGCCACCGGCGGGGTGACGTTGGAATCCTGCGAATACCAGAACACCACCAGATGCGCGATCAGGAGCGGCACGCCGAATTCCTCGGTCAGCGCCGGGCCGACGAGGATGATCAGCACGATATAGGCCGCGGTCACCGGCAGCCCCATGCCGAGGATCAGGCTGGCGAGGATCACCAGCAAAAGCGCGAGGATCAGGTTGCCGCCGGAAAACGCGATCATCATCGCCGAGAATTTCAGCCCCAGCCCGGTCAGCCCGACGACCCCGACGATCACGCCGGCCACCGCGCAGGCGACCGACACCGCGACGGCGTTGCGCGCACCCAGTTCCAGCGCCTTGATCGTCAACTCGATGCCGCGCCGGATCAGCGCGGCGAAGCCCGCCGCCGTCGGCCCCGAGCGCAGGAAATCCCACAGCGCCCGGCCCGCCGCCGCGCCGACGATGGCGAGGATGGCGTAAAAGCCCACCCGCATCGGCGAATAGCCCGCGACCAGAAGCGCGGTCAGTGCCACCAGCGGCAACAGGAAATGCCAGCCCTCGGCCAGCACGGCGCGCACGCTGGGCAGTTCCTCGGCCGTCATGCCGGTCATCCCCTGCTTGACCGCCGCGATATGCACCAGCAGGTAGACCGCGCCGAAATAAAGCGCGGCCGGGAAGATCGAGATCAGCACGATGTCGACATAGGGCACCCGCGTGAACTCGCTCATCAGGAAGGCACCGGCGCCCATCAGCGGCGGCATGATCTGCCCGCCGGTGGAGGCCGCCGCCTCGATCCCGCCGGCCTGCGCCGGGCGGTAGCCCAGCCGTTTCATCAGCGGGATGGTGAAGGCCCCGGTGGTGACCACGTTGGCGATCGCCGAGCCCGAGATCGAGCCCATGCCGGCCGAGGCGATGACCGCCGCCTTGGCCGGCCCGCCGCGCTGCCGTCCGGTCGCGGCATAGGCGAGATCGATGAAGAACTTCCCCGCCCCCGTCACCTCTAGGAACGCGCCGAACAGCACGAAGACGAAGATGAAGGTCGCCGCGACGCCCAGCGGGATGCCGAAGATGCCCTCGGCCCCCAGCGTCATCTGGCTGGCCAGCCGCTCCACCGTGTAGCCGCGATGGTTGAGGATGCCGGGCATGAAATCCGACAGCCACGGCAGCGCGCCGCGATTGCCGGCGAAGGCGTAGACCAGGAACACCGCCGCGATCCCGGTCATCACCGGGCCGACGGCGCGGCGTGCGGCCTCCAGCACCACCAGCGTGGTCAGGATGCCCACCGCGACATCGATCTGGCGCGGAAAGATCGCGTTGGCGATCGTGTCGATGTTCCACGGCACCCAGAAGCCGACCAACACGCCGCACAGGATCAGGGCGCCGTCGACGAGCCAGCCCCACAGCGGCCGCGGCCGGTCCGGGCCGGAAACCGGGTAGATCAGGAAACACAGGACAAGGATGAAGCCCAGGTGGATCGGGCGCTGGTAGAACAGGCCCAGCGGCTGCACCCCGGCGGCGTAGAGCTGGAACAGCGACAGCGCCAGCGCCACGACCGTGATCGCCCGCAGCACCATCGGCGGCTGGCCGCGCTTCGGCGGTTCGGGAAGCGCGATGTCGGCCATCAGCCCTCGTCCGGCAGAAGCGCGATGGTGACCCGCGCATGGGCCGCCGCGCCCGTCAGAGAGATCACCCGCCCCGCGACCGCGATCCGGTGGTCGACCTTCGGGCCGCCGGTGCGCAGGACATAGGCGTTGCCGGGCACGGCCTCGTCGAGATCCTCGATCCAGTAGCCGCCCCGGCCGTCCGACATCTGCCGCCCGCGCCCCGGGATATGGTCGAGCCCGGCGGCGAAATCGGGCAGGTGGGAGCGTTTCAGCACCATCCGCCCGGCTTCGTTCACGTAGCAGTCGGACACTTCGAACCCCTGGACCGAGTGGTTCCACAAAATGCACCATTCCGCGCCCTCGGGCACGGCAATCCGGGCAAGCGCGGTGCCGTCATCGAGCGTCACGGAAAGCGTTCCGGCCGCGGCCGGCAGGGCCGAGAGGAGGAGGGCGCAAAGCCCTCCCCCGGTGGCTCGGATCACGGCTTCAGCCGGTCGGGGATCTCGGCGCCGATTTCCTCGTAGTAACGGACCGCGCCGGGATGCAGCGGGATCGGCGTCGCCGCGAGGGTGAACTCGACCGTCGTCTGGTTCGCCGCGGGATGCACCGCGCGCAGGTCGGCCACGTTCTCGAACATCGCCTTGGTGATCTCGTAGGCCAGATCGTCGGACATCTCCGCCGAGGCGACCAGCACGTTCGGCACGCCCAGCACGGTCACGTCGGCATCGACGCCCTCGTAGATGCCGCCGGCCAGCGTGGTGCGGGCGAACAGCGGGTTGGCCTCCTGCGCGGCGGCGATCTGCTCGTCGCTCAGCTCGATGATCTGGATCGACTGGGTGGTGGCGAGGTTCAGGATCGACGAAGTCGGGGCGCCGACGCTCCAGAAGCCCGCGTCGATGTCGCCGTTGGCGAGCGCGTCGGCGGTCTCGTTGAAGTTCAGCCGCTGTTCGTCGATGTCGTCGTAGCTCATCCCGGCGGCGGCGAGCACGGCGGCCGCGTTGACCTCGGTGCCCGAGCCCGGCGCGCCGACCGAGACGCGCTTGCCGCGCATGTCGTCGAGCGAGGCGATGCCGCTGCCGTCCAGCGTGACGATCTGGATCATGTTGGCATACATCGAGGCAACGCCGCGCAGCATCTCCAGCTGCTGGCCGTCGAACCGGCCGGTGCCGGTCTGCGCCTGGTAGACGGTATCGGCGAGGCCCAGCGCGAGGTCCGCGTCGCCGCGGGCGACAAGGCCCATGTTCTCGACCGAGGCGCCGGTGACCTCGGCAGTGGCCGAATAGCCCTCGACATGGTTGTTGATGACCTCGGCGAGGCCGCCGCCCATCGGATAGTAGACGCCGCCGGTGCCGCCGGTGGCGACCGACAGCTGTTGCTGCGCCACGGCCGGCGCGCCGGCCAGCAGGGCGGTGGCTGCAAGTGCGGTGAAGAGTTTCATGGTTTCCTCCCAGTGGTGTTTATGTCTTGGAACCTAGGGGGGACGGAACGATTTCGCCACCCCCCAGGCCGTTGCCCGGCGCCGCCCCGCCCCGGCCGTGCCGCTTTCTTGGGCACGGCGTCGCGCGGCGGGCCTCAGTCCGCCCCGCGCACCTCGATCGTGGCCCCCGGCTGCGGGCGCAGCACCCGCTGCACGAAGAACACCGCGGCGGCCAGGCCGATCCCGATGATGTCGGAGACCAGCCCGCCCTCGATCATGAACAGCGCCGCCACGACCAGCCCGACGCGGAGGAACCAGACCGCCCGCGCGCCGATGAACCAGCCCTGCACGCCCGAGGACAGCAGGAACACGCCGAACACCGCCGTCGCCGCGGCGCGCAGGATCTCGGCCGTGCCGCCGTCCATCAACAGCGCCGAATTGTAGAAGAACATGAACGGCACGATGAAGGCCGCGATGCCGATCTTGAACGAGGCGACGGAGGTCTCCATCGGGTTCGACCCGGAAATTCCCGCCGCCGCATAGGACGCCAGCGCCACCGGCGGCGTGATCGCCGAGACGACGGCGAAGTAGAACACGAAGAAATGCGCGGTCAGTTGCGGGATGCCGATCTCGATCAGGCCCGGCGCCACGACCGAGGCGGCGACGGCATAGGCCGCCGTGGTCGGCATGCCCATGCCCAGCAGGATCGCGATGCACATCGCGAAGAACAGCGCCAGAAGCTGGCTGACCCCGGCAAGGTCCAGCAGCAGGGCCGAGAACCGCGCGCCCACCCCGGTCAGGCTGATGACCCCCACGATGATCCCCGCGCAGGCGCAGACCGCGATGATCTGGATCGACATGATCCCCGCGAGTTCGAAGGCGTGCAGGATCGACCGCGGCCCCATGCCCGAGACGGCGGCGGCCGGCAGGCTGCCGGGAAACAGCCGCACCATCAGAACCGGCAGCCACGACACGACGGCGGCCGCGACGGTGGCGAGCGTGCCTGCCCGGATCACCGAATAGCCCATGAAAAGCGCGACGATCAGGATGAAGATCGGCACGAACAGGTAGACCTGCTTGGCCATCTCCGCCAGCCGCGGCAGTTCGTCGTCGCGCATGCCGCGCATGCCCAGCTTCGCCGCCTCGAAATCGACCATGAAGTAGATCGACACGAAGTAGAGCACCGCGGGGATGATCGCGGCGATCGCGATCTCCTGGTAGGGGATGCCGGTGATCTCGGCCATGATGAAGGCGCCGGCGCCCATGATCGGCGGCATGATCTGCCCGCCGGTCGAGGCCGCGGCCTCGACCGCGCCGGCGGTCTTCCTGTGATAGCCCACCTTCTTCATCAGCGGGATGGTGAGCGAGCCGGTGGCCACCACGTTGCCGGCGCTCGTGCCGTTGATCATGCCCATCAGGCCGGAGGCGAAGATCGCCACCTTCGCCGGGCCGCCGCGCGCGCGGCCGGCCGCGGCGAAGGCGAAGTTCACGAAATAGTCGCCGACCTTCGAGGCCTGCAGGAAGGCCGCGAAGATGATGAACAGGATGATGTAGGTCGAACTGACCGCCGTGGTCGGGCCGAGGATCCCGGCGTCGGAATAGACATGGCCGAAGAACCGCTGCCAGGAATACGGGTTCTGCACCGCGAGAATGCCGGGCAGAAGATGCGCGGTGAAAGTGTAGAGCAGGAACACGCCGGTGATCACCACCAGCGCCATGCCCGCCATCCGCCGCGTCAGTTCCAGGATCAGCGCCGCGCCCGCCGTGGCCGCGAAGGCCACGCCGATCGGCACGAAGGGCGTGCCGACGGAGTTGCGCGCCGCCGTCGAATAGACCGGGATCAGGTAGAGCGCGACGACGATGCCGCAGAGCGCCAGCACGATGTCGGCGGTCGCGAACCGGCCACGGTCGCGCCGTTCCACCCAGCCCAGCGCGATCGCGCCGAAAGTCGCCACCAGCAGCGGCGTGCCGAACCACCAAAGCTCCTGCACGTAAAGGTCGCTGCCCTCGAAGGCCGCCCAGGTCGGCAGGCCGCCCATCTGCGGCAACTCGCCGGACCCGACGAGCAGGTTGAACTGCACCACCGTCCAGAGCGCCACCGCCGCGGGTACCAGCAGCACGAGGCCGGCCATCGACAGGCCGCGGGTCTCGGCCCGATCCCGGTCGCCGAAGCCATGCGCGGCGAACAGCAGAAAGCCCAGCGCCAGCGCGCCGGCGATATGGACGATGCGGAAGTTCCAGGTCTCCAGCGGGAAGCTGGGCAGGAACGGCAGCTCCAGCCCGGTGTAGTCGCTGACCGACACGCCGTTCAGCGCGGCCATGTGGAAGGCGGCGTACAGCGTCGCGAGGACCGCGATGAACACCCCCGCCGGACCGGTGAACATGCGGCGGTTCTTTTCCACCGGTTCCACGTCGACGCCCTCGGCGATCACCGGGCCCCCGGTCTGGTCGGTCACGTTCGTCATCGGTACTGTCCCCCCTTGCCGCGGCGGTCGCGCCGCGCCCCGCTTGCCGCGGGTGTCGTTGCGGCCGCGCCCGGCGGGGCGCGGCCGCGGCCGCGGGATGCGCAAGGCCCCCGCGGGGTCGCTTGCTTACATGCCGTGGATCATGCTGTCGGGAATGTCGGCCCCGGCGTTTTCCTTGAACCACTTGGCCGCGCCCGGATGCCACATCAGAACGCCGTTCTTGTCCCAGTTCTCGGGCAGCGTCGAGCGCGCGGCGCGGTGGATGTTCACCATCCGCTCGTTGTCCGACATCACGACATCGACCGCCGCGTAGACGAAGCTTTCCGGCAGGTCGCAGTTGGCGATCGCGAAGTTCCACATCGAGACCGAACGCGCCGGCGCCTCGAGCGTGGTGTAGGCATCGGCCGCGATCTCGAATTGCGAAACCGGGAACGACTCCATGATCTGGGCCTGTTCTTCCTCGGTGAACTCGATGATGTTGATGTCGGTCTGCACCTCGAGCTGGCTGACCGCCGGCACCGGCACGCCGGCCGCGAAGGCGATCACGTCCAGCAGGCCGTCCTGAAGCTGCCCGCCAAGGTCCGACCAGCCGCCGTTGCGGCGCTCGAACTCGACGCCGAGGGTTTCCATCATCCGCGGGAAATAGGTGTCCGAGGTCGAGCCCGCCGGGCCGAAGCCGATCTTGGCGCCGGCCGGGATCTCGGAGACCGAGGTGATCCCGGAGGACGACAGCGCGGTGACCGAGAACGGCGTCTGGTACATCGGGAACATCGCGCAGGCATTGGTCATCGCGAGGCCCGGCGCGATCGGGTTGGTGCCCTGAAGGCTTTCGGCCGCCGGGCCCATCGTGGTCATGCCGAACTGCGCGTCGCCGGTATGCACCAGCGCCATGTTCTGCATCGGCCCGCCGGTAACCTCACCGCCGCCCGACAGCCCCAGTTCCTCGGCCACGAGGTTCGCCCAGCCCGAGCCGTAGGCGAAATAGGTGCCGCCCTGCGAGGCGGTGCCGACGGTGAAGCTTTGCGGCCAGTCGCTCCGATCCGCGTCCTGGGCGAGCGCCGCGCCGGCGCCCAGCGCCGCGGTCGCGGCAAGAACGGTGATTTTCGTGAAACTCATCTCGAACGATCTCCCTCAAGGTCTGGCCGGAGGGCTTGGCAACGAGACGACGCTCGCCACCGGCTCCCCCTCCGGCGGTTATGTCGGTTCTGGGGCCGCGGCTGCCTCCTCGCAGTCACGCCGCCCCGGGTCGCGGCACAGTCGCCCGCAACCGCTGCGCCTGTATCTAGCCCCCTGCCGGCGCTGGCAAGCGCGGATCGGCCCGCAGCGCGGGCAATCGCGGGCGGCTCGGCGGGCCTGGGCGGGAATCGGAACATTCGCGACGCAGGATGTTACGAAATCCACACATCGCGCCGGTCGCGGCCCTCAGCCGCCGGCGGCCAGCCGGCGCCACAGGTCGAGGATCGCGACGGCATCGGCGTCCGAGGTCATGGCGACGAGGCAGGCGCCGCGCCGGCCGGCCACGAAGACCTGCCGCCCGCCGGTGCCGGCCGGGGAAAACGCCAGCAGCCCCCCGGTCTCGATCCCGGAAAACAGCGGGAAGGCCGGGGTCAGCAGGCGGTCCGCGACCTGTTCGGCCCAGACCAGCAGCATGTCGACATCCTCGCCCTCGCCCTGCACCACGCCGATCTCGTCGTCCTCGAGCAGCACCGCGGCGAGGATCACCGGGCCCGCCGCGTCCACCAGCCTGTCGAGATCGACGCCGCGCGCGCCCGTCCCGGCATCGAGGTCGAGCGCCAGTGCCGCGGCGATCGCCGCCGGGGCAAGGCCGCCGCTCGTCGCGTCGATCTCGGTCTCCGGGCGCTCGGTGGCGATCCGCAACCGATCGCTCTTGCCGCAGAGCGCCAGCAGGGTCTCGGCCACCGCCCGGGCATCCTCGGCCGCAAGATCGTCACGTCCGAACAGCGCCGCCTGCGCCGGCCGCAACCCGGCCGGCGCAGGCCCCGGCAGGGCCACCAGCCGCCGGCCGCTGACCAGGCAATCGAGTTGCGCCGCGTCACCGAAGCCGATCGTCATCCGGCGGCCCAGCACCGCCTCGTCGATCCGCCGCAGAAGCCGCACCAGCCCGTCGGCGGGATCGCCGTAGACCTCGTCGCCCGGATCGAGCCGGCCGTCGCTGGCCGCGCGCCGGAACGCCGCCTTCAGCCTGTCGAAATCACTCATCCCCCGCCCCCTCGCCGCGCAGCACCGCATGCGCGGCGCGGATCAGCCGCGCGGCATCGGCATCGGGCCGGCAGATGCAGCACAGCGCCTCGTTCGGCGCGTCGGGGTTGCGAAAGAAGCCGCGGCTGCCCGTCGGGCCGAGGACGAAGACGTGATCGGCGGGATCGGCCGCCGCGGCGGCGGTCTCGAACAGCATCGCCGCGCCCAGGCACAGCGCATCGAGATATTCCTGCGGATAGCGCAGCGCGCCATCGGCGCCCAGCACGGTGCGCGAGCCGAGATCCGCATAGACCGCAAGTTCGCAATCCGGCAGTCCGGCGCGGAACTTCCTGAGGGCTTGCGGTGTCATCGTCGGGCTGGCCGGGTTGCTGAAATGGCTTTCCCCGCTTTTGCGCCAACTGGCCCGCAGCCACAAGCCCGCAGTCGGACGGGAACGGCGGCGGCTAGATCAGCGACCCGCCGGTTTCCGCGCGCCGGGGCCGCGGTCGCGGGGTCCGGTCACCGGCGTTCAGCACCACCCGCCGCGGCATCACCGACGGGCGCGCGGGCGCCTGCCCGGCCGCGTCCCCGGCCGTCTCCGCAGCCTCCGCGGCCGCGGGCGCGTCGGCGCGCGGGGCGGCGGGCGGCGGCGCGGCCGGGCGCGGTGTGCGGGACGGCACGGCCAGCGGTCGCCGCGCCGCGGCGGCGGGGGCCGACGCCGCGGCACCGGCAAGCGGCGCCGGCGCGGCCAGCCCCCCGGCGCCGGTGGCCGTGGCCTCGAGCCCGCCGATGATCGCCAGCAACGCCTCCAGCACCGCCGCAAGCCCGCTGGCGCGCAACTGCTCGGGATCCTCGCCGGCGGCCTCGGCCTCGGTCAGCGACACCGGCAGCACCGCGCGGAACATCCCGCCGGCCTCGCCCTGCACCCGGCGGACCAGCCGCTGGCGGTCACGCGCATCGAGGATCTTGTCGATCCGGGTCAGCAACAGCAGGCTGTTGGCCTGCAATTCCGCCGGCGCCTCTTCCCACATCGCGGCCTCGGACTGGCGCCAGGCCTGAGTTGCGGGCGAACACCACAGCACCCCGTCGGCCAGCGGCAGCATCCCCTGCCAGATGTCGAGCGTGATGTTCGGGTCGGAACTGCCGGGCATGTCGATGATGTCGCAGGCTTCGAGGATGTCGGCCTCGGCGAAGATCCGGATCGCGCGGGTGTCGGCGATCGCGGCGGCGTCGACGGCCTCCGCGTCGATCACGGTTTCGGTCCCGTCCATGTCGATCCGCACCGGCGGCCCGTCGCCATGCGCGTACCAGATCGGCGGGCGCTGGGTGGCGGTGATCTGCACCGGCGACAGCGCTTCGCGCATCAGGATGTTGGCAAGCGTGCTCTTGCCGGCGCTGAATTCGCCCATCAGCGCGATCCGCGGCTTGCGCGGTCCGGCGGCGGGCGGCGGGCTCTCGATGGGTTCCGAGGTCATCGCGTCGTCTCCTTTCGCCTCAGGCCCGGTATTCCGACAGAAGCGTCATGGCGGCCTGAAACCGATCCTCCCGCGCCGCGTCGGGCTTTGCGGCGCGCTCCTTCAGCCGCCCGATCTCGACATCCGTCTGGTCGGCGAGGTCGAGCAGATGCGCCCTCTGGCCCTCGATGAAGTCGCCCAGGGCCAGCTTCACCGCCGCCGCGTAGGGCACCGCGTGATCGGCGCGCAGCGAGGCGAGGAACGGTTCGGTCTCGGCCTCGATCAGGCCCGAGAATTCCTCGGCGAAGGCCTGGTAGCCGCGGCGCCGGCGCCACCAGCTCGTCCACCAGTTGCCCTTGACATCGAGCGCGATGGTGGACCCCAGGATCACCGGCGGCGGCGGCCGGGGCACCATCGGCGCCGCCAGGTCCACGGCCGCCTCGTCGAGCCCGAAGGCCCCGAGGTAGAGATCGCGGATCTCGGCCGCGGCCGCGGCATAGATCTCCTCGCCGGCCTTCACCGCCTTGGTCGTGAACACCCGGTAGCCCGAGCGCAGCAAAAGCCGCAGGCCGGTCGGATCGTAACTCCAGACCTCGTTGTCGCCGTAAAGCTCCAGGTGCTTGATCAGCGAGGCCGTGGCCCGGCCGAGGAAGGATTGCCGCGATCCCGCGAGCCGCTGGTCCAGATCGGTCACCAGCGCCGCCAGCTTGGTCTCCAGCCGGTGGGTCGCCCGCGCCGCGATCGCGTCGATCTCGCGGCCAAGGTCGGCGCGCGCCACCGGCTTCACCGCGCCGCCGCCGATCCGCCGGGCCGCGACCTCGCGCTGCGCCGCGAGGCCGTTGGCGAGATTGCCGGCGGCGCGCAGGATGCGCTCCTCGAACTCGCCACCCTCGCCCGCCACGATCCGTTCGGAAATCGCGTCGCACAGTGCCGGGATGCCCGACATCCGCCAGATCGTCTCGGCCACCGAGCCGGGGGCGGCCGCGTCGACATGGTGCTCGGCCCATTCGACGAGCGCCTTGCCGCTTGCCGCGCCAAGCTTGTCGAACTGGCCGCTGAGCGCGTGGCTGGCCCAGTAGGCGCTGCCGAAGATGATCTGCGCATCCTCCGGCCCGTTCAGCGCCTTCAGCGTCGCGACAATGCTTTGCCGGATCTCCTCGGCCTCACGCACCGGTTCGCCAAGCTCGTCGATCCGGTTGACGAAGATGATCACCTCGCGCGACCGGATGTTCGAGATCAGGCGAATGAGCGCCATGTCCACCGTCGACAGCGTCTGGTGCGCCGACAGCACGACAACGCAAAGACGGCTCTCGCGGATCGCGTTCACCGTGATCTGCTCGCGGATCATGAAGGTGTCGTTCACGCCGGGCGTGTCGCGGATGCACAGCCGGTGCGGCAGTTCCGACTGGCCGAGGTAGAGATCGGCCGACTTGGTGATGTCGGCGAACCGGCCCTGCTGGGTTTCGGCCCCGGCCTCGTCGCCAATGTCGTCGCCGAGGCAGACGTAGCGCTGGATCAGTTCCTCGTCGAAGAAGCCGTATTCATGCTCCTGCCCCATCAGCAGTTCGAACTTCTGGCCCAGCCGCTGCCGCGATTTCTCGCGCATCGCCTCGAGCTGCGCGCGCACCTTCTCCAGTTCCTTGTGGGCGCCGGCGCGGCTGGCCAGTTCGCCGATCCGGCCGCCGCGGTTCAGCAGCCGGCCCCATTCCTCCTCGTCGAAGAACCGGAACTTCGCCTTCGTCGCCGCGGCGCGCGCCGCCGGATCGAGATGCAGCGAGGTCACGACCGAGGTCCAGGGGTTGATGTCGGCGGGCAAGAGATCGGGCCAGCCGATCATCGCGTTGACCAGCGTGGTCTTGCCGGCCTTGACCTGCCCGATCATGGTGACGGTCGGTTCGAATTCGCGGATCTGGCGCTTGAGCTTGCGCGCGGCAAGATGCGTCGTGTCGCCATCGGCGGTGCCAAGATCGTCGACCGCCGATTCCAGCCGGCGCATGCGCGCGGCGAACTCCCCGAGCCCGGCATAGGCCGAGCGCAGAAGCCCGGTCTGCGGCGGCCGGCCGTCGGCAGGGGCGGCAAGCTTCGCTTCGGCGTTCATCCAAGGTCTCCCTAGCAGGCCATCGGCAATCCGACGGGCAGCTTGCTTTCGAACTCGCTACGCAACTGCACCAGCAGGGCAGCCGCATCCTGCGCCTGCTCCGTCCCGCCCTCGACCTGCAACAGGACGGCCATGTCCGAGGCTTCGTTCACGAAGTCCCGCAGGTAGAGAATCTCGGCATCGTCCTCCGGCCAGGTCGCGGCACGGTCCCGCAGGCCGTCGGCGGTGTCGCAGCAGTGCTGCAGCACATCCGCCGGCCAACCCCCGGCCTCGCCATCCTGCCAGTCCAGGGTTTCGAATAGGTTGCGCGCGCGCCGCTTGAGATACAGCACCGGCTCCGACAGCAGCGCCCGGCGCCCGGCCTCCTCGCTGTCGGCCGGCGCGGTGGCCGGCGGCGGGGCCGCCGGAACCGCCGCGGCCGGCGCCGCGGCCGCGGCGCGCGCGGCGGCCGCCGTCCCGTCGGCCGTCGCCTCGTCGGCCGTCGCCTCGTCGGCGGCAAGGCCGAAGCGGTGCAAGAGCAGCCGCGCCGCGTCGATGTCCTCGCGCTGCGCCTCGGCGATATCGGCCTCGAGCCGGGCGATCAGTCCGCGCGGGTCGGGCACCGCCGCCACGCCGCTGACCGCGTCCGACAACTCCGGGCAGGGCACCGCCACGACATGGGCGAAATCCGCGGGGCGGCGGCCGCGCAGGGCCGCGGCCGCCGCCTCGTCGCCGAAGACCAGCAGATGCGCGTGGTTCTTCAGCCCCTCCGGCGCCGCGGCCCAGATCGCCGCTTCGGTGGCGGAGAACCGCCGCGTGCACCAGATCGCGACATCCAGCCGCC
>Ga0180435_10002081_pt1 | contig 20577 bp, 14 predicted proteins | sample SS_ome_3_FD_132467 | JGI IMG/M metagenome (GOLD analysis project Ga0180435, IMG submission 132467) | Hypersaline lake sediment archaeal communities from the Salton Sea, California, USA - SS_3_S_1 metaG | ecosystem: Environmental > Aquatic > Non-marine Saline and Alkaline > Hypersaline >...
ACGGCGTTTCACGCGGCTGCTCCTGGTGGGTATTGGCGGGTCGGCGCTGGGCCCCCAACTGGTGGACGATGCGCTTCGCGGCCCCGGGGACCCCCTCTCCGCCCACTTTTTCGATAACACCGACCCCGACGGCATGGACCGCGTGGTGGCCGATATCGGCGACGATCTCCGGCGGACGCTTACCCTGGTCATCTCCAAGTCGGGCTCCACGCCCGAAACGCGCAACGGCATGCTCGAGGTGATGGCGGCCTATCGTCGTGCCGGGCTCGATTTCGGCGCCCACGCCGTGGCCGTGACCGGGCGGGGGAGCAGACTCGCCGATTTTGCCGCGGAGAACTCCTTTCTCGGCATCTTCCCCATGTGGGATTGGGTCGGCGGCCGCACCTCGGTGATGTCGGCGGTGGGGTTGCTGCCGGCGGCACTCCAGGGGTTTGCGGTGGACGACCTGCTGTCCGGCGCACGGATGATGGACGAGTTGACTCGCTCCGGAGAGGCCCGGCTCAACCCGGCGCTGCTCCTGGCCCTGGCCTGGCACCACGCCGGCGAGGGGCGGGGGCTGAAGGACATGGTGGTCATCCCCTACAAGGACCGTCTGGCGCTGTTCGGGCGCTACCTGCAGCAACTGGTGATGGAGTCGCTGGGCAAGGAGCTCGACCTGGAGGGCAAGGTGGTGCACCAGGGGATTGCCGTCTACGGCAACAAGGGTTCCACCGACCAGCATGCCTACGTGCAGCAACTGCGCGAAGGGGTGCACAACTTCTTCCTCACCTTCATCCAGGTGCTGGAGCACCGGCAGGGCGGTTCGCTGGACGTGGAAGACAATATTACCAGTGGTGATTATCTCTCCGGGTTCATGCTCGGCACGCGACAGGCGCTGGCCGAAAAGGGGCGGGCCACCTTGACCATCACCATACCGGCGGTGACCGCGACGTCTCTGGGGGCGCTGATCGCCCTGTTCGAGCGGGCCGTGGGCTTTTATGCGTCAATGATCGGTGTCAACGCCTACCACCAGCCCGGGGTGGAGGCTGGCAAGACCGCCGCTCGCGGCGTGCTCGACCTGCAACTGGCACTCTCCATGGTGCTCAGGGAGAACCGTGGTCGCTGGCTCACCGTGGACCAGCTGGCCCGGGAGACGCTCTCCGGCACCGGGCCGGAATCGGTCTTCCACATTCTCGAGTGGCTGGCGGCGAACAGGCGCTACGGCGTGGTCCGCGAGGCGGGCCCCTCGCCGTTCCAGAACCGCTACCGCATCGACTGAACAATTTGAAATCGGGGGCAGGGCGTGATCTACCGGCAGGCGGCAGAGGCGATCAGGGGAGCGACGCGGGCCGTGGGCTTCACCGGCGCCGGAATCTCGGTGGAGAGCGGCATCCCGCCCTTTCGCGGGGAGGGGGGACTCTGGGGCAAGTATGACCCGGCACTGCTGCAGATCGACCACTTCATGGCCAGCCCGGAAACGTCGTGGCCGGTGATTCGCGAGATCTTTTATGACTTCTTCGGGGAGGCTTCGCCCAATGCGGCACACCGCGGCCTGGCCGAGCTGGAGCGCCGGGAATTGCTCGCCGGCGGGGTGATCACCCAGAACATCGACAATCTGCACCAGGAGGCGGGCAGCCGCACGGTGCACGAGTTCCACGGTACTGCCGGGCGCCTGCTCTGCCTGGCCTGCCGACGGACTCGCCCGTCCGGCGAGGTTGATCTGCAGCGCCTGCCGCCCACGTGCCCCGACTGCGGGGGGTTGTTCAAACCCGACTTCATCTTCTTCGGCGAGGCTATTCCTGAGGCGGCCAGCAGGGCGTCCTTCCGCGAGGCGGAAGAGGCCGATCTCTTCCTTCTCGTCGGCACCACCGGCGAAGTAATGCCGGCCTGCCTCATCCCCAGCCTGGCCAAGCAGAACGGGGCGACGATCATCGAGATCAATGTCGACGAATCGAACTACCGCCGGCGCGGCGTCACCGATATCTTCCTTCAGGACAAGGCCACCACCGCGTTCAACCGGCTTTTCGAAGCCCTGGAGCTTCCGCCTCCCTGAGCTCCATCCAAGGCCCGAGAAGGTCACTCTCGAACCACGGATGACGTTTCGTCAATCGGTTCATCATCCCGTGGGGAGACATCCCGCTGGCCGTTGCCGTAGAGCCCCGTCGCCGCGGTGATCACATCCTTTTCGTCCCGCTCGAATTGCAGCACGAAATCGTCCACGTCTTCAAAGATGAACTGGTCATCACCCAGGGGAATCAGTTCACGCTGCGGCATCTTCCCCCGCCGGTAGAGCAGCTTCCCTTCCTCGACAAAGATCTTTCGGTCGCCATAACTCCCGGCATACTCGGCCATCGACCCGGCATCGAGAACCACAGGATCGATTCGCGCCCCGAGCAACCGTGCGGCCAACTCCAGCTCTGCGGCCCGTGATGGCGTGGCCGCTTTTGCGGCCAGTTTCTTCAACGCGTCGAGGTGTGCCGTGTCCAGGGCCCTGTCCGCCGGCACGGCGATGTGCGGCGTCACGCCGCAGCCCTCCCAGTTCGTGCCGGTGATCGGGTTCACCGCTCGGCCGAAGGGCAGGGAAATGGAGATGCCGATCTCGGGGAACCCGACGAAGTCCACCGGGTGCGCACCGCCGCCGCTGGTCTCGCCGACGAGTGTGGCGCGCTCCAGGGCCTTCAGGTTGTAGCTGAATTCCTCGGCCCCGGAGAACGTGTAGGACGAGGTGAGCACGTAGAGTTCCGTATCCGTCATCTTCGGGCCGGCCACGTGTTCGGCGGTCCAGAACTGCCGGGTGGTGTCCGATTCGCGGATATAGAAGCTGTTCAGGTGGGTCGGTTCCTCGACGAAGTAGCTGGTGATCAGCTGGATCAGCGACGGATTGCCCCCGCCGTTACCCCGCAGGTCGAAGATGATCGCGTCGCAGTGGGCGAGGAAGTTCATCGCCGCCACCGCCGTTTCGCCCGAGAACTCGGTCCCGGTAAAGCTGTTCAGCCGAAGGTAGCCCACGTTGCCCTCGAGGATCTCCAGCTTCTGGAAGTCGAAGTTGCGGCGCTCCAGCTGCTGCCGCCGCTCCTCCTGTCGGAGTTGCTCGTCGGCGGAGTCCGGCTCGCCGTCGCCGGTGGGCTCCTCGATTCCGGTATACATCACCCGCAGGTGCTTGTCCCGGCTCACCGATTGCAGGTCCTCGGTGAGGGCCATGCAGAACCGGGGTCCGCTGTCCAGATCGTCATACGCCCCCTCGGCCAGTCTGCCCCGGATCAGAGCCGCCATTTTTCCGGCTTGGTCCGGGAAGACGTAGACCTTGAGCAAGGCGGCAGCGACCTCCTCCACGGCCGCCGCCCGGGTGTCGGCGCCGATGGGAGCGTCCCCCGGGACGCGCATGATCACCTGGGATGGTGACACCACCGCGAAGCCGCAGAGGAGCAGCAGTATGGTCAGTGTCAAGCGACGGGTTCGAGTCAGCGATCCTGGGCTCTTCATCGAGCGTTCCCTCCCCATGAACCGGCGGACCGGCTGTGTCGCTGCCCGCGGGATGCGGACAGGTCTCGCGGTTGTTCCTTCAACACCCATAACGCTTGAAAGTGCAAGGGGTTCCCCATTATGGGGCCGGGCCGTTTCGCAGGTAGGCCGCCAGGGCGTAGGTGATCTCCGGGTGTCGGTGGGTGAAGAGCTTTCGGAAGCGGTAGTTTCCCCGGAAGCGGGGATGGTCGAAGAGCCGGCGGTCGGCGAGTGTGCCCGGTGTCAGCCGGCCCGGGTCAAGGGGTTGGGCCAGTCCGCGGGGGCCTGCCATGGTGATCACAACGGCATGGGGGCGCTGGTCGAGAATGTAGGCCGGGTCGTACTGTTTCTGCAGAAAGCGGCCCGGGCTCCGGGCCACTGTTCGATCGGTGAGACCGCTGATGTCCACGATCTGCAGTCCGGGATTGAGGTAGCCTGCAAGCCCGATGTCCATCAGCGCCACCGTGCCGCCGGCGGGCACGGCATCTCCAAGCCAGCGGGCCAGGGCGATGTGCCCCTCGCGGTACCCGGCTTCTCGCGTGACCAGGTGATGCCGCAGTTCGGCGCGCGGTTGCCAGGCCTGCAACTGCCCGGCAAGCAGCAGGCCGGCGGCGAGGTAGGCCGCCCAGGTGCGCAGGGCCGCCTCCGGTGCGCGGCCCCTGAGCAGGCCCAGCAGCGCCAGCGCACCCAGCACTTCGAGGATGATCATCGCCGGCACCGTGGGGGTGAGCAGCCGGAAGCCCGGCATCCAGTCCGAGCCGGTGATGGTGAATGAGGCGAGGTGGGTCAGGGTCAGTGCTGCCACCGGCCAGAGGGGAGCGGCCCGGCGTCCTGCCCGTACCACTGTGGTGAGGCCCGCGGCGAGGGGGATGAGAAACAGCCCGTAGCGGCCGAAATAGGAGGCGAGATAGTCGAACCAGGTCTGGCCTGGAAACCCTCCCTGCTTGGCGAACCAGGTGTTTGGCAGCAGCTCCCCGTGGAAATAGAAGTAGCGGAAGACGGTCCAGGCCGCGGTTGCGACGATCACGGTGGCCAGGGCGGTGAGCGGCCGCCGGAGGCTGTTTACGCCCCGCTCGGCGTTACCGAAACGGGAGGCCAGCAGCCAGCCGCCACCCACGGCCCCGGCCAGCAGGGCCCCTTCCGGACGGGTCAGTGCAGCCAGGGCCAACAGCACGGCGGCACCGCGGAACCGGCCGCTGCGCTGTTCCGCGACCACGGACCAGAGTCCGGTGGTCAACAGGGCCGCCAGCATCGTGGTCTCCAGGCCGGTCATTGCTGCCGCGGCAAGCGGGGTCGATGCCGCAGCCAGCGCCGGCGGCAGCAAGGCCAGCCGGCGACCGGTGCCGGCCCACGCCGGCCACCCGGCAAGCAGCCCCCGTGAAAGCCCGTAGAGCCCGGTGATCGTGACCAGGCCCCAGAGGAGCCCCGCCGTCCTGGCCACGACCAGGGTGGCTTCAAGACCCCAGCCGGCCAAGGGCAGAAGCAGGGTGAAGAGCAGTACCTGGAGCGGGTTGCTGAAGCCCTCCACGGCTTCCCCGGCGTTGTAGACCAGGCCGGCCCCGTGGGCCAGGTTCCAACTGTAGCGAAAGGAGATGAAGGCGTCGTCGTTGATCGCCCGGCCGAGAAAGAGGGCATGGCCGGTGTAGGCCAGCAGGATCAAGCCCAGGAAAAGCCAAGCCGTGCCGCTCGGTGCCGGCGATATGGGACGGGCCTCATTCTTTTTTCCGGCGCCTGGCATGCCGTTCACCTCCCCGGCATGCCGTTTTCCAGCATGCGCAGCCGGTTGGTGATCTCGGCGGCCTGTTCCGGTTGGAGCTGAAACGATTTCAGCACCCGCCGATAGATGGTGGCGCTTTCTGCGAACCGCCCGGTCTGTGCCTTGAGGTCGGCCAGGGCGATGTGGAAGCGGATTTCCCCCGGGTCGGCGGCCAGGGCCGCAGCCAGGTGGGCCTCGGCTTCGGCCGCGCGGCCCTGCCGGGCCAGGGCGAAGAGGCCGCGGTAGTAGCGCCAGAGCGGGTGACCGGGATATGCCGCCTCGGCGTCGGCGAGCAACCGCCGGAACCGTTCTTCCGGCAACGTGGAGAGCCCGGCCTGAAGCAGCGTGTCCCGCGCGTCGAGATTCCCGGGGTCGAGGGCCGTTGCCTGCTCCAGCCAGGGCAGGGCCTGGTCCGGCCGACCCTCGGCAATGCGCAGCAGGCCGAGGTTGTAGCTGGGCAGCGCGCGGTTGCGGGCGACAGAAGACCAGCGTGGCCCTGCTGCTGCCTGGTACGCCTCGCGGAGTGAGGCTTCGGCTTCCACGGGTCGGCCGGTGAGCCGATATAACTCACCGAGGTTGTTCAGCACAACGGGATCGCCGGGAAGGAGGCCCCTGGCCCGCAGGAGCAGCCTTTCCGCTTCTGCCGTATCCCCTTCGTCCAGGCGGATCGATGCCGCGCGGAGGTTGAGGACCACGCTTTTCGGCTGGCGCTCCACGTCGGCGAGGAACAGTGTGCGGTTGTTCCGCCATTCAGGCCCCCGGCCCATGGCGGTGACCGCCGAAGCCGCCAGCCAGAGTGCGACGAGGCCCAGGAGGTGGATCTGGCGCCGTTTCAGGGCCTTGCGGCGCTTCAGGAACCAGGCCGGGGCCACGGCCAATGAAAGGCTCGGGGTGAAGAGCAGTCGTTCGCCGAAGATGGTGCCGATGGGCAGCGGGATATTCGACGTGATTGCCGCCGTGGCGTAGAAAAAGGCGATGGCGAAAAAGAGGGGGCGGCTGCGGCGCCAGGCCAAAATGGCGCCGGCGGCCACTGCGGTGTGGGCCGCCAGGGCGGCGAGGAACCAGGGATCGGCCACGCTGTGCACGAGGCCGATGGAATCGAACGAGTAGTCGCTGACCAGCCGGAAGGGGAAGAGGATCAGCAGTTGCTGGCAGAGGAGCAGCTTGATGCCGGTGAGCACTCGCACCGTGGTGTCGGACCAGGCCAGCGGGTTCACCGGGTAGTAGACCGTGGACGGGCCGGCCGATGCGGAGAGGGCCCAGGCCCGCAACAGCAGGTAGCCGGCGGTGGGAATCAGGTACCAGCCCCAGGCCCGGATTCCGGTGAGCAGCCGCTGTCCGATGGCCCCGTCGCGGTCCGGTGCGGCGAGGTCCCAGAGCACCAGCGCCGCCAGCCAGGCCAGGCCGCTTTCCTTGCTCGCCCCAGCGCAGAACAGGCAGACCAGGGCCAGGATCAGGCCGCCCCAGCGGCCGACTCGTGGCAGTTCGTAGGCCCTGGCGTGGAGCAGCAGTGCGGTGGCACCGAAGAGGAAGGCCAGCAACTCGGCCCGGCCCACCACACCGGCCACCGTTTCGCAGTGCACGGCATGGAGGGCGAAGACCAGCGAGCCCCAGAGGGCGGCCCGGCGGCAGCCGAAGAGTCTCGCCAGCAGGCCGTAAACCGGGAGAAGGCAGAGGCTGTAGAGCAGCAGGTTCACCAGGTGGTACCCGAAGGGGGCCGTGCCGTGGACGGCGTGCTGGAGGCCGAAGCTGAACAGGGTCAGCGGTCGGTAGAGCGCGTCGCCGTACCCCTGCTGGCCGCTCCACCAGCTGGAGCTCAGGTAGCGGTGGAGCGGCGTGAGCTGTTGCACCAGCGGATTGTTTTCCACCAGCGCCACGTCGTCGAGGGTCAGGCCATTGGGCAGGGTGTTGGCAAAGACGAGAAATGCAGCGCCGGCGATGAGCAGCAGGGGCAGCCAGCGCTGACGGTTGTCCCCTTGACCGGAATTGTCTTCGTTGTTCATGCCCGCACCAGAAGCCCCTCGGCCAGCATCATCCGCACCTGCTCCCGCCCCTCGGCTTCGCTCACGGCACCGGGGATCCCGGCGGTGACCAGCGCCTCCTCCCAGGTGCGCAACCCGTCACAGGACTCGATGATGGCCATGGCCGGGTCGGGAAGCGGCCGGCCATGGCGGCTGTCACCGGGGGAAGCCCACCAGCGCCGGCCAGTGCCGACGAAACGGGTGGCGCTCGAAGCGCTGGCCGGGGTGACCATGGTGACCGGATCGTAGAGTCGGAATCGTCCACGCGTCATCCCGGGAGCCGGCCTGAGCACCATGCCGGGTTCGAGAATCGGTGGCGAACTAAACGCATAACCGGGCAGGTGAGTGTCGGCTCCCTGGTGGGCGAGGTAGAGGAAGTCGTGCACCATGGTCCCCGGTGTGCGGTTGGGTCCCATGGCCGTGCCGGCGAGGCGGACCAGGCGCCAGCGCCGCTCTTCGGCCGCCGATTCCGGCGGCAGTGCATCGTCGCCGGGATCGCGGCCGAAGCCGGGCACCACGCCGGGAACCGGGGCCGTGGCGTCATCGTAGAGATCCGGGGGGTGACCGCCCACCGCCGGGCCGCGCCGGCCGTCCCGCAGCACCCTGCAGGAGAAGGAAAATCCCGGCTCGAGCAGTCCCGGGTCGCCCTGGGCGAAGAAGTGCTCCAGTACGTCAGCCGCCGGGGCGCTCGTCTCTCCATCGTCGAGGCGGCAGTGCAGATGCAGCCCGAGTCCCATGGGCAACCCGTGCTTCATGGCCAGCCGCAACTGGTCTTCCAGGCCCGGCTCCCGTTGAGGCGGGGCAGGGCCCGCCAGAAGCTGCACTTTCGCGCAGCCCCCGTCTGTCAGCGCTCGGCAGAGCGCCTCATCGGGCATGGCTGCGGGACCCAGCGTGCCGAACCACGCCGCCGTCGGTTCCAGCACCGACATGCCGGCAGCGATGCCGGTCGCCGTTTTCCGGTCGAGGTCCCCGGTGAAGAGGAATCGCCGGCAGTGGTGACGACGGCCCAGTTCGAAGGCCTGGTCGGTGGCGACCCGGGACGCCCGCACCGCAAGCACCGTTTCGGGGCTGAAGTAGCGGTCCAGCGGCAGGCCATCGTAGACGGGAGGGGGAAGGTTCTCCGCGGCCATGGTGCCCTCGGCCGTGATCACCGGTGGGAGCCCGCGGCCGCGGTTTTGTGCGGCACCCAGCACCCCGGGCCGGCCACTCTTCAATGACTCGGCCAGGCGCAGCATTGGCCCGCCGGGCAGGCCGCTGATCAGCACGTCCACCACGCCCTCCAGGTCGTCCACGCCTTCCGGCCGAGCCAGCAGTTCCTCGGCCATCCATCCGGCGAGGGCCGTGTGTATCCCGGGGAGGCGCCGAACGCCGCGCAGCAGCGTCATGGCCGGCAGCAGTTGGCTGCGATAATCGGCGAGCACCGCGATCAGCCCGGCGCCGCTCTCGGCGATGGATGGAATGAAAACGTCCTCGGTCAGGGTACCGAGCAGGCGTGCTTCGCCGTCGGTTGTCGGCTTCGGTGCGGCACAGTTGAGGTCACCAGCGGCGGCCTGGTGGCCGTGCAGCGGCTGACGGCAGGGGGACCAGGCGAGGAAGACCAGTCCCAGGGCCTCTTCCAGGATGCGCATCGATCGGCGGTACCCGTCGAGCTGGTAGAAGCGTTCGGGTTGGCGGAGACCCCGCCGGGCATCTTCCACCAGTCCGGTGAGGGCCGGCAGACGCAGGGCTGCGGCAGCCATCGACTCGTGGAACAGCGCGGTTTCACCGTCCAGCTCGTCGCGTTTCTCGATTTCGGCGATCCGGTTGGCCAGCTCGTCCCCGGTGCGGTCGAGCCACTGACGGCTCAGCAGGTGGTCGAAGAACTCGATATTCAGGTCACGCTGGGCGCAGTCCGCCCCGCCGGCCATCATCTGGCCCGTGAGGTCGGCGAGGCTGAACGGCGGCATGAACGGCTGCCGCCACGGTGGATAGACGAGCAGGATATCCATGGCCCAAGTATAGCCGGATCGGCCGAAGGCCTCCAAGACCCCGGCCAGGAACCTGTGATTGACGGCTCGGACACTGTTGCCTATGCTGTGCGCAGCCAGTGAGGTGGATCATGGCCATGGCGGACGTGTCCCTCCTGCGGCCGGGAATGGCCGTGGTGCTGGGGCTGCCCTTCGACGGCAATTCTTCATTCATGCGCGGCCCGGCTGATGCCCCGGCCGCGATCAGAGCGGCCCTGCACAGCGGATCGGGCAACTATTGCTGTGAAAACGGCCTCGACCTGGAGACCGCCCCGGGGTGGATCGACGCCGGAGACGTCGACCACGGGGAGGGTGCCGAGCCGTTCACCGCTATCGAGCACGGGGTGGCCCGGATCCTTGACACCGGGGCCCGGATGTTCGCCCTGGGCGGGGACCATTCGGTGACCCTGCCCCTGCTGCGGGCCCATGCCCGTCGGTATGGGCCGCTGGACGTGCTGCACCTCGACGCCCATGCCGACCTCTACGATGAACTGGACGGGAACCGCTGGTCCCACGCCACGCCCATGCTGCGCGCGCTCGAGGAGGGGCTGGTGGGGCGGCTGGTCCAGGCCGGCATCCGCACCTTGCGGCCGGTGGACCGTGAGCGGGCGTCGCACCACGGGATCGAGGTGCTGGAGATGCGCCACTGGCGTCCGGCGTGGCGTCCGTCGTTCGAGGGACCGATCTACCTCAGCCTCGACCTCGACTGTCTCGACCCGGCCTTCGCTCCCGGTGTCTCCCACCACGAGCCGGGTGGTTTTTCCACCCGCGACGTGATCGGCATCATCCAGCAGCTGCCGCGGCCGCTGCTCGGTGCCGACCTCGTGGAACTGAACCCCCGTCGGGATTCCACGGGGATCAGCACCATGGTCGCAGTGAAACTGCTCAAGGAGATCCTGGCCAATATGCTGGGATAGGCGCTCTTGACTCTTTGCGAGCGAAGCGAAGCAACTTTTCGGCGAGGAGACAGGAAAGGGGACAGCTTTTCGGCCGTCCCCCCTGAGATTGCCACGTCGCCCTTCGGGCTCCTCCTAAGGAACAAATGAATATGAATGGGACCTGACCCCATCTTTATTCATTTGTTCCTTCCACATACTTCCAGTGGCCTCCTCTGGTCAGTGGCTCGCAATGACGGAATGCGCCTTCGGGCACTTTTCAATGACAGATGTGACTACTCCTCGAGTGGCGTGCCCAGCACCTCGGCGAAGACCTCGTCGTCCATCTTCCGCCCCTCGGCGATCAACTGGCGGTAGCGAACGAAATCGATGGTGTCCCTGCCGGTGATCTTCTTGGTGTTGAAGGCCGTGAAACCGAGGAACGCCTCGTTGGACATGTTGGCCGACAGCCAGTGGCGGTTGGCCAGCTTGGTCTGGTCCCAGAAGAATTTCTTCTTGGCCCGGATGCCGTCGATGGATTTGATCAGGCAGCCGGGGAAGAGGTTGGTGAAGCGCCAGACGATCCTGTGCACTTCCTTGTCCAGCAGGGTGAAATCGGTGCTGCCGCTCTTCAGCACTTCCTTGGCCGCCGCTGCCTCGTCGCCGCGCTTCATGTCGCCGTAGACGATCTCGCCGTGCTCGAGGTAGCGGTCGGTGATGACCAGCGGGTTGCGGACGAACTCGCCGTCCACCTTGAGCACCGGCACCGCTTTGGAGATCAGCCCCTTCATCTTCATCTTGTACGAACTCCACATCTCGCAGGAGATGCAGTTCCACATCGCGTCCTCGATGGAGAGCATCCAGGGCAGGAAGTCGGTGGAGCCGCCGTCCGGGGCCGAACCGTGCTTGGGCCCGGCCTGGCCGAAAATGGCCAGGTCGGAGGAGACGGCGAGGTCGCAGGCCATGCCGATCTCCTGGCCGCCGGCCACGCGCATGCCGTTGACCCGGCAGATGGTGGGCTTCTTGCAATTGAGGATGGCGTCCACCATGCCGTTGAAAAGGTCCATGTACTCGCCGTACTCGTTGGGCCGCTGGCTGTAGTACTCGGCGTATTCCTTGGTGTTGCCGCCGGTGCAGAAGGCACGGTCGCCAACCGCGGTGAAAATGACGGACACCACCGAGCGGTCGCCCGAGGCGGCCTGGAACCCGGCGATGACCCCCTTGACCATTTCCGTGGTGTAGGAGTTGTACTGCTGCGGGTTGTTCAGGGTCACCCAGGCGGTGTACAGCCCCTCCACCGGGTTGCCAGCCTTGTCCAGCACCGGTTTCTTCTCGTACACCGTGCAGGGGGCGTCGCTGCCCCAGTGCTCTTCACCGAAGAGCGCATGGTTCTTGATCTCGTTGTCTCGCGGGAGCCATTCGAGGGTCATCGGCGTTCCTCCATGGGTGACCGCACCGCCCGGGGGCCGGATCTCCTGGCGCCGCGGACGGGTGCCTGATGGGATGAGGGATGCGCTTGCCTGTTTTCGTGCCGTATCGGGTTGTCGTGTGTAGGCCTGCGCTCAAAGTATGGCGGCAAGGGCGGCGCCTTGTCAAATCCCGCCCCGGGCTCCGCTTCCGGAGGACCGTGTTATACTGCGCACCTACCATCCGTCTCTTCGATACGGTTTATCAGACGCTTCGGGTTTGCCATGGTGCCAGCGACAGCCAGTTCACACCGGTCTGACGCACGGCAGTGTCCAGCCCTGCCCTGGCCCGGCCCGCACCCGCCATACTGGAGGAGAAGATGAAAAGCGCGTCGCTCATCGTCTGCTGTGTCCTGCTGCTCCATGCCGCACACGTGATACCCCTGGCCGCCGATGTCCCGGCCGTCCGTCAGTCGACCCAGGACCTCGGTGAACCGGTGAAGGTCACCGCCGACGTGCGGGACCAGGTGCGCACCAGGCCTTCGGATATGGTTTGTGTGAGGCGTGATGCCCCGAAACGGCCGCCACTGACCCGGCCGGGGGATGCCGAATTGCTGGACAGTGTCCATCGCACGATCTTCGTCGAAGCGGGGGAGGACTACTGCCTCCGCTACAACGCGCGGCTGGGGACCCTGGAGGAGATCGCTCCGTACGCGCTTACCGAGGCTGCCTGGCAGGCGGTGGCCCGTGCGCCCAACTGGCTGCAGGACGACCTCCAGGACCGCTTCCGCGAACTGGATACCGAGCACCAGGAGGAATACGCCGCCCTGATCCTCGGGCTTACCGACCCGCTGATCGTCGACGAAGTCTGCTTCCAGGTGGCCCACCTCTCGCGCTCGATCCTGCAGAACGGCTACGTGGAAGCCGAACTGCTGAAGATCAACGCCGAACTGATGTATGTCATCGACCAGGACCTGCAGTACGTTGAAATCATCGACTACGATGACGGGGCAGGCAACTTCTACTCCACCACCCGCTACCAGTACCTGGACAACGGCACGCCGGTGGCGGTGGACCTGCCCATGGACATCTACTACTGGTACGTGGTGATGCCCAAGGTCTCGGACGAGAAGCCGTTGATGGACGACTCGGTCTACAACATGTTCTGGCGGGAATATCTGTATTACGAAAACGACGACGGCTACCCCAACCTGCAGGAGGTGATGGCGCCGATCCAGTATATCTGGGACGGCGAGACCGAGTGGTACGGCGTGGGCGACCCCTTTGCCGACGAACTGATGGCCGTGATCTGCGTGGCGCTCTGGAGCGGGAAGACCATCGACTCGGGGGCTTCGGGCAACCGGCCGATCCAGCCCAACGTCATCGCCCATGAACACAACGGCAACTGCGGTGAGCGGCAGGACCTGCTCTGTGCCGCCGGGCGGACCTGTCTCATGCCCTACTGCTGCACCATGGACATCCTCGAGGACCACGTCTGGTGCGAAATGTGGTGGGATTACGCCTGGCGCCCGACCCAGAACGACCCGAACATCCACTTCGACCGCCCGTACTGCAGCTACGAGCGGGACAGCGGCGGCTCCAAGGACTGCTCCTGCATCTGGGACTGGCGTAACGACGGCTTCACCACCGATTCCATCGGCATCTACTCCAACACCTGCACGCTCACCGTGACGATCACCGACCCCGGGGGTGTCCCGGTGGACAACGCTTCGGTCATTATCGCCAGTGAGGGCTGGTCCACTTCGACCATCTATCGCGGCACCTGGGGGGAGACCGACCGCAACGGCCAGATCACCTTCGAACTCGGCGACCTGCAGGACTACTACATCCAGGTGATCAGCGACCTCGGCGTCTACCCTGCGTCGGGTTTCGCCTCGATCATCACCGGCAGCGAGGCGGGCGAGGCATATTATTGGGACTGGACCACCACCGACCCGATGCCCGACCCTCAGGTGGACGAACTCTCACCGCCGGGGGATGACGGGCCCTACACTCTTGAAATCACCTATGACCTGCCCGCGGACATCAACACCGGCAAGGACTACTATGCCGTGCCGGCCAGTTGGTATTCGGAGCGGCTCGCCGAGGGAAAGCTGGATTTCTTCGTCGCCGACGAGGCGAACTACCAGGCCTGGGTGGCCGGAGGGGCCTGCAGCGGGTACTTCGTTTCCGACGCGCTCTTCAACTACGAGACCATGGATGTCACAGGCGAGGAAGACTTCTACATCATCTGGAGCGGTGCCGGGAACCACGGCCTGCGGGTGATGACCGACCTCACCGTCAACCTCTGGCGGAACTATGAGCCGGAGCTGCAGGAGGCCGAACTGGTCAGCGGCCCCGGCCCCGGGCCGGACAACCCGACGCTGGCCCGGGTCTTCGAGTACGACTCACCGGGCACGGTGCTCGACGAGTGGAATTGCTACGGCGTGCAGAAGTACGGCGTCAACGTGGCCTGCGGTGACATCGTCGGAGACGTGCAGGACGAGGTGATCACCGGTGCCGGGCCTGGCGCGGTTTTCGGCCCCCACGTGCGGGGCTTCGACGGCCGGGGCGCGCCGGTCCCGGGCGTGAGCTTCATGGCCTACGGCACACCGCGCTTCGGGGTCAACGTGAGCGCCGGCGACATCGATGGCGACGGCTACGACGAGATCGTCACCGGCGCCGGGCCGGGGGCGGTGTTCGGCCCCCATGTCCGGGCCTGGAACGTGGACGGGGCCACGGCGTCGGCCATGGGCGGCGTGAGCTATTTTGCTTACGGTACGCTGAAGTGGGGCGTCAACGTGGCCTGCGGTGACCTGGATGGCGATGGCTACGACGAGATCGTCACCGGCGCCGGTCCGGGAGCGGTTTTCGGCCCCCACGTCAGGGGCTGGGACTACGACGGCACGGCCATCGCCTCCATGCCGGGCGTGAGCTTCTTCGCTTACGGCACGCTGCGCTGGGGCGTCAACGTGGCTTGCGGCGATCTGGACGGTGACGGCATGGACGAGATCGTCACCGGGCCGGGGCCGGGGGGCATCTTCGGTACCCACGTGCGCGGCTGGAACGTGGATGGCGGCACCGCGGAACCGATGCCCGCCGTGAGCTTCAATGCCTACCAGGGGCTGCTCCACGGGGCGGTGGTGGGCACGGCCGACGTGGACGGTGACGGGTTCGATGAGATCCTCACCATGCCGGGGCCGGGCGAGGTGAACAGTGCCGAGCTGAAGATCTGGAACGTGGACGGTGGCGCGGTGAGTGTCGGGACGGCCTTCGAGGCCTACGCCGGCCTGGGCCTGGGCCATGGTGGCCGTGTGGCCGGCGGACACCTCGTTCAGTGAGAGCCGGGCGGCCGGCGGTCGAGGCTCAGCAGGTAGTAGACGGCCAGCCCGCTAAGATAGACCAGGCCTGCAGACCAGACCACGTCGCCGAGAAAATGGTCACCGGTCGCGACCCGCGAAAGCCCCACGAGGAACCCTGCGAACAGACCGATGATGAGTGCGGCCCGGGCCAGCCGGCGGCGGGCCAGCAAGAGGAAGTAGGGGCTCAGCAGGTAGAAGCCCATCGCCGCATGGCCCGAGGGAAACGACGCCCCTTCACCGGCATCGCCCTTCACGAGCAGGGGCCGGTACTCCTGGTAACGCCCGAAATTTTCCACGGCATAGGGCCGGGGCCGGCCGAAATTGGCCTTGAACAGGCCATGGATCAGCAGTCCCGGCCCCAGGCCCATCACCAGCAGCAGAAAGAGTGACGGACGTACCCAGTGCTGCCAGCGCCGCAGGGCACAGCCCGCCAGACAGGTCAGTGCGGCCACGGCGGCCAGAGCGATGGCGGGCCAGGGGCCGTAATGGTAGAGGTCGGCGATGAGCGGCCGGTCCATCAACTGCCACCCGCCGTCCTCGGTGAAGAAGAGCCTGCTGAAGCGCAGGTCGAGGTCGAACAGCAGGATCAGCGCCGTTGCCGTTGCGAGCAGGATCACCGGTACCCAGGCGGCCGGCCGGTCGGTCTTGCGCGGCGGGACGGGGGCGATCTGGCCCTGCGGTGCGCTCATCGGCTGTCCCCGGTGGGCCCGGGTTTAAGCCCATGAGCCTGGTAGATCGTGTACTCCCGTTGCCGGTCGGGCCCCAGCGGGATGCTGATACCCGTGGGCGGTCCCACCTCGTGGAAGGCGGCACGCAGCGCCGGCGGCAGGGCGGCACTGGAGTGTGGGATGACCACCAGGGCGCTCCAGCCGGCGTGCTGCTCATATCCCGGCCAGAGTTCGTACTGGGATTCAACGAACCGATGCTGGGTCCAGCGGTAGACCGGGGGGCGGCCCGGGGTGTAGAACGCCAGTTGGCTGGTGGTGTAGCGGTGGCCCAGGGTGATGATGAACGTCTGTCCGGGGTCGGGCATCGCCGCGAGAAGCGTCCCGGTTTCACGGCCCAGTTCACTCCAGCCCCGTAACCGCCGTGTGGCGTCCAGGTCGCCCCCGGCCAGCCCGGTGTGGGGCAGGATCAGCGGCAGGGCATAGGCCAGCAACATCAGTGCCGCACCCACGGCGATCCCCGGCCGGAACCAGCGACGCAGCCGGGGGGGGATGCCCCGCAGGTCGAATCGGCCGGCGGTCCAGCCGGTGAGCAGGATCAATCCCGCAGGGTAATAGGCGGCCGCCCAGTTGGCGTTCATCCGTTGTCGCAGGGTCATGAGCAGCATGACCATGATCGCCGGGCCGCTGAAGAGGAAGAGGAAACGTTCCCCGCGGCCCAGGCGCCAACAGGAGCCGAGGCAGGCCGCACACAGGGCCAGCAGCGGAATCCAGAGCAGGGGGGAGGTCAGGCCCATCTGGCCCCCGGCAAAGGCCAGCAGGCGGCCGGCCATCTTCAGCGGGTGGAAGGAGGCCCCGCTGAAATGGTGCGCCGTGTGGCTGAAGGTGATCCAGTCGTGGCGGGTGTTCCAGAGGAGCACCGGTATGAGGAAAGCAAGGGCGGCGGCGAAGATGAGCCAGGGCCAGGGCCGGGCGAGGAGGTGCCGCAGTTCACGGTCCCCGGCGAGGAAGATCAGTGCGAGGAAGGGGAAAACGAGCATCATCTGCTTGCTCAGCAGCCCCAGGCCGATGGCTGGGACCAGCAGCAGGGCCCAGCGGGTGCGGTGCGGCCCCGGAGCGCAGGCCTTCCAGAGGCAGAGCAGGGACGCGCACCAGAAGAAGAGCAGCGGTGCGTCGATGGTGAGGATCAGGTTGCCCGCGGCATTGCCTGGCGTGAGGGCGATGGCGGCGGCGGCCCAGAAGGCGATGGCCGGGCCGTAGATCTCCCGGGCCACCCGGTGGGCCAGCAGCAGCGTGCCGGTGCCCAGGGCCAGGGCGGTGAGCCGGATCACCGTGTCTCCGTCGCCGATCAGCCGCGTGAGCGCCATCAGCCAGGCGATGAGCGGCGGTTTGCTGAAGTAGCCCCAGGCGGGGTGCCGCCCCCAGTCCCAGTAATAGGCCTCGTCGCCCACCAGGTCGAGGGGCAGGAGGATGGTGTAGACAAGGCGCACGGCGACGAGAACGGCCAGTGCCGTCCAGAAGTGCCGGTCCGCCGGCCCCTGGGCGGCCGGGAGTGTGCGTTTCTCCACTGCCATGATCCTGCTTTCGTGGCGACTTCGGTCGATGATGGTAGATTCTATCCACTGGGGTTCGCGGCCACAATGGCCCGGGGGCGGCACCCCTTCGTGAAGCAGGCAACGGGTGGCGTCGAATCGTTCGATTGTGCGAAGATCTGATATCGGCGGTTCGCCGTGATGGACCTGTTCCATGTCGGGGGGCGGCATGCGGATTCTTCATATCAGCACGAACAGGGAGTGGGGCGGTGGCGAGAACCAGATCCTCGCCCTGGTTCGCGGCCTGAACGAGGCCGGGATCGACGTGCGGCTGGCGGCGATGCGGGGCGGCGCCCTGCTGCGGGAGGCGGCGGTGCTGGGAGAGATGGTGGTGCCCCTGCCGTCGACGAGAATCGGACCGGTGAAAGCGTTGATGAAGCGCCTGCAGCCTGACCTGGTCCACGTGCACGATTCACCCGGTGTTCGGGCCGGCGGACGTGCCGGACGGAAGCTGGGTGTCCCGGTGGTGCTTTCCCGACGGGTGGCCTCACCTGTGCGCCGAAACTGGTTCTCCCAGCGTAAATACAGTGCGCCCTATTTTACCGCCGTGCTGGCGGTATCCGAGACCGTGGGCCGTGTCTTCGTCGCCACGTCCAGCTACCCGGCGGAACGGGTGAGGGTGGTGCCCGACGGCATCGACGTGATGGCTCTCGACGCCCTGGAGCCTGACCACAGGCTTCGCGAGGGGCTCGGCGGCATTCCGCTGGTTGGCGGTATCGGCAAACTGGCGCCGAAGAAGAACTGGTCCTTCCTGCTGCAGACCGCCGCCGAGCTGAAAGGCCGCGGGGTGCCGTTGCGCTGGGTCGTGGTGGGCGACGGGCCGGAACGGTCGCGGCTCGAGGGGATGATGGACGAAATGGGACTGGCCGGCACCGTGCAACTGATGGGCTTCCGCCGTGAGGCCCAGCGTATTCTGAAAAGCCTCGACCTGCTCTTTGCGCCTTCGCTGATGGAGGGGGCCGGGGTCATCGTTCGCGAGGCGATGGTGTGCCGTATCCCTTCGGTCATCGTGGATACCCCGGGGATGATGGAGTCGCTGGATGGTCACGGCTGGGTGGTGCCGGCCGGTGATCCCGTGAGGGCCGCCGATGCGGTGGCCGAAGCGCTCGCCGACGGAGAGCGGCGCCGGGCGGTGATCGAGGGCGCACGAGAGTCAGCCCTGCGACGATTCAGTTTCGAGATCACCCTCGCCCGGACCCTCGACGCCTACCGCTTCATCCTCGGGCGATAGCGCGTAGCGCCAACCGGATCGCTCAACGCCCAGTCTCTTCCCTCCCCTCCAGTCGGAGATAGTCGTCGCAGTGCCCGCCAAGCAGGCCGCTGACCAGGTGGTAGAGCGCGAAAAGTTCGAGCCCGAAGGGGAGATAGCCGAAGTAGCCGAGCAGCGGCATTTCGAAGATGTGCCCGAAATCGACGAAGGGCACGGTGTAGACCCAGCGAGGGAAGGCCCAGTAATTCCACAGCTCCCAAAAGAAACCGCAGACCAGGGCACCGAGGGCCAGGGCGGCATGGGGCATTTTGTTGCCCCCGGCCGCATCCTGCTCCAGGGTACGATGGCCAAAATTGCCGTTCAGCGCCGCGGTGACGAGGTATGGTGCGATCCAGACGAAGGGGAAGAAGTAGCGGGGGAGCGCCATGGTCAAGGCGAGCAGCGCGAGACCGGCGGCGAGCATCGCCCGTCGTCGGCCCGGCGTGACAGGCACCGGCCGGCAGCGGGTCAGCCGGCGCAGCAATCCGAACCCGGAAAGCCATTCGGCGGTGGTGAAGACGGCGGGAATCACGGTGGAGAAGCTGATGGTGGCGAAGACGGCGTATTCGAGGTCACTGAAGAGTTCGCGGCCCTGGTAGTGCCAGTTCTGTGTGCGCCAGTTGATCAGTTCGAAGAGCCACCAGGCCGGGGCGGAGACGAGGAAGAGGCCGATGAAGCGGAGTCGGCCGCGCTGCAGCAGAGAGTCGCCGGTGCGGTGGGCGCAGAGCCCGTCCATCACGAGGATGTAGCCCAGCCACAGCGGGAAGAAGAGGATGTGGGTCCGCAGGCCTTCGAGGCCCCAATTGAGAGGCCAACTGACGGCCACCAGGGCCAGCCCGAACCAGAACTGTGCCGGCCACCCCGTTCGTCCTGCCATCGCTCGTTTCTCCCCGCTGGTGCCTCCCGGGGAAATCCTATGCCCGACGCGCCGGAGGGTCAAGGTTTTCTCCTGTCAAGGTGATCCGTCCCGCGGATTGCACTATAATCGGCGACAGCCATGTGGAAACGACGCCAAAAAAAAGAATCGACGGCCAACCTTCTCGACCTCGTGCCGGTCCGGGCTCTGGATTACGATACCGACGGTGATGGCCGAGTGACCCTGCGCAAGCCACGGTTCCGCAACCGACTGCTGCTCAGGCTTCTGCCCCGGCTGGCCGGCCGGCAGGATACGGTGCGGCTCGATCGTTACGGCAGTCACGTCTGGAGCCGGATCGACGGCAGCGCCACCGTGCGGGACATCGGCATCGACCTGCGCGATTCGTTCGGTGAGGATGTGGAGCCGATCTATCAGCGCCTGGGGCTTTTTTGCCGCCAACTGGCGGCCAACGGTTTCATCCAGCTCACCGGTTGGCCGGAGGGAAGCTCCGCACACGGAAATTGAATTTTATCCCGCACCTTGTTTTTTCGCTGCCCGCACCCAATATTTAAGGGAAAGAGCACCGGCAGCAGCCGATCCCCATGATGGCCCGACCGGGCACCGACCCGGTGCGCAACGGAAAGGAGAGCGAGATGCATACCTACTTCCTGGCTACCAAGCTCTCACCCGAGAGCGCTGTGGACGCCACGGCAATCAAGGACAACGGCAAAAAGTGGCTCGACTCGGTGAAACGAAACTGCCCTGAGGTGAAGTGGCTCGACCACTACGCCCTGTTCGGCCAGTACGATTTCATCAGTATCTTCCAGGCGCCGGACGTGGATACCGCGGCCAAGGTGTCGGTGATCAGCATGTCCCTCGGCGCGCAGAAGGCTGAAAGCTGGCCGGCCATCCCCTACGGCGACTTCATCAAAATGCTCGACACCATTGACTGAACCGGAAACGGCGAGCCTCCGGTCGGCTCAACGTGGCCCGGGCGTCTCGTCACGGGCCAGATCCAGCAGCCCTTCCCAGCAAAGATCATCCAGGTCCCGACCGTCGGCGAGGTGCGTCTCGCTCGGTTCGGACAGGGCTGCGGCGTAGGCCGCCCGTGCTTCCTCGGGGCGTTGGGCATGCTGGAGGGCCTGGCCCCGGGCATAGCGGGCCACGGCGCGGGGCGCCCGGTGCTCGGGGGTGCCGGTGTCAGCACAGGCCTGCTCCACCAGCTCCGCCAGTTCAAGCACCCGTGCCGGATCAGCGCCGGCCTCGGCCAGGGCGGCCAACAACAAAGCCCGGGAGACTTCGGTCCTCT